>Ga0208714_1000537_pt1 | contig 10760 bp, 11 predicted proteins | sample NGESurshal072012_3_FD_184461 | JGI IMG/M metagenome (GOLD analysis project Ga0208714, IMG submission 184461) | Arctic peat soil microbial communities from Barrow, Alaska - NGEE Surface sample 415-1 shallow-072012 (SPAdes) | ecosystem: Environmental > Terrestrial > Soil > Wetlands > Peat ... | reverse complement strand
GGGCAGGTTGAAACAGGAATGACAACTCTGCAAGATCGTCCGGCTAAGTCCTTTGTTTGCGTTGTTGTCATTGGGAGCGTTACATGGGCTTGCCGCCGACTCCCGGGGATGAAAATAACCACGGAGGGCATGGAGATCACGGAGAAAACTTCTTGAAAACAAACTCCGTGTCCTCCGCGGTGAATGATTTTCGACGGAGCGAGAAGCGCAGCGACTGCGTCCGGTCGCAAGGCGACGTTACTTCGCTCAGAATGACAGCCGAATGTTATCTCTGCGAACCCGTCGCACGAAGTTCAGCGAAGTAATTGTTGATCGCGTCGCCCCACTCCTTGCCTGCGCCTGCATCGCCCTTGGTGAAGTGTTGAACATGCTCATTCGCTTCGGACAGTAACGCGGTGCGTTCATAGACGACCGTCACTCCCGTCTTCTGGGCGCTCTCGCGCGTCAAGTGAATGTCGATCAGCACGGCCATGGCGTCGTTCAGCACGTAGGCGTACTGGATATGTCCAGCCGCCAGATCGAGCGCCGTGTTGACCCACACGCTGGTGAACTGTCCATGCGCAACTTTGAACACCATGCCCTGCTGATCGCGCGCGGGCGTGGGATAGATGAATTGCGGATTCCAGTGCGTTGCCCATTTGCGCTCCTCGTTGGCGCCAAACAGCGGTGCAACCTGGTCGAAGGCCGCGTCCACCGGGAAGCTGAATTCGGTGCGGGTGTGGAGCGGCGCACTTTCCGTGGAAGCCGCCGGCGCCTGAGCGCAGGCGGTACTGGACGTGGCTATGGCGGCGAACAACGTAACGGCGCTGATTGCTAGTTCGCGATTCATCCCTGGCGCTCCTTCAGCTTATGGCTGTCTGTGGCCTTGAGGGTGAGGCCATAGATTTTTCGAAGCTGTTCGATCTCCTTCAAGGTCGCGGGAGAAAAGGGCGCCTTGCCCTCAAAGGCGTGCAGCACGATTCCCTCCAGCAAATCGCCGAGCGTGAGGTCTTTCAGTTCGGCCAATCCCTTGAGTACCTTGAGCAGGCGTTTTTCCATGCGGACGCCGGTCTGAACCCGGTCGACAACGATGGCAGCAGATTGCTGTTTCATGGTAACAATGTACCAAAGTACCATAATAAATACAATAAGGGGCGACCTGGAAAGCGCGACCCAAAGTCATTTCGCAGTGCCCATACTTAAGGAGGTCGTGCCAGGACTGTGCCGTCCCTGAAGGGACTCGGTCTTATTTTCCCACTCTACCCAGCGCTGAAGCGCTGGGCTAAGCTCTTTCGCCCCATTCGGGGCTGGTTCTTGGGTGCTTCCTCCCACTGCGCAAACCGATACTAGGTCGCGACACGGTCTCTGACGGCTGGCTCTACCTGAACTTCGCGTGGCTCAGAGTTTTCCTAGGCGACCCGGGTCTCTTCTTCAACTTCAACCTCGGGCTCGACGACGGCTTCATTCGATTGGCCGAAAGAACGCAGCGCGTTAACGCTGCGGCCGATCAACTGCGAGACGGTGAAGATCTGCCCCGTGGTTATGCCGGGAAGGAGCTGATGGTGGCCAACCGCGGCTAGGCCCATACTTGCAATGCAGCCGCATTGCGAACAGTCGGGGTCGCCACCGAATTGGCAGGGGGTGACACGGGTTTTCAGGTCGGCTGAAATGGTGGTCGTGGTGCTCGCGAAGATGCAGTCGCGGGGCGAAGCCGGCGGGTGCGCGAACTCCTTGATCGCCGACGCATACATGTCGAGCAGCGGATACACTTCCCGTAATCGCAACAGTTCGGCAATGGCGCGTGTCCGCTCTTGCACGGTCAGGATCTCCGGATCGACGGCGCCTTTCTGCGGCGTGAAGATACTGAACCAGATCCGTTTGGTCTCTTTTCGCAGGCTCCAGAACTTGACAAACTCTTCCAGGTAACCTTCACGATGCATCATCTGGCTGGTGATGGTGCAATGAATGCTGACGCGGCTGTGCGCGATGCACTTCAGGATGCGTTCATAGGTCGCCGGCTTGCGGCGGACGTCGTGCTCCGGTTGCAATCCGTCCACGGAGACCACAATGCCTAAACGCGATAGTGCCTTCCACTCGGCGGGAATCTCGCGGAACGCACTGGTCACCAGTTGCACGTGGATGCCGCGACGGTCCAACTCGGGCAGCAGTTGCAGCAGCTCGCGATAGCGGACCAGCGGGTCTCCGCCTACGAGGGAGAGGTGCAGCGGGCGGTGCTCCTCAACCACGCGAAGAACGCCCTGTACCAAGGCGCTGCCCTTGCTGTCGGAGAGCTGGCGCAGCGTTATGCCAGCCGTGCCCAGGTGTGCGTCTTCGTAGGCGTAACAACCCGGACAGCGAAGCGGACATTCGCGGGTCAGTTCGATGGACAATGAGGGGCGGCGTCCGGCAAGGATGGCTCCCCACGCATGTAGAACTTCCGAAGTTTTCATCAGGTCCTTGAACGAAGGCGGCGATTGTTGATTGGATGCCCGGCTGGGCGAGTTAGGTGCGGATCAAGAACGCGGGGGACAGATTCTGTCTAGCCCTTCAATTTTGCCAGCAGGTCAGCAGGATGGACGGGCTTACCGAGGATTTCGAACTCGTGTCCCTGAGAGCGCGCATTTTCCAGCAAGTTGGCGGTGGCGGCTTGCCCTGAGAAGAGCAGGATCTTGCAGTTCGGCAGAAAGCCGCGGATGTTGATGGCAGCTTCGATGCCGTCCATGTCAGGCATGATGACATCGCTGATGATAAGGTCCGGCTGGAGAGACCTTGCGCTTTCCACCGCCGCTGTTCCCGTGTAAACCGCCGAAGCTTCGTAGCCATTGAGATCGAGAATCTTGGCCAGAGTGTCAGCGATAACGTGCTCATCGTCGACGACCAGAACTCTCGGTTTCTTGACTGCGTGCATTCCCTAGCTCCTTCCAAGATTAGCGAAGCCGAATGGCCGATTATAGCGGAGGGAGCGGGTACATCGTCGAATTCGCAGGTTGAATGCACAAATTACCTACGCGCCCGTGGCCGAGTCGAATTTCCAACTATTTGGCTGACCTTGCTGGATAGCTACAAGGTAAATAGCAACTGTATTGCCAACCGGCACCTCGCTGCGCCGACGTTACGTGGCACAGAGAAAAATGACTCAACCACGGATTTTCACGGATAAACACGGATCGTCCTGAGAGAAAAAAAATTCGAAATCCGATCCGTGTCCATCAGTGAAGATCCGTGGTGGAAACAAGCCGATCGCGATGGCAATGAAGGGAAGGCCAGAAAAAGCACTACTTTGAGGGGCTTTCAAAGAACAATGTGGGGTTGCTCACGGTGCTGGCCCGATAACGTCTTGCGAGCACAATGTGCGCTAGCTCACAACAGGGGAGTGATTGAGATCACCGCCTTCGTGGTCGAGGTATTTGTACATTGGATCTGGCGGAAGGAACGCCGCGCTGTCGCGATGAGGTGGCAGCGAGAATACCAAATCGGAGATCGCAATCATGGCATACATCATTACCGATACCTGTACCAAAGATGAGCTCTGCGTCGAAGCGTGTCCGACTGACTGCATCCATCCCAAGAAGGACGAAGAGACGTTCGAAGCCGCGACCCAGCTTTATGTGGACCCGGAAGGGTGCATTGATTGTGGCGCCTGCGTCCCGGTGTGCCCGACCAATTCGATTTTCATCGTGGATGAGGTCCCGGCCGACAAGCAGGAATTCATTGAGAAGAACGCCGCGCATTACGCGTAAGGCGTAAGGCGAAAGCCGATTCGTTGGCTTCGGTCCGCGGCGATGGGCGAGAGCGCGGATCGCGAAGGCTTTGGGTTGCGCGATTGGCTGGTTGAATCGCGGACCGTTCGCAGGGTTGAGTTTCTCAGGAGCAGTACGCCGTCGGGATGGCGAGCGCCACATAGAGCGTACCGCCGGCATCTTGTAGACGAGCCAGTTGACAGAAGCGAACAAAAGGGCACAGTCCGCGGGCTGTGCCCTTTTGCGTGGATGGAACCAGCAGGGTCGAGCATGACCTCCCATGGAGTATCCGCAGCAGGCGATCAAACCTTCGACTCCGAATCTGCATCCCACAGTCATGCGTGCGAATACCGTCTTGCTGGCGCTGGTTCTGAGTGGCGGCCAGATTGTGCTTACCGGTTGCATCGCCTGTAATACCAAGCCACCCAATCCGGACCAAGTAAGGGAAAAGACTGCACAAGCGACCGCGGAACTAAAAGACAACGCGAAGGCGGTCGCACAAGGCATACGCGAGGGCCTGAACCGGCCTACGTCCGATCATCCCCTCGACCTGAACTCTGCTTCGAAGAGCCAGCTCATGAGCCTTCCCGGGATCGACGATGCCGCGGCCGACCGGATTGTCGCGGCGCGGCCTTACGACAACACGCACCAACTGCTCGATAAACGAATCATCTCTCGCGACGAGTACAGCAAGATCGCCGACAGCATTACGGTGCAAAAGTAGGTTGATAAAGAGCCGCCCGTACGTCGCCTTTTTCCGCAGCCGGTCGAGCCCCGCAGTGTGGGGCGATCTTGGACTCGAGCCTGAAAGCTGGCTCTACCCGGTCTGCGCACACTTTGAAACCGCTCAGAACAGACGCCCAACCCTGAAAAAGAACTTGCGATGGCCGGTGTCGCCGTAGGCGTACGCCGCCTCCACCGGGCCGAAGATCGTGTTGACCACCAAACCCGCCGCTGCATCGGTGGGGAAACCCGAGGCCTGGTTCACCATGGTGTGGGGCGGGCCGTAAACTTGCGCGGCCTCATAGACTCCGAGGAAATAGATGCCACTGCCCAGCAACGGTGGCAGCTTCGCCAGTTGCCGTATGTATCCCACCTGGAACAGGAAGTACTTATCCATCAGCAATTCATTGGTGCCGTATGCCACCAGCTGCCGAGAGCCTCCCAGGGAGAACTGCGGCAGGCCGGTTGCGTGGTCGAACGTCGTCCCGCCAGATCCGTTCAGAAAAACCGAGGATGGTTCGTTCAGCTTGAAGTAAACCTGTCCGGCGGCTTGGAGCACCGGATACGGTTTGGGCGCTTCCGGACTGGCGTTGTACCAATAAAAATCGCTCTGGAAGGCTTGTCCCGCACGAGGAATTACCGGATCATCGAGGCGATCCAGCTTGTATTGGACTCTCGTAGCACCGTAGCCACCGGAGAAATTAACCAACTGGTTCGGGTTTCCGATTTGCCGCGCGAAGTTTTGCCACCCGCCTTCGTAGCCGACGCGCAGTTCGCCAGTCCTCCCGAACTGATACCCCACATCTGCTCCGCCACCCAAGGTAGTGCGCCGATAGATGGAAATCAGCTTGTTGTTGTTGTAGACGTAAAGTGGATCATTGTCGGCCAGCGCCCGGGGCGCGACGAACCAGTGAGTCTGTGATGTGAAGGGGTGGTAATACTCCGACCTCAGGCCATACTCAGAGAACAGGACGATGTCATTGCGCCATTCGGAGCGGAAGCCGCCAAAGTCGAGAAACGTAATTCTCGCTCCCAGGTTGAAGGTAACGTTCTTCAAACTGGACCCGTCGATCAGGATGAGCGGCCGAACAATGGGCGGCCCATAGATATTTTCCTCGGTCTTCACCAAGAGGCCCTGCTGGCCATTGCGCTCGACAAATTCGTAGTTGAGCGTCGAAAATCGCCCAAACCCCTTCAGGTGCATGATTTCCTGGTCGAGCTCTTCGTAGCTGATGGGGTTGCCCACGACGCCGGCCATTTGTTGTTCGACTCGACGGGAAAGGTCCCCATTCACTCCATCTACCGCGACAAACATCGGAATGGGATTGGTGCGGCGGCGGGCTTCGCGATCGGCCAGGTACTGCTTCCAGGTGGCGTCATCCACCGCCAGCGTCATTAGCACTTTGGCCTTCGCGGCGGCAGCGTCGTATCCGATCTTGATGATCTGGTCAGCCTTGTCAAAATCCAGAGCGCTGTACTTCTGCAATGGAACCGAGACCAGAATGTCGGCGCTTTCCATGCTCCGGAGTTCGTTGGCGTTGATCATGACTGAGATCGAATCACCCAGAACCGAGAACGCGGAGATACTTGCATTCGGCAGCACCGGCGCCTCTGCCAGGTGAATCGCCAGCGTGAGATCGGCGCCCATCGTTTTCGCTACTTCGACCGGAATGTTCTGCAGCAATCCCCCGTCGGCGTAGATGGCATCCTTGGTCCGCACAGGGGTGAAGATTCCCGGCAGAGACATGGTGGATCGCAGGGCCAGGGCCAACGATCCGCTGCGGAAAACCTTGGGCTTGCCGCTGACCAGGTCGGTGGCCACGCAGGCGAACGGAGTAGGCAGATCGTTGAAGCTCTTGATCTCCGAGTAGGGAAGAGCGATCTTATCGAGAACCAGCGAGACCTGCTGGCCGGAGTTCAAGCCCGCGGGAAACTGCAGGCCTTTGCGCAAGCCAAATTCCAGGCTGTTGGGATAATCGCGGGCGTCTTCCTTGCGGCGGAACGCGAGGTCGTCGAAGGGCGTCCGCCCCGCCATGACCTCGTCCCAGGGGATCGAGTTCACGATCTGGCGCATCTCAACGGCATTGTGTCCGGTGGCATAAACCCCGCCGACCAAGCCGCCCATGCTGGTGCCGGCGATGTAGTCAACCGGAATGTGATGCTCCTCGAGCCAGGTGATGACACCGACGTGGGCAAGCCCCAGGGCCCCCCCACCTTGGAGGACCAAGCCCACGGTGGAACGTTTGGAATTGGCCGGCTTCTCTTGCCCGATGCCGGATATGGAACAAAGTATGAGGACGATGCTGAGAAGGGAAGCTCGACGGCGCAGGTGCATGGTTCTTCTCCAATAATTCGATTGACCCGGGCGGGTCGTTGACGACCCTCGCGGTTTGGTCAGTCGTTCAAGTGAACGAACGTTTCTGCTGCGGATTATGCTTTTAAGCGGAGCATATCGAGAGTCTGCGTTTCGGCATCGGAAGTCAAGCAAAACGACTGCCACGCGGGCCGTACTCACTCGACCCCTCGCGGACGGAAGCTGGCGAGGGAGGACAAGAATAATAAATAATAAAGGTTGTGCGCGGACCCTTCGACTGCGCCCAGGGCAGGCTCTGAAGGTCCGCGCTACCAAGAGAGCCTGCCCACCTGGGCGTTTAAGGTCAGTTCTACTCCGATTGAGCTGCGGATAGATGCGACAGCTCGATTTTCACCGGATCGGCGGGGACTCGCACAGTTCCGTCGAAGGGGCCGTTCAACGCAGCAATGAGCAGCAGGGTGAATGCGAGAAAGCCACCCAGTGCGGCTGTCATCACGACCTGCGAGCGAATGCTAGGCAAGGCAAAAAAGTAGGTGAAGCCAACCAGCAGGACCGCTCCCGTACACAAAAGCCACCAAAGAATTCCAGGCACGGTGCCGTGACTGGCAAGGAGTCGCAGTCTGCGATAGTCGCCCATCTCAACCAGCCGCTTCACCGACTCTTCGTAATAGAAACGCGATTTGTCGTCGCCAGGAGCACCTGAGCGATACACGTTCCATAGATTTCCGGCGGCCTGCCAAGTACGCGGACTATCGCGACCCTCTGCCATGGCGGGAAATTCGTCCTCCAAGACCGAGCGAACATAGGCCGCCAGTGCAGTCCGTACATTTTCGCGCAACGGTTCGGAAAGCCCCTTTGCCATGCGCGAGAGATCGCCAATCCGGTTGGCTTCCTCTTCGAGATTGGAACTCGCCTGCTTGAAATCGTTCCACACTGCGAAGACGGCGAAGGCAAGCAGGACAGCGTAAAGCGTTCCGATGATGGTAACAAAATAGCCGGCGATCTCATGATGATGCTCCAACCACTCGACATCCGCGTGCCGCCGGACGACCACCACCCCGGCCGCCGAGAGTAACATCGCCGCCAAAACCACAGAGACTTCCACCACGACGGAATCCACAGCCCTGTTCTCCATTCGACGTGTCGGCTGGCAGAGCCCTATTGACCGCCGATCACAATCAGCTGTGCCTGTGCGGCCTTGCTCTTGCCGTAGGTCCCGTTTTGAGCGGTGGCGCTAAGGTGATATGTAAAGCACCCTGGCGTCTTTGCCACCACCGAAACCGACTTTTCGCTGCCGCCCATGATGGTGCCCGGCGGGTCGAAGGGGGACTTAGCACCAGGATCGATGAGGAACCCAGTCCCCTTGGACGTGGATTGCCACGTCACAGTAGTTCCAGCCTTAACACAGAAAAGATCGTTACCCTTTGCCCCCGGAATGCTGGGCGTGGCAGAGGATGAGTACGAGGTACGTTTCACGTTAACGGTACAGGGAGCGGAAGCGGATCCACAGGTGTTGTCGGCGCTGCACAGACTCGCCGGGTTGGGGTTTGCGCAAGCATCTTTGGCGTTGTCTTTCTTCTTGTCCTCGGCTGTGGCAAAGCTGGCGATCAGCAGGACGGGCAACAGCAGCAGGGCACAATGAATCGTAAAACAGCGCTGTATCTTCATAAGCACCTCATTTGAAATGAAATTCAAACACAACGGCCACGAACTCGCTTTTCAGAAAGTTCCACTGAGCCACTTCGGACCGCAAGCAAAGCCGTCCAAGCCGTGCGCTAGTTTTCGCCGGTCGTTCCCTTCCAATCGATGATGTCACCCAGTCTCCAGGCGTTCTGATTGAGATTGAGGGTCAACTGCCCATCATCGCCGATCCCCAACTGGGCTGCGGGATACAACACACCCGCGCTCTTGCTCTTGTCCTGATCGTTGATGTCGATCTCGCCGGCAGTCAAGTCAAACGATTGCGATTGGGTGTCATAAAAAGCTTCGCCAAACCTGATCTGGCGGTTGGTTACGAAGCGGATCTTCCGCCCCGTCGGAGTTGGGATCAACCTGATAAAGCTGACGTCGTACCCGAGGGTACCCGTGATGTTGATGTGGCCCACCGCCTTCATCTTTTGCAGAGCGGTCACCAATCCCTTGTTTGAACCTTTCTGGAAAGCCTCGGTAAGAACGGCTTTATCCTCCGGCGTCGACCACTCGTAGATGATCAGCGTGACGCCAATGTTCTTTCCCAGTTGGGTGCTAGTGCCCCAGGCAGTGGCATCGATGGTTTCATTCTTATCTCGTGCAAAACCCGCAATGCTCACCAAGAGCAGCAGGCTCGTCAAAAGTAGAACATTGAAAACGACCTTCGTAAGGCGTGACTTAGTGCGCATGTTCCCTCTCCTCGTCGCTGCACTTATGGCAGAGACCGTTGTCCGACTTGCCGATCATGGTACGTTGGCGGCTAGCCAGAAGATAACTATGAAAGGTACCTGTACGTCAATCAAAAACGGTTAGTGCCGGCATGGAAAGCTGCTTGCCTAGCGCCAATTGCCATCCACCGGGCTGCGATCGCGCGTCAAGGCGCCTGGACTTCGAGCACGAGGACGGCAGGCCTGCCGCCAGTATAGATTGGCCGGGTCGGATTGCGTCAACTTCGCTCTTGCCAGGTTCCGGTACTCAATCGGCATTGCCAGACCGCGAGTTCCGTGCGACTCATCTGCAAAAGATTTTTGTCACCTCTACTAATTTTACCAGTGTCCAGAAGCCCATTAAGTAATACTATCTATGCTGTCGTTCCAGATAAACCAAATTGAGCGGACCATCATCCTCCCGGATCCCGTCCCGTGTAACGCATATGGCGCAGGGTGCTGGTTCGTTAGTTCAACCTCGGCGACTCGGATAGATCGCTCGCGCCGGACATACCCGTACTTAACGAGAGGAAGATTATGAACAGAAGCAGGATTGCAAGAATCGCCTTCGTGGTTGCAGTGACAGTTGCAGCCGTAGTGCTGACCTGCGGCGTCGCCGCCGCGCAGAGCTCCCAAGTCCAGGGAGTGATCGACGGACGCAGCGGCGCCACCATGACGGTCAAGACTCAGGACGCCGGGAATGTGGTCGTCCTCCTCACCGACAACACGCAGGTGGAAGAAGTTGAAGGCGGGCTCCATATGCGCAAGAAGCAGATGGGCATGACCGCTTTGGTACCCGGCCTGCCCGTTCAGGTGAAAGGGACCTACAATGCCCAGAACCAGTTAGTAGCCGATAGCGTCAAGTTCAAAGGCTCCGAACTTAAGACTGCTCAAGACATTCAGGCGGGCGTAACCCCGGCCGAGCAGCAACTCCAGGCGCAACAGCAGCAGATGGCCCAGCAGGAGGCGCAGATCCAGCAGCAACAGCAAGCCATGACGCAGCAACAGCAGGAAATGGCGGCGGCGCAGGCCAAGATTGACGCCAACAAAGCTGCCATCGCGGCGGCCAATAAGCGCTTTGGCGAGCTGGGTGATTACAACATATTGGGAATGGTGGAGGTTTTGTTCGCCAACGGCAAAGTCACCATTGACCCGCAGTACAAACAACCCCTGCTGGATTTGGCGCAGAAGGCCAAGACCATAACTGGTTACGTGATTCAGGTAAAGGGATATGCGTCCGCAGTGGGATCGGCCGCCTTGAACCAGAAACTCAGCACCGAGCGTGCCGACAATGTAACGGATTTCCTGGAGCAGAAGGGTGGCATTCCACTAACCAACCTGCTGGCTCCGGGAGCGATGGGCACCAGCAAGCAGGTGGCTCCTGACAAAACGGCAGAGGGTCAGGCCGAGAACCGCCGCGTCGTGGTGCGGATCTTGCAGAACAAGGGCATCGCCGGCAACTAGAATGTTTCTGGGATTGGCGTCCCCGGTTATATGAGTAGTGCGGCCTTTACGCGGAGTCCCGTCGAAGGTCATTCACCACGGAGGGCACGGAGGACACGGAGTTTTGGTTTTTATCGAGTTTTCTCCCTGATCTCCGTGACCTCT
>Ga0208714_1000536_pt1 | contig 10767 bp, 4 predicted proteins | sample NGESurshal072012_3_FD_184461 | JGI IMG/M metagenome (GOLD analysis project Ga0208714, IMG submission 184461) | Arctic peat soil microbial communities from Barrow, Alaska - NGEE Surface sample 415-1 shallow-072012 (SPAdes) | ecosystem: Environmental > Terrestrial > Soil > Wetlands > Peat ... | reverse complement strand
TTGTTGCCTGCCACCTTTGTGATTCCCATGGCTCTCGGGTGGGTGCGATGGGTAGGATTCCACGAGAATCTCTGGAGCGGGATCGCCACCTCTACCGTACTAACCATCTTCCTGCTAGCGTCGCTCACAGTTTGGACCACTCGGGCAATCGACCGCACTTACCGCGACGAGAAGGAGACTGCGCAGGCATTACGCCGCAGCGAACGCCGTTATCGCCTCCTGTTTGAAAACTCGTTCGATGGGTACGCTTATTGCAAGATTCTGTTCGATGAACATGGCCGATCGGCGGATTTCGTTTATCTCGAGGTGAACCGCATTTTTGAAACAATTACCGGCTTGGAGAACGTGGTAGGCAGAACAGCGGTCGAGTTGATAGCCGGAATCAAAGACTCCCATCCTGAGTTGTTCGAGATTTATGGCCGAGTCGCCTTGACGGGTAATCCGGAGAGATTCGAAATCGATTTCAAGCCTCTCGGGAAATGCCTTGCGATTTCGGTTTACAGCCCAGAGCGAGAGTATTTTGTTGCGGTGTTTGAAGACATTTCCGAGCGCAAACGAAGCGAACGTTCGTCGCGGGAGCTTGCCGCAATTGTCGATTCTTCCGAAGATGCCATCGTCGGCACAACGCTCGAGGACACGATAAGCAGCTGGAACTCCGGGGCGGAAAGACTCTACCTTTACCGGGCAGAGGAAGTCATTGGAAGGTCGAGTGCCTTGCTTGCGCCAGCTAGCAGGAAGGGAGAGTTCCAGGTTGTCCTCGACCTTGTCAAACGGGGGGGAGTAGCGAACAAGGTTGAAACACAGGGGCGACGAAAGGACGGCACGGTTATCGATGTATCTCTGACCGTTTCACCGATCAGATACGCTACAGGCGAAACGGTTGGAGTAGCTGTAGTTGCGCATGACATCACGGACAGAAAGCGAACCGAGGAGCGACTCCGTCTCCAGTCCGCCGCCTTGAGGGCGACGGCCAATTCGATTGTGATCACCGACCGGGAGGGAAAGATTCTATGGGTCAATCCGGCATTCACAAAGCTGACAGGGTACACAGCCCGTGAAGCGATTGGCAGAAATCCCCGTGTGCTCAAGTCGGGGCAACATGAAGCGGCCTTCTATGAGGAGATGTGGAAGATGATTCTAGGTGGCCAGGTTTGGCAAGGAGAAGTCATCAACCGCCGCAAAGACGGCTCTTGCTACACGGAAGAGATGACGATCACTCCTATCCTCTCCAGCGCGCGGGAAATCCAAAACTTCGTCGCGGTCAAACAAGACATCACGGATCGCAAATCGCTCGAAGGGCAATTGCAGCATGCGCAGAAGATGGAGGCTGTGGGACGACTTGCAGGCGGTGTGGCGCATGACTTCAATAATATGCTGATGGTAATCACAGGCTACGGCCACTTGTTGAGGGAGAGGGTCGAAGGAGATGAACGGCTGCGCGGCATGATCGACGAAATTCTTAAGGCCGCCGATCGAGCCGCGTCGCTAACCAACCATTTGCTGGCTTTCAGTCGGAAACAGATCGTGATCCCAAAAGTGTTAGACCTGAACATCGTGATTGCTGATCTGGGAGCGATGTTGCATCGCCTCATCGGCGAGGACATCAATCTGAATATTGTTCCTGGAAACGATCTGGGCCGGGTAAAGGCCGACCCTTCTCAGATACAACAGATACTCATGAACCTGGTGGTGAATGCCCGCGACGCGATGCCGGGCGGCGGAAGGCTAACGATTCAGACTGCAAACGCCGAATGGGACGAGGACTATGTGCATGTGCACGACGCCGAAGCCAGCCCTGGATCTTACGTGATGTTAGCGGTGGCCGACAGCGGTGTAGGGATGGATCGGGATATCCAGTCGCATATCTTTGAGCCGTTCTTCACTACCAAAGAGCTCGGCAAGGGTACGGGACTGGGACTCTCGATTGTGTACGGAATCGTGAAGCAGAGTGGGGGCTTCATTTTGGTCTACAGTGAACCCGGACTGGGCACGACATTCAAGATCTATCTGCCGCGTGTCGTAGAAAAGGCAATCGAGGTTGGCGCGACGAGCGGCAGCACGAAAAGCTCCCAGGGGTCGGAAACGATTCTGCTTGCGGAAGATGAGCAAGGCGTGCGCGAAGCGATTCGAGATTATCTTCGTGCTCGGGGGTACGTCGTGCTCGAGGCACACAATCCCCAAGCGGCGCTACAGATTGCGGATGACTATCACGGTCCGATTCACTTGCTGATGACCGACATGGTCATGCCTGAGATGTCTGGACTGGATCTGGCCAAGCAGTTGGTAAGCCACCGCCGCGAGATGCGAGTCCTGTACATGTCTGGCTACACGGATCGAGGAATAGCAGATGGTGCCACGACCGAGGACAATGTGAATTTCCTCCAGAAGCCCTTTGCTCTTGATGTGCTTGCACGTCAGCTGCGCGACATCCTGGAACGCTAGCACTACTGTGTTTTGAAGTTGATTCCACCTTTGTGATTTAAGTAGCGTCCTTGAGAGCGCGGCGGCAAGTTGAGGGCGTTGAGAGCCCGCCCGGAGCAACCCGCCAGCCAGGCGGAGCGCCGTCGAGTCGGCACCTGCGATTTCACGCCAACCTGCCTTGGCCACGCTCGTTGGGTGCAGGTCACATTTCTTAGTGATGCTGATCACACGTTTGAGAGTGCAGTTAGCTCATATCGTTGTTTCAGGCGGTGCTCCCGATGACTACTCCGCAAACACCGGCAGGAGGCCGTGCCGTTATCTTTACGCGACCTCTGTTTGTTGCCCTTACTTATGGTGTTCTTTCCTGTGCCTGGATACTGTTGAGTGATGAATACTTGGCCCATCTTGCGCTTGCTCCAGACACCACCTCACTGATGAGCATCGTGAAAGGGTTTTTATATGTGGCGATTACGTCGACAATCATTTACCGACTCGTGATGCGCCTAGACCAAATCAAGGGCAATCTCGAAGAGATCGTTTCTACGCGAACAAGGGCGCTTGCCAAGTCGGAGGCATCTTTGCGCAAGACGCAGGATCGTTTTGCGCAACTGCTGGCCAATCTTCCCGACGTCACCTGGACGGCAGAGAAAAACGGACGGACGACCTATATCAGCCCCAACGTGCAGACCCTGTTCGGATTCACCGCGGAAGAGATCTGTGCGAGAAACGCTGACCCTTGGTTGGCGCATATACATCCCAGCGACCAAGTCTGGGTCAGCGAAGCCTATGAGCGGCTTTTCGAGATGGGCGAAACCTTCGACGTTGAATATCGGGTTCAGCGGAAGGATGGCCAGTGGATCTGGGTACACGATCATGCGATGGGCACCCACAAAGATGGAGCCAGCCGCATTGCCGACGGGATATTGTCTGATATCACGGCACGTAAGCGGGCTGAGGAGGCACGAGAAGAATCTGACAGGCGCTACCAATCCCTGTTTGAACGAATTCCGGCGGGGGTATTCCGCAGCACCATCGAAGGCAGGATTCTTGATTGCAATCCAGCCCTCAAGCGCATGTTAGGCTATGGCCCTTCGGATGAAGCGCCGACGAGTTATTCGTCAGACGTGTTCTTTGATCCGGCGGGTGCAGAGCAAGCGTACGAGAAGCTAATGGCGGAACGGGCACTGACCAATTACGAGATCAAGCTGAAGAGGAAGGATGGTACACCGCTGTGGGTTTTGGAAAACCTCTCCCTGATGTCGAACGATTGCGGACAACCTGCAATCGTCGAGGGCACCCTAGTAGACATCACCGACCGCAAGCTCATGGAGGACGAGCTACGACTGCAACGGAAGATGAGCGAACGGCATCTGGAGTTAGTGGCCACGCTCCTCGGCGAAGCACCGGTTGAGCTTGCTATGTTCGACAGGAAGATGGTTTATCTGGAGGCTAGCCAACGCTGGTGTAGTCGTTATGGACTAGAGCGTGAATCCATTCTGGGAAGGTCGCACTACGACGTCTTGCCGAACCTACCCAAAGAGTGGAAAGAGGCTCACCGCCGGGGGTTGGCCGGCGAAGTCCTGAAGTCTGAACGCGACTCCTTTGTCACGCTCGATGGAAAAGAGTCGTTTTTACGTTGGGAAATTATGCCCTGGGGCGATGTGAAAGCTGATACCGGAGGAATCATTATCTTCAGCGAGGACATCACCGAGCAATGCCACTTGGAGCAACAGTTTCTAAAGGCGCAACGAATGGAAGCCGTCGGCCAGTTGGCAGCCGGGGTCGCACATAACTTCAACAACATGCTGACGGTGATCTTGGGGGCAGCACAACTCATCGAGGCCTCGCCGTCCGATTCTGAGCAGGTCACGCGATTCGCGCAGAGAATTGTCCACGCCAGCCGACGCGCAGGTTCCGTGGTCAATCAGTTGCTGACATTCAGCCGCAACCAGGCCTTGGAGATGGAGCTTACGGACTTGAACTCAGTGGTGTCGGAGGTGCGCGACATGCTGCAAAGCTTGCCCATGAAAGACATTCAGTTGGTAGTTGAGCAAACGACGAGCACTACTACGGTTCATGTGGGGCGGGCGCAACTGGACCAGGCGATTACGAATCTAGTGACCAATGCGCGTGATGCGATGCCTGAGGGAGGGACGATGACCATAGAAACTCTTACCTTCTCCACTGATAAGAGACTGTCGCTGCCCAATGGTTCCGATGTCGCACCGGGAGAATACGTGGTTTTGTCGATCACGGATACCGGCTGCGGCATGGACGAACAAACCCGTACCAGGCTCTTTGAACCGTTTTTTACCACCAAGCCAGTGGGAAAAGGCACCGGCTTGGGTCTGGCGGCCGTGTATGGGGTAGTGAAGCAATGCGGTGGGTCCATTTCTGTTAAGAGCGAGATTGGCAGAGGAACGTGCTTCCGGCTGTTCCTGCCGCACGCGAAATGTGCACCGGGCTTCTCACGGCCTGCTGAATCCGCGGCGCCCGCCCAGCACAACAAGAGAGAGTCCATCCTGCTGGTGGAAGATGAGCCTGACGTAGCCGCTGTCATATGCTCATACCTGACCGCGCAAGGGTACGAAGTACTTTCGGCGAAAGACGGAGTGAGCGCCTTGGAACAGGCGGCGGCAACGAGGAGAACGATCGATCTGCTGCTAACCGATGTGGTGATGCCGCGGATCGGGGGCGCGGAGCTTGCCCAGCAAATGTCAGTGGTTCATCCCGAAACGAGGGTTTTGTTTATGTCGGGTCACGCGGATCCGTTTCTTGACGCGAAAGCTTTGGAGAAGGCAAGTGTTCTGCAAAAGCCCTTCGCGTTGAGCAAGCTCTCCCAGGCGATCCGCGAGGTTCTCAGGGCCTCATTCGATGGAGGATCTGAGCGAGAGGATCGATGTCCTTCCGTCTGAGACGTTCCGAAACGCCAACCCACGAAGACCTGGTGAGACTGGACCGCAAACGCAAGAAAGGCAAGTCGAACAAGGACTGGAAGAGTCCAGGGGACGAGGATGCGTAGGTGGCAAAGATGAAAGACGGGCGCACGCTCTTGGCGTACAGGGCCAAGCACGCGGTCGATCTGGACATGGGCATGGTGGTGGCGAGCAGATCGGGCGCAAGCCGAGTTGCGGCCCGGCGATAAGATTCTACGGTTGGACCAGGTACTCACATCCGCGTTAGGGTCGCTTTCGATTTCAGAATATGTTGTTAGCGTTCGTCGTCCCATTGAACAACAGCCGTTTCAAGGCGCACAGATGTGCCATTTTCGCAATTCATTCGCCCAATCTGTTGTTGGAATGACAGATCTGATCTCGTGGCCACCCTACGCCAGGACTTTATCGTCGTTCCAAGTGGATATAATCTCACGCCACGCGCCGACAGTACACAAGTAACCATAGAAATGTTACCATCGTAACTTGTGGGCCGTTTTACCCCGTGATAAACAGATAAATGGTCATCCGGAAAATCAAGATGACTGGAAGTATGACGACTCTGGCCGCTTGTATCGATAATCGCAGCCTCCCTGCCTTACAACGCGAGGCCTACTCACATTTTACGAGCGTATCTCGCCCGCTTACTCAAATTTGTTCTCGCTTCCCCGACAGGGCGATGTCATCTGTACTGCCTCGCCATTCTGCTCGACATTTATATCTCATTCCACGGTTTCCTAGGAGCCAGTTCATGTATTCGCGAACGCAGTTTTTCCCGTGCCGGAACCTCTGCCTCGGCATTTTTGTCAGCCTACTCTTGACAGTGTCTGCTTTCCCACAAACCAAACTCGGCCAAGACAACCAACCCAGTACACAAGGAAAGGTACTGGCCGGTTATTTTGAAGAGTGGAGCATCTATTACGCCAACTACAATCTGGCTGATCTTGAGAGCAACGGGTCAGCCGCCAGACTCTCCCACCTGTTTTTTGCATTTGCCAACGTCACTCCCGCCGGCTGCCAAATTGCCGATGAATGGGCGGACTTCGAAACCCCATATCTTCCTCCAGTAGGTGGAATAGCCAGCACCTGGCCGGTGTTCGGCAACTTTGCCGAACTGCAGAAACTCAAGCAGCTTCATCCTAACCTCAAGGTGATGATCGCCCTGGGAGGCGCTTCCTTCGCCAACACCCAGGCTTTTGCAACAGCGGCCAGCACCGAGCTCGGGCGGCAATCACTGGCAGCCTCCTGCATCGACATGTTCATCAAGGGGAATGTCGGTGAGTATTGGAATGGAGTGGTTCGGATACCGAATCTATTTGACGGCTTCGTCATAGACTGGGAATTCCCTGCCGCCCCCGACAAGGACAATTACACTCTTCTGGTCAGCGAATTTCGCCGTCAACTTAATGCTTTTTCAAAGCAGACGGGGAAGAAATATCAGTTGATGATTGACGGTCCTGCCGGCTCGCAGAACTATGTGAATATGGACCTGGCGGCGGTTTCTGCACAAGTCGATTTCGTCACCGTCGATGGCTACAACTACGCTGGTTCGTGGGATACGGTTACCAATCACGCATCTCCGCTATTCGACTCCTCAAAGAATCCTGAACACGGGCAGGGCTTGGCCATTGAGTCGACGGTTGACGCCTACCTTCGTGCCGGCGTGCCGGCAAAGAAGTTCGTTCTCGGGATACCTCTCTATGGAGCGGGCTGGAAGGGCGTTCCAGCCGCTAACAACGGACTTTACCAGTCCGCAACCGGACCGGCCGATTCGCCCGAAGGCGATACACTCGGTACCAATGGAGTGGCTACGTATCGCACTCTGAGCACGCTCACCGGCTACACCAAGTCGTTCGACTGGAGCAGAATCGCGGTATCAATATACGACCCTGCGAACCAGACCTTCTGGACGTTCGACGACCCCGACATCGCCAGTCTGAAAATGGCCTACCTGAACCTGCGGGCTCCTGGCGGCTTGGGTGGTGCCTTCGTCTGGGCACTGAAAGACGACGATGCCAACGGCACGATGGTGAAGACCATGGCCCCGTGGCTGGGACGCTGAGAACCACTGGTGGACGGACAGGACAGCCTCGGGTTGGCCTGCCGTCCTTCTTTTCGCATAGCTGTAACTGCCTTGGCCTTGCGGCAGATAAAACTGGGCTCTGGTGACTACGCACCTGACAATATGATCGCCGTCACTCGCAACACGCATCCTGTTCGCCGATGGGGTTATCGCACACTGCTTTTCGCTTGCTGCTTTTTGGTGGCATGTCGAAACGGAGAACGGAAGCCGACAACCGTAAGGAGTGTCGCCGCTTTCACGGCCTGTTGCAGCCCCGCAGTGTCGACACCCATTCACCTGCAAGGCGTGGTTACGTACTACGATCCTCCCAAAGGACTTCTGTATTTCGAAGACAACAGTGGTGGCACGACGATTTCTCTTGCTAGACGGTCCTTCGAGGTGAAGCCCGGCGATAGTGTGAACTTGACCGGTGAGCTCGATCCCCAAACCAGGGAAATCCGGGATCTGCAGCTGCAAGTGATGGGAACTGCGAAGATGCCAGCGCCTATTCAAAAAAACATACGCACACTCTTGCGCGACCGGGCAAGCATTTCCAAGTGGGTCCACACCCAGGGCGTGGTGAGAGCGGCGGACATCGAGGAGGGACGATTCACCATTCACCTCGCCGGCGGTGACGAAACGCTCAGAGCGAGGGTCCTCAATCCGGGCAACGATGACTGGGGCGGAGCGTTGGTCGACGCTGTTGTCGACATCGAAGGAGTACTCGCTCCTTCCAATGACAACAAGGGGTTGCAGGACGGAGTGCAGCTGCTAGTCCCGTACATGGAGCACATCCATAAATTATCTTCGGCGATCGACCCCTTCTCGTTGCCGGTTTGGACGGCTTCACAGGTCGAAGAGGCCGTTCCCGGCACACTCCTGCATCGCGTGCGAGTACAGGGCCAGATACGGGGTCGTACTCACCAGGGAGATTGGATCCTGGTAGACCAAGGGAACAAGGAGTTGGTGTTTCGCTCGGCCCTGCCCATCTTCCCTGTGCCCGGCGAGGGTGCTGACGTCGCCGGTTATCTGGAGCAAACCGATCAGGGACCGCGACTGACCGAATCCATCTTCCGCCCCATTGCGATCGGTCCCCATGTCGAGTCGAAGCTGGTGCTGACCAACGTCAAGCAGGTGCGCAATCTGAGTGCGGAAGAGGCGGCGAAGGCGTATCCGGTCCGTCTGGATTCCGCCATCGTCACATTCTTCGAACCTATCTGGCAACTCATGTTTGTGCAGGACTCCACAGGCGGCGTTTTCGTCGAGATTCAGAACGAGCACCATCACTTTGAACCAGGCGACGTGGTCAGCGTTCACGGCATCACGAGCCCCGCAGGTTTCGCACCTGATATCGCGCAACCGGTGATCGAGTTCCGCAAGAGGGACCACTTGCCGCCAGCCTACCGTCCTGCGCCTGACGAGCTTTCCCGCGGCCATGCGGACAGCTCCTGGATTGCGCTCACCGGAGTGGTTCACTCCGTTGACGTACAAAGCGACCGCATCTTCTTCACCCTATATACGCCTAACGGAACGGCATTGCGTGTGCATGTGCCCAAGGTATTCCCGAACGCAGAGCGACTCATCGACAGCGAGATTCATTTGACCGGAGTCTGCGGAACACTCGTGGACAAAAACATGCAGCTCACGGGGCTGACCATGTTTGTGCCGGATGAACACCTAATTCAGGTCGTAAAAACGGGAGCATTGGATCCTTTTTCCATCCCGGTCATCTCTGCAAGCTCGCTCCTGCGGCTGTGGCAGGCTGATAACTCGGAGCATGGGGTGCACGTGCAGGGTGTAGTCACCTGGCAGTTGAATAGCACTACAACCTACCTGAAAGACAGCCTCGGCTCCAATTTCTCCGTTCACCTCGCGAAGCCCCAGAATCTGGAGCCGGGAGATCGCATGGACATCGTCGGGTTTGCCGACGTGCAAAAATCAAAGATCACCATCGAGGACGCCGCGGCCAGAAAACTCGATTCAATATCGGCCGTTAGCGCTACGCCGCTAACTCCCGAACAGATCCTGCGGGGAGACCATGACCAGGAACTGGTGATATTGAATGGCACCGTCCTGAGCCGAACGGTCTACCCTGAACAGCAGACTCTCGACGTCCAGTCGGGGAATGAAATCTTCAATGCGATACTGCGGAATCCCAACGCCGGTCAGATGCTGACTTCGCTCGAGAACGGTAGCGTGGTGCGGGTCACCGGAATCACTTCCATCCAATACGACACCAGCACGATTCCGAGTACTCCTACCTCGTTCAGCCTCATGCTGCGCAGCCCGCAGGATGTCACGGTCATCAAGCGGCCACCCTGGTGGACCATCAAGCGCACGCTCTTGGCGACTGGCCTTCTAGCGATCCTAATACTGGTCGCGGTGTCGTGGGTCGTTCTGCTCAGAAGGCGGGTTCGTGCCCAAACCCGCGAGCTGTGGCGTGCTAAGGAGGCTGCCGAGGCCGCGAACCGAGCCAAAAGCGAGTTCCTGGCGAACATGAGCCACGAAATTCGTACGCCGATGAATGGAATTCTCGGAATGACCGAGCTGGCGCTGGATACGGAAATGACCCGGGAGCAGCGCGATTACCTGGTGATGGTGAAGTCCTCCGGTGAAGGATTGCTTGGGATCATTAACGACATCCTCGATTTTTCCAAAGTGGAAGCTGGGCAATTGCGGCTTGAGTGCATCGAGTTTAGTCTGCAGAGCTGCATTGGAGAAACGGTCAAGGCGCTCGCACTACGCGCTCACCAGAAAGGCCTCGAGCTCGCCTACGACATCGATCCGGAGATCCCCGTCAGCGTCATGGGCGATCCCGGACGGCTGCGCCAGATCGTTGTGAACCTGGTGGGCAACGCCATCAAGTTCACCGACCAAGGAGAGGTACTTCTGGAGGTGAGGGCGCAGTCATCATCGGAAGAGGGATTGAGGCTCGCTTTCAAAGTGAAGGACACGGGAATCGGAATCCCAACCGAGCGTCGTGATTTTCTGTTCAAGGCTTTTTCCCAGGCCGACAGCAGCACGACCCGCAAGTACGGTGGGACCGGCCTTGGACTCGCCATCTCAGCCCATCTCGTTAAAATGATGGGCGGCAAAATCTGGGTGGAAAGCGAGCCCGGCCACGGTAGCACGTTTTACTTCACGGTCCAATTATCAAGGGTGGCGGGAAACGTCGAAGCGGCCAGGACGATGTCACCGTCCGCCCTGGTGGACGAACGCGTGCTCGTGGTGGATGACAACCGGTCAAACCGTCACATCCTCGCCACCATGATGCAAGCGTGGGGCATGATTCCGGTCGAAGCGGACAGTGCCGGGGCAGCACTGAGAGAAATCGCAGGAGCCCGCGAGCGC
>Ga0208714_1000535_pt1 | contig 10791 bp, 10 predicted proteins | sample NGESurshal072012_3_FD_184461 | JGI IMG/M metagenome (GOLD analysis project Ga0208714, IMG submission 184461) | Arctic peat soil microbial communities from Barrow, Alaska - NGEE Surface sample 415-1 shallow-072012 (SPAdes) | ecosystem: Environmental > Terrestrial > Soil > Wetlands > Peat ... | reverse complement strand
GTACTTGGCGCGAGCATCGCTCTTGACGTACACGGTCTTGTCCAGGCGGTTGGCGATCAGATCCTTTACCGTTCCGGTGATCTCTTCCTTGGAGACTTTGTTATTTCCGAGGAAGATGCTCCCATCCCGGGTGACCGCCACGACGATGGCATCGTCCTTATCCGCTTCTTTCATATCGCGCGGATTATTGACGGGTGCCAAATCGACCTGGTGCGTTTTCTGCAACATCGGCGTGACCACCATGAAGATGATCAACAGCACGAGCATGATATCCGCCATCGGAACGACGTTGGGGGCGGACACCTGAGCTCCCGCTACTGGCTTATAGGCCATAGAATTTCCCTTCTTCCATTTACTTCTTGGCGCCGCGGCGCAGGATGAAGTAGTTGATCAATTCCATCGAAGAGTTGTCCATCTCGACGTCGAACGCTTCCACCTTGTTGGTGAAATAGTTGTACGCCCAGACAGCGGGAACCGCGACGAGCAAACCGAATGCGGTGGTAACCAACGCCTCAGCAATACCGCCGGCGACGGCCGACAGACCGGTCGCCTTGTTGTTAGCGATACCTTTGAATGCGTTCAAAATACCGATCACCGTGCCGAACAGCCCGACGAACGGCGCCGTGGAGCCGATGGTGGCGAGAGCGGAAAGCCCGCGCTTCATTTCGGCGTGCACGATGGCGACGGAGCGCTCGAGACCACGCTTGGCGGCTTCGATGACTTCGGCGTCGGAAACCTGCTGGGAGGCGGACTGGAATTCGGAGAGGCCAGTCGCGACAACTTTCGCGATGTGGCTCTTCTTGTTGCGCTCGGCGATGGCGATGGCTTCGTCAAGCTTGCCATCCTTGAGCGCTCCGGCAACTTGCTGCACGAACAAGCGCGACTGTTTGCGCGCGTTGTTGTACATCAAGAAGCGGTCAATCATGACGCCGAAGGAATAGATGGACAGCACGAACAGAATGAAGACCACGATTCTGGCGGGCCAGCCCATCGAGGAAAGCATGGACCGGAGATCCCAACCAGTGGCGGCTTCTTGAAACAAAACCGCGTGTACAAACAGAGTTGCTAACATTCGTTTGCTCCTTATTTCCTAGTGGTCCCGGTTGTTTCCGGGACCAACAAAGTTTGTCAAAGCCACTGCGGAACTCAGAACGACGGGCGGTCCCACGACATCCGCGCCATTCCGTTTTACTTACTGAGCCAGCGAGAAAATAACGTCGATTTCCGTGTCGACTTCGACCGGCTCACCGTTCAACAGTGTCGGTTGATAACGCCACTGGCGTACGGCATCCAGCGCCGACTGCACAAGCAGCGGGTGCCCGGAAACCACTTGCAATTGCTGAACGACGCCATCCTTACCGATAATGGCGTGAAGCTTGACGGTGCCGCTGATGCGCGTTTGGCGAGCGAGTGGCGGATAGCCGGGCTGAACCTTGTTGACCAAGTGCGCAGCCTGAACCTGACCGCCAACCGTGATGCGCTTCAGAGCCGCCTTTGGCGGAGGAGGAGCAGCAGTCGAGCCAGCACCGCCGATCACACCGCCCAAGGCTCCGCCCATGGAACCGCCGGATACGCCGCCGACAACGCCGCCGACCATACCGCCGCCCATGTCTGGAGGAGCTTCTTCTTCCTTGATTATTTTAATGTCTTTCGGAATAACCTTCGGTGCAACCAGTTTGCCCGCATCCATCAAGTGAGCGACTGGCTTCACGTGCACAACTTGAACGGCCGCTGGCGGAGGCGGTGGAGGCGGAGGCGGTGGAGGCGCCAGGAGAATCGAAGACATGAGCGTCTTCGGCAGCGCTTCCGTATAGATAAGGGGAATCAAAACGATGACGATAAGGAGACCGACCTCGAGGCCCATGGAAAGCAAGAAGGTCCAAGGCTTGGTGCCCTTTTTCGATCCCGAAGTGGATACGACCATTTCTTCGAACATGGTTAACTTCTACCTCCTCCCGGCAGGTGCGAGGCGCGATTGGCCGCCTTCATTCCCCCGGGTCTTGTTTCCGGCTGCGGTTCCGGTGCCTGTTGCCAAGCCCTGTCCGCGCCAGTTATTCCAGGCGACAACCAGGGGTGCAGCAATACCAAAACTGGAGTACGTTCCTACCACAATTCCCACCACCAGGGCAAAGGCAAAAGCCCGAAGCACCTGGCCGCCCATCAGGAACAGGACGAGCACGGTGAGAAAGGTTAAACCGCTGGTCAAGATCGTCCGCGAAAGGGTCTGGTTAATCGATTTGTTGACCACATCGGCGAACGCTTCCTTGCGCAAAAGCCGATTGTTTTCCCGGATGCGGTCGAAGATGACGATGGTATCGTTCATCGAATAACCGACCAAGGTCAACAGCGCGGCGATCACGGTCAGCGAAATCTCAAACCCGAAGATCTTGAAGAGGCCCAGGGTGATCAGCACGTCGTGAAAAACGGCGATAACCGCTGCGGCTCCGTAGACCCACTCGAATCGGAAAGCAATATATACCAGCATACCCGCCAAAGCATAGAGGGTTACTCGAATGGCCTGATTGCGTAACTCGCCACCTACTTTGGCGCTGACGATTTCGGCGTTGCGAATGGCGAAGGGGGCGAGCGAAAAACCGTCTTTCAGCGCGGAAATAACGGCGGGCGTGGTGCCGGAGACTTGCGAGAGGCTGTCAATGCTGGTGAGCACACCGCCGCTGTCCTTGTCGCGATAGGCGAGCAAGTTCTTGGCCAGCAGTTGATATTTATCGCCGGCGTTGATGGAAAGTCCCAGCGGGTCTTTTTGCGAAAGGAAATTGGTGAGCGCGGTGGGCGTGGTGGAATTGAAATCAAGCTTGCCGTTGCTGCCAACGTTATAGGTGGCGTTGAGTGCGGTGACGACCTTGGCCTTGCCTTCGTCGAGGGCCTGATCGCCCTGTCCAACCTGCGCCACGAAGATGAGAACTTCATTGGAGTTCGGATTGGCAATGTCGCTGATGCTTTGGATTTCACTGTTGCCCAGTCCCTGGGCGCGCAGCCCGTTGCGGAGCTGGTCGATATCGGGCGCTTTGGCGAAACGTACGTCCACGTCTGTTCCACCTCGGAAATCGATGCCGTACTTCAGGCCACCCTTAAGGAAAATGGCGCTCCAGCCGATGAGCAGCAAGAGGCCGCTCAAAGCGAAGAAATACTTGGCTTTGCCCATCCAGTCGATATTGGGCTCTTTGAAGAACTCAATCATGCTGATACGCGCTTCCCTTCATTAGACTCCACCATGTTCCGGTTTGTTCCCGAAACCAAGAGGTGAAAGGTACTGGAACTGCTAAATCTGCCTACTAAATACTGACTTCCGCCTGGCGATCCATCTTGCTCAGGTGATACTGGAAAATCGTCTTGGACACGAAGATAGCGGTGAACACGTTGGCGATCAGACCGATCGTCAAGGTGATGGCAAAGCCACGGATCGGTCCGGTCCCAAAAATGAACAGGAAGAAGGCCGAAACAACCGTGGTGACGTGGGTGTCGATAATCGTCAAGAACGCTTTGCTGAAGCCCGCTTCGACCGCGGCGGAAGAGGACTTGCCATTGCGCAATTCTTCGCGAATGCGTTCGAAGACCAGCACGTTGGAATCAACGCCCATACCGATGGTCAAGATAACACCGGCAATGCCGGGCAAGGTCAGCACGGCGCCGAACATGGCCAGTGCGGCCAGCAGAATGATCAAGTTCAAGATCAATGCCAATACCGCGTTCACACCAGATAGGCGGTAGTAGAACACCATGAAGATCATGACCACGAGCAAGCTCAGGATCGAGGCTTGCACGCCGTGTCGGATGGAGTCGGCGCCGAGCGATGGGCCGACGGTGCGCTCTTCCAGATATTTGATGGAAGCCGGAAGCGCCCCCGCGCGCAGAACCAGCGCCAAATCATGAGCAGTTTCCTGACTGAAATTGCCTTCAATCAGGCCGGAGTCGTCGATACGGCTGTTGATGACCGGCGCGGAATAAACCTTGTGCTCCAGAACGATGGCCATCTGACGGCCCTTGTTCTGTTCGGTGAAGGGGCCAAAGCGACGCGCGGCTTCTGCGGAAAGCACGAAGTTGACTTGATACTGGCTGGGCATCTGCGTGCTGCGATTTTCGGTCGCGCTGCGCAGGTCGCGGCCGGTAACCACCGGCGTGCGGCTCAGAACATACCAGTTTTCGCCGGACTCGTTCGGGTTGGCGGGGTTGCGCGTTTCGCTGCGGCCACGAACAACTTCGGTGCCGGCTGGCAAAACGCCGCCGTGGGCCGCGAGTGCCGCGCTTTCCGAAGCGTACGGACTGGGATCTTCCACCAGGCGAAGTTCCAATTGCCCGCCGGCCTTGATAACTTCTTTGGCGCGGGTAGGATCGCCTTCGCCGGGGAGTTGCACCAGAATTTCGTTGTCTTTGCGGCCATGGAGCTGAATGGTCGGTTCCGTGAGACCGAGTTGATTGATGCGGCGCTCGATGGTCTCAAGCGACTGCGTCATGGTGGTTTCTTGAATGCGCGCAATGGCGCTGGGACGCAGGGTAAGCAGCAGCCCGTTGGGATCGCCGGGAGCGGAGGCGAGTTCCCAATTCACTTCAAACTGTTCGTGGACGAGGTCGCGGAATTGCGAGACCTGGTCGGAAGGAACGTTGCGGACGATGATGTGGGTGTCGTCGACACGGCGCACTTCGTCGTAGCGAATATTCTTGGTGCGCATCTGGCTGGTGATGCGATCGACGGTCTGATCGGTCTCCTGCGCGATGGCTTCCTGCACCTGCACCTGCAGGATGAGGTGCGTGCCGCCCTGCAAGTCCAGACCGAGCTTGATCTGCTGCGCGAAGTTATTCTTGATCGCGCCGAGGGAGGTCGGGAAATTGGGCAAGCCAAAAATTGCATAAAGACAGAGCAGAATGATGGCGAGTATCGAAAGAACTTTCCACTTCAAGTTAGGATTCATGGTTAGAAGATCAAGCGCAGATTTGGGCGAGCCGGGGAGTTACTTTGCATCTTCCGATGCCTCCACCTGTGCAATCGCCGCACGCGCGACGCGGATTTTTACCTGGTCGGCGATCTTGAGTATGACCGTATCGCCGTCCATGCCATTCACGGTGCCGTAGATGCCCGAAGTAGTGATGATCTTGTCCCCGTTTTTCAGGGCCGAGAGCATCTCCTGCACCTTCTTACGCTGCCGCTGCTGCGGCATAATCACCAGAAAATACATGATGCCGAACATGAGCGCCAGAGGAACGAGAAAACCGCCCAACCCCGCGGCGCCACCGATTTGCCAAAAAAAGAACGCTGCCAGAGACATGTCCGTTATTTCTTACCGTACCTTTCCACAAACTGCGACATCCAACTACAAACTGTTTGAAAAAAAACTGTGGCCGTCATTTCCGGAGCTGGAAAAGACTGTACACCAGCGGAAAAAATTCCGCTAATCCTGCCCGCTCGATTCTCGCCCTGAGATTCGACCAAGTGCGGGATAACTAGACTTCCCTGCCGATCAAACCGCCACCGGACAGTTCGCTCTACGCTGGCCCCGCATTGTACCGCGCATGCAGCTCAGATGCGAATTTTTCGAGATGTCCAAAACTGATAGCCTCTCTGATTTGCCGCATGATGTCAAGGTAGAAGTGGACATTATGGTGGGTGGCGAGGATGGCGGCGGTGATTTCTCCCGCGGCGAAAAGATGACGAAGATACGCTCGAGTGTAGCGGCGGCAAACAGAACATTGGCACTGGGGATCGGGCGGGCGCTGGTCGGCAATGTAACGAGCGTTCTTGATGAGCACGCGGCCTTCGCTGGTGTAGATGCAGGCGTGCCGCGCGGCGCGTGTCGGCAGCACGCAATCCATCATGTCGATGCCGAGGCGCACATAATCGGCAATTTGTTCGGGACGGCCTACGCCCATCAGGTAGCGGGGACGATCTTTCGGCAAAAGCGCGGTGACTTCCGCGGCCATTTCGCAGGTAATGTCATGCGGCTCGCCCACCGCCAAGCCGCCGACCGCGTAGCCGGGAAAATTCAGCGCGAGAAGTTGCTGGGCGCTTTCGCGGCGCAGGTCGGCGAAGGTTGCGCCTTGCACGATGCCGAATTGCCATTGCGGCAGGCCACCCTCTTTTTGTGTTTGCTGCAGAAAATAGTTTCGTGCGCGACCGGCCCAATGCGTGGTGCGCTTCAGCGCGGCTTCCGCAATATTGCGTGGCGCGGGCGTTTCAATGCACTCGTCGAGTACCATGGCGATATCGGAGCCTAACGCGAGCTGAATCTCCGCGGCCTTTTCCGGCGTGAGCAGATGTTCTGAGCCGTCGAGGTGCGAACGGAAGCGCACACCTTCATCGGTGATTTTGCGAAGCGCGGAAAGGCTGAAGACCTGGTAGCCGCCGGAATCGGTGAGGATGGACCCGTTCCAGGACATGAATTGGTGCAAACCGCCAAGTTTGCGAATGAGTTCGTGGCCGGGACGCAGATAAAGGTGATAGGTGTTGGCAAGGATGATGCGCGCGCCGAGCGTTTCCAGCGACTCTTGGGTCATGCCTTTTACGGTGGCCGCGGTGCCCACCGGCATGAACGCCGGCGTTTCAATCACGCTGTGCGACGTGGTGAGTCGGCCAAGACGGCCGCCCGCGGGATCGCTTTGTAAAACTTCAAATGAAAAACTCACCGCTAAAGTGTATCAGGCCGTAATGAAGGCCCAGAGCACCTTTACGAGGACCACCGCGCCCCAAACGGAAAAAGCGATGACGTAGGGCGTGGCGCCCTTCAGTTTTTTCGGATTGACGGCCGCGAAGCCGATGGCCAGCAGGATCAGCGTCCAGATGGTGAAGATGTCGATTGACTTGCAAAGCGTAACCAGCCATTTCGCGGACTCATCGGGAAGAATGGCCGCCAGATTTGTGGCCACCGCATTTTCCGGGTCCAGCGTCCCGGGCGGTCGCAAGAACACCACCAGCATGAAGATCGGCGCGCTGATGATTCCGGTCACTAACGTGTGCGCGGCGATGCCGAAGGATTGCGCGAACGTCGCTCCAGCACCGGCGAAGAGGTTGTAGGCGAGCATCATCACCGCGCCAACGACGAGAGCAAAAGCCACAGAACCGACAACGCCGGCCCCGTAAACGATGTTGCTGGTGATTTTGGCGGACATGTCGGCTTGCTGTTGTTTTTGCTCCGCAGTGAGCTGCGCGGCGCGGGGACTTTTATCGATTTGTTGAAGAACGTATTCGCGCCAGTTCATGTGCTGATTCAGGACCACCGTGGAAGCAATGCCCAGGATCGTGGAAATCACGACGGGAAGAAGCCAACTGGGTTTTCGGGCGATGTCTTCAAACGTGGCTTTCGGCGAAAAAAACACGCCGATAATCCGGCCAATCGGGGATATCGCAGCCTGCAATGGGACCTCGGGCGCGGGAATCGGAGCGGGAATGGTTGCCATGGATAAATCCTCCACCACTGAAGATTCGAGAACGCTTGCTAGGGATGTTACGCACGACCTGGGTGGAAAATATCACACGTTCTCGATGGAGGGAATGGTGGGGACGGCGGCAATGAGTTCGCGGGTGTAGTCCGCGGTGGGATTGCCGAGGATCAGCGCGGCGGGGCCGCATTCGACAAGGTTACCGGCGCGCATTACGGCGATGTGCGTGGCGATTTGCGCGACGACCGGCAGGCTGTGGGAGATGAATATATAGGTCAGGCCAAACTCGCGCTGCAATTCCTCTAGAAGCAGCAACACCTGCGCGCCCACGGAGACATCCAGCGCGGAGACAGGTTCGTCGGCCACCACCAGTTTTGGACGCAGGATCAGCGCGCGGGCGATGCCGATGCGCTGGCGCTGGCCGCCGGAAAATTCGTGGGGATATTTCCTCAGCGCGTCTTCGGAGAGCCCGACGCGGCGAAGGATCTCCGCGGCACGTTCCAGTCGCTGCGATTGGCTGAGCCTGGACTCGTGAATGCAAAGCGGCTCCGCCACGATTTCGCCAACGCGCATGCGCGGATTCAGCGAAGCGTAGGGGTCTTGAAAAATCATCTGCATCTGGCGGCGCTCGGCGCGCATCTGGTTTGCGGAAAGTGCCAGCAGGTCTCGGGTGTCGAAAAGAATCTTGCCACTGTCCGGCTCGATCAGCCGCAAGAGCATGCGCGCGAGTGTCGTTTTGCCACAGCCGCTTTCGCCGACGATGGCAAAGGTGTCGCCCCGCTCGACAAAGAAGGTGACATCGCCGACGGCGGTGAATGTTTCTCCGGTGCCGGGTGTGGCAAAAACACCGGGATTGCGCGGAAAGGTTTTGCGCAGATTGCGCACTTCCAGGAAATGGATCAATTCCTCGGTCATAAGAGCACGCACCTGGCGGATTGGCCTTGGCTGCCGTTGGCAACGCGCAACTCCGGCATGGCCTGATCGCATTCGGCGCGGCGGAAGGAACACCGCGGTGCGAACGAGCAACCGGGCGGGAGCGCCGTTAGCTGCGGCACGGTGCCGGGAATGGGCGAAAGTTTCTTGCGCAGCAGCGATGGCGATGCGGCGAGCAAGCCTTGGGTGTACGGATGTTTGGGTGAAGTCAGCACGTCGGCGGTTGCGCCTTCTTCCACGATACGGCCCGCGTACATCACCGCGATGCGCTCGGCCACTTTCGCGACGACTCCCAAATCGTGGGTGATGAAGAGCAGGCCCAGCTCCATTTCGCGACGAAGCTGATCGAGCAGCTCCAGGATTTGCTGCTGCACGGTGACGTCGAGCGCGGTGGTCGGTTCGTCGGCGACTAACAACTTAGGGCGGCCGGCCAGTGCCATGGCAATCATGGCGCGTTGGCGCAGGCCACCGGAAAGTTGATGCGGAAATTGCCGCGCGCGGATCTCCGGCTCTGGCACCGACGCGTGTTCCAGTGCGCTCATCAGGCGGCGGTGCATCACGCGGCGTGAAATCCCCGGCTCGTGAGCCCGAATGGCTTCTTCGATTTGCGGGCCGATGCGCATCACCGGATTGAGCGAAGTCATCGGCTCCTGAAAGACCATGGAGATTTCGCCACCGCGGACGCCGCGCCAGCCGGCCTCGGTGAGCTTCGCCAGATTTTTCGGCGCGCCTTCCGAGGATTCCAGGAACGCATCGCCGCTCACCCGCGCACCGGTTGGCAGCAAGCCCATCAGCGCCAGCGAGAGCATGGTCTTGCCGCTGCCCGATTCGCCCACGAGGCCGACGGCTTCGCCTTTCGCAATGCGCAGCGACACCTCATTGACCGGCCGCGCCCAGCCCAATGGCGTCGGCAATTCCACGGTTAATCCGGTTACGCTAAGAAGCTCGCTCATCGTCCCTATGATACGTTCGCCGCAATGAAGCCGCATCTTCATAAAGTTTGTGACGCGGGAATAGTAAACTAGCAGGTCTCATGACCGCTGCGGCGACAACCCGTGTTGATTGGAAGCTGCTGTGGAAGCAGAAGGCGTTCCGCTATTTTTTCGCGGCGATTTTTGTGTCACTGTTTGGCAGCGGGATGAATTTTATCGGCGTGAGCTGGTACATCATGTCGGCGACGCACTCGACGGTGGCGGTAAGCTGGCAGGTCATTGTGGTGACGCTGCCGGGGCTGGTGGTGCCGTTCATCGGCGGCGTGCTGATTGACCGTATCGATCGCCGCTATCTGGGCGTGCTGCTGGATCTGGCGCGCGGATTCGCCGTGCTGGCGATTGCCTATATCGCCTGGCGGGGGCATCTGCAAATCTGGAATTTATATTTCATGACGCTGATCACCGGCACCGGTTCGGCCATGTATTGGGCCAACGTAAATGCGCTGGTGCAAGAGGTGGTGCCGCCGAGCCAGTTTACGGGCGCAAACGCGGCGGTGCTGGTTGGCGTGCAGAGCGGCATGTTGCTCGCGGGCACGTTTGTGGGATTCATTTACGATCACGTCGGCATCGCGGGAATCCTGCTGATCGACGGACTCACCTATTTTGTTTCTTCCTACTGTCTGTTCCTGCTGCGCAGAGGCTATCTTTCTCCCCGCGAACACAAGAATTTTCCGCGCGAGTATTCGGAGACCACCCAAGGCACGGTGCAAGCGCTCGAGAGCGGCGAAAATCCCGAAGTGGCCGAAGCGGGACTTTCGCTGGCAATCTATTCCGACATGAAGGAAGGTTTCGGTTACCTGCGGCAACAGCCCGTGGTTCTGGCCCTGGGCGTGACGCACGCGATCCTGATGGCCAGCATCGTCAGCTCCAACATCGTGGTCGTGGCGCTGGCCAACGACATTCTGCATTCCGGCGCGCGCGGCTTTGGCTTTATCGAAGCGGGCTGGGCCATCGGCGCGATTACCGGCGGGTTCGTCACCAGCCAGTTGCCGCAGAAAATCCGCTTACCTTTGTATGTAGCGGCGATGGCGGGGCTGGCGCTCGGGCACATGGCCGTGCCGTTCGTGGCCTTTCTGTTTGGGGCGGCGTTACTGCAAGGGTGCTTCGGATTTTTCCGTGCGCTCGGCGGCATCGTGGCGCAATCGGCGCTGATGAGCATCGTGCCTCGGCACTTCATGGGACGCACACAATCCGCATTCGCGATTTTCGCCACAATACTGCAATTAGCAATGAGTTTTTCACTGGGCTGGATCGCTCAGCGTTTCAGCCTCGCCACAGGATTTTTCTTACTGGCGGTTATGTACACCGGCGCAACGCTTTCGGCAATGAAAGCGCGCAGGCTGTTATTGGCCGGAAGTTAGGCGGACGGCGGCGGCGATGTTGGCGGTGGAACGACAGTGCCGATTTTGCCGCCGAGAACTTCGATGGCCGCTTGATACAGCTTGGTGCGCAGCAAGTAGCGCTCGTTGGCCCGGGT
>Ga0208714_1000533_pt1 | contig 10798 bp, 7 predicted proteins | sample NGESurshal072012_3_FD_184461 | JGI IMG/M metagenome (GOLD analysis project Ga0208714, IMG submission 184461) | Arctic peat soil microbial communities from Barrow, Alaska - NGEE Surface sample 415-1 shallow-072012 (SPAdes) | ecosystem: Environmental > Terrestrial > Soil > Wetlands > Peat ... | reverse complement strand
TTAATTTGTTCCATGGCCTCTGCGTCGCCCCGGCGAAGAAGGCCGGGGCCCATAACCACCAATGTTAGAGTTTTTGCGAGTCGTGCGATCCGATGACCGCCGTCACCTATTACGTATTACGTCTATATCCTCGCCAGCGGCCGGCACGGAACGCTCTACATCGGCGTCACCAACAATCTGCGGATCAGGCTTGAGCAGCATCGCAGCGGTCGCGGCTCTGAATTCGTCAAGAAATATGGTGTGCACCGCCTCGTCCATGTGGAGACGTTCGCATTGCCGCAGGAAGCCATAGCGCGCGAGAAGCAGTTGAAGAATTGGCATCGTGATTGGAAGACGCGGCTAATCGAAGAAAATAATCCCGATTGGAGCGACCCACCTGCTTTGAATAGCGGTGGTTATGGGTCCCGGCCTTTCGCCGGGACGACGGCAAGTTGCGATCTCACATCGCCGACAGCAGCTTGTCGCCGCAATAATTCGCAAAAAACTTTCCGCCGCATTGCCGCTTGATCGCGGCGCAGCGCGCGGCGGGGGAGGCGTTGGCGGGGACGCTGAACGCGCAGGAGAAGCCGTCGGCGCTCTTGCCCGCCCTGCCGGCTGCGAAGGCCGCGCTTGACACGCTGATGCAGAACACCAGCAACGCGGCGGCGATGATCTCGATGGTCAGTCTCATGGTCCGGTCCTTCCCAGATTATGGCGACATCGGATTTTGACGGATTTCACTCTATCACCAAAGCAAACGCGCGCCGAGAGTGACAAAACCGGCCTGGTCCTTGCATAATAATCGTGCATGCATTGCATAATCGAAGCCCTCCGGCGGGTTTCGATCGGGGCATGGAGCGCATACCATTCAAGAAGATTGCAGCTTAACAGGGATACCCAGTTTGCCAGATCACCCGTTCCCATCGCATTTCCCGGCACCCGGCCAGCCCATCGACGAGCTGGCGCTGGCCGAGATCAAGAGCGCGATCCTCGGCAAACTGCGCCTTGCGATCGGCAAGGACGCCGGCATGGCGACCCGGCACGACTGGTACAAGGCCGCGGCGCTGGCGCTGCGCGACCGCATCGTGCACCGCTGGCTGACATCGGAGAAGCAGAGCTACGACGCCGGAGCTAAGCGGGTCTATTACCTCTCACTGGAATTCCTGATTGGCCGGCTGTTCACCGATGCCCTCAACAATATGGGGCTGTTGCCGGTTTTCGAGGCCGCGCTTGGCGATCTCGGCGTCGGCCTTGCGGACTTGCGCAAATGCGAGCCGGACGCCGCGCTCGGCAATGGCGGCCTTGGACGACTGGCGGCATGCTTCATGGAAAGCATGGCGACGCTCGCGATCCCCGCGATCGGCTACGGCATCCGTTACGATTTCGGCCTGTTCCGCCAGATCATCGCGCAGGGCTGGCAGCAGGAATATCCCGACGAGTGGCTGAGCTTCGGCAACCCCTGGGAATTCCAGCGGCCGGAAGTGGTATATCACGTGCATTTCGGCGGCGGCGTCGAACATGTCGAGGCCAAGGGCCGCGACCGCGCGATCTGGCACCCGGCCGAGACCGTGCAGGCGGTCGCCTACGACACCCCGATCGTGGGCTGGCGCGGCCAGCACGTCAACGCGCTGCGGCTGTGGTCGGCGCGCTCGCCCGATCCCTTGAAACTCGACGTCTTCAATACCGGCGACTATCTCGGCGCCAGCGCCGAGGAAGCGCGCGCGGAATCGATCTGCAAATTCCTCTATCCGAACGACGAGAGCCCGGCGGGCCGCGAGCTGCGGCTGCGCCAGGAATATTTCTTCGTCTCGGCCTCGCTGCAGGATCTGGTCAACCGCCATCTCGCCTCCGACGGCCAGTTGCGCGGGCTCGCCTCCAAGGCCGCGGTGCAGCTCAACGATACCCACCCCAGCCTCGCCGTCACCGAGCTGATGCGCATCCTGGTCGACCTGCACAATTTCCGCTGGGAGGAAGCCTGGAAGATCACGGTCGCGACCCTGTCCTACACCAACCACACGCTGCTGCCGGAAGCGCTCGAGACCTGGCCGGTCGAATTGTTCGAACGGCTGCTGCCGCGGCATCTCGAAATCATCTACCGCATCAACGTCGCGCATCTGGCGCTGGCGGACGCGCGCTGCCCGGGCGACGTCGACTTCCGCGCCTCGGTCTCGCTGATCGACGAGAAATCCGGCCGCAGGGTGCGGATGGGACAATTGGCGTTCGTAGGTTCCCACAGCATCAACGGCGTCTCGGCGATGCATTCCGACCTGATGAAGGAGACCGTGTTCCACGACCTCAATCATCTCTATCCCGGCCGCATCAACAACAAGACCAACGGCATCACCTTCCGCCGCTGGCTGATGCTGGCCAATCCGAAGCTGACGGACCTGGTGCGCCAGGCCTGCGGCGACGCCGTGCTCGACGATCTCTCGCTGCTCGATCATCTCGAGGCTCACGCCAGCGACAACGCGTTCCAGCAGCAATACCGCGCCGTCAAACACCACAACAAGCTGGCGCTGGCGCGCCTGATCGGCGAACGCCTCAACATCAAGGTCGATCCCGGCGCGCTGTTCGACGTCCAGATCAAGCGCATCCACGAATACAAGCGCCAGCTGCTCAACATCATCGAAGCCGTGGCGCTGTATCACGCCATCAGGGACGAGCCGCAAAAGGACTGGGTGCCGCGGGTCAAAATCTTCGCCGGCAAGGCGGCGGCGAGCTACCGCTACGCCAAGCTGATCATCAAGCTGATCAACGACGTCGCCGAGATCGTCAACAACGATCCCGTCGTCGCCGGCCGGCTGAAGATCGCGTTCCTGCCCGACTACAATGTCAGCCTCGCGGAGGTGATCATTCCCGCCGCCGACCTGTCCGAACAGATCTCGACCGCGGGCATGGAAGCCTCGGGCACCGGCAACATGAAGCTCGCGCTGAACGGCGCGCTGACCATCGGCACGCTCGACGGCGCCAATATCGAGATCCGCGACCATGTCGGCGCGGAAAACATCGCGATCTTCGGCATGGAGGCGATGGACGTGATGGTGCGGCGCAAGCAGGGGCTGGACGCGACCGACGTGATCCGGAAGTCGCCGCAGCTTTCCCGCGCCATCAACGCGATCGGCGGCGGCGAATTCTCGCCCGGCGATCCGGGCCGGTTCGAATCGATCGCGCACGCGCTACGCCATCTCGACCATTACATGGTGAGCGCGGATTTCGATTCCTATTACCAGGCCCAGCGCGGCATCGACGCGCGTTGGCAGGTGGTGCCGGCCTGGACGCGGGCCTCGATCCTCAACGTGGCGCGGATGCCGTGGTTCTCCTCCGACCGCACCATCCGCGAATATGCCGGCGAAATCTGGAACGTGCCGGTGCGCGGAGGCTCGGCGGCGCTGGAGCCGGGCGTGCAGCGCGGGGCGACACGCTAGGGCCGCAGAACGCTTACCTCCGACGTCATTGAATTTGCCCGCGCAGCCCTCATACTGCGCCGAAGCGTCATTGCGAGCGAAGCGAAGCAATCCATAGCGCAGCAAGCGAAGAATGGATTGCTTCGTCGCTACGCTCCTCGCAATGACGGTCGATACACCGAACACGCTCAGAGGACACGGGATGCTTACCAGGACACAGCACGTTTTCGATGAGGCCACGCGGGTCACCGCCGGCGACAGCCGCTGGCAGGGGCAGACCAGCGACGACTACTGGGCCTTCGTCGGCCCGTTCGGCGGCGCCACCGCGGCTACCGTGTTGCGGGCGCTGATCGAGCATCCCGAACGATCCGGCGATCCGCTGTCGCTGACCGTCAATTACTGCGCGCCGATCGCGCAAGGCGCGTTCGATCTCGACGTCCGCCTGGTCAAGGCCAACCGCTCGTCGCAGCACTGGTGCGTCGAGCTAAGCCAAGGCGGCGGCGAGGTGGCGACGCTGGCGACCGCCGTGTTCGCCGAGCGCCGCCCGTCATGGTCGCACCAGCCAGCAGAGTTTCCGAAAGCACAGCCGTTCGAGCAGATCCTGCCCTACCCCAAGATCAAGGCATCCTGGGCCAACCAGTATGATTTCCGCTTCATCGAAGGCTATCCGGATTTCAGCGGCGCGAAAAAGGACGATGCGCCGGCCAGCACCTTCTCCAAATTATGGATCGCCGACCGCGTGCCGCGAAAAATCGACATGCTGTCGCTGATGTCGATGTCGGATGCGTTCTTCGCCCGCGTGTTTCATACGAGGCGAGAATTGATGCCGTTCGGCACGGTGTCGCTGACGACCTATTTCCACACGGATGCGGAGGAACTTGCCGCCGAGGATATCAGCCGTGTGCTGGCGGTCGCCGACGCCAAGATCTTCCACAAGAGTTACGGCGACCAGAACGGCGAATTGTGGTCGCCGAACGGGCGCCTGCTCGCGACCACCACGCAGATCGCGTATTTCAAGGCGTAGAGGTGCGGCAAGCCACTGAGCTCGTGCTCCGTCATTCCGGACGCTCCGTCTTCGGAGCGATCCGGAATCTGGAGATAACTTATCTCGAGATTCCGGGTTCGCGTTTTCAACGCGCCCCGGAACGACGATGATGTAAGGCAATCAGCCGGCTTAGCTGAGGGTCGCCGTTCCCTGGACCAGGCTGGTATTGCCGGTGACGGGATCGGTCACCGCGTTGGCGACCGTGGCCTTGCCGGCGCCCGTCAGTACGAACTTGGAATTGCCGATACGGAACGACGATCCGTTCCCGATCAGCACCTGCGCATACTGCACCGTCGAACCGCTCTGGTATTTGACCTGGGCGCGGAAGCCGTTGACGTTGGCAATCGTGAGATCGAATTTCTGGTTGTTGGCATAGGTTCCGGTCCAGCTGCCTTGAAAGCTCGCCGGATCGACCGCGGTGTACTTGGTATTCGACGGGGTCAGCGGTGCCGTTGCGTAGGCCGACTGCAGAACGCTGAAAATATCGGACATATCAAGGCTCCGGGGCAACCAAGGCTGGAACCGGCAGTACAGGCATATTCGGTTAATCCGGAGTTAACCGATCGCCCCGGAGCCGCGCTGCAGCTCCTTCGGAAACACCTTGAAACAAAAATGCCGGCCTGGAATCGAAAAGGGCGGCCTTTCGAGCCGCCCCTTCGGAGTCTGAAGTCGATCGAGACCGATTATTCGGCCGCGAGCTTGAGGTCGGGCGCGGCGGCGCGGACGTCGGCGTCGACCTGGGCTTCGAACTTGGCAAAATTCTTCTGGAACATGCCGACCAGCGCGCGCGCCGTCTTGTCGAACTCGGCCTTGTCCTGCCAGGTGTTGACGGGATCGAGGATCTCGCTCGGCACGCCCGGCAATGCGGTCGGGACCGCGAAGCCGAAATACTTGTCGGTGCGGAATTCGACATTGCGCAGCGAACCGTCGAGCGCCGCGGTGAGCAGCGCGCGGGTCACCTTGATCGGCATCCGGGAGCCGGTGCCGTATTTGCCGCCGGTCCAGCCGGTGTTGACCAGCCAGCAATCGACATTGTGCCTGGCGATCAGCTCGCGCAGCATGTTGCCGTAGACCGAAGGATCGAGCGGCAGGAACGGCGAGCCGAAGCAGGTCGAGAATTCCGGCTGCGGTTCGTTGCCGAGCCCGCGCTCGGTGCCCGCCACCTTCGCGGTATAGCCCGACAGGAAGTGATACATCGCCTGCGCCGGGGTCAGCTTGGCGATCGGCGGCAGCACGCCGAACGCATCCGCGGCCAGCATCACCACGTTCTTCGGGTGGCCGGCGCGGCCGGTGCGCGAGGCGTTGGGAATGAAATCGAGCGGATAGGCCGAACGGGTATTCTCGGTTTTCGAGCCGTTGTCGAAATCCGGCACGCGGGTGTCCTCGTCCAGCACCACGTTTTCCAGCACCGCGCCGAAGCGCTTGCTGGCGGCATGGATCTCAGGCTCGGCCTCTTTCGACAGCTTGATGCATTTGGCGTAGCAGCCGCCCTCGAAATTGAAGACGCCGTCGGCGCCCCAGCCGTGCTCATCGTCGCCGATCAGCGTGCGCTTCGGGTCGGCCGACAGCGTCGTCTTGCCGGTACCGGACAGGCCGAAGAAAATCGCGCTGTCGCCCTTGGGCCCGACATTGGCCGAGCAATGCATCGGCATCACGCCCTTGGCCGGCAGATAGTAATTCAGCGTGGTGAACACGCTCTTCTTCATCTCGCCGGCATAATAAGACCCGCCGATCAGGACGATCTTGCGGGCGAAATCGATCGCGACCACGTTCTCCGAACGCACGCCATGGCGTTTGGGATCGGCGCGGAAGCTCGGGATGTCGATGATGGTGAGTTCCGGCACGAAGGTCGAAAGCTCGACCGCCTGCGGCCGGATCAAAAGTGTGCGGATGAACAGCGAGTGCCAGGCGAGTTCGGTGAACACGCGGGTCTTGATCTGGAAGCTCGGATCGGCGCCGCCGTAGAGGTCCTGCGCGAACAGCGTCATGCCTTCGGCGTGCTTGAGGAAGTCCTGATAGAGCGCCTCGAACTGTTCAGATGTGATCGACTGGTTGCCGGCCCACCACATCTTCTCGGTAGAGGCGTCGCGGACCGTGAACTTGTCCTTCGGGCTGCGGCCGGTGAAGTCGCCGGTATCGGCGCACAACGCGCCGTCGGCGGACAGCACCGCCTCGCCGGCCGAAAGCGAATACTGGTAGAGCTGCGGCGCTCCGAGATTCCAGTGCACCCGCTTGAGATTTTTTAAGCCGAATTTATCGGCGCCGAAGGCGCCGTTGCGTATACCCGTCTCTTGCACCGAAGAACCTCCTCGAACCCGCGTATTTCGATCGCGCGAATGCTGCTAAACGCGCTTCTGTCGCGGTGACCGTCGTTGATAATAGCCTTGCGGCCCCGGTCCGGCGACCTAATACTGATGAACGCTGGGCTTGCCAAGCCGATCCCGTGATATTTGGTTTATTCCAGGGTCGCTGATAGATGCGAGTCAATCGCTTGCTGCAGCGCGGGCCCGAGCGTCAGCGTTCCGGTCGCGGGCGGAGGCTATTAACGCGACAATCGGCCGCGACTTTCGGCAGGCTCGCCTCGCGCTTTTGTTGCGCCGCAGCAATTAACCTTCACCGACGCGCCGCGCCCTCGCCGATCAGGGCAAACGGTCCCCAGAAAGCGGGATAGGCATTTTTCGGCGATGAGGTGTCGTTGAGATAAGACAGCATCGCCTGCCGCAGCGCCTCGGCGCGGCCGATTTTCGGATCGGCCTTGAGACGGTCGAAGGTTGCAATCGTCAGCCTTGTCGCAGCCTGCGAATCCACCGCCCAGTGCGAAACCAAAAGCGCGCGGGCGCCGGCGTAAAAGAACGAGCGCGCCAGGCCCGACAAGGCTTCCGCCCCGGGTTTGTCGCCGGCAATGGTGTTGCACGCCGACAATACCACCCAGTCGGCATTGAGCTTGAGCTGCGCGACTTCGCTCGAGGTGAGCAGGCCGTCGTCGAGTTCGGACGGCTGTTTTGGAATGCTCAGCGCCAGCGACGGCTCGGCGAGGCCCTTCACGTCGCCGGCCACCAGGCCATGCGTGGCGAAATAGATGATGCCGTAGTCGGCGAGCGGCGCGCGCTTGACGGTGGTCTCGCTGGCGTCGGCGCCGAGATGAATGTCGGCGGCGGCGACACCGAGGTCGCTGGCAACGCCCTTCAGTTCGTCGGCCGTGTCCGGCAATGGCGGCAGCGCCTGCGCCAATTTCGTGCGATCGACACCGACGCCCTGCCAGAAGTCGGTATAGGCCGACGTCACCAACGACCGGGACGCCAAATTTGCCGCGCCGGCGGCGCGGTTGTCGCCGCTGCCATCCTGCATCGGGTTGAACAAGGGATCGCCGAAGCCGGTCATCGGCTTGGTCGAGCGGTCGTTGCGCGCAAAGGCCCGCAGCGCCTTCAGGCTTGCAACCGACGGCAACACCGACACCGCCTGTCGCTTGAGCAGCCAGGCGGCATCGCGATAGCCCGCGAACGTCTCGGGGATCGCGGCGGCGGGCTTTTCCGTCACCAGCAGATGAAACGGCAGCGCCGTCAGCGCGCCTGATGGCGCCACCAGCAGACTGCGCTTGTCCTTGACCAGCGTCTCGACCGGACCGAGCAGCGTGACGTACAGCTCATTGGCGAGCGCCAGATCGAACAGGCCGGATTTGCCAGACGCATCGCTTGCTTTGCCGATATCCAGCCCACGGCGAAACGCGGCGACCTTGCGCGACAAGGCTTCCGCGCCCAGCGGCAGCGGCTTCCAGTCGAAACGCTCGCGCGTCAGCGCAATGACATAGCTCTCTTTGTCGGCTACCGAAAACATCACCAGCGCTTCATCGGCGGACAACAGCGCCTGGATCTCCGCAACCTTCATCGGCAGCGGATTCGACAGCGCGGCGTAATCGGGGAATTCGGCCGCGAAGGTCTTTTGCAAGCCCGCGCGTTCGGCGGAAATGGCGGCAAGCCGGTCCCGGTTGCGGCTCTCGGCCGCCGCGTCGCGCTTCGATCTCTCTTTGGAGACCGCGCCAATGATCGACTTGTCCAGCGCCTCGGCTTCGGTGGCGAGATCCTGATCCCGCCGCACGAGCTCGGCGAGGCGGTCGCTTCCGGCGGCAAGGCGAACCGCGAGCTTGTTCACGGCGGACGCGGCCGACGACTGGGCGCCGTGCTGGACCACATCGAGCGCATCGTCGAGCGCCTTTTCGCTCGAGACGGATTGCCCGCTCTGCGCGGCGAACAGCACCGGGAGCGCCACGCGCGGCTGCGCACGCCCGTTTCCGATCATTCGCTCCACGATCGGCAACGCGTCGGCGTTGCGTCCCTCGCCTTGATAGAGGAACGCCAAATTGTTGAGGGATATTGCAAGGTCGGGATGATCGGGACCGAGCGCCGCCTCGCGGATCGCGGCCGCACGCTGGTAAAGCGGTTCGGCATCCTTGAGGCGGCCCTGCCGTTCGTAGAGGTCGGCCAGATTGTTCAGCGATCTCGCCACATCGGGATGGTCCCGCCCGAGCACTTTTTCGCGAATCGAAAGCGAACGTTTGATCTCCGGTTCGGCCTCGTCATAGCGGCCCTGAACCTTGGCGACCTGGCCGAGATTGTTCAGGAGCGTGGCGACCGCGGGATGCTCCGGACCGGCCGCTTTCTCGTAGATAGCAAGCGCCCGCTTGAACAGCGGCTCGGACTCGGCATGGCGGTCCAACTTGTCGTAGAGCGTCGCCAGATTGTTGAGGGATTGTCCGACGTCGGGATGCTCGCGGCCAAGCGATTGTTCGCGGATCGCCAGCGCGCGCTTGAACAATGGCTCTGCCTCACCATAGCGTTCCCCCCGCTGGTACAGGGCCGCGAGATTGTTCAATTCCGTCGCAACGGCCGGCGAATTGAGACCGCCGATCTTTTCCTGGATCGCGATGGCGCGCTTGTACAAAGGCTCGGCCTCGCCGTCGCGTCCCACGTCCGCATACAGAAGGGCCAGATTGTTCAGCGCGCCCGCGACATCGGCGTTGAAGGGACCGTATTTCTTTTCCAGGCTTTCCAGTTGACCCTGCGCCAGCGGGATCGCTTCGGCATATTTGCCGGCCCGGCTGGGTCCGGCGATCTTGGCGCTCAGCGCCGCCACCTCGCCCTTTTGCGCGGATGACGGCGCGCCGAGACAGGCGCTCATCGCCAGCACCAGGCCCGCAACCAGGGCCGATCGAGTACCGGATTTCATCTTGCACCCGCCTCGCACTTGCCTCTCGCGCGGGCGAGGGTGCGGCTATGGCTTCGCCCGCGCCTCGTCCGCCAGCCTGACCAGCATCTTCCGCAGCTCCCCCGGGCTGGTCACGCGTTCCGGGAAATCCAGCCGCAACGTCTTGCTGCCGGCCTGCAGGTCGATCCCGTCGGGATCGCAGCCCGTGCAGCGCCAGTCCGCGGCCTCGGCGCCGAGCAGTCTCGTCGCGTACAGGTTAGTCGCGTCACGATGATCGGCGTTCATGTGGTCGACGGCGCCCTGCCCGGCTTCCAGCAGCGCGGCGGCATCGGAAATATCGGTCAGGAACTGACTGGGCTTCAGATCGACGATCCGCCCGAACCCGGCCACCAGATGGGTGCCGCTCGGCCGGATCAGGAAGAACGAAAAATCCGTAAAACTTACAAAGGCTTCCGCGGACGGATGGGCGCTGAGGTAGCGCCCGCGCGCGATCTCCAGGTCGGCGCCCGCAGCCTCCTCGGCCCGGCCCGACAGCATGATCCGCGCGCCTTCCAGCGGGTCGCCCTCGGCCCGCTCGTCCAGCATCAGGGACACCCTGGGATCGCCGAGGATATTTTTCGTGTGCACGGCAAGGCGCGAAATCAGCAGGATCGGAGAACCGTCGGCATGGCTTGCGACGTTGACCAGCGAGCAATAGGGATCGCCGCTGCCAACCATCAGGGTGGCCAAAGCCCCTTGCCGGCTGCGGCGCAACAGCGAGCGGGCCAGCCGGGAAGGGTCGAAATCAGGGGTGGGCTGCATCGGTCACCTCGGCATCTCTTTGCAATAAAGGCCTTTTCTGGGCAGAATCGGTGCCTATATATCTGGGACCCCCGGGTGCAACCCGGGCGTTTTGCGGAACTCGGTCACACTTCAGCCCAGCTTGCATTGCTCGTTGACCAGGTTCGAAGCTCACTTGTACGGCGCATCACCGATTCGCTCGCCGTTTCAGTCATCTCGTACCAGTATCTGAAAGCAGGCTCATGCCCACAATCGCCTTGGTCGATGACGACCGCAACATCCTCACATCCGTCTCGATCGCGCTCGAAGCCGAAGGCTATCGCATCATGACCTACACGGATGGTGCTTCCGCGCTCGACGGCTTTCGCACCTCACCGCCGGACCTGGC
>Ga0208714_1000530_pt1 | contig 10822 bp, 9 predicted proteins | sample NGESurshal072012_3_FD_184461 | JGI IMG/M metagenome (GOLD analysis project Ga0208714, IMG submission 184461) | Arctic peat soil microbial communities from Barrow, Alaska - NGEE Surface sample 415-1 shallow-072012 (SPAdes) | ecosystem: Environmental > Terrestrial > Soil > Wetlands > Peat ... | reverse complement strand
AGCCCGCGGCCGCGCCTGTGCTGGTACAACGCGAGCAAGGGCTGGGTCATCACGGCGACGCGAGCGATGGCCGTCGAGCTCGCGCCGTTCGGGATCCGCGTCGTCGCCCTCAACCCGGTGGCGGGCGAGACGCCGATGCTCAAGACCTTCATGGGCGAAGACACGCCCGAGATGCGCGCGAAGTTTCTCGCGACGATCCCGATCGGCCGCTTCTCGACGCCCGAAGACCTCGGCAACGCGGCATGCTTCCTGTGCAGCGACGAGGCGTCGATGATCACCGGCGTGGCGATGGAGGTCGACGGCGGCCGCTGCATCTGAGCGGCCCGCCGGCGTGGCGCCGGCTCAGACGCTCGTGATGAACAGCATCGCGACGGCGATCGCCATGACCAGCGTCGCCGCCCAGCCGAAGACGCGGTGCCGCCGGCTGATCGTGTACGAGCCCATCAGCTCGTGCGACTGGCCCATGCGCATGAGCACGACCATGATCGGCACGGAGATGACGCCGTTGACGATTGCGCTCCAGACCAGGGCGCGGATCGGATCGACCTCGAACGCCCCCATCGCCGATCCGATCCCGGTCGCGGCGATGATGATCAGGTAGAAGCCGCGCGCCTCGCGAAAGCCGTGCGAGAGCCCGGCGCGCCAGCCGAACACCTCGCTGACTGCGTACGCGGCCGATCCGGCGAGGACGGGAACGGCGAGAAGCCCGGTGCCGATGATGCCCATCGCGAAGACCGCGAAGGCGAACTCGCCGGCGACCGGACGCAGCGCTTCTGCGGCCTGCGCCGAGGTCTGGATGTTGGTGATGCCGTGCTCGTTCAGCGTCACGGCGGTGGCGATGACGATGAACAGGGCGATGACATTGGAGAACGTCATGCCGACGAAGGTGTCCTCCTTGATCCGCGACAGGTGCTCGGCGACGTATTCCGGGTGCTCGCGCAGCTCGCGAACGTTTGGCCGGCGATGGTTGTCTTCGACCTCCTGCGACGCCTGCCAGAAGAACAGGTAGGGGCTGATCGTCGTCCCGAGAACGGCGACGACCATCGCGGCGTAGTCCTTCGCCGAGACGCCGGCCGGGAAGTAGTTCCACGGCTGCAGCGATTCGACGACGGCGCGTTTCCAGGGTACCGAGACGGCGAGGACGACGGCGACGTAGGCGAACAGGGCGAGCGTCAGCCACTTGAGGACGCGCACCGTGCGCTCGTACGAGAAATAGATCTGCGTCGCGATGCACAGGGCGCCGAAGCCGAGCACGTAGAGCGGCTGCGGTCCGCCGGCGAGGAGCTTGACGGCCTCGGCCATTGCGCCGATGTCGGCGGCGATGTTGATCGTGTTCGCGACGACGAGCAGGCCGATCAGGCCGAGCGTCAGCCAGCGTGGGCACATCTTGCCGATGTTGGTCGCCAGGCCTTCGTGCGTGACGAAGCCGATTCGCGCCGACAGCATCTGGATGCCGATCATCAGCGGCAGCGTCAGGAACAACGTCCAGACCAGTGCGAAGCGGAACTGCGCTCCGGCCTGCGAGTAGGTCGCAATGCCGCTCGGGTCGTCGTCGGCTGCGCCGGTGATCAGGCCGGGACCGAGCCGGCTCGCCAAGTCTTTCCTGTTGCCCATGTTCATCGCTGTCGCTCCGGTTCGCACTCGCGCGAGCGCGGGCGGCGCCGGTTCGTCGCGCCGCGTTTCGTCGAGGAGTTCCGGAGCGGATCACGGCGGGCGGGGCCCGTCGCGGCCTTCGCTGGCCGGCACGTGGAGGGGATGCGCTCCCGACGTGCCGGGCCGCGCGTGACACGAGCGTCGTGTCTAGGCGCGGGCCGGTTGCGACGGAGGCCTGGAAGGAGGGTCTGAGTCCAAGGCGTCGACCGGTAGTGAAGTCGGGCGCGACTCTACCCGCTGGGCGCGCGCAGCGTCAACCGGCATTCGGCAAAGAGGGCGCGAGCGTTTCGTCAAGCACTTCGACCCAGTGCCGCACGGCGGTCGTGGTGCCGCTCTGCAGGTGCTGGATGCAGCCGATGTTGGCCGAGACGATGACCTCGGCGTCGAGCGCGGCGAGGTGGCCGAGCTTGCGATCCCGCAGCGGCATCGCGAGCTCGGGATGTGTCAGCGAGTAGGTGCCGGCCGAGCCGCAGCACAGGTGCGCTTCGCTCGCGGCGACCCGGATGTCGAAGCCGAGCGTGCGCAGATGCGTCTCGACGCCGCCGCGCAGTTGCTGCCCGTGCTGCAGCGTACAAGGAGGGTGAAACGCGAGGCGCGGCCGCGGCGCACGCGCGGCAAGCGTCTTCGCGAGCGTCGGAACGATGTCGGGCAGCAGTTCGGAGAGGTCGCGTGTCAGGTCAGCGACGCGCTGCGCCTTTTCGGCATAGGCGGGATCGTCGCGCAGCGTGTGGCCGTATTCCTTCACCGTCACGCCGCATCCCGACGCGTTCATGACGATCGCCTCGACGCTGCCGGCCGCGACGAGCGGCCACCAGGCGTCGATGTTGCGCCGCATCTGCGCGAGCGCCCCGGCGCGGTCGCTGCCGTGCAGGCGGATCGCGCCGCAGCAGCCGGCCTCGGCGGCGACGAGCGTCTGGATGCCGGCCGCGTCGAGGACGCGCGCCGTCGCGCTGTTGATGTTCGGCGCCATCGCCGGCTGCACGCAGCCCATCAGGAGCAGCACCTTGCGCGGGTGCTCGCGCACCGGCCAGCGGTGCGCGCTCGCCGGCGCCGCGGCCGGGACCTTGGCCTTCAGCACCGCGGGAAGGATGCCGCGCACGAGCTGACCGAACTTCAGCGCCGGCGTGAACAGCGTCGACGTGAGTCCTTCCTCGAGGGCGAAGCGAAGCATCCGTTCGCCGGCCGGGCGCGGCACCCGCTCGTCGACGAGACGCCTGCCGATCTCGACCAGGTTGCCGTACTGCACGCCTGAAGGACACGTCGTCTCGCAGTTGCGGCAGGTGAGGCACCGGTCGAGATGGAGCTGCGTCGATCGCGTCACCGGCTCGCCTTCGAGTACCTGCTTGATGAGGTAGATGCGGCCTCGCGGCCCGTCGAGCTCGTCGCCGAGGAGCTGGTAGGTCGGGCAGGTCGCAGTGCAGAAGCCGCAGTGCACGCACTTTCGCAGGATCGACTCGGCCTCGATGCCGTCGGCCGTGCCTGCGAATTGGGGGGCGATCGCGGTCTGCATGGCTAGTCGCGCTCTCTAGAGGCCCCGATAAAGCCGGCCCGGATTGAGGATGCCGACCGGGTCGAAGGCACGCTTGAGCCGCTCGTGGATGAGGCGCAGCGGCGCTGGAAGGGGCGCGAAGGCGCCGGCCGACTTGTCGCGGCCGCGAAAGAGCGTCGCGTGTCCGCCGGCGGCGCTGGTCGCGTCGCGGACGAGCGCTGCCGGCAGCGAGGTCGCGAGCCAGCGCTGCCCGCCGTGCCACTCGATCAGCTCGTCGCCGGCGAGCGCCAGAAGCGGCGCCGTCTGCGGCAGCGACAGCCGCCACAGCGCCGCGTCCTGGTGCTCGATGGCTTCGTTCGCGGCGTCGAAGAACGGATCGCTGTGGTCGCGCAGGCCCAGCCAGAACCGGCCGGCTGCGGCCGCGGCGATCGCGTCGCCGCCGAGCTGCGCGCTCGCCGCGTCGACCGCCGCGGCCGAGCCGCGCAGGCGAACGACGAGGTTGCCGTTCCACCACGCGCTGGCGTCGAGCGGCAAGGGCAGGGTGCCCCAGGAATGGAGCGCGGCCAGCGCTTCGCCCGGCTTCATGTCGAAACGAAGCGTCGCCTCGGCCTCGGCTTTGGGCAGGACCTTCAGCGATGCCTGGACGATCACGCCCAGGATTCCCATCGATCCGGCGACCAGGCGCGAGACGTCGTAGCCGGCGACGTTCTTGATGACGCGGCCGCCGAAGTGCATCAGCTCGCCGCTGCCCGAGAGCAGCGAGACGCCCAGGAGGTGATCGCGCAGCGACCCGGCGCGCGCTCGAGCCGGCCCCGACAGGCCGGCCGCGATCATGCCGCCGACGGTCGATCCTGGCGTGAAGTGCGGCGGCTCGAACGCCAGGCACTGGCCGCGCTCAGCGAGCTGCGCCTCGAGCGCCGCGACACTCATGCCGGCCGGCGCGGTGACGACAAGCTCGGTCGGCTCGTGCTCGGCGGCGCCGTCGAGGACGCGCGTGTCGACCAGCTCGCCGCTCGGCTCCTCGCCGTAGAAGTCCTTGCTGCCGCCGCCGCGGATGCGCAGGGTCCGCCGCGATGCGGCGGCATCGCGGATGCGCTGGGCGAGCGCGGCCAGGCCCGAGGTCGTTGAAATCAAAACCGCGGCAGATCGGCAAACGCGACGAGGCCGCGCTTGACGTGCATCTTCCCGTACTCGGCGCAGCGGACGAGCGTCGGAATCACCTTGCCGGGGTTGAGCAGGCCGGCCGGATCGAAGGCCCGCTTGACGGTCAGCATCTGCTCGCGCTCGGCCGGCGAGAACTGCACGCACATCGACGACAGCTTCTCGACGCCGACGCCGTGCTCGCCGGTCACCGTCCCGCCCATCGCCACGCTCAGCTCGAGGATCTCGGCACCGAACGCTTCGGCACGGTGCAGCTGGTCGGTGTCATTGGCGTCGTAGAGGATCAGCGGATGCAGGTTGCCGTCGCCGGCATGAAAGACGTTGACGCAGCGCAGGCGGTGCCGGCTGGTCATCTCGCCGATGGCGACCAGCATCTCGGCGAGGCACTTCCTCGGAATCGTCGAGTCCATGCACATGTAGTCGGGGCTGATGCGCCCGCTCGCCGGAAACGCGTTCTTGCGTCCGCTCCAGAACTTCAGCCGCTCGGCCTCGTTCGCGCTCGCCGCCAGGCGGGTCGCGCCCGAGGCCTTCAGTACCTCGACCATGCGCGCCACCTCGTGCTCGACCTCGTGCGGCGTGCCGTCGCTTTCGCAGAGCAGGATCGCCGCCGCGTCGAGGTCGTAGCCGGCGTGCACGTAGTCCTCGACGGCGGCGGTCATCGGTGCGTCCATCATCTCGAGGCCGGCCGGGATGATCCCGGCGGCGATGATCGCAGCGACCGCATCGCCGGCCTTGACCACGTCGTCGAAGCTCGCCAGGATGCAGCGCGCCGCGGTCGGCCTGGGCAGCAGCTTGACCGTTACCTCGAAGATCACGGCGAGCATGCCTTCGCTGCCGACGATCAGCGAGAGCAGGTCGAGCCCGGCCGCGTCGAGCGCGTCGGAACCGAATTCCACGCCCTCGCCCTCGGCAGTGAAGCCGCGCACCTTCAGGACGTTGTGCAGCGTCAGCCCGTACTTGAGGCAATGAACGCCGCCCGAGTTCTCGGCGACGTTGCCGCCGATCGTGCAGGCGATCTGGCTGCTCGGATCGGGCGCGTAGAAAAGGCCGAAGGCCGCCGCCACCTCGCTGATCGCAAGGTTGCGAACGCCGCATTGCACGGTCGCCGTACGCGCTTTGGCGTCGATCGCGACGATGCGGTTGAACTTGGCCAGGCTCAGCGTCACGCCGAGCGCGTTCGGCAAGGCGCCGCCCGACAGCCCCGTTCCCGCGCCGCGCGCGACCACCGGAACGCCCAGGCGATGGCAGATCGAAAGCACGGCGGCGATCTGCGCCTCGCTTTCCGGCAAGGCGACGACGAGCGGCTGCTCGCGGTAGGCGGTGAGCCCGTCGCACTCGTACGGAACGGTGTCTTCGCGTTGCCAGAGCAAGGCGTGCGCCGGCAGCGCCGCGCCGAGCGCGGCGACCACTTCGGCCCGGCGTCGAGCACGCTCCGCGCCCGGCGGCGCTGCCGCGGCGAGCAGCTCGGCTCCGGGCGTTGCGGCGTTCATCGTGCGCTCGATGAACAGGGCTAGCGCCGGGGCGCGGCGCGCTTCTTCGCCGCCTTCGGACGCGACAGGGCCTGGCCCGCGGCGCCCAGGGCCGCAGCGCCGGCGGCTCCGGCGGCACTGGCGACCTTGGCCGGCGCGCCGGCCGCCGCCTTGAATGTCGCGGCGGCACCGTCGAGCGATTGCTTGAGCATGTTGCCGGCCACCGCCTTCGCGGCGTCGGTGGCGGTGTCCTTGAGGGCCGTCGTCGCGAGCTGGGTGAACTGGTTCGTGAGCGCGCTCCACCATTGCATCGGATCGATGACCTGGGCCGGCGCCACGCCCTTGCGCGCGCGAACCGGCGGCGTCGGCGCGGCGACGTTCCTGGCCGCGGCAGCCGGTGTCTTCAGCTGCAGCGATTCGCGCAGGTCGCCCATCTGCACGTTCATCGTCTGCAGGGTCGAGAGCGTCATGCGCTGGACCTCGAGCGCCTGGATCGTCGCCGCCAGCATCTTGGCGTTCTGCTCCAGCCAGTACTGGACCGTGCGCAACTCGTTGATGCGCTTGTCGAGCTCGGCGGGATCGAGCGTCGGCGCGACCCATTGGCCGATCCCCGGAAGCGCCGCGCCGGCGTTCTTGACGAGGCTTTGCAGAAAGTCGAATCCGGGGACGAGTTTGCTGAAGCTGCTGGCGTCGCTCATCGTGTCTCCTTGTCGCCGCCGGGCGGTGCGCGCCGATTGTCGCCCCGCCACGGCGGACTTCGGCCGCGTCGGGGATTCGTCGTCAGTGCGAGAGGCGCTCCAGGCGCGCCAGGCGCTCGTCGTCGGGTCGATCGAGCGAGGGTTCGGCGGAGAGCAGCCGCCAGGCCTTGCCGAAGTACGGCCGCGCCGCGTCGAGCTTCTGCTCGGCGGCGAGGTTCTCGGCGATCTCCTCGTAGACGTAGCCGTCGGCGCCCTCGGCTTCGAGACGACGCAGGATCGCCATCGCTTCGTCGTGACGATGCAGCGAGCGCAGCGTCCAGGCGATCATCCAGTGAGCTTCGCGGATGCGCGCCACGTCGCCGATGCGCTGCCGCGCGGCGAGCGCGGTCTGAAAGCTCGCCAGCGCCTCGTCGTCGCGGCCGGCGTCGTGCAGGCTCATGCCGATGTTGTTGGCCAGCGATGCGTCCCAGTTCCGCGCGGCAGGATCGGCCGATCGGCTCGCCACGGCAAGGGCCTCGCGGCTCCAGCGGATCTGCGCTTCGGGATCGGGCTCGACGAGAGCGATCATGTGCAGGGCATCGACCTCGAGGGCGTCGAGCCCGGCCGCGTGGGCGCGCGTTGCACCCTCGACGAAGAGCGGCCTGGCGCGTTCGGGCGCCTTCGCCGAGCGGAAGGTGCGGCCCCGCTCGAGCAGATAGCGCACGCGCGGCTCGGCGCCGGCCGTGGCCAGGCGCGGCTCGATCTTGTCGAGAAGGGCGTGCGCGTCGGCAAAGCGAGAGCGCAGGCCGTAGGTGCGAGCGATCTGCGTCTGCAGCGTCAGCTCGTCGTCGCTGTTCGCGACCGAGCCCAACGCCTTGCGAAACGCCGCTTCCGAGGCGGCAGGATCGGAGAAATTCCAGAGCGTCGCAACGTCCATGGCCAGCGCTTCGATCGGCAAGAAGAGGAAGACGGCGGCGCCCGCGGCGGCGAGACGGGAGATCGGCTTCACCGTGGCAGTCGGCCAGGCGCTAGCGGCCGAAGTCGCCCTGTTCGACCTTGTAGCCGCGCTGGCGCATCAGCGCGGGCAGACCGGTCGGCCCGATCATGTGCAAGGCGCCGACGGCGGCGAAGACTTTCTTGCCGCCTGCGTGCAGCGCATCGATGCCGGCGGCCAGCGCCGGATTGCGATCGTCGAGCAGCCGCTTCGTCGCGGCCCGCTCAGCCGCCGTTCGAGTGCAGTCGCACCATTGCTCGTAGCGGGCAAGCTCGGCGTAGTCGCTGTCGGTCCAGGCCTTGGCGATGTGGTTGAGGAGCGGCCGGGCCCGGCCCGACTCGAGGTCGTCGAGGCCGCTGGTGACGAACTCGATCGTCTCGGCCTGCGTCGGCATTTGCAGCGCCTGCATCTGCGACTCGGGGGTCTCGAGCGAGACGACCGGCTTGGCGAGCTGGTGCGCCAGGATGGCGAGGACCAGATCGATGGCGTAGGCCGGATCGAAGCCGTCGCGGCGAGCCGCAATCACGGTCAGCGATGCGATCTGGAATTCGGGTGCGAACTTCGAGAACGCCAATGCGTCGACGCACTCGACCGCAAGCTGCCGATCGATGCGACGCACCAGTGCGTCCGGCAGCGGGTCGTCGCGCTGCGGGCCGATGTGCTCGACCAGGCGGCGCTGGATGTCGGGATCTAGGACGTCGAGCTCGAGCGCCATCACGTCGCTCGAGCGGACGGCGTCCTGCACCGTCGGTCCGGGGAACATCCATTCCGGACGTGCTGCGTGGATCGTGCCGTAGAGATACGAGCTGCGTCCGTCCTTGCTGATGCGCCAGAGAAAGCCGTGGTCCTTCGCGTCGCGCATTCCGTTCTGCAGGCGATCCATCGTGAGCGGCAGGGCGGCGGGCGGACAGACGACGTCGGCGTTGTCCGCGGCAGCGCGCGCCGCCACGAACGGCAGCAGCGCTGCGAGGGCGATCAGCGGCACGCTTGCGAGAACGCGGCGCGACCCTCGAGCGAGACGATGCGCGAGGCGCCGCGAAGTCGTGGTCATCGTCGTCATCATGGTGCAAGCTTAGCGCCGCTCGCCGCCGGGCGAAGGTCGATACGCAAAGCCCCGCCCTGCTGCTGCCAGGGCAGACGACCGAGAACGTCCATGCCGAGCAGCGGACTCTCGAGGTGGGGCAGGGCGACCATGCGCAGCCGCTCGACGCGCACGCCGCCGTCGAGGCCGAGATCGGCGCGGACGACCTGCCCGATGACCGGGCCGCCCGCCGTGCTCGAGCGCACCGATCCTTCGCCCTGCAGGCCGAGCTCGCGGGCCAGCTCGGCGGGAATCGCGACCCCGGTGGCCCCGGTGTCGACGAGGAAATCGACCGCGCGCCCGTTCAACGTTCCGGGCCAGTGGTAGTGCCCGTCGTCACTGCGCCGGATCTCGATGACGTCTCCGACGGCGCTGAAGCTCGCCCTCTGCGCCTCGTGCTCGCGCCACTGGAAGCCCACGAAGACGATCGCGCCGAGCAGCAGCCAGATGGTCGCGAACTTGAGCGTACGCGGAAGCTCGTCGCTCATCGGCGCTTCTTCGGGCCTTGCGTCACCTTCTGCTCGATCGCCCCGAACAGGCTCGCCCCGTCGCCGTCCTTCATCTCGATCCGGATCGTGTCGCCGAACTGCATGAAAGGCGTCTTCGGGCTGCCGCCCTCGATCGTCTCGATCGCACGCTTTTCGGCGATGCACGAGTAGCCGCGCGACCAGTCCTTGTTGCTGACCGTGCCGCTGCCGACGATCGACCCGGCGCGGCAGTTGCGCGTCTTGCACAAGTGCGCGATCAGCTGGCCGAAGTGGAAGGTCATTTCCTCGCCGGCGCTGCACAGGCCCGCACGCTGGCCGTTCCAGGTGCTTTCGAGGTCGAGGTGCAGGCGCCCGCCGCGCCAGGCGTCGCCGAGCTCATCGGGTGTCACGGCGACCGGGCTGAACGCCGTCGCCGGCTTGCTCTGGAAGAAACCGAAGCCCTTGCCGAGCTCGGCCGGGATCAGGTTGCGCAGGCTCACGTCGTTGGCGAGCATGACGAGGCGGATGCCTTCGAGCGCGGCATCGGCGCTCGTTCCCATGGCGATGTCGCCGGTGATGACCGCGACCTCGGCCTCGAAATCGATACCCCAGTCGACGCTGGCGGCGACGATGGCGTCGCACGGACCCAGGAAGTCGTCGCTGCCGCCCTGGTACATGAGCGGATCGGTCCAGAAGCTCGCCGGCATCTCGGCGTTGCGGGCGCGGCGCACCAGCTCGACGTGGTTGACGAAGGCCGAGCCGTCGGCCCACTGGTAGGCGCGCGGCAGCGGCGCCATGCAGCGCGCCGGCTCGAAGGCAAAGGCGTGGCGCGCCTTGCCGCCGTTCAGCGTCGCGGCCAGGTCCTCGAGCTGCGGCGACAGGAAATTCCAGTCGTCGAGGACCTGCTGCAGCCGGCCCGCGATGCCGCTGGCATAGTGGGCGCTGGCGAGGTCGCGCGAGACGACGACGAGTTGTCCGTCGCGCGAGCCGTCGTGGTACGTGGCGAGCTTCATCGTTCGTTGGCCGGTATGGAGCTGCGATCGAGTCGCATTGTTGTCGATGCCGGATCCGATGTCGTTGCCAGCCCCGCCCCCCTCGTCCCCCGACCGCCGCCGCCGCAGCGCGCGGCGGCGTGCCCTCGTCGCCTTCACGGCGCTGGCGATCGCGCTGCACGCCGCGTTGCTCGGCGGGATCGACGTGTCCCGGCTCGGTGCGAGCCGCGAGCCGGTGCCGCCTGCGTCGATGCGCGTTCGCAGCGTCGATGCGAAGGCCGACGCGGCCCAGGCGAACGAGCCGCCCGCGCCGCCCGTCGCAGCCGCGCCGCGGCCGCTTCCGCGACCGCGCCCCGCGCAGCCGCGACGGCCGCGCGAAGTGAGCGCTCCGGCTGCCGAGCCGGTCGCAATGCGCCCGGCCGAGTCGCCCGAGCCCGCAGCGAGCGAGCCGGTCTTCGAACCGGTCGTGCCGATGGCCGCTTCCGCAGCCGGCGCCGCCGGCGACGCCGCATCGGCGAGCGCTGGCGAGCAATCGCCCGCCGCTTCGGCACCGCTGCAGGTGGCCGCCGAGCCGGCCGCCGCGTCGCAGTCGGCGTCCGCACCGTCGCCTGCCGCGTCGAGCTCTTTCCTCGCCGCCGGCGAGGAGCCGCCGCCGACCTACGCGACGAAACTGCCGCCGCCCGTGACGCTGCGTTACGAAGTGCGCCGGGGCTTCTTTCGCGGCACCGGAGAAATCCGCTGGCAGCGCAGCGGCGACACCTACGAGCTGCGCCTGGAGGCGCGCATCGCCGGCCTGACGCTGCTCGCGCAGACCAGCGAGGGCCGCATCGACGCGAATG
>Ga0208714_1000529_pt1 | contig 10830 bp, 7 predicted proteins | sample NGESurshal072012_3_FD_184461 | JGI IMG/M metagenome (GOLD analysis project Ga0208714, IMG submission 184461) | Arctic peat soil microbial communities from Barrow, Alaska - NGEE Surface sample 415-1 shallow-072012 (SPAdes) | ecosystem: Environmental > Terrestrial > Soil > Wetlands > Peat ... | reverse complement strand
GCCGCGAACCTCACCCTACCGACTTGCTGGTATGGCTACGTTTCATGTGGCTGATCCGGCGGCTGAAACCGGACGTGCTGCACGGCCACGGCGCCAAGGCCGGCGCTTTCGTCCGCCTCAGACGCCGATCCAAAAACAAAATTCGCATCTATACCCCGCACGGCGGCTCGCTGCATTACCCGCTGGATACGTTCAAGGGCGCCTTCTACAGCCGCCTGGAACGCGCGCTGATGAACAACACCGATCTGTTCCTGTTCGAAAGCGCGTTCGCGCGCGACACCTATCAGCGCACCATCGGCACGCCGAAGGGGCTGGTGCGCTGCGTGTTCAACGGCGTCACCGCGGACGAATTCGATCCCGTCCCCAAGGCGGCGGATGCCACCGACATCGCCTATGTCGGCGAGTTCAGGCATATCAAGGGCGCCGACCTCCTGATCGACGCGGTGGCGCGGCTGCGCGCCGACGGCAAGCCGGTCACGCTGACGCTCGGCGGTGACGGCGAGGAGATGGACGCGCTCAAGGCCCAGGCGCAAAAGCTCGGCCTCGCCGAGGCGGTGCGCTTCATCGGCCACGTCAAGGCGCGCTACGGCTTTTCCAAGGGCGGCCTGCTGGTGGTTCCCTCGCGCGGGGATTCGATGCCCTATGTCGTGATCGAGGCGGCAGCCGCGGGAATTCCGATGGTGGCCGCCAATGTCGGCGGCATTCCGGAAATTTTCGGCCCCTATACCGACGCGCTGTTCGCGCCCAGCAATGTCGACGCGATGGCGGACGCGATCGCGACCGCGCTCGGCAATTTCACGGTTGCGCAAGAGCGCGCGAAATCGCTGCGAGAGAGAGTTCTCGTCCATTTTTCGCAAAAGGCGATGGTCGAGGGCGTGCTGGCGGGATACCGCGACGCGTTTGCCGATCGTTAACCGTTCTTTACCAACGATAACCGTTTCTTCCGATTTGTCCGTTAAGCCCTGAGGCAGGGAATTTCTCGTCGGCGGGCGCACGCCTGGATGCCTGTGCGAGAGACGGACGTGGGAACAGTGGAACCGATCAACGCACGCTCGATGTTAGATGCCGCGGCTTCCGCCGCAGCGGAGCGCCCTCCGATCGAGCGGCGCCGCCGGCTGTCGCAGGCAGCGCTTGCCGTCACCAACCAGAAAGTGCAACGGGCCTATTCGCCGATCGTGATCGCGGGCGCGGTGCGGGTCGCCGATTTCTTCGTGCTCAGCCTGATCGGCGTCGCGCTCTATCTCGGATATGTGGCGCCGCTCGCCGGCTTCCACTGGGAGTATGTCGCCGCCATTTTCGGCATGACCGCGACCGCGGTGGTCTGCTTCCAGGCCGCCGATATCTATGAAGTCCAGGTGTTTCGCGGCCAGTTGCGGCAAATGACGCGGATGATTTCATCCTGGGCCTTCGTGTTCCTGCTGTTCATCGGTGCCTCGTTCTTCGCCAGACTCGGCAACGAAGTGTCGCGGCTGTGGCTGTCGGCGTTCTTCTTCGTCGGCCTCGCCGCACTGATCGCCGAACGGCTGTTCCTGCGCTCGATGGTGCGCAGCTGGGGGCGTCAGGGCCGGCTCGATCGCCGCACCATCATCGTCGGTTCCGACCAGAACGGCGAACAATTGGTCGCGGCGCTCAAGGCCCAGGAGGATTCGGATATCGAAATCCTCGGCGTATTCGACGACCGCAACGATACCCGCGCGCTGGAAACCTGCGCCGGCAGCCCGAAACTCGGCAAGGTCGACGACATCGTCGAATTCGCCCGCCGCACCCGCATCGACCTCGTGCTGTTCGCCCTGCCGATTTCGGCGGAGACGCGGATCCTCGAAATGCTGAAGAAATTATGGGTGCTGCCGGTGGACATCCGGCTTTCCGCCCACACCAACAGACTGCGCTTCCGCCCCCGCTCCTATTCCTATCTCGGCAAGGTCCCGACGCTGGACGTGTTCGAGGCGCCGATCACCGACTGGGATCTGGTGATGAAGTGGCTGTTCGACCATTTCGTCGGCGCTCTCATCCTGCTGCTGGCGCTGCCGGTGATGGCGCTGGTCGCGCTCGCGATCAAATTCGACAGCCCGGGGCCGGTGCTGTTCCGCCAGAAGCGGTTCGGCTTCAACAATGAACGCATCGACGTCTTCAAGTTCCGCTCGCTGTATCACCACCAGGCCGATCCGACCGCCGCGAAAGTCGTGACCAAGGACGATCCCCGCGTCACCCGCGTCGGACGCTTCATCCGCAAGACCAGCCTCGACGAACTGCCGCAGCTCTTCAACGTCGTGTTCAAGGGCAATTTGTCGCTGGTCGGCCCCCGTCCGCACGCCGTGCAGGGCAAACTGCAAAGCCGGCTGTTCGACGAGGCGGTGGATGGATATTTCGCGCGCCACCGCGTCAAGCCCGGGATTACCGGCTGGGCGCAGATCAACGGCTGGCGCGGCGAAGTCGACAGCGAGGAGAAGATCCAGAAGCGCGTCGAGTTCGATCTCTATTACATCGAGAACTGGTCGGTGCTGTTCGATCTCTACATTCTTCTCAAGACGCCGCTGGCGCTGATGACGAAGAACGAGAACGCGTATTAGAGCCTTCCGGCGTCGCGTATGGTCGCGTTGCGTGAGTTGCGAGTTGTGTGATGGCGTATGCGGCGACAGCCGGGGAGTTTGCATCGGCGCCAACCTCCGCGCCGCGCGTGCTGGCGCTGCAACGCGCGCTGGTATGGCTGGTCGGCGCCAGCGGCGCGATCGTCTTCATCGAGCCCAGCCCCTACGAGCTGATGACGCTGACCGCCGCCGTCATTTTCGTCGCCACCGGTTTGCGGCTGCGGCTCGTATTCATGCCGCTGTTGCTGCTGCTGGTCCTGCTCAATGTCGGCTATTCCATCGGCGCCATTCCCTTCCTCGACAAATCCGAGGTCGCGAACTGGATCGCGACCTCCTGGTACATGGCGTTCACGGTGATGTTCTTTGCCATGGTCGTCTCCGAGGACACCGCGGCCCGGCTGGACATGCTTCGCCGCGGCCTGATCGTCGGCGCATTGATCGCCGCGAGCTCGGCCGTCGCCGGCTATTTCAACCTCGTCCCCGGCGGACATGACCTGCTGACGCTGTATGAGCGGGCCCGCGGCACCTTCAAGGATCCCAACGTGCTGGGCGCGTTCCTGGTCCTGCCGGCGCTGTTCCTGCTGCAAAACGTCGTGTCCGATCGCCTCGGAAAATCGTTCCGCAGCGCGATCGGGCTCGCCATCATGGCGCTGGCGATCCTGCTGGCGTTTTCCCGTGCGGCGTGGGGCGGGCTCGTCCTCACCTCGGCCTTCATGCTGGCACTGATGGTGCTGACCAGCCAGTCACGCGCGCAGCGTTCGCGCATCATCGTGATATCGGTGGTCGCGGTCATTGCCGTGGCGCTGCTGCTCGCGGTGCTGCTGTCGTTCGACTCCATCAGCGAAATGTTCAAGCAGCGCGCGAGCTTCGACCAGAGCTACGACGAGGGCCGCTTCGGACGGTTCGGGCGGCATATCCTCGGCGCCCAGTTGGCGCTCGACGTTCCCTTCGGGATCGGGCCGCTGCAGTTCCACACCTACTTTCCCGAGGACACCCACAACTCCTATCTCAACGCCTTCATGTCCGGCGGCTGGCTCGCCGGCGTCTGCTATCCGGCGCTGGTGTTCATCACCGTGATCATGGGATTCCGGCACGCCTTCGTCCGCGTGCCCTGGCAGCGCGCCTATCTCGCGATCTTTTCGGCGTTCCTCGGCACGGTGGGCGAAAGCTTCATCATCGACACCGACCACTGGCGGCATTTCTGGATGATGCTGGGCGCGATGTGGGGCATGTTTGTCGCCGCGCAGCGCTACAAGGCGACGCCGCACGACGCGCTCACGCAAGCCCCCGACGTCGGCATCACATAGCCGCGCAGCGCCAGCGCTCGACGCTAAACGTGATGCCGGCGTGGTCGACGAGCCGCCTGATCAGCCGGTCGCCCATCGCCGCACCCGGCGTCCAGATACCCGCCGGGACCTCCGGCGCGTCGCGCAGCAGGCAGATCGCGCATTCCGAGATCATCTTGGAGGTCGATCCGTAACCGGGATCGCGGTCGCCGCGCACGGCGACGCGGACCTGGCGGCCGTCGGGGGCGATGCCGACAAAGAGCAAATCGTAATAGCCGGTCTCGCGCTCCTCTTTCGAGGGCCCCTCGCCCGGCTTCGGTCCGCTGGAGTTCATCTTCTCGGAAGTGTTGGCGGCAGTGATGCGCCTCGCACTGGCTTCGCCCTGCTCACCGGGCCCCGTCAGCATCATCTCGTCGTAGACAAAATCCTTCCCGTAGGGAAAACCCATCAGAAGATTGGAGCGATGCACATTGCGGGTGTTGATGTTTGCCATGACGAATGGTGCGGTCCACGAATCGAGTTCCTGATCGAACACCGGCCGATTGCCCGGTGGCTGTTTTGGGCCCTCAAAGCCCGGCGTCAGTGCAAACGGACTCCTCAACAACGCGACCAGACTGTGATCATTCGCGGCGGCCGCGAAGAGCCCCCTCATGCTTGCGGCGGTGCCGCCGGAGACCGTCAGTGTAATGGCGCGGACCCGGCCTTTGACACGGTTGGCCGGCGCGCCGAACACCTTCTTCGCTTCCTCCTGCGCGCAGAACACGCCGAGTTCGAACGGGAGTGAATCGAAACCGCAGGAAAACACGATTCGTGCGCCGGTCGATTTGGCCGTCGCCTCATGCGTTTCGATCATCTGCCGCATCCACAACGGTTCGCCGCAGAGATCGAGATAGTCGGTCCCGGAAGCCACACAGGCCGCGACCAGTTCGGAACCATAGAGCTGATATGGACCGACGCTTGAAATCACCGACTTCGCCTGCGCGACCATGGCTTTCAGCGAGGCAGGATCGCCGCCATCGGCGACGATCAAGGGCGTATCGGCCGGCGCGCCGATCGCGTCGCGCACGGAGGCGAGCTTTTCCTTGCTGCGCCCGGCCATCGCCCATTTCAGATTCGCATCGCCCTTGTAATGCGAGGCCAGATATTCGGCGACGAGCTGGCCGGTGAAGCCGGTGGCGCCATAGACAACGATGTCGAACTTCGACGAAGACATATTCGAATTCCCTGAGAAGACCTGTTGGACCTTTCTGTCATTGCGAGCGAAGCGAAGCAATCCAAGCTTCTGGAAATGGATTGCTTCGTCGCTTCGCTCCTCGCAATGACGGCCCCGTCCGTTTGAACTTATTTCTTCGCGTATGACACGCCCATGCCGGCGCGCACGTCGGCCTGGATGCCATAGGGCGCGATCGGATAGCGCAAGCCGTTCTTTGCAAGCTGCTTCATACCCGCGATGGCCTTGGCCAGATGCGCCGGAGACAGTGCCATTAGCATCTCCTCATCCGGTACGCCACCATAGCGGCGCTCGGCGAAGCAGGGCAGCGACAGGCTGGGCTCGCCGGTCTTGAGCGCCCGGCCCCAGGAATCGGCGCAGGCGGTCTCGCCGACCACGCCCCATTCGAACTTCTTGTAGCCGGTATATTGCAGCCCGTTGATCAGAATGATCATCTGGCCCGGCGTCGCGTAGACCAGACAAATATCCGGCGGATCAAGCCGGCCGCTGCTCAAGGGGCTGACGGCGAGCGCCCGGTACTGGCCGAAGGCAACGACGTCGAGCGCCTCCTGGCGCTTGCGGGCGTCTTCCGCGGTGCCATGCCAGACACCGACATAGGCCTCACCGGCGAGCCATTTTTCGTCTTGCGGCGCGAGCCCGATCACCGCGCGGCATTGCGCGCCGACGAGGTCGTCCGCGGTGATGCCGACCGTCCAGCCCAGCCGCGAGGCCATACTGACGATCTGGTCGGTGGTATGCACCGCCGATGGACGGCGGATCTTCGGAATCGCGGTCATCTCCTCGACGGTCGCGAACATCTTCATGCCGATCACGGTGGTCTTCAGGCGAAGCAGGCTGTTGAGATCGGCCGCCATCGCGGCGAGATCGAGCTTTTCTTCCGCTGATGCTGCTTGCTGCATGAATTTCACTCCCTCGGCGGGCAGGCTGGCCGCTGCACGCGTTTTGAGGTTCGATCCTAGCCGTTTTATGCGCCGACCGCGACCCGCGCCCTACTCTGGATTTGGCCCCGGAAAAAGCTCGCTGGTCCTGCCCGCTATCCGGTAGGAGACGAGGCCCAGATATTCGCGCACCGCAATTTCCGTGCGTTGCAACCCGTCAAGCGCGAACGGCGAGAACGCCAGCAGATCGCCGGATCCACCGGCGCGCCAGTCAACGGGATACGGCTCAACGGCAAACCCGGCCTTTCTGAATACGCCGACCGAGCGCGGCATATGGAAGGCCGAGGTCAACAGCAGCCAGCGTTCGCCGCTTTTCGGCGCTGCCAGCAGCCTGGAAAATTCGGCGTTCTCTTTGGTATTGCGTGAGCGACGCTCCATCGTCAGCCGATCTCTGGCGACGCCCAAACGCTCGAATATGTCGGCGGCGTAATCGGCTTCCCGCGCGTCGGCATCGATCAAATTCGCGCTTCCGCCGGAATAGATGATGCGCGCCTTCGGGTATTGGCGGGCAAGTGCCGCCGCCTCGATCACGCGATCGGCCGCGCGCGTATACACGGCCTTGCCGTGGCTCGCCGAAAGATCGGCATCGATCGCACCGCCCAGTACGACGATGCCGTCAGGCGCGCCGCGCGCCGGGTCCCACGCCGGAAACCGCGCTTCCAGCGGATAGAGCAGAAAGTTTCCCAGCGGCGAAAACCCGCAGATCGCGATCAGCACGACGAACGCGATCAGGAGCTTGCGGCCGAGCCGGGCCAGTCGCGTGGCGAGCAGGATCACGCCGAGCAGCCCGATGCCGATCAGGAAATTCCCCGGCAACAGCGCGATGCCGATCGTCTTGGAGAGCGTAAAAAACAAGAGAGGCCCCTTTGAATGTCTGGTACAGCGTCATACGCGACCGCGGTCCTAACCAGAAGCCCCCGTCATGCCCCATCATCACCTGCATTCCAGCCCCGAGACCTGCCACTGGGGCTTTTTCGAAGCGAAGCTGAAGCCGGTCCTCACCGTCAACAGCGGCGATGAAGTGACCATCGACACCATCAGCGGCGGCCCCGATACGGTGCCGGACCGAAAGCAGTTTCACGTTCCGCCCGAACTCGACGAGGTTCACGCCAGGAGCGAGCGGATGGTGCCCGGCCACATCCTGACCGGGCCGGTCGCAATCGAGGGCGCAGAGCCCGGCGATGTGCTGGAGGTCGAGATTCTCGACGTCCGCCTGCGGCAGGACTGGGGCTACAACGCGATCCGGCCGCTCGCCGGCACCCTGCCCGACGATTTCCACGAGACGCGTATTCTGAACATCCCGCTCGACCGGGAGCGGATGGTGGGCCGGTTGCCGTGGGGACTGGACCTGCCGCTAAAGCCGTTTTTCGGCGTGATGGGCGTGGCGCCGCCGCCGGCCTGGGGCCGCATCACCTCGCTGATCCCGCGCGCGATGGGCGGCAATCTCGACAACAAGGAACTGGTGCCGGGCGCCAAACTCTATCTGCCGGTGTTCGTGCCGGGCGCGCTGTTTTCCTGCGGCGACGGCCATGGCGTTCAGGGCGACGGCGAGGTCTGCGTCACCGCAATCGAGACCGCACTCCAGGGCCGTTTCCGGCTCACGCTGCGCCGGGATTTGCGGCTCGACTATCCCCGCGCCGAAACGCCGACGCATTACATGACCATGGCGATGGATCCCGACCTCGACCAATGCGTGGTCCGGGCGCTGCGCGACATGATCGTGCTGCTCGGCGAAAAGCGCAATCTGTCGCGGGAGGATGCCTACACGCTCTGCAGCCTGGCCGCGGATTTGCGGGTGACACAGACCGTCAACGGCTCCAAGGGCATCCACTGCATGATCGCGAAAGCGGTCGTGCATGGCTGACGGAAGCATTATTCCCGGTCGCTGGTGAAACCAGCGAGCCCCGAATCCAAGCACTTCCCGGCATCCAACTGAAAATCTGAAACGCCTTGGTGATCGGTATCAGAGTAGCGGATAGGGCCGGGTTTATTCCACGCGGCGGGTAATCGTTAAATCCATAGTAAAGGAAATCGCCAAGACTAGTGCCTTTACGATCCCATCGGATTTTCGGGAGAGCCGCATGGCGTTAGGTTTCGTTCGCTTGCGGCTTACTACCCTTGGGCCGAAGGCCGTCCTGAGCGCTGCTCTTCTGATCGCAGTGAATACGGCGCTTGTGGTTGGTGCGGGATATTGGTCTCTGACGCGTGACTTCGACGCACGAGCGGAGCGCGATATTGACGCCAACCTCCGCACACTCAGTCTCGCCTTTGGCGAAACCTTCCCTGATTCAAAGATCACAATTCGCAACGGCATCGTCGAGCGCATTGAAATGCCGCGAATGCCGGAATTCAGCGACCACAAGATCGTAGATCGGGCGACCTCCTATGTCGGCGGCACTGCCACGCTGTTCGTCTACGATGATGCATCGCAGCAGTTTGTTCGCCGAACGACGAATGTGAAGAAAGAAAATGGCGACCGGGCGGTCGGTACGCAGCTCGCGGCCGATCATCCCGCACAAGTCTCGCTCCGCCGCGGCGAGGCCTACAAAGGCCCGGCGATGCTGTTCGGGCGTCGTTTCTACACGGCTTATCAGCCAGTGTTCGATGCCGCCGGCAGGGCGATCGGCATCGTCTATGTCGGCATCCCAACGGCTCAGCTTGACAGCATGCTCTCGCAGGCGCTCTGGGCGATGGCCATTGCCGCAACCATCGCTGCTCTGCTCGTGCTTGGCATGACGATGCTGATCGTCCGCCGCGTCACCAAGCCGCTTAGAGCCGTGACCGAGTCGTTGACGGTTCTCGCCGAGGGAAGAACAGATGTCGAAGTTGCACACGCCGATCGCAACGACGAAATCGGGGCGATCGCGCGGACCGTCGACGTCTTCAAGAATAATCGCCTTGAGCGCCGCCAACTCGAGGCAGAACGCATCAGCGCCGAGAAGCTTGCGATGGACCGGCGCAAAGCGGAACTCAATCAATTCGTCGAAGAATTCCGGGCCAAGATCGGCGGAATCATCGAGCGGGTACTGAATTCTTCGGGACAATTTGCGGAGGATGCAAAGCAGCTGTCCGCGACCGCGCATGAGACGGCGGAGATGTCGGGTCAATCCGCCGATGCTTCGAGGCAGGCCTCTGAACATGTCCGCAGCGCCGCGGCCGCTTCGAACGAACTGTCCCAGTCGATCGTCGAAATCAGCCGCCGCGTCCAGGAATCGAACGGTGTCACGGCCGACGCGGTCAAGCAGGCCGATGTTACGGACGAGCGGATGGCGGAATTGTCGGCCGCGGGCGATCGGATCGGCGACGTCGTGAAGCTTATCACTTCGATTGCGGAACAGACCAATCTCCTCGCGCTCAACGCCACCATCGAGGCCGCGCGAGCAGGCGACGCGGGTCGCGGTTTTGCCGTGGTCGCGCAGGAGGTCAAGAACCTGGCGGGCCAGACCGCGAAAGCTACCGACGAGATCAGCGAACACATCGTCAACATGCAGCGCGCCACCGGGGAATCCGTCGGTGCGATCAAGGCGATTGGACAAACCATCGAACGCATCAGCGAGATCACCACGTCGATTTCCTCGGCCGTCGAGCAGCAGGGCACAGCGACCCAAGGCATCGCGCAAGGCGTCCAGGCAGCTGCCGGGGGCACCCTCGACGTGGCCGATAAGATCGAACGCGTAGCAAAGAATGCCCGCGAAACCGGAACGACGTCGGGGTTGATGTTGAAATCGGCGCGGGAACTGTCAGAGGTGAGCGCCCACCTCAAGGACGAGGTCGAGAAGTTCCTGGACAGCGTCCGCGCGGCCTGACGGACGGTGTGAAACTCGCCCGGATTGGCTCGCCTAGTGCAAAATTGACGCCTTGCGCCAATTTTGTCGCAGGGCTCACCCCGAAACGACAGAAGAAAACGACGCCCGAACGGCGCCCTTGTGTTTCGCAAGGCCCGCTCGCTACTATCGGCCTAACGAATAAAAACGACAGGGAACGACATGCTGAAGGACAGGCTATCGCCAGCCGACGAGGACGCGCGCGAACAGGAAATGCGGCAAGCACTCGCGGCCTGTCCGCGCATCCTCGATCTCGTCGCGCGCGGCCCGCTCGCCGACCCCGATGCAGAGGCGGTGGTGTATCTGCGCTCGCCGCTCGACCCCAGTCCGGTCATCGTCTCCAACGATCAGCTGATGGGCTGCACCAAGGCGGCCGAGACTTTCTTTCGCAACCAGGGCGTCGGCAAGGACGATCCGGTCGCGGTATTGCTGCCGATCTGCCCCGCGGCCATTGCCGCGATCTGGGGTGCGGCCGCCTGCGGCATCGCCGAACCGGTCAATCTCCTGTTCACGCGCGAGGCCATCATTGCCCAGTTGAACGCGGTCAAGGCGAAATTGCTGCTCGCGCCGCCGCCGGGAATGCCGGGCGGGCTCCATGAAAAAATCGAGGGCCTGCAGAAAGACGTTCCATCGTTGAAGCGTATCGTGGTCGTTCCGCTCGACGGGACGATTTCGTTCGACGGCGAGGTCTTGAAACCCGACCCGGCCTGGCGCGACGATTACGGCAAATCCCGCGACGCTGCCGAAGCCAACCGCGTTGCCGTGATGCTGCCGACCGGCGGCACCACCGGTCACCCCAAGGTCGCCCGCCTCACCCATCGCGCGATGGTCGCCTCCAGCGTCTCCTCGCGCATGGCGCTGGATTACCGCAAGGGCGATCGCGCCATGATTTCGCTGCCGCTGTTTCATGTCGGCGGCCTGTTCGTCGGCGTCGGCGCCTGCCTGTCGGCCGGTGTCACGATC
>Ga0208714_1000528_pt1 | contig 10831 bp, 10 predicted proteins | sample NGESurshal072012_3_FD_184461 | JGI IMG/M metagenome (GOLD analysis project Ga0208714, IMG submission 184461) | Arctic peat soil microbial communities from Barrow, Alaska - NGEE Surface sample 415-1 shallow-072012 (SPAdes) | ecosystem: Environmental > Terrestrial > Soil > Wetlands > Peat ... | reverse complement strand
ATCACGCACCTGGCGTTTTATTCCGGCTGGCCCAATGCAATGAGTGCCATCATGGTCGCAAAAGAGGTGTTCTCGAAGGCGTGAGAGCAAGGGGTTTCAAGCTAAGAGTTCGGTGAGGAGTGCACATGGCAAAGCGGAACGATGCTCTAGAAGGCCGTCTTTCCCGGTATCGCGAAATTAAGATTAGTGTGACCGGGCGAAAGTCAGGATGCACCATCTCAATACCAATCTGGTTCGTATCGGACGATGAGAACCTGTACCTGCTGCCGGTTCAGGGGTCGGACACACTTGCAGGACCAGAGGATCGCGGCTGGGGATATACTGAATCGAATCCGGGAGTCCAAAATGGAAATCCCGGTTTATACAACGATGAAACAGAATCGCAATCGCATTGTGATATTCCTTCTTATTCTGCAGCTTATGCTGATTTGCGTGATAACCAGGAAGTGGCTGCTTGTAAGTACGCAGAGGTTATATTTGGAAGACCGGAAGGATGACGGCAGACAGGGAGTAGCCTGGCAACGGTTCGTAGTGGAGAACGGGTTCGTATTGCCACAGATTATTACTCGCAACAATGCCCATACCATCTTCGAAATCAATCCCTGGACGAGGTCCAGCCTTCAGTTCCGAGCCACACCAACCGGCCCTGCGGCGTATGAAATCTATTTGCTGAGGAATGGCGCCAGACAGCTGCTTCAGAAGAACGAATTGTCCGGTCCGACTTCGGGATCAGTGTCACTGCCGGTAGGCCGGGAAAGCCTCGCGATTGAAAATCGCGGCGCGGTAACCTGGTCCGACCTGCGAGTGGTTTCAGAGCTTCACCTCGTTCCTTACTTCGCCGCGCTCGCCGTCTTATTTCTGCTGACCTGTTCGATTAAACGCAGCAGTGCGCTCCCCACGGCAGCGAAACAAGCAAGCTTAGTGGCCGGTTCGGTTTTAGTAACCTTACTGCTTGTCGAGTTCACCGCCCATCTTCTGAGCGGTGTGTTGCCTTATTCGGTTATCGATAGTCGCCACAACCTCGGAGCGTTTCGTATGGATCCCAGATGGCAGCTATCTGCCCGATACCAAAAAAGACTGCAGCCGAACTCGAATTCATTGACCGAACGCGAATATGGCGACTTGGTGGAAATGGCGGTAATTCCCGCTGATGTGAGTCAGGCCACCCGAGTCCGTTATCCTGTGCAAACAGATCGCGAAGGATTTCGCAACCCATTTACGCGAGAGCATATTGTAGTCGCCGCCTTGGGCGACTCTTTCACGGATGCCCTGCAGCTTCCGGTCGAGCAGGCCTGGCCTGCACAGCTAGAGCGGATACTCGGCACGCCGGTCCAAAATTACGGCACCGCGGGCTTTGGGCCCCAGCAGGAACTGTATGTTATGCAGGATTATGCTATCCATCACGGGGCTCGCGTTGTGGTGGTGGCGTATTTCGCGGGTAACGATATTTTCGATGCGGAATCGTTCGCGCGGTTCGAGCAGTCACGGGCCGAAGCCGCTGAAATCCCCGGCTGGAAGATCCTGAAGTTCGTAGAGCGTTATGAGACGCTCTACACCTATACGCTAACACGCATTGCCTTGAAGCGGATGGGATGGTCCGATGTGAGAACGGCCAGACTCCCCAATCTGACGGCGCGGAACGCTCTCCAGGTAGTCGCGGCAGCCGCCGATCCCGCTGTGCCGCCACGCGCCTACTTTGATCGTGGGATGTTCCACGTGCCCATCCATGGGCACGACATGTCTTTTGCGTTAATGCCAGCTTACCTGCGCACGCTGAACTACTCGAAAGGCTGGTTGGAGACAACCCCCGGTTGGGACTTGACGCGACGGACGTACAAGGAAATGAAACGCCTCGCGGACCAAAATGGCGCCGCCCTCGTAGTCATGTTTATCCCTTTTAAGAGCCAGATTTATTTGCCGATGTTGCAGGGTGTTTTTTCAGATGAAGACCTGAACCGCAATTTTGGTTTTTATTTTCAAGAGAACAAAACCGATGCGGATGTAAGAACTATGACCAAGAACCGGCTGGCCCAAAACGAAATGATGCGAGGCTTGTGTGAAGAAGCCGGCATACCTTTTCTGGACTTAACCCCGGCCCTTCAGCATGAGACCGAGCAGGGCAATAGCGTATACTTCCCCGACGATGCTCACTGGAATGCCGCGGGCCAGGAATTGGCAGGTCGCGAATTAGCCAAATTCCTGAGACAACACAACCTCGATTTCCGTTAAGTAAGTGGACATAACGACTGTCCTTTCAGCCTGACAATGCGAGTTAAGCATGTACTCGTATTCGAGGTCGGGCGGTTCAAAGCTTGCCAGTCGACTTGAGAATTGGGATGATCCACTCTAATTTTGACCCTAACCCGCGATGAATGTTCCCGCACAGAGTAGTTTGATTCGAATCCGTGCGCTGTTGATCGGGGTTGTTGTTCTTGTTGCCTATGTGTATTTCTATCAAGGTGGAGGATGGAACCAGAATTCGCGTTTCGACCTGGTGCGTGCCATGGTTGAGCTGGGGACGTTGCGCATAGATGCCTACCACGAGAATACCGGCGACAAAGCTTTCGCGAATGGCCACTACTATTCTGACAAGGCTCCCGGACTCGCGCTGCTGGCCGAGCCAATCGCAGAGGCGACGAGACCCTTGCTGCGGGCAGGGGAAGTCGATCCGGATTCGGCCCGAGGTCTCGTGGCGATGTCTTATGTCGTCACCGTATTCGGGGTAGCTCTTCCGATGGCAGTGGCATGTGCAGTGCTCTTTCTGATTGCGCTGCAACTGGGAAGCGATACCAGCGCCGCCGCATTTGGGGCTCTCGCCTTGGGCTTGGCTACTCCGATGTGGGCATACTCCACGCTGTTCTGGGGACATTCGCTTGCGGGGGCGTGCTTGGTGTTCGGGTTTGCATTTGCCCTGAGGCTATGCCGCAATCAAAGTCACACCGGGGATGTACTGCTGGGGCTGGCCGTCGGCCTGACAGCGGGGTGGGCAACGGTTACGGAATACCCTGCGGCGCCAGCGGCGGCGATCGTTGCTGCTCTTGCTGTGGGGTTGGTTTGGAAGGATGGGTGGCCGCGACGATGGCGTACGTCCGTGGGCATTGCAATTGGCGCGTCCGCCTGCATTGCCGTGCTTTTGACTTATCAGTTTCTTGTCTTTGGCTCCGCGTTTCAGCCCAGCTACTCGTACTACCCGGCTGGAGCATTTCCGTGGATGAAGCATGGCTACATGGGAGTGACCTATCCCAGGATTGACGTCGCACTCAAGTTGCTGTTCGGCTGCCGGCGCGGCTTGCTGTTTGTGGCTCCGGTCGCCTTGGCGGCTCCTTTCGGCTTGCGATGGCTGCGGAAACAGCCAACCGGCCGCGCCGCTGCGGCTGCAGCTGCCGCAGTTGCCGCTTATTATTTCTTGTTTAACGCTTCGTTCGTGGCGTGGGCGGGTGGCCGGTCGTACGGACCGCGATACATGGCGGCGGGGCTGCCCCTGCTATGTGTCGGGTTAGCGCCGGCATGGAGCAAGGCACGGCCTTTTTTGGCGAGGTGGACTTGCGGTAGCCGCAGCTTGTGGTGGTGTGTTTGCGCTGATAGCAGTCTCCACCACGGCACTGCCAGCTTCCGAGTTTCGATGTCCCCTGGTCCAGCTCTTATGGCCGTCGTTTTGGGCGGGCAAATTCTCCCTGAATCCGAAATCGATGCTAACGATTTCCGAAGAACCGACAGGGCATGCACACGGCGCTTTCAACCTGGGAGAACTGGCCGGCCTGCATGGCTTGGCGAGTCTGATTCCGCTGTTGGCTGTGTGGGGTCTCGCGGCTGTTCTTTGGGCTTGGATAAATCGAGTCGAGCAGTTAGAGCGGCACCGAACCCCGCCCTAGGCGCGGAGCTTTCCCCACACAAGCCAGAGAGTATTCCTCCGAAGAATGAAGTATTCATTGACTGGCGGGTCGTCTTTCGATGCGGGAGCGTCTGGAGCTTTGAGGCCGAGCTCTTGGGCAGAGTCTGCGACAGGCCCTTCAGTTTGACCCCGATTTTTTCAGTTCACTAAGCTCGATATCGGGCGGCAGCAGAAGCAGTGTGGCAAAACGTCCCCGCCTTAGACCGGCTGCTCGCCGAAACGGAATACCAAACTGGGATGCTTTCTGGATCGGCGGCATCTCGAACCCACTGGAAGTAATGGTTAGGCCGTTTTAAAGTAACCCACCACGGCTCAAGTTGGATACTGACGACGCTTTACAGTTTCACCGGCTACGGCGACGGCGGAAATCCGTACTAATACCTCAAATCGGCACATCGTGTAAAGCGCTTTCAGCGGTCGACCGGCGGCGTTTGTCGTAAATCTGGGATTAGACCATCCGCGCACTGGAGGCGTGTTTAGAATGTCCGATTTTTCTAAGGATGTAGCTGACCGCCTTAAAAAGAAGGAAGAAAATGAGTGCTTGGCGGCTCAAAAGATTATCCAGGTTTATGACGTTTCCAAAGATACAACCTGATGAACTTGGTGTCTTTGTGTGGATCTTGTAAGCTTAGTACAGGTGACGCGCGCACTCCTCGACAAGGGCGTTAAGTTTGACGAAGTCATCGTCTTCATTGACATGTCCGATGCCCAGGACGAGGCCGCTTTCTATAGCGACAAGGAGGCCACCGGTCTGGTAAACGGACCGAAGCAGATCGTCCATAACGGTGGCTGGTACGCGAATCTTCGCTTGTACATCACCGAGCATCTTCTGCTGACCAATGCCGTCGTCGGTTTCCTGGAGCGCAAGTCGGTGAAGCATGGCTTCTACCGCCTCAATGTGGGTCATGGTCCGTTGTTCGATCTGGAGCGCTCGGCATGGACCTACCGGCCTGTTTCGGACACGGAGCCTTACGAGATCGGCTACGCCCCGCTCGGTTTACAGGCCGGCCTCGCGAAGGAAGAATCCAAGATAACCCTGCTTTGGCAAGAGCTCCAAAAGCGGAACATCCCGCTCAGTGTGGTCGTCTATCCCTGGCCCGCGCAGGTCGTCCATGACACAATAGATTCGAAGCAAGTGCTCATGTGGCGCGATTGGTGCACCGGAAAGTGCAAGAGTTTCATCTCGCTTTTCCCGGCCTTTCTTGCGGTGAAGAACCAATGCCCGCAAGGCCAGCCCGGATGCTGGTATCTGAACCAATTCGTATTCGGAGACGAGCACTACAATGCGGCGGGTAACGCTGTGGTGGCAGACGCGGTCGGCCAAAGCCTGGAACAGCATCCGCCAGTGAAGCGCGAGTAGCGATTCGCCGGTATTCTAGTTGGGGAGGAAGTATGGGTTTCTTACGCACCACGGGGCAGCGTTTCGGAATCGCGGGGGAGTTGTTCGCCTTCTTCTGGAACAACAAGCGCTGGTGGATGACACCCATCCTGATCACCCTCGGCATCTTCGCGATATTACTGATCATCGCGCAGAGCTCCGCCATCGCGCCGTTCATTTACTCGTTCTTCTAGGGAGAGAGCATGTGGGGTGACCTCAAAAGGCTATGGGAAACCTGGAAGAAGTTCGCGCACAAGCTCGCGAACTTCCAGGCCCGTGTGCTGCTCACCATCATCTACTCCATCCTGATACTGCCCTTTGGACTGATGGTTCGTTGTTTTTCCGATTCGCTGCACACCAAAAAGCGGACTGTCGCGTGGCTCGACCATCCTGCCATCCCTAATGACCTGAACGAGGCCCGCCACCAAGGGTGACATGAATATTCTGGGGATTTCCTGCTACTACCACGACTCCGCTGCTGTGCTGTTGCGGGATGGGCAGTTGATAGCTGCCGCGGAAGAGGAGCGCTTCAGCCGCGTCAAACATGACTTCGGTTTTCCCCACCACGCCATCCAGTTCTGCCTGGAGAGCGGCGGAATCAAGGGCGGCGACGTGGACTATGCCGTCTTCTACGAGAAGCCCTTCCGCAAGTTCGACCGCATTCTGATGACGGTCCTGCAAACCTATCCACTGTCCTACAAAGTTTTTCGCGAATCCATGATCACCTGGATGATCGACAAGCTTTGGGTCGGCTCCAAGATTGCGGCGGAGTTGGGCATCCCGCGCGATCGCGTCCTGTTCTGTGAGCACCACATGTCGCACGCTGCCAGCGCATTCCTGTGTTCTCCGTTTGACGAGGCGGCAATCCTCACCGTCGATGGCGTGGGCGAGTGGGTCACCGGAACCTGGGGCGTGGGACGCGGCAACCAGATCGAACTGCGCAAGCAGATGGTTTTTCCTCATTCCATCGGACTGCTCTATAGCGCGTTCACTGCATTTCTGGGCTTTCAGGTCAACGAGGGTGAATACAAGGTGATGGGCATGGCGCCCTACGGCCAGCCTCGTTACGTTGACAAGGTGTGGAAGCTGATCCGGCAGGAGCGCGACGGGTCGTTCTCGCTCGACATGGATTACTTCTGCTTCCACCACTCCACGGAACGCACGTTCAACGAGCGCTTTGTTGAGCTGTTCGGAGACCCGCGCCCGCCTAAGATGTTGTTCTTCACCACCACCTCGGGCTTCCCCGCCTATTTTGGTGACCCGCCCGGGAACTTCGCGGAACTCTGCAAGCTCAATCAGCATTACGCCGACATCGCCGCCAGTATCCAGCAGGTCACCGAAGAGGTATTGCTCTCCATGGCGCAGCAGTTGCATCGCGAGACCGACTTGAAAAAGTTGTGCATTGCCGGTGGCGTCGGTCTGAACAGCGTGGCCAACACGCGCATTTTGCGCGAGACTCCGTTTGAGGAGTTGTTCATCCAGCCGGCATCCGGAGACGGTGGAGGCGCCCTGGGCGCTGCGCTGTGGGCTGACAACATGCTGCTGGGTAATCCCCGGCGCTTTCGCATGGACCACGCGTACTGGGGTAAGGAGTACTCGCCGTCCGAGATCCGGAGCTTTCTCGAGGAGAACCACATCCCGTACCGGCTGGTCGAAGACGACGATCGCCTGATGGACCAGACCGTCGATCGCCTGCAAAATGGAAAGGTGATCGGCTGGTTTCAGGGCCGCTTTGAGTGGGGGCCGCGCGCGTTAGGGAATCGCAGCATTCTGGCCGATCCGCGAAACCCAAACATGAAAGACATCGTCAACACCAAAATCAAGTTCCGCGAGCCCTACCGGCCTTTCGCGCCGTCGGTGCTCGGCGAATGTGCGGAAACCTATTTCGACCTGCCCAACGCCGCGCGCCACTACCCGGCACGGTACATGCTCTACGTGGTGCCGGTGCGGCCCAACAAACACAGCGTCTTGCCCGCCATCACTCACGTGGACGGCACCGGCCGCCTGCAAACGGTCTTCCGGGACAGTAATCCCCGGTACTACCAGTTGATCGAGCGCTTCGGCCAAGCGACTGGCGTGCCGGCGATACTCAACACCTCGTTCAATCTCAAAGGCGAGCCCATCGTAAACACTCCTGCCAACGCTTACAGTACCTTCACCAAGAGCGAGATGGACACCTTGGTTCTGGGCAATTTCGTCGTCGAGAAGTCCGATCAGCCCTAGGTGATCACGGAGTTTTATACCAGGGACCAGAGCGGCATTCCCACCGCATGGGTCAAGCGTATGCGGGAAAGCATGGCGCGCTTGACGCCCCGCTTCTCTGCGAGCCGCGCAGTGCGTGAATGAGCCACACATAGCGGAAGCTAGGGTCAACGGTGGGAATGGCTTTTACCTGCGGCGTTGTTGGATTTAACCGCAGCAGCCATGGCTGCTCTTCGGCGTTCCCGCAGACTTGCCCAAGTATTGCTCCGGATTAAAATCGAACTTCTCTTTGCATTTGGAGCCGCAGAAGTAATACGTCTGCCCTTTGTGCTCAGTTCGTCCAGCGGCGGTAGCCGGTTCTACGTCCATGCCGCACACAGGATCTTTCACAGCTGTTGTGCTATTCATTATGATTTCTCCTTCATTCGTGAATTTTGGCTCGATGGTAGTTCAAATGCTGATCGGCCGGTTTCAGCAACTCATCATGGACTGTCCTTATCTCGTGTCGTTCTTGGGCAGGCCATAACTTCCAGCCGTGGCCACTGGCGCCCAAACCCTGACAGGAACTTTCTCATGTCGGGGATGATGAGGTCTGTGCATTCAAGCTCACTTCAAGCATGCGGCCGATCAATTTCATGTGAATGGAAAGAGGGTGAATCAGGAAGAGATCTACAGATTGCCAGCGGCAAAGTTGGAAGCCAACTCGACGAAAGATTCGCTGCATTATCCACCTGAAGTGACTCGCCGGTAAAGGCTGATTCGCGCGCATGCAGGTCTCTCAACACGAGCAGTCGGGCGTCGGATGGGATGAGGTCTCCAGCGTTTGACCGGATGACGTCCCCCGAAACCAGCTCTGCGATCGGAAGTTCCTGTTCGTGCCCGTCATGAATAACAGTTGCCACTTGTGGTTGCCAATGCGAGGCAGGCGAAACTGATCAGCGACAGCACTCGGGAAAGATGATCGTTTGGATGCACTAACTCTACACCTACGAAGACTGGCGCCAGAGTTCCGCCGTCGGCCGCATGGCCCAGCGATAGTCTCACTCGCAGCCCCGTTGAAAGTAGGATGGACGGTCGTATGTACAAGGAAAGGATCGTGTCCAATGTGTTTTTCAGCCTCGGCCAGTTTCATCACGGGCAGTTCACTTTCCGCTGTCGGCGTGGCGACCCTCAGAAGAACGGAGAGGACGGCTGGGCTACCTTTTGCCATGATTCCGTTGCTGTTCGGGATCCAGCAGCTGACCGAAGGCGTCATCTGGCTCACATTCCGCCATAACGCACCGCTCCTCAAGCAGACGATGACTTATCTGTACTCGGAATTCTCGCACGTTCTATGGCCAATGTACGTGCCGTTCGCCATGGCGTCATGGAAGCCGTACGCTGGCGCAAGAAGGCGATCTTCGCGTTCGAGGCGGCGGGGGTCGCGGTCGGTCTCTACCTGCTCTATTTCATCGTGACTCGCCCGGTGGTCGCTGAAGTCGTCGGCAAGCACATCGTCTACGTGTCGCCACATTTCTACCTGATTCCCGTGATGGTGTCCTACCTTGCGGCGACGTGTGTCAGTTGCTTCTTCTCGAGTCACGGGTTCGTGAAGCTGTTTGGCGTGTTGGCATTGTTGTCCTTCATCGCGGCCTACCTCTTTCATGCCATGGCTTTTTTCTCGATTTGGTGTTTCTTCGCAGCGATCTTGAGTCTTCTCATTTATCTTCGCCTCAGATTTAGAGATCTCGGGGGCTTCCCGAAGGAAGCCGCGTTGCCGCCGGCCATCGCGCGCGGCGCCGTAACGGAACCGGAATAGGATGACGTTGAGCGCAGGCGTCATCGCGTGGTCGATATCCCGAACCTGGAGGTCCGGTGTGCAGCCCAACCAATTTCGGTTGCCACATTCGTTCCGGCGTTGAGTCGGCGCCGGTACGCGGCGCACGGATTCATAGTGATAGCATTGTCGTGCAAATTGTCGAGCAAAACCCCTCAGGTACAGCGGTTATGACCCCCTTGAACCGCTAGAAAAGCCTTTAGAATCAATCAGCAGCTTGCGTACTTCCCGGCTGTTAACCGGAGGGTTGTAGGTTCGAGTCCTACCTGAGGAGCCATTCTTTTCAAGCACTTACAGGCGAGCACCTCCCAAAATCTCCTGGAGTTTAGCTGAGAATAGCTGAGAGAACAGGGAAGTGGAAGACAGGCACAGCGGTTGGAGTGCCTTCTGACGGCACCGAGCAGCCGTGGAATCCAACCCTTCCGCTCAAGTCTTCCGGTAATTCGCCGGAGAGTCTAGTGCATGACCGAATATCGAAACGCAGCACTGGGCTGGTATCACACTCAGCATAGAAAACTGTGCGGGGTTGTAGTCGGAGCTATCCGGATGGCCGAAGAATATTCTCCACTCGAAGGGCATTCAGGAGACCGTCCTCGATTTGTGCACCACTCGTCCTTATTGCTTCACAAATGAAATCGTAAACTACTTATCGGCTCTAGTCGGACATCGTGCCCCTGAGGATGTGGTAGCCGAATCCGCCCCCGAGTTACTTTGTGGTCCGCCATCACCGTTGGGCGACGGGCAGTAACAGGTCTTCCAGGAAGAACGCTGAAAGTTCTGCGCGGCTTCGCAATCCTGATTTGCGATACAAGGCCAGCGCCTGTTGCCGGATTGTCGGCTCCAACGTCGATCGCATCTCGGCGATCTCCTTGTGACTCAACCCCTTCAGCAGTAGCAAACCTACTTCGCGCTCGGCCGGCGAGAGGCTCCAGCGGGTGAACTGGTGATCGATGGCTTCTCCCAGTCCGCGCAGGGCGTCGTGCGCCTCCTCGCGGAATCTTTGGGCCTCGCGGCGGGCGGCTTCCAGGTCCACAGACAGTTGCTTAGCCTGTAAATGAATCGTCCTGAATTGCAGCGACATGATGACTAGCCCGGCTAGCGCCAGAGCCATGATGACGCCTTCCAGGAGCACGTGACCTGGTTCGGTGCCGGAACGGAAATCGGCCACGATGTCGCATGCGATCAAAATGGCGATAACCGCGAATAGAGCAATGAAAGAAGGCACAATCCGCGATCCAACAATCGTGCGATCCGGTGAACGAAACTCGTCTGTTTCCATGCGCTTATAGCCTTTCCAACATCCGTTCGATGACAACCTCTCCAGTTCAATCGTAAGTTCAGCACAACGCGTTTCAAAGCGCTAGAGACGAGATTGTCGTGCCATCAGTGCCGCTGCATCCCATAACGGGAATCACCCTTGCCGTCTCCATCGGCGGGCGAGCTTCGGTACGAGATTGCCGTGACCTCTTCACCACTGTGTGCCTGCGCGGCAGAACCGCAGGTCCGCGTTCTTACAGTACGAGTCCGTCTCGCTTAGACGGTC
>Ga0208714_1000527_pt1 | contig 10836 bp, 12 predicted proteins | sample NGESurshal072012_3_FD_184461 | JGI IMG/M metagenome (GOLD analysis project Ga0208714, IMG submission 184461) | Arctic peat soil microbial communities from Barrow, Alaska - NGEE Surface sample 415-1 shallow-072012 (SPAdes) | ecosystem: Environmental > Terrestrial > Soil > Wetlands > Peat ... | reverse complement strand
CGCCGCGCTGGCTCCGCAAATCAAAACCGTCCTAGGCGCCCACAACATTCCCGTGACGACTCCCTCCATCCTGCCAACCCTGGTGAAAGCTTTCGCTGATGTTCGCTCTGGCAAAGCCACCTGCAAACCCGTCAACGACAAACAACAGCTCTGCACCGCCTACAGCATCTCTTTCCTTCTCTCCGCCAACCCCTCAGGAGTACACTCGCACTAGCCGAGAACTATATGCGTTACCGGTCACTCACCTGCCTCCCTCTTGTCTGTCTTCTTCTTCTCGCCGCACCCCTGCGCTCCGGCTCCGCAAATCCTCAGCGTGAAAAAAATGTCTGGAACTATGACGGAGGACTCACCATTTCCACCGAGGGAAAGGTTCCCAACGGTCCCTGCTTTCACCTGAGCGAACACGTCACTGCCGACAATTTTTTTGAGAATTTGCGCCGCGTCGATACCGCCAGCGGCACCATTTATCGCCGTGGCAACGACATCGTCACCGAATTTCCCGAACTCATGCATCTGAGCTTTACGATTTACGACCAGCCCTGTTCTGAAGAATTGCAAACGACTGGAACACGCCTCTACCTGAACCGCGCCATGGTCGGCGCGTTCCGAATTGGGTTTGCCTGGAAGCGCGGGATCGAATTGCGGCCCGCTCGGGAAATTAAATTAAAGAACGCCGAGGCGCGGTTAATCCCGCCGTATGCGCAGGAACTTGCCGAAGAGTTGCCCAAAAAATATGAATGGGTATTTCAGTTCGATGTGCCCAGCAAGGGAATACCGCTAACCGACAGCCTGGTATTGGTTATCCACTCGCCCGACGGCCACATCATCGCCCGCGTTGCAGGCCGCGTATGACTGCGAACTTGGTTCCTAATATCTGTTCACTGATATCTGATCTCGGCGTTTCTCAGCCGAGCTTCATCTCCGGCACTGCGCCACGTAGCACCAATTTCGCTTCCGTCATCGACTGCACTTCCTCAGCGGTCCAGCCCGGCGCCACTTCGCGCAGCACCAGTCCTTCCGGCTTCACGTCGATTACTGCCAGGTCCGTGACCACCGTTTTCACGCATTCCAGCGCGGTCAGCGGATAGCTGCATTTCTTCACGATTTTCGGCGAGCCATCCTTGGCGTTGTGCTCCATACACACAATCAGGTTCTTCGTCCCCGTCGCGATGTCCATTGCACCGCCGATTCCCCCGCTGCCCTTCGATCCGGGTATCTTCCAGTTGGATAGATCGCCCTTCTCCGAAACCTGGAAGCCTCCAAGCACAGCGAAATCCAAGTGTCCCCCGCGCGTCATCAGATGCGCATCCGCCTGGTGGAAAAACGATGCCCCGGGAATCAGCGTCACCGGCACCTTCATCGCGTCCACCAGATCGAAATCTTCTTCGCCCGCCCGCGCGCGCCGGCCCATGCCGAGGATGCCGTTTTCGCTATGAAAATAAACCGTCAAATTCTTCGGCAAATAATCCGCGATCAAATTCGGAATGCCCCAGCCGAGATTCACGAACGCGCCATCGGTCAACTCCAGCGCGGTGCGCTGCGCGATCTGCTCGCGCGTCAATCGAGTTTTATCCGGCATAACGCAGCCCCTTCGCTTGCACGATGCGGTGCACAAATATGGCCGGCGTAATTACATTCTCCGCCTCAATCGCGCCCAGCGGCACGATCTCCTCCACTTCCACAATCGTCGTTTCCGCGGCCATGGCCATGATGGGATTAAAATTCCGCGCCGCCAGCCGGTACGTCAAATTTCCCAGCTCATCCGCTTTCTGCGCTTTGATTAAGGCGAAGTCCGCATGAATCGGCATCTCCAGAATGCAGCGCCTGCCGTCGATCACTCGCTCTTCTTTTCCATTCGCCACTTCCGTCCCCACTCCCACGGCGCTATAGAATCCCAGCAATCCCGCCGCCGCCGCTCGCAACCGCTCGCAAAGAATCCCCTGCGGCACCAACTCGCAGGTCACTTCCCCTTTGGCGTAACTCTCTTGAAAGTAATTGGAGTGCGGTCCGGGAAACGAAGCGATCACATGGCTCACCTGGCCATTCTTGAACATGATGCCCAGTTCGCCTTCGCGCGTCCCGCAGTTGTTGCTGATCGCGGTGATATTCTTCACGCCTTTGCGCGCCAACGCTTGAATCAGATTGTTGGGAAATCCCGCGCCGCCAAATCCGCCGAACATAATGCGCGCGCCGTCTCCTATGTCCGCCACCGCCGCGTCCAGACTGTCCGCAATTTTCTTGGTCATCGAATGCTCAAACCTGCTCAATTGGACTTATCTGTAGATTGTTCCCGACCTAACCCGTTTGTGCAACCCCGCTGCGAGAGACATCACGCTTTTCGTATGCCCTGGAGAATCACGTCCAGAAAGATCTGCTTGATCTGTTCGGTGTCCGAAAGATGATCCGCGTCATACCAGCGGTACAGCCAGTTGCACATGCCCAGCATGCCGTTAACGATGATCCAGGGCTCGCCCTTCATGAGTTTGCCCTGCTGCTGCCCCTTCTGCACCAGCTCGACGAAGCGGTTGTTGTAGCGAGACATTACCGCGGTGAGTTTGTGCTGGCGCTTTCCGGGAAGCGAATCAAATTCGTGCAGAAACAATCCAAAAGGCACCTTGTTCTGGATGATGTAATCGATCTGCGCGCGAATGGCGCGTTCCAACTGTTCAACGGGATCGCCATCGGGATCGATATGTTGCGCGATGTAGGCATCGCCATCTTCGATTCCCGCCAGCAACAACTGGAACAGCAGGTCGTCTTTGGAGCGGATGTAGTAATACAGCGAGCCCTTCAACATGCCCACGTCGCGGGCCACGTCTTCAATACTGGTGGCGTGAAAACCCTTGGCGAAAAATATATTCGCGGCGCTCTTCAATACTTCCGCGAGCCGGGTCCCGGCTTTCGTTTTGGACTTGGAGCCGTTCTTGTCCGGAAGGTGATGGGGGCGCGCCGTCTTGGAAGAATTTTTTCGTTTCAGGGATTTTTCGGGCACGCTAAACCTCTCCGCAATAGTGGAAACGATAGTAGCAGAGCGCGCGGATGGCCCCACAATCGAACGAAGGATGAAACGGAAGCGGAGAAAGAGGCGGTATCGAGAATATAACTGAGAGTCAAAGAACATTTATGCACAGTCAAAATAACTCGGGCGGGGCAACGCACCCCCGTGTTATCCTCCACGTCAAAAACAAGGAGCATTTTTTCCTGCCAAGAGAATGGGGGATCTCATGGTTTCGCAGCATTTGAAGGAAACGTTGGACAAGTATCATGTCGGCGACAAGCTGAAGCATCTCCGGCTGCGCCGCAAAATGGGTCTCGTGGAACTGAGCCGCCACACCGGACTTTCGCCGGCGCTGTTATCGAAACTGGAACACGGCAAATTGTATCCAACGCTTCCCACGTTATCGCGGATTGCCCTGGTGTTCAGCGTGGGCCTAGATCATTTTTTCAGCGATGAAAAAGATCGTCACACCTTCGCGGTGACGCGGAAAAAGGACCGGCTGCGTTTTCCGGAAACGCCGGGAACCGAAGACGCGGCGTTCGATTTCGAGTCGCTGGACTTTCTGGCAACCGATCGCAAGTTTAACGCGTATCTGGCGGAATTCCGCGATATTGCAGCGGAGAAGATCCACCTGCACCAGCATTCTGGCGTGGAATTTATCTATGTGCTCAAAGGCCGCCTAGCGCTGAAAGTCGGCTCCGACGTGGAATATTTTGAGGCGGGTGATTCGCTGTACTTCGATTCGCAATTGCCCCATGGTTATTCGCGATCTGGCAGCAAGCCGTGTAGCGCCCTGGTGGTCACGGCGGAATAGATGTTTTCGGGTACCGCTGAGCCGGTCTCTAATTTAGGCCGAGACCACGTGGCAAGAGTGTGTCTTCAAGATCAACCACACCAGCATGCCCGGCTGCAATGCCAGCGAACGTACCGCGCCCGGAGTGACGTGAACCTCAAAACGAACTCCAACAAATAAATTTGCAACGACCAGAGCTCCGCGCGCTTCCAGAGATTCGACGGTGCCCGGCAGAATATTCCGAGCGCTCAGGAATCTTGGCTGCTCCGTGGCGAGCAGGATGTCGCCGGCGCGGATAGCCACTTTTATTTGGTCGCCGACCTTGGCTGCGCCGAGAGGCACCTCCAGTTCGCAGTTGGATGGTGGCAACACCACGCGCATGATTCCATCGGAAGGCCGGAGTTCCTCCACCGTGGCTGAAAGAATATTTTCAAAGCCGGCGGCTTGAGCTATGGCCGGTGTATGAGGCGTGTCCAGGACTTCGCGAGGATTTCCCCTGCTAAGGACGGAGCCCTGGTCGAGAGTGACGACGCGTTCACCGATGGCGTCGACTTCTTCGCGATTGTGGGTCACGTACAAGATAGGAATGCGCTTGGTGTCGTTCCACTCGCGCAAGTCTTGCAGGATGGCGGCACGCAGCCTGGCATCGAGGCCCGTCAGCGGTTCATCCAACAGGAGGATCTGCGGATCAGTGGCCAGCGAACGGGCCAGCGCTGCACGCTGCTTTTCACCCCCGGAAAGCTCGCGAGGCTTGCGGCGCCTCAGTTCCACGACGTGAAACGCATGCATAGCCCGTTCGACGCGGTCCCGGCGTTGCGCCAGATCGGACGCGAACAAACCATAGGAGATGTTTTCCTGCACGGTGAGGTGTGGAAACAAGGCGAGGGATTGAAAAACATAGGCGATATGTCTGCGCTGCGGCGGCAAGCTAATCTTGCTTTTCGACGCAAAGAAGATCTGCTTGCCGATCGAAATTGTGCCGGAATCGGGAGTTTGCAGACCCGAAATGCAATCCAGGATGGTGGATTTTCCGGCGCCAGAAGGGCCAAACAGGACGGTGAAGCCAGGAAAAAATTGCTCATTGACCTGTAGGCGAAATGCAGGAGAGTCCGGCGAATGGAATTGCTTCTCGAATTGAACGGAAAGCATGGCTTGACTCATCGCGAAGACCAGGGGGACCATACACGGCGATTCAACCCGTAAACAATGGCGAGAACAAGGAAAGAAATCGCAAGTAGAAGAAGCGCCATGCTGTGCGCGCCGGAATAGTCCATGGACTGAACGCGGTCGTAGATGTCGATGGAAGCTGTGCGCGTAATGCCCGGAAGATTGCCACCGACCATGAGCACCACGCCAAATTCTCCCAGCGTATGGGCAAAACTGAGCACCAGGGCGCTAACCAGTCCCGGCCAGGAGAGCGGAAGAATTACTTTCCAGAAGGTGCGCGCGGGCGTGGCGCCCAGAATGGCGGAAGCATCCAGGATGTGCCGGTCCAGAGCTTCAAACGAATTCATCAGCGGCTGCACCGCGAAAGGCAGACTGTAGAGAAGCGAAACAACAACGAGACCGGTGAAGGTGAAAGCCAGCGAGTGGCCGAAAACAGTTTGCGATAATTTTCCGACTGCGCCACGCGGGCCGAGCGCAATCAGTGCGTAGAAGCCAAGGACGGTCGGGGGCAAAACCAGCGGAAGGGCCACGACGGACTCCAGCAAAAACTTTCCCCGCCACTTGGAGAAAGCGAGCCAATAGGCGAGCGGAACGGCAAGAACCAGGAGGAAGAGGGAAACGGTTGCCGCCAGGCGCAGCGACAAGAGGATGGCGTTGAAATTCACGGCCGCTTTTCACCGGGCGGAGATGTAGGAGGTGCGAAACCATATTTTGCCAGGAGTTGCCGGCCTTCCGCGCTTTTGACTAAAGCAAGGAATTGAATGGCCGCACTCTTATTCTTCGAGGAACTGACCACGACAACGGACTGTTCAAGAGGCGGAGAGAGTTCCACAGGAACGAGCCAGCGGTCACCGTTCTGCATGACGGGCGAAATCGCCAAGGAGAGCGCGACGATTCCCACTTGAGCATTTCCGGATTGCACAAACTGCGCCGCTTGCAAAATATCTTCGCCGTAGACCAGTTTTGGCTGTACTTGCTCGTAGATTCCCGCCTTTTGCAGCGCGGTCACAGCAGCACGGCCATAGGGGGCGTGCTCGGGATTGGCGATGGCAATTCGAGTCACACGCGGGTCCAACAACACCTGAAAACCTTTTTCGGAAAGGTTGAGATGATCTTCAGGTGATGCCCAAAGCGCGAGACGACCGCTGGCGTAGAGGTAGAGTGAATGCTGATCCGCGAGGCCGTGCTCGATAAGTTTTGCGGGATAGTTGCTGTCGGCGGAGAAAAACAGATCGAAGGGAGCGCCATTCTCAATTTGCGTGGCGAAGTTTCCGCTGGAGCCGTAAACGACCTCGACGGTTTGCCCGGTTTGTTTCTCATATCGCATCATGAGATCGTTCATTGCAAATTGCAGATCGGAAGCAGCCGCCACGCGCAATGGTTGCGCCCCGGCACCGCCAGAAGCCAGAAGATAGATGCTTAGGGCGACGGCGAGAAAAGCGCGCGCTGAATTGTTCATAATCTTCCTTGATTTGGAGATCATAGACAATTTCTGTTTGTGAGAGTCACACGCGAAGTATCATGACTTCAGTGGATTTGATCAAGGCGGCAGCGCGTTCACCAACTTTGAGGCGCATTTCTTTTGCAGCATCGGCGGTGATAATCGAAGTAATGTGTTGTTCGCCGATCAATAGAGTCACCTGGGCGAGCAAACCGCCGAACTTGATGGCAACGACGCGACCGATCAACTGATTCCGGCCCGAGACTTTGCGGAAATTGCCACGGCGCTGAGTGATGTCGCCGCGTTCGAGTTTTTTAGGAATGAGGCGGTCGATTTCGGATTCAGGAACGCGATGGTGGCCGCCGGGGGTCTTCACGGTTTTCAGTTTCTTGTGATAGATCCACTGTTTGAGCGTGGGATAGCTGACACCTAAGATGTTGGCCGCTTCACGCGGAGCAAGAAGTCGTTGCATGACCCCTCCAGGTGAGGAGTTTATACGATTTTTAACTGCTATTTCAATACGATTCAATGCGATTTATCGTTGAACGTAGGGGAGCCTAGTTGCGGAGCGGCTTGCCGGTTTTCAGCGTGTGTGCGATGCGATCCTGGGTTTTCTTTTCACCGCAAAGAGAGACGAAGGCTTCGCGTTCGAGATCGAGGAGGTATTGTTCGCTGACGAGTTGGGGAGCAGAAAGTGCGCCGCCAGCAAGAATGTTGGCGAGTTTGCGCGACACGTGGGCGTCATGATCAGAGGCATAACCGCCGCGGACCATCAGATGGATGACCATCTTGGCGGCGGCGAGGAACGATTCACCGAGCACTTTAATTTTGGTGGTTTGTGCGCCTTCCTGCCAAGTAGCGGCTGCTGGTTTCCAACCTGAGCGCGCCAGAGCTAATGCAGTTTGTTTTGCATCAGAAACAAGGCGTTCGCGATTGATGGAGTAGGTATCGGTGCGGCGCAAGTAGCCGAGTTGGCGATCCTCTTCGGCACTGGTGCCGACCTTTGCGGTGGCCATATTTTCGAAGATGGGTTTCAAGGCGTGGAAGAGATCGAGATCGTCACCGGTGGCCGCGTTTTCATTGGCGCGAATCATCATCTCCTTGGTTCCACCGCCGCCAGGGATCAGGCCGACGCCAGCTTCGACCAAACCGATGTAGGCTTCCGCAGCGGCATGAATTTTTGCGGCGTGCAGTGAAATTTCGCAGCCGCCACCGAGGGCCATGCCTTGCGGCGCGGAAACAACGGGCTTGGGCGCGTATTTAATGGCCAGATTCACGTTCTGGAACTGCTTCACGGCCATGTGGAGTTCGTCCCACTCTTGTTCTTGCGCGCCAACGAGAACCAGCATGAGGTTGGCACCGACGCAGAAATTGGGGGCTTGATTGGCGATGACCATGGCGTCGAAATCGGTGTCGAGGCGCTTGATGCCTTTGTGAATCATGGCGATCAGGTCTGAGCCAATGGCATTCATCTTGGAATGGAACTCGCAACAAACTACACCATCGCCGAGGTCGATGAGACTAGCACCGGAGTTGCGTTCCACTTCGCGGCCAGCGTCTTTCAAATTCTTCAGGATGATAATTCCGGCAGGCTCTTCGACCTTTTGTGTTCCGCCGGTGGCGAAGTCGAATACTTTTGAGATGCCCTTGTCTGATTCGTAGAAACTAGTGCGTCCGCTCGACAATGCTTTTTCAAAAATGGGGGGAAGCGCGCGGCCTTCTTTCTTAATTTGCGCGGCAAAAACGGTCAGACCGAGCGCGTCCACGATTTCAAAGGGGCCCAATTCCCAAGCGAAGCCCCAGCGCATGGCGCGGTCCACATCCACGACGCGATCAGAAATTTCCGGCATGCGGCGTCCGGCATAGAGGCACATTTCCGACAGACCACCCCAGATGAATTGCTGGGCTCTGTCGGTTTTCTGGCCTTCAAAAAGAGGAGTCAGCAGCGCACGCAAACGCTCCCGGGTGTCTTCGATTGTTTTCCCGGCGTCGATAGAGGCGAATTTTGCTTTTTGGCGCGGGCGATAGTTCATCGTGGGGATATCCAGCGTGAGGATTTCTTTTTCACCGGAACCCCTGACGCGCTTGTAAAAGCCCTGGCCGGTCTTGTCGCCGAGCCACTTGCGACGCAACATCTCTTCAACCATCGCGGGGAGGTTGTAAGATTCGCGCGACTCATCGTTCACGGCGGCTTCGTAAATATTATTGACTACGTGCGCGAGGACATCGATACCAACGATATCAGCGGTGCGAAACGTGGCGGACTTGGGCCAGCCAACGGCGGGGCCGGTGCAAACATCCACTTCCTCGATGGTAAGGCCGAGCGCGGCCATCAACTGCAACGCGTTGAGCATGGAGAATGTGCCGATGCGGTTGGCGATGAAATTCGGGGTGTCTTTTGCAACGACGACACCTTTGCCCAAGCGTCGATCGCAGAAATCGGTGAGCGTCTCGACAACTTGTGCTGAAGTTTTCAGCCCGGGGATGATCTCAACCAATTTCATATAGCGCGGGGGATTGAAGAAATGGGTTCCCGCCCAGTGCTGCTGAAATTCCTCAGGCAAGCCTTCGGCTATCAGATGAACAGGCAAGCCGGAAGTATTTGTGGTGACGATAGAACCGGGCTTGCGAAATTGCGCGACTTTTGCCAGCAGGTTGCGCTTGATCTCCAGATTTTCCGCAACGACTTCGATAATCCAATCGGCGTCAGCGATGCGCGAGAGATCGTCTTCAAAATTGCCGACGGAAACTTTCGCGGCCAAGTCGGAGGCGAAAAAAGCAGCGGGCTTCGATTTTTTTGCGGCTTCCAGGCCGGCGAGAACGATCTTGTTGCGCTCGGCGGGAGTGGCGGCGTCTTTGGGAACGATGTCGAGCAGCAGGCATGGGAGACCCGCGTTCGCGAAATGCGCGGCGATGCGCGCGCCCATAGTTCCGGCACCCAGTACAACCGTTTTTTGAATTCGTTGCGTCATGGCAAGACCTTGTGGAGCAGAATTAGTATGGCTCCACAGGTTACAAAACCGTGCGGCTGGGGTCAAACGAGCGTTTGAATTTTGGCGGGGTGGCCAGAGCAGCCGTGACTACGGAACTGGCCGCCGTGTCACCTCCACGCGGACCGCTTCGCCTTCTCCCTTACCACGTTGCGTAAGCCAAGCAGCGAGCCCATCGGCAAATCGCTCTGGCGTGAGGCGAAAGCTGGCCTCCAGGCGACCATCGGCAGTAGGCAGGGTATCGTCAAATTCAACGGCATTGGTGAAATTGCGCATACAGAATTGATCGAGCCATTCGAGAGGACAAGGTTTGCGCTGGCCGCGAACGAAGACATCGACGTTAAATTTTTGCGCGTACATGGATTAAGAATAGCATCACTCGGATTGGCTCACGTTTTCGTTCCATGGTTCAGTTCTGGATTTGGCCAGCGAGAGGATCTGCTCGTAGTCGTAAGTGTGGGTGCCGGGTTCGGCATGGCGAGCGGCGCTTAACATCGCTGCAGCAAGTTCGCATACATCGACTGCACTGTACTTCTTCAGTTTTCCCACGAAGGCAAAATCGAAGGCCTTGGCGACGGCGGTTCCCACGCGTTCCGCCGGACGGCTCACCCCGCGGTCTCCGGCAAGAAAACTCGGACGAAAGATGTGTAGCGCACGAAAAGGCAGGGACCTGAGCGCGTCTTCCAGTTCGCCCTTCACTTTCAGGTAAAAGGTCGCGGAGTGCGAGTTGGCGCCAATCGAGGAGACCACGACGAATTGCCGGGCGCCGCCCTCCGCAGCCACTTTGGCGAATGACAGAATCGCATCGTAGTCGACTCTGCGAAAAGCTTCACGCGAGCCCGCCTGCTTCATGGTGCTGCCCAGGGCGGAAAAGACATCCGCCCCGACAAATTCGGAGCGGATCGGAAGATTCGAGAAATCCACGTTGATCTGGAATAACTTCGGATGCGAAGTCTCCAGGGGGCGGCGGACCATGGCGATCACCTGATTGTAGTCAGATGATCGCAAGAGTTGGCGAAGACACTCGCTCCCGACGAGGCCGGAAGCACCGGCAACGACCGCGACGCGCGCAGAGAGCTCATTGGAACTCACCAAAAATCCCCTGACCTTGCGAATATGCTTGTGGCTAACATACACTGAACAAGAGAAAAGATAGAAATACACCTGCCAGTCTGCGCCACTCTACTAGATGCCCGGACGGGTTGGAGTAGGCACATCGGATTGTTTTTCAAACGAGAAGCATGGGTTTTCTGGGGGTAGATGGTGAGCACGCCTATGGAAGCCTGGGTTGCGGAAGCGGCCCGGCTGACCAAACCTGACAAAATTGTTTTCTGCGACGGATCGGAAGCGGAAAATGAGATTATTCTTCAGGAAATGCTGAAGCATGCCGATTCGTTCCGATTGAACGAGAAAACCTATCCTAATTGTTATCTGCACCGTAGTAATC
>Ga0208714_1000526_pt1 | contig 10843 bp, 12 predicted proteins | sample NGESurshal072012_3_FD_184461 | JGI IMG/M metagenome (GOLD analysis project Ga0208714, IMG submission 184461) | Arctic peat soil microbial communities from Barrow, Alaska - NGEE Surface sample 415-1 shallow-072012 (SPAdes) | ecosystem: Environmental > Terrestrial > Soil > Wetlands > Peat ... | reverse complement strand
GCTCAGCTTCAGGATCTTGGGTTCTGGATTCTCAACGACGTCGTCTGGCGCAAGCTTGAGCCGCACCTGCAGAGCTTCTTCGCCGACCTCGGCCTGCACTCGACACCGGCTACCGAGCTTGCCTACACGGTCGGGCTGCTGCTGTGCATCGCGCTGATCCTGGGTATCTATGAGGTTGGCATCCGCGGCGTGCGCAGTGTCAGCCGGCGCTACTCCAGGGCCGAGCTGAGCAGGAGCTTCGCCCACACACTCGTGCCGATCGGCTTCGCCTACGTGCTCGCCCACTACTTCTCGCTGCTGATCTGGCAGGGGCAGGCGATCGGCTACCTGGCCTCGGATCCACTGGGCAACGGCGCCAACCTGTTCGGCACCTCCTCCTACCAGATCGACTACACGATCATCTCCTACGCGGCGATCTGGTACGTGCAGGTCACCGCGCTCGTCGCCGGACACGTCGGCGGGCTCACGCTCGCCCACGACCGCGCGCTGAGCATGTATCGCAACGCGCAGGAGGCGGTGCGCTCGCAGTACTGGATGCTGACCGTGATGGTCGCGTTCACGAGCTTCGGGCTGTGGCTGCTCTCGGCGGTTGGGACCTGACCGGGCGAGCGGGTGGGGAGTAAGGTTCGGCCGGTCGTGTTCGAGTCGAACAAGCCCGGCGCTCGGGTCGCGCGCACCGCGCGGCAGCATCGACTTGCGCTTGCCGGACTTCTCGCGCTCGCCGGTGCCGTGGCGGTCTTGGCGTCGCTCGATCCCGCTGTGCTGTCCACGCTGCCCGCGCTGGCGCTGGCGCTGCTGATCGCGTTGCGCCGCTACCCCGGCGAGCGTGCGCTTGTGGCGTTGTCGAGCAGGCGTCGACGGGTTCGCCATGCGCAGTCTGCCAGCGCGGTGCCGACCGGCCGTGCTCGCATTGCGCGTCCGCGGGGCGGTCTTCTGCTCGGTTGCTCGCTCGCCGTGCGCCCGCCGCCCGTGGCGCTGGCCGCCGCGAACTAGAAGCCTGCTCGGCGCGGGTCGGCTCGTCACGCCGACGCCGCGCGACCGCGGCGCCCATCCCTGTCCCTTTCAAGCTCGATGAGGAGCTGCGATGTCACGACGTCCAACGCTTGCCCTGCTCGGGGCGCTGATCCTGCTGCCCGCCGCCGGCGCGCATGCCGCCAGCACGCAGACCAATACGACGGAGAGCGGCAACCCGATCAACGACCAGGGTTCCAGCTACCACTACCGCACCTACATCACCTCGGTCACGCCGAAGGCGCCCGGGCTGAGCGTCGAAGTACTCGAGTTCGCCGACCGGCTACTGCTGCGCAACCACACCGGCAAGACCGTGACGATCTACGGCTACTCGGGCGAGCCCTACGCACGCGTTCTGCCCGAAGGCGGCGCTGAGCAGAACGCGCGCTCTCCCGCCGTGTACCTGAACACGAGCTTCTACGCGAACGTCACCGTGCCGCCCTCGGCCAGCGCGAGCGCGACGCCACGCTGGCAGGCCGTCGATCGGACCGGGCAGTTCGAATGGCACGACCACCGCATCCACTGGATGAGCCCCGTCACGCCGCCCCAGGTCAAGGACACCGGCAAGCGCACGAAGATCTTCGACTGGACCGTGCCGATCAAGGTCGGGACGCAGCCCGGCGCGATCAGCGGGGAATTGTTCTGGGTGCCTGAGAGCTCGAAGGCGCCAATCGGTGCGATCGTCGCGTTCGTTGCGATCGCCGTGATCGGGCTGCTCATGGTGCTGCTGGTGCGCCGCCGCCGGCGCCGCGGCTCGCGTCCGGACGGCGAGGTCGGCGACGCCGCGCAGGGCTCGGCCAGTCGAGAGGCCTGGTGAGCGAGCACATGCCGAGACGCTCGAAGCGCCGCCTGGGGCCCCTGCTGGGCGTCGTCCTGACGCTCGCCTCCCTGGCGATCCTCGCGGGCGCGCCGCGTGCGCTCGCCCACGCACAGCTGCTCGGCACCTCGCCGCTCTCGGGCTCGACCGTGAAGGTCCAGCCCACAGAGGTCATCTTCAAGTTCAACCAGGGCGTCGGCGGCACGCTCGGAGCGGTGCGGGTCTACAACGCTCAGGGCACCGAGGTCGATGACCTGAACGTTTCGCACCCCGACGGCAACGAGCACTGGATGGGCGTCGGGCTGAAGCCGCGTCTGCCAGACGGAAGCTACACGGGCACCTACCGGGTAATCTCCGCCGACACGCACATCGTCTACGGCGGTCTGGTCTTCAGCATCGGCCACGCCGGGGCCGCCCCGAAGTTCACGGTCGCCGGCCTGATCGGCAAGAACGAGTCCGGGGAGGTGACGAGGGTCGCCTTCGGTGTCGTGCGCGGCCTGAACTACTTGACGCTCGCCTTGATGGTAGGTGGCCTCGCCTTCCTGCTCTTCGCCTGGATACCTGGATTGACGGCCGTAGCGGGCGGCGAGGAGCGCTGGTCGCTGGCCTCGCGCGTGTTCGCGTCGCGGCTCGGGAAGCTGTTCGCCGTCGCTGTCGTGCTTGGCGTGATCGTGAGCGTGCTTGGCGTCTTCCTGCAGGGCGCCAGCGCGGCCGGCGTGTCGCTGTGGAGCTCGCTGAAGGGATCGATCATCGAAACCACGCTGGAAAGTCGCTTCGGCGAGGTCTGGGGTCTACGCGCGATCGACTGGATCTTGCTCGGCGTCCTGCTCCAGGTGATGAGAGCGATCGGCAGAGGAGCGATCCCCGTGCTCGGGCAAAGCGCAGAGGGGGGAGAAGCCGCGGCGCCAGTTGGGCGTCCGCCGCGCGCGATCGTCGCGCTGCTCGGGCTCGGCGCCCTGTACCTCGCGATCACCCCGGCCTTGGCGGGTCACGCGAGCATCGAGAGTCCCGTCGGCGTGTTCTTTCCCTCCGACGTTCTCCACGTCCTGTCGGGCAGCGTGTGGGTCGGAGGGATCGCGTGCCTGCTGCTCGCCGTGCCCGGTGCGACTCGCCAGCTCGACGGCCCCGAGCGCAGCCAGCTGCTGCTGGCGACGCTCGTGCGCTTCTCGCCGCTCGCGCTCGCGGCGGTGATCGCGATCGCCGTGACCGGCGTGATCCAGGCCTACATCGACGTGCGGAGCTTCAACGGACTGTTCCACACAACCTATGGCGCGCTGATCATCGCCAAGGTCGTGCTGCTCTCGACGCTGATCGGCCTCGGCTGGGTCAACCGCGAGCGAGTCATCCCGGCGCTGAAGCGCTTGGTCGACGACGGCCAGTCTCCGGGCGGCGTCGGCGCCCTGGCTCGACGCACGATGCGCGGTGAGCTTGCGCTGATGCTGTGCGTGTTCGGCGTGACCGCGGCGCTGATCAGCTACGCGCCGCCGATCGACGCCGCATCGGGGCCGTTCTCCGCGAACACGACGGTCGGGCCGGCCGAGCTCGAGATGACCGTCGAACCGGCGAAGGTCGGGCTCAACACGATTCATCTTTACCTGATCGACGCGAAGACCGGCGCCCAGTTCACACAGACGAGGGAACTTACGGCGAACGCCAGGCTGCCCGCCAAGGGAATCGGCCCACTGCCGCTGAAGGCGACCTTGGCGGGACCAGGGCACTACATCCTGAACTCGGCTGTGCTGAGCCCGGGCGGCACCTGGAACATCGAAGTGATCGACCGCGTATCTGAATTCGAACAGCACAACCGCGTAGTGAAGGTGCCGATCCGATGAGTCCCCTCGCGGGTCCGAGGCGTCGAGGCGCTCTGCTAGCGACGAGCCTTGCGGCCGCGGCCCTGGTGCTTGCCGTCCGTCTGCCGGGAGCGGTGGACGCAGCGGCGTTCCTCGGTCCGGCCTGCCTGCTGCTCCTGCTGCTCGCGCTGGGGCGGTATCCCGGCGAGCGCGCCCTGCTGAGCGTCGCGCGACGCAGCCGTGTACGCGTCACGGTCGGAGCAACGCGCGCGTACAGGCGCATCACGGCGAACATGCCGCGCGGCGGCGCCCTGCTGGCCTCGGCACTGGCGGGCCGCGCTCCGCCTCCTATCAGCCGGCCTCTCTGAGGCCTTCCCGAAGGCACCCCGGACCGATCGGCGTCGCAAGGCCGGCGCCAGCCGGGCGATCCCACCCACTGAGAAGGAGGAAGCGAAAATGAACAAGCATCTTGCAGTCCTGCTCGCGGCCGGCGCTCTGCTCGCCCCGGCCAGCGCGCAGGCGCACATCAGCCTGCATCCCAACACGATCCCGGCAGGGGCGTTCGCGACGCTCGACGTGCGCGTTCCCGGCGAGCAGGAAGGCGCTTACATCAAGAAGGTCGACGTCCTCTTCCCGCAGGGCTTCACCGGCGTCGATTACGAAAACGTCGCCGGCTGGAGCACGAAGGTGATCGAAAGCAAGCTCGCGACGCCGATCAAAGAAGACGGCGAAACGATCGACACCGAGGTCTCGCAGATCGTCTGGACTTGGACCGGGCCGCTGGGCAAGGTGAACAACAGCCAGTTCATCAACTTCCCGCTGTCCTTGGCGATCCCCGACAACGCGGCAGGTAAACCGCTCGAATTCCGCACGGTTCAGACCTACAGCAACGGACAGGTCGTGCACTGGATCGAACCGTCGCTGACGGCCGAACATCCCTCACCTAGAATCAACGTCACGGCCAAGGGCGGCGTGATCGAGGACATCGCCGGCGACGAGGCAGGGCCCGCAGCGGGCCAGACGGCTGGGAGCCCGGCCGCATCCACTCCGGCGCCGGTCGCGTCGAAGTCGAGTAATAGCGGCGCAAGCAAAGGGCTCGGCATCGTCGCGCTGATCGTTGGCGCACTCGGGCTGATCGTCGGCCTTGGGGCGCTCGCCGCCTCACGCCGCAAGCCAGCCGCGTAGGGATTGGCGCGCGGAGGCGGTCGCCAGGCTGCGGCGGCTGCCTTCGCGACGCTTTAGGTGCGTCTGAGACACTTCGCGCCGATGAGCGACGAGGCGTCCGGCGACACCAGTGTGGACTCCTCGGGCGGCGACGCTCTTTCGTCATCTGAGCCCCCGGAGCGGACGGTCGGGCGGCTGCGCCTTGTTCTACCCGTGGTAGTGATCCTCATCATCGTCGGCGGCGTCGCGCTCGTGATCGCCGGCGGGTCCCGCAGCAAGCAGCGCCTTCCCGACGGCGCGCACAGCGCGCATGTGGGTAAGTATGACGGCCTCCTGCTGCAGCCGCTCAGGTCTGCGCCCGCGCTCACCTCGCTGCACAACTACCAGGGCCAGCCGGTCAGCCTGTCTGACTACCGGGGCAAGGCGGTGTTCGTCACCTTCCTCTACACCCACTGCCCCGACGTCTGCCCGCTGATCGCCTCGCAGCTACACAACGCGCTCGCGCGGCTCGGCTCGCGCGCCGGCGAGGTGCAGCTGATCGCCGTGTCGGTCGATCCCCGCGGCGACAAGCCGGCCGCCGTGGCGAAGTTCCTGCACGAGCACGAGCTGACCGGCGAGATGCAGTATCTGATCGGCACCGGCAGCGAACTTGCGCCGGTCTGGAAGGCCTGGAGCGTCGGTTCCGCAAAGGACGTCGGCAACCCAGAATTCGTCAACCACTCGGCGCTGGTGTACGGGATCAGCGCGAGCGGCAAGCTCACGACGATCTACGCGGCTAGTCTCTCCCCGTCGGAAATCGTCCACGACGTCCCCGGGCTGCTCGCGGGCTAGACGTCGAGGCGCTATGCGGTCCTGGCGCTCGCCGGACCGTCTGGGCCGCCGGAGGAAGCCGACTGTTCGATGCGTCGCCGCAGAACGGCTCCATGCCCGGCCCGGACGGCCCGCTCGGCGCGTCCGTCGGCGAGCTCTACCCCTCGCGCCCGGGCGAGCTCGATGAGTCCCTGGCGCTCCTCGGCCTCTCGCATCGCCGTCAGGAACAGCCACGCGAACAGGCACAGCGTGAGGATGCTCTCCTCGACCATCATCACCCCGCCGGCGATCTGCTGGTCGGTCACTCCTGAGATGTGGGACGTCGAGTCGCCGGAGGCGTAGAACGGGTAGAAGGCCGTCCCGGACCAAACGAAGATGTTCGCGAGGATCGTGCCCGCCAAGCGCACGGCGAGGATGTACAGCAGCTTGCCGGTGTTGTTGAACCAGCTCGGCATCGGTAGCGGACCGAACAGGCACATCCACATGTTCGCCCCGAAGCCGATGAACATGACGTGCTCGAGCGCGTGTACGCCGCCATCGCGCAGCGCCGCCTGATAGAAGACCGGCAGGTGCCAGACGTACAGGTCGATCGCCCATAGCGGGAATGCGATCGCGGGGTTCGACAGCACGCGCAGGCGGTTGAAGAAGCCGATCCTCAGGACCGGCGCGATCACGGGGCCGGTCAGGCCGAGCACGATCAGCAGAGCCGCGATGTCGCCCATCAGCAGGTGCTCGATCATGTGGACGTACAGCAACTCCTGGCTGCCCGAGCCGAGCGCCGTCAGGGCAACGCAGATCGTCAGGCAGCCGCTGTAGAAGCACGCCTGACGCCAGCGGGGCACCGACTGGCGCGTTCCGGCCAGCGCGCGGGCGCGCCGCGCATACAGGACCGCCAGCAGCACGAGCGGACCCAGCTGGATCACCGCGCTGATCATCGTCGTCTCACGGCCGGGATCGGCGTCACTGCGTAGAGGGTACGCCTGGGCCTGCTCCAGCAGCGAGCGGCTTCAGCGGCACGGCGCGCGCTGGGGCTCCGGGACCTAGGGTGAGCCGTTTGGCCGGACAACATGTCTACAAGCAGGTCATCACGTGAGAAGCGCTCGTCTGAGTTTCATCCCGAGCAACTCGTCGAACGGCCTGCATGTCGGGCCCGTTCTTCCTCCATGCCTATGGCCTGGCCTACGCCGTCGCCGTCGTCGCCGCCGTGCTGTGCGGAGGCTGCTCGGCGGCGCGCTCTATGTCCAGCGACCGGGCGCGATCACGTCCAGATCTTGCGTCCGCGCGCAGCGTCGGCCACGGCTCCCGATTCCGCCCCGGCCCGACCGGTGCGCTCGTAGCGCGCGCGAGGCCGGTCGACGGAATGCGCTGCCGTGCCCCGGCGCGAATCGTGGCGGCGGCCCACGTTGAAGTCTTTGCATTCGGCCATGTCGTCGTGATCCCCGCCGGGATGGGCGTTGCACCACCGCTGCGTCGCCGGGGTGCCTACGTCGACGGTGGCCGCTGCGCCTATCCGCTTTGGACCGTCGAACCTACGAGGTTGCTGTTGACCCAGACGCCTCGGCGGTTGACGCTCGGTCAGGTTTTCGAGTCGTGGGGACAAGCTCTGACGCATCGGATGGTCGCGAGCTTCGTCGCGCCGACGGGTGCCGGCGTCTCGGTCTTCATCGACGGCGCACCCTGGCGTGGAGACCCGTCCTCGGCTCCGATTGCTGCTGCGGCGGGTCCTGAGCGCTAACCGCCGTTGGCGGACACACCGGCACCGTGTTCCACCGTGGCTTCCTTCGGCGTCCCCCAATGGGTGTTCCGAGGTGCTACGTGCGCCCGGCCCGGCGCCTACGTCTCAGAGCATCTCGAGTACGCCTACTCGCTGACCGGCCACGGGATGCAGGGAGGAACGGTCGAGACAGCTCTGGTGGTGGCCTCTCCCCGGGATCTCACCGCCGGATGGAGCTACACCGCGCTCTCGCGCGCGAGGGGCCAGACACGACTATTGATCCACGACCACCAGCTCACCGAGGGCCGCGGCGAGTTCGCGCCCTCAGAGCAGACGCCGACGCTGGCACGCGGCGATCTACTGGCGTGTGTGCAGCGGCACATGCTCGTGCTCGAGCGCGACGATGAGGACCTCGCGATCGAGCAGTTGGCAGGCGCGGGCCGCGCGGACGATCCCGAGGTGGCCGGCTCCCGGGCGCTCGCGAGCGAGCCTCCACAGGAGCGCGGCGCCGCACGCGCAGAGCCCTCGCCGCCGGCCGCGGCGACCCGGGCGCAGCTGCGTGAGCTGAGCGAGCGCATCGAGCAGCTGCAGGCTCAGCTTCGGGAGCTGCCGCTCGGGAGCTTGAGCGCATCGAGGACCTCGACAGACTGGCGATCACCCTGATGAGCCAGCGTGAGGGAAACACAAAGCGGCTCGCGGAGCTGCCCGAGCTCCGACGACGATTTGGACGCAAGAAGGACCCCCATGCCGGTGAGCGCATCCATCTGAGTAACGCACTGCAAGGCAACGAGGAAGCGCTCGGCAACGTGCTCGAGCGGCGCTCCCATCTCGCGCGCGAGCTGGGCGACGTGCCCGAAGTGCGTGCTGAGCGCGATGGGCTGGCAGAGGCGCTCAGTCAGTCCGTGCGCGAACGCACCGCGGTCCGCGATGAGCTCATCGTGCGCGAGCTGCATGCATCCGGCGCATGGGTCAGGGACACCTTCGGCGAGCGCCCCGATGGGCTGCGGGCCGGTGAGGTGTGGGAGCAAGGTGTTCGGCTGGCCGCGCGTTATCGCGTGGAGCACGACATCACCGGCCCAGGCGATGCACTCGGGCCACAGCCGGAGCAGCGCGAGGAGCTGCGCGACTGGGAGCGTGCCCACAAGGCGATCGGGCGGGACCAGCGACAGCTCGGCCCCGATCTCGGGGTCGAGCTCGACATCGATCTCGGGATCGGGTTCTGAGCGACACTATGGTTCGCCCATGTCGTACGGCCATCGCTGCCCCTGCCATGACTGACCAGCAGCTGCTCACGGTCGAACAGGTCGCCTCCGAGTTCCAGCTGACCTCTCAGACGATCAGAAACTGGATCAAGAGCGGAGCGCTCTCGGCGGTGAAGATCGGCCACGTCTACCGCGTAAGAAGCGAGGACGTCGACGCCATGATGCGCCGACACCAGGGTGAAACCGTGCCGCTCGGGACCCACTGTGATCTCTGGGCCCCGGAGACCCTGGGGATGCCCTACCGCCGCCATGAGGACAGCCGGCAGCCGTCGATTTGGGATGGCACGAGCAGCTCGATCGAGCCGTCCAAGCGAAGCTAGTGCGCTTGGCGAGCCTTCGAGCTTGCTGCGCGGCAGGAGCCGTTGGCTACCGCTTAGCGGGCATTGCGATCGCGCGACCACTCGCTCTCTCTACGCCCGGTCCTCGTCCAAGGGGGGCGTGTCTAGCTCGGCTGTCGAGGCGCTCGCTTTCGTTGCGGGACCAGTCGCGTCGAATCGAGTGGAGCGGGCTGTCGCTTTGGCTTGGCGAAAGCGACAGCGAGTTCGCTCTGCAGGCCTGCCGATCAGGTCTGCCCGCCGCACCACACCGGACCGGACCGGGCCGATCGTGGCCGAGAGAGGACCGTGAAACGGGCGGCTTCTTGCTCAAGGGACGAATCGCGTTGGCCGATACGATTCTCGTGTTGGTAGCCCGGAACCGCAGATCTACAGATTGCCCGACCGCCGCGACGGGCGACCGCGCCGTTCGTGTCGATCAAGACTCTCGAGGTACGCGGGTGATCGACGACCGGCGGCTGCGAATCTCGAACGATTGCGCGAGCTATCTGCACGCGGGCTTGCGCCGGATGACGCTCCCTGGCCTGCTTCGCGCCCTGAGACAGGTCCCGGCCCTGGTCAGGTTCCTGTGGGCGCTGCCGCGGACGAACGTGCGGCTATCGGACAGTCCCACTGGCGTGGCGATCGCTGAGCATCTATCTCTCACGCGTTGGGGCATTCCCCGATTCCGCCTCGCCCAGGGTGTCCTGTACCTACCGTCCGACTTCGCAACCTATCTGCGCGGGCGCCAGCGACAAGCGGTGCGCACCAACGTCCGCCGCGCACGCGACCTTGGGATTGACTCCCACAGCAGAACGCTCCCGGCTTGGACGCGACCCGGCGAGAAGCTCTTTCGCGCCGCCCAAGTCGAGCACTGGTGGGCCACGAGTCGCGACGGAGCTACCGTGGGCGAGGCTTGGGTAACGGTCGACGAGGAGTGCGCGCTCCTTCACAGCATGACGTGCAGCGAACGCCACGCGCGGTGGCTGCTACACACGGCGATCGTTGAACGGCTCTGCGCCGTGCGTTGCCGCCTGTTGCTCACCAACTCCTTCGACGTGCCGCTCATGGCGCCCGGACAGCAGTACTTCCAGCGGCTCCTCGGCTACTCGATCGCGCGCGTGCATTTGCATTCGACCTCCGGCGCGATAGCAGTTCGCCGTCGAATTCCGATGGCGGTCATCGCCATGTTCGCCGTCGGCCTCATCGTCGGCGAGCAGGCACTCAAGAGCCCTTTGAATCTCGCCGGACACCGCGCCGTGGTGTGGCTCGCGGCGCTCGTCGCTGTCAGGGTGGCCGGGAACCGCGCGGGCTGGGCCACACTCGTCGGTGCTGGTGCAGCACTGGGAACCGCCCTGACCGGAGCGGTTGCCGCGGTAGCTCTCGCCTATGTCCTCTGCGGCTTCGCCCTGGACGCGCTCCTCGCACTCGTCCCGAGCCTCGCACGCAACGCGATCGCCATGTCATTGGCCGGCCCCGCCGTCATGTTCGTGACCGCAGTCGCGCCCGCGTTCCCAACTCTCGGCCATCACCCAGCCGGAATGGCGTGGTCGATCCCGCCTGTTCTCGGAGCGATCATCTTCGGGGCCCTGGCCGCAACCGTCGGCCACGACGTCGGCCAGCGCTTGCGGGGAAGAACGACCGGACCGCTGCTCGCCCGCGCCTAGCTGCCTCGGCATCCCATCCAGGCGCCCCGGTGGCCGACGTGCTCGTCGGCAGCACGCTCACCTGGCCTGCGCGAGCCGGTTTCCCGGACGTGCTCCCGGCAAACCTCGAGGACTACGTGACCCGCCTGGTCGAGCGACCCGCCTACCAGCGCGCCCAGGAACGCACGAAAGCCGACTGACGCGTCGGAGTCCGGACGCTCGGGACGGCGTCCGAGCGCGTCGGCTCAGGGCAGCTTGACTCCTGCTTTCCCCCAGGCTAAGCGGCAGTCTCCCGAGCAGACGCTCGGACGAGTG
>Ga0208714_1000525_pt1 | contig 10848 bp, 7 predicted proteins | sample NGESurshal072012_3_FD_184461 | JGI IMG/M metagenome (GOLD analysis project Ga0208714, IMG submission 184461) | Arctic peat soil microbial communities from Barrow, Alaska - NGEE Surface sample 415-1 shallow-072012 (SPAdes) | ecosystem: Environmental > Terrestrial > Soil > Wetlands > Peat ... | reverse complement strand
CCAGCCTTGTGGCCCTCCCAGATCAGGCTGGCGTCCTTGGTCTCGGCATACTTCTTTGCCGTGTAGACGAACGGCGCGTCCCAGCTCCAGCCGTCGATGCCGGTCAGCCGCACGCCGCGCTCGAGCAGATACATCGTCGCCTCGTAGCCCATGCCGCAGCCGGAATTGACGTAATCCGCCCGGCCATATTTGGCGCCGGCGCTGGTGTTGACGACGACGATCTCCAGCGGCGAAAGCGTGTGGCCGATGCGCTTGAGTTCGTTCTCGACGTCTTTTGCCGTCACCACATAGCCGTCGGGCAAATGGCGAAAATCCAGCTTCACGCCGGGCTGCAAACACCATTCCAGCGGCACCTCGTCGATGGTCCATGACCGTTCGCCGCGATTCATGGTGGGGTGATAATGGTAGGGCGCATCGAGATGGGTGCCGTTATGGGTCGAGAGCTGGACGGTCTCCATCGCCCAGCCCTCGCCGTCCGGAAGCTCTTCGGCCTTCAGGCCTTCAAAGAAACCGAGCATCCGCGGCAGGCTCTGCTGATGATCGCTGTACTGGATCAGCGGATGCAGCCCCGGCGGATCGGCCAGCACGTCGTTCTGCAGCGGGACGGAGATGTCGATCAGGCGTCTGGCCATTTGGCTTTCCCTCCGAAGATTTTGCCGTAACCGTATCGGCGCGCCGCACGGTTTACAATTTCGATCTCAGAGATAGCCGGTGCCGGCCTCCTCGGCAAAACGACCGGGATCGCCCTCCCAGACGATCCGCGCATGCTCGAGCACATAGACCCGGTCGGCATGCGGCAGCGCGAAGGTGACGTTCTGCTCGCCCAACAGCACCGTGATCGCGGTCGTCGTGCGCAATTTCTCCAGCGCCTTCGACAATTGTTCGAGAATGACCGGCGCCAGTCCAAGCGTCGGTTCGTCGAGGATCAGGATCTTCGGCTGCATCATCAAAGCCCGGCCGATCGCCAGCATCTGCTGCTCGCCGCCGGACAGCGTCTGCGCCATCTGGCTCTGGCGCTCCTTGAGGATCGGAAACAGTTCGAACAGCCACGCCAGCTGCTTGGCCTTCTCCTCCTCCGAAAGATGCTGCCCCCCGAGATCGAGATTTTCGCGCACGCTCATCTCGCCGAACAGCTCGCGCGACTCCGGGCACTGCACGATGCCGCTGCGGGCGATCCGCGCCGGGCTGGTGCCGCGCAGCTTTTCGCTGTCGCGGAGGATTTCGCCGGTGTAGGGCAAGAAGCCCGAAATGCTGTTGAACAGCGTGGTCTTGCCGGCGCCGTTCAGCCCGACCACCGAGACGAACTCGCCCTGGTGGACATGGATCGAGACGTTTTCCAGCGCCTGCGCCTTGCCGTAATAGACGCTGACATTCTCGACCTGCAGCAGCGGAACCTTGTCCTTGAAGCTGGTCTCCGGGCGCGCCGAGGTCTCGATCGCGCCGCCGAGATAGACCCGGCGTACGGTTTCGTTGCGCATCACCTCGTCGGCGCGGCCGGTGACGATCTCCTCGCCGAGATACATCGCCAGCACCCGGTCGACCAATGCCGCGACGCTCTTGACGTTATGGTCGACCAAGAGAACCGCGCGGCCTTCATCCCGGAAACTGCGGATCAGCTCGGAGAAGGTGCCGACTTCGGCGAGCGTTAGCCCAGCGAAGGGCTCATCGACCAGCACCACCTTGGGATCCCGCGCGATCGCTTTTGCCAACTCAAGCCGGCGGAGGTCGGCGAACGGCAAGGTCGGCGGCCGGCGGTCCATCACGGCGCCGAGGCCGACGCGGTTGGCGATCCATTTCGCGCGCTCGGTCAGCGCCTTGTCCGCGAACAGCATGAACAGGCTGTCGGGCAGAAGTGCGACCATGATGTTCTCCAGCACGGTCTGCCGGTTCAGCGGCCGCGAGTGCTGGAACACCATGCCAAAACCCTTACGCGCGATCTTGTGCGCGGGAAGGCCGGCGACATTCTCGCCCTGGAAAACGACTTCGCCCGCGGTCGGGCGCTCGATGCCCATGATCGACTTCATCGCGGTCGATTTGCCGGAACCGTTCGGGCCGATCAGGCCGAAGATTTCACCGGCGCGCAGATCGAAGCTGAGATTCTTCACCGCGGTGAGACCGCCGAAACGCTTGGTCAGGCCGCGGACTTCGAGAACCGGCGGATTGTTGGTGGTCGCATCCATCACGAGCGGGCCTCGCGCGACAGGGCCGCCCCGAGAAAACCGCCGGGGAAGAACAGAACGACGAGCAGTGCCACCGCCGAGACGATGAAGGTCGCGAGTTCGCCGGTCGGCCGCAGGAATTCGCCGGCGACGATCAGGAAGATCGCACCCAGCGCCGCGCCCAGCACGGTGCGGCGGCCGCCGAGCACCGCGGCAACGATGACGTTAACTCCAACGGCGACATCGACGACGGTGCCGACCGAGGCGGTGCCGAAATAAAACACCAGCAATGCGCCGGAGAGCCCGGAGAAGAATGCGCTCACCACGAAGGCCGCGAGCTTGTGCTTGACGATGTTGAAGCCGAGCGCGCCGGCCTGCACCGGATCCTGTCCGCTCGCCTGCAGCACCAGGCCGACCGGCGACTGCGAAAGCCCGTACAGGATGATGGCGCTGATGGTCATGAAGCCGAGCGCGATCCAGTAGTTGGCGCCGGCATCGATGGTGATGACGTCGGGAATGGTGAGGCCGATTTCGCCGCCGGTGAGATCGGCGAACACGACGATGAAATTCTGCAGCATCAGCACGGCGACCAGCGTCGTCAGCCCGAAATACGGACCGCGCACCCGCAAGGCCGGCAACGCCAGCACGAAGCCGGCAACCACCGAGGCCATCGCGCCCAGCACGATGCACAGATACACCGACCATCCATACTGGTTGTTGAGGATGCCGGCGGTGTAGGCGCCGACGCCGATCAGGAAGGTCGGCCCGAAATTCACCTCGCCGGCGAACCCGAACAGCAGATCCCAGGCCATCGCGAATACGCCGAAATAATAGGCGACGGTCAGCAGGCCGAGAACATAGCCGGACACGTAGAGCGGCAGCGTCGCGGCGACGACGACCACGACCAGCGAGATGAAAAACAGCCGCGATGTGAAGAAATGGGCCATGCTCATCGTCTCCCGAGCAGGCCTTGCGGCCGGATATACATCACGATGACCAGGAGCAGCAGCGCCGGAATGGTGCGGTAGGCCGGCGAGACCAGATAGGCGGTCAGCGTCTCGAGATAACCGACCACGAAGGCTGCGATCAACGAGCCGGACACGCTGCCGAGGCCGCCGAGCACGACGATCGAGAAGGCGCTGGCGGTCAACGGGCCGACGCTATAGGAGCTGACCCCTAAGAACATGCCGAGCAGCACGCCGGCGATGCCGGCGAGAATGCCGTAGATCGCCCAGACCACGATATAGATATTGGTGAGTTCCAGCCCGAGCAGCGTGACGCCGCGCGGATTCATCGACGCCGCCAGCACCGCCTTGCCGGTGCGGGTGCGGTTCACCATCAGCCAGAGCAGGCCGATCACGAGGCAGCAGACCAGCGCGGTGAAGATTTCGTTTTTCGGGGTGCGGACGCCGAAGATGTCGACGACACCCTCGACGATCGGCAGCACCGTCTTGGCGTTGTTGGTGAAGAAATAGGCGATCAGTTCCTGGATCATGATCCCCCACAGCAAGGTGCCGGTGAGGACGAAAATCTCCTTCTCTTCGTTGGGAATTCGCCTAGATCTCTGGATCGGCTGTACCACCGCGAAATAGGTGGCGAACGCCGCCACCAGCGCGACGCCGACGCCGACCAGTGCGCCGGCATAGGTGTTCAGATGCAGCGTAGAGGCAGCGGCCCATGCCGCCACCGCCGCCAGCACCATGATGGCGCCGTGCGAGAGGTTGAGCACGCCGGAAACGCCGAAGATGAGGGTGAAGCCGGTAGCCCCGAGGGCGTACAACGCGCTGATGGCAAAGCCGTCGATCAGGATCTGAAAAGCAAGCATCTATGATGGCCGCGGCAGCACCGCTGCCTCACTCCTAAGGAAATTGCCAAAGCGAAAATGCTCCCGGGGCGAAACCCGGGAGCATGATTATTCGAGGTTCAGTTCGAGGTGACCTTGATGAAGCTCGGGAACTTCAGCTTGCTCTTGGCGACTTCCTTCGGCCAAACCGCGACCTGCTTGCCATCCTGCCACTGCAGCATCAGGCCTGTGATCAGACCCTTGCCGTATTTGATCGAATGAGTGAACGGATCGTCCTTGCCGTAGAACTGGATGCGGCCGATGGTGCCTTCCCAGTCGGTCTTCTCCAGCGCCTCGACCAGCTTGTCGGCGTCGGTCGAACCCGCACGCTTCACCGCGTCGGCGATGTAGTAGACTTCGTCATAGGAGGTGTAGCCCGCGTAGGACGGGAAGTTGCCGAACTTCGCCTTGAACCCTTGCGTGAACGGCAGGCTCTTTGGCGTCACCGGGACATCCGGACCCGAAACGCCCTGATAAAGAACGCCTTCCGAAGCGTCATTGGTGTCCTTGCCGAAGGTCGAGTTGGTGGCCTGCGAGCTGATGCCGAGCATCGGGATCGGTACCTGCTGGTTCTTCCACTGCACCGTCGGCTGCACGCCGACATGCGAGATGCCGGTAATGATCACGTCGGGCTTCGCACCTTCGATCTTGTTGAAGATCGGGGTGAAGTCGGTGGTGTCGGGCGAGAAGCGGATGTGGTCGAGCACCTTCAACCCGATCTTGGGCAGGCATTCCTCGTAGCCGACGTCGAGCGGCTTGGTCCAGGCGGCGTCCTCGCTCATGATGACGGCAGTCTTCATGTGCTTTTCGTCGACCAGCAGTTCCTTGGCGGCGTCGCAGACCGACAGCGCGAGCGCGGCCGAGGTCAGATAACCGTGGAAGGTGTATTTGTTCTTCTCATAATCGGCATGGACGCTCTTGCTGATCTCGTTCGACGCCGCACCCGGCGTGATGAACGGCGTCTTCAGCCGCGAAGCCCAGGGCTCGAGCGCCAGCACGACTTCGCTGATATAGCTGGCGATGACGATGTTCACCTTGTCCTCGTTCACCGCGCGCTGGAAGGCGCGAACGGAATCGGCCGAGGAGGAATGGTTGTCGTAGGTGATGATCTCGATCTTGCGGCCGTCGACGCCGCCCTTGGCGTTGATTTCATCGGCGGCCATCTGGGCCGCCTGCGGGATCGAGGCGCCGGCGATGGCCTGGGCTTCGGCGATGACGCCGATCTTGATGGGATCCGCGGCCAGGGCCTGGCCGGACGCCATCGTCAACAGGCCGAGCGCGGTTCCGCCGAGAAGTCCTCGCAATGACGAAATTATGGGCGACCGGGATGTCTTTTTCATATCGTTTCTCTCCATTCTTATTCTTGGCCGTTATTCAGCCTTGCCGGCATTTTAGCGGCGCATGCGTGCCGGGCAAGCGAAACCGCATCGCATTCGCCGCGCGTCAGCGCAACTAAAGTAGGTAGGAGTCAGTCGCAGTCTGCGGGCAAGTTCGCAGCCGACCTGAGCACCCGTCCGATTCACGGGCAGCGGCAGGACGGGCTCGGACGCAAGAAGACGCTGTGCCGCAACCACTTCTTGCGGCATCTGCGCCAATGAGCGGACAGCCCTCTCGCTGGCCGGCGCAATCCCGGACATCGGGAATGGCCGGCCAGCGGCGGAACCCGGAGCTGATCTCGAAAATGTCAAGACGGCAGGTCCGCAGGGCAGACCGCCGGGATCGCGCGCAACCGGCCGCAGACGCGGGCCGCAGCGCTAGCGGGTTGACCCTTGCCGGGCTGCTGGCTTGCGTTCGATCGGATGAATGTCGATGGCGCGCAGGCGCCCCATGCGCAGCACATCCATCTCGAGCGTGCGCCCGATCCGGTCGCGATCGAGGACGCGGATCAGATCGTCGACGCCGTTGACGATGACGCCATCCAGTCGGACCACGACGTCGCCGGGCAAGACGCCTGCCTTTGCGGCCGGCCCGTCCGGCTCGATCTGCGCCAGCAGCGCGCCCATCTTGTTGTCAACACCGGCGACCACCGCGTGCCGTCGCGGCACCGGCGCGGTCTGGCCGGACACGCCGATATAAGCGCGCCGGACATAGCCGTGGCGGATGATTTCCGACAGCACGAACTGCGCGGTATTGCTGGCGACCGCAAAACAGATCCCCTGCGCGCCGCTGATGATCGCGGTATTGATGCCGATCACCTCGGCGGCCGACGACACCAGCGGGCCGCCGGAATTGCCGGGGTTGAGCGCGGCGTCGGTCTGAATGACGTCTTCGATGGTCCGGCCGCTCACCGAGCGGATCGAACGGCCGAGCGCCGACACCACGCCCGCGGTCACCGTCGATTCAAAGCCGAGCGGATTGCCGATCGCCACCACCAGCTGACCGCGCCGCAACGTCTTGGAATCGCCGAGCGCGGCGTAAGGCAGATCCCGCACGCCGTCGGCGCGCAGCAATGCCAGGTCGGTGTCGGGGTCGACGCCGAGCACGCGCGCGTCGGTGACGACGCCCTCGATGTCGCGCAGCCTGATCTCTTTCGACGATCCGACCACGTGGCTGTTGGTGAGCACGAGCCCGTCTGGAGAGATGACGATTCCCGAGCCGAGCCCGCCGCGCTCGCGCGCGTTCGGCGCCTTGGCGCCGGTTTCAACGCGGACCACGGCGGGTCCAACCCGTTCGGTGACGCCGATCACGGCATTGGAATAGGCATCGAGCAAGGCCTGATCGTCGGCGGCGGCCGGTTGGGCGGCTTGCGATGGATGGCTCTCGTCGAATGAATCGCGGGTAAAATCCAGCATGGGTAATTCCTCGGGGGATCAGACAGATGGTGGTCCCACCCTGCCCTCGCAAGTACCGTCGGCGGGGCTTGCCGGGCGCGGCGGACCGCGAGAGACTGCTCCGAAAGCAGAAAATTCGGTGCGGAAACGGCAGGAGGTGACCATGACCGGCGCAAGGCTGAAGCATTATGGCTGGGGCCGCGAAGGCGAAGGCATGACCGAGGCCGAGCAGGCCTTTGTGCTCGGCCGCTACCGGGCGAAATTCTCCCGCGACGCCTTCGAAACCATCGCGGTGCCGCGGCTGGAGGATCTCACCTTGCGCGCGCCGCGCGTAACCCCACCGCCGGCCCTCGCCGCCTTCTGCTCCACCGACCGCTACGACCGCGCCGCGCATGCCTACGGCAAATCCTATCCCGATTATGTGCGCGCCATGCTCGGCGACTATGATTGTGCGCCCGACGTCGTCGCCTATCCCCGCAACGAAGCCGACATCGCCGCCGTGATGGATTGGGCCGGCGGCATCAAAGCTTCATTGACCCCGTTCGGCGGCGGCTCGAGCGTCTGCGGCGGTGTCGAGCCGCGCGCCGACGGCGTTCGTTACAAGGCCGCCGTCACGCTCGATCTGCGCAACCTCGGCAAGGTGATCGAGGTCGATCAGGCCTCGCGCGCCGCGCTGATCGAAGGCGGCGCCTACGGTCCGTCGCTGGAAAACCAGCTCAAGCCGCATGGCGTCACCTTGCGGCATTTTCCGCAGAGCTTTGAATATTCGACGCTGGGCGGCTGGATCGCGACGCGGTCGGGCGGCCATTTCGCCAGCCTCTACACCCATATCGACGATTTCGTCGAAAGCCTGCGCGTGGTGACGCCGCGCGGCATTCTGGAAACCCGCCGCCTGCCCGGATCGGGCGCAGGGCCCAGCCCCGACCGGCTGTTGATCGGATCGGAAGGAACGCTCGGGGTGATCGCGCGCGCCTGGATGCGATTGCAGCCGCGCCTAAAATTCCGCGCCGGCGCATCGGTTCGTTTCGAAAACTTCTTCGCCGCCGCCCGCGCGGTGCGCGCCATCGCGCAAGCCGGCCTCTATCCGTCGAACTGCCGCATCCTCGATCCGCAGGAGGCCTTCAACACCGGTGCGGCCGACGGCAGCGTCGCGATCATGGTGCTCGGCTTTGAATCCGGCGATCATCCGATGGACGAGCGGATGGTGCGCGCGCTCGAATGCTGCGCCGACCATGGCGGCACGCGCGAGGTAGCCAAGGCCGGCGACGCGCATCTCGAGGGCGCGGCGGGCATCTGGCGCAACGCCTTCATCCGCATGCCCTATGCGCGCGAGTTCCTGACCCCGGCCGGCCTCATCAACGACACGTTTGAGACCGCCATCACCTGGGACAGGTTCGAAGGCTTCCACGACAAGGTGAAGGCGGCGACGGAGCGCGCGATCCTGGAAGCGACCGGCGCCAAGGGCGAGGTTACCTGCCGCTTCACCCATATTTATCCTGACGGACCTGCCCCCTATTTCTCCTTCCATGCGCTGGGCCGCCACGGTGCGCTGCTGGAGCAATGGCAGGCGATCAAGAACGCGGCGAGCGACGCGCTGATCGAAGCCGGCGGCACCATCACCCATCATCACGCCGTCGGCCGCGACCACCGGCCGTGGTACGACCGCCAGCGTCCGGAGCTGTTCGCGGCAGCACTTCGCGCGACCAAAAAGGAACTCGATCCGCAGGGCATGCTGAATCCCGGCGTGCTGATCGATCCCTGAGTTCTAGAGCGGGATGACTTTTCTTCGAGTCGTCATCCCACTCTAGCTTTTTGTTTGAGCATGATCTTTTCGGAAAACCGGTTCCCACTTTTCCGGATCATGCTCTAGCCAATTCGGATACGGTATTTCAGAGTCCGGCTCTCTCCCCGAGCGATATGCATCAGGCCCGGCTTTTCCTTGAACTCGCCGTCGAAATCCGCAGGACTTGCAAAACCGTGCCAGGGTTCGATGCAGACAAACGCCGCTCCCTTTGGCTTCGACCAGATCCCGAGCTCGCGAAATCCTTCCCAGGAAACCTCGACTTGCGGACCGCGCGGGGCCACAAAGCGGACGGAACGGCTGGCCGGCTGGTCCATGATGATCGCGTCGTCGTCAAACAGCCGCTCCGACAGCGCGAGCGTGTTGCCGCGAACAGGGGTCGGCTCAGGCGCAGCTCGCAGCAGACCATCCTTCAGCCGCCGGATCGGCGCGGGTTCTTCTTGCGAAAATACCAGCGCGTAGTCTTCCTTGGCCAAGCCCGGGAGCAAGGGCCAGTTGAAGGCCGGATGGGCGCCGATCGATGCCGGCAGCACCTCGTTTCCCATGTTGGCGATCTCAAGGCCGATTTCGAGACCTGCGTTGTTCAGCGTGTAAGCGGCCGACAGGCGGAATGCGAACGGGTAGCGCGCGCGAGTCGCGGCATCATCCGCGAGTTGCAGCTTGCAGGACCTCGGCTCGCGCTGCACCCAGTCAAACCGGTGATCCCTGGCAAAGCCGTGCTGCGTCATCGGATAGATTTTTCCCCGGTGCCGCAATTCGTCGTTCTTCAGCCGGCCGACGATGGGAAACAGCAACGGCGCATGGCGCGGCCAGGCCTCACCGGCCTGCCAAAGCAACTCAAAGCCTTCAGCGTTTTTCAGGGAGCACAATTCGGCGCCATCCGCCGCGACGGTCGCCGTCATCGTGTCATTGTGAAGCGTAAAGCTGTCTTTGGTCATGCTCCAAGGCGAAAGTTGGTGGTTGATCATCGCGACGCCGCCGGATGCGGCAGACGATGACATCACAGTCGACGCCACCGGCGCAAGTCGAATAAGAATCGACCGCAAAGCCATGCCGGTAGCCGATCGCAGGCGCTATGGTCCTGCGGCATCGGTTCCTGAAATAAGGTTACCGCCCTCGAAGGCAAATATCTGGACCCGCAAATCCACCGCAGAACTGCTGGACGAGGCCGCGCAAGGCGCGGAAAACGCGATATGCCGCGCGGCCGTCAGCCCTTCTTGACCAGCGGACAAGCGCTGTCCTTCAGGGAACGAAACGCCTCGTCGCCAGGAATTACAGCGCGTAACTTGTAGTAGTCCCATTCGCCCTTGGATTCCGATGGCTTCTTGACTTCATAGACATACATGTCGTGGACCATGCGGCCGTCTTCGCGAATACGACCGTTCTTCGCGAAGAAATCGTTGATCGGCATCTCCCGCATCTTGGCCATCACGGCTTTCGCGTCATCGGTCCCCGCGGCCTCGATGGCCTTCAGATAATGCATGGTCGACGAATAATCCCCGGCATCCCCCATGTGCGGCGGCCGCTTCATCCGCTCGAAGAAACGCTTCGACCATGCCCGCGTCTCGTCGTCCCGATCCCAATAGAAGGCGTTGGTCAGCACCAGTCCCTGTGCGGCTTCGAGCCCGAGACTTTTGATGTCGGTGATCCAGACCAGTAGGCCGGCCAGAGTTTGCCCGCCCTTCTGGATACCGAACTCCTGGGCTGCCTTGACGGCGTTGACGAACACCGTCCCGGATCCGGCCAGCCCCACGACCTTTGCTTTCGACGCCTGCGCCTGCAGCAGGAACGAGGATTGGTCCGACGTCTCGACCGGATAGCGTGACGAGCCCACGACTTCGCCGCCCAATGACTTGATGACGGCCGTGGTATCGGCTTCGAGCGCGTGACCGAACGCATAGTCGGCAGTGAGGAAATACCAGCTGGTGCCGCCGGCCTTCATCATCGCGGTGCCGGTGCCCTTCGCCAGCGAGTAGGTATCGTAGGCGTAATGAATGCTGTTCGGCGTGCAGGCGTCACCGGTCAGCCGGGAAGCGCCGGAGCCGTTGATGATGGCGATCCTGTCCTTTTCCTTGGCCAATTGGCTGATGCTCAAGGCGATCGAGGAGTTGATCAGGTTCGCGATCATGTCGACCTTCTCGACATCGAACCATTTGCGGGCAATCCCCGAGGCAATATCGGGCTTGTTCTGGTGATCGGCGACGACGAGTTCGATCGGCTTGCCAAGGACCTTGCCGCCAAAATCCTCGATTGCCATGCGCACCGCGGTGACCG
>Ga0208714_1000524_pt1 | contig 10870 bp, 6 predicted proteins | sample NGESurshal072012_3_FD_184461 | JGI IMG/M metagenome (GOLD analysis project Ga0208714, IMG submission 184461) | Arctic peat soil microbial communities from Barrow, Alaska - NGEE Surface sample 415-1 shallow-072012 (SPAdes) | ecosystem: Environmental > Terrestrial > Soil > Wetlands > Peat ... | reverse complement strand
TCCGGCCGTCGCAGCGTCTCTAGCCGTCGCAGCGTCTCTAGCCGTTGACGTGTCTCCGGTCGTCGACGTCATGGCGTCAGTCTGCCAAACGGCCTTTGCCGGCCCGATGCCAGCCGGGTACCGCTGCGATCTGCTCGGACGCGCGCACCCCCGGCGCGATGGCACACTTTCCGCAGGGTACGGCGGAGGTCCACGGCACCGAAGTGGGCGAAGGAGGGCCCAGTGGCACGTCCCACGTTGAGCGAAGGCTCCGGCCCGGCCGCGGCGGCGGATCGTATCCGGCCCGAGGATCCGGGAGCCGGCGCCGGCGCCGCGACGGCGAGACTCGCCGGGCTGCGGACGTCGGCGGCGGCCATCGCCGCCAACATCGAGCGAGTGATCGAGGGCAAGCCGGACATCGTCCGCCTGGCAATCGTGGTCCTGCTGGCTGAAGGCCACCTGCTCATTGAAGACGTGCCCGGCGTCGGCAAGACCATGTTGGCCAAGGCGCTGGCCCGCTCCATCGACTGCTCGGTGAAGCGGGTGCAGTTCACCCCCGACCTGCTGCCCAGCGACCTGACCGGGGTCAGCGTCTACAACCCGGACACCCGCGACTTCGAGTTCAAGCCGGGCGCGGTGTTTGCGAACATCGTGGTCGGCGACGAGATCAACCGGGCGTCCCCGAAGACCCAGGCCGCGCTGCTGGAGTGCATGGAGGAACGCCAGGTCACCGTCGACGGCGTGACCTATGAGCTCGGTACGCCGTTTATGGTGATCGCCACCCAGAACCCGATCGAGATGGAAGGCACCTACCCCCTGCCGGAGGCCCAGCGGGACCGGTTCACCGCGCGGATCTCCATGGGCTACCCGGCCGCGCAGGCCGAGCTCGACATGCTCGACACCCACGGGACGGTCTCGGCGCTCGACGACATCGAGCCGGTGGCGGACGCCCTCGAGGTGGCGGGGCTGGTCGATGCCGCCCGCGGGGTGCACGTCTCCGACCCGGTCCGCCGTTACGTGATCGACCTGGTCACCGCGACCCGGACGTCAGCGGAGCTTCGCCTGGGTGCGTCTCCGCGGGCCACCCTGCAGCTGGTGCGCACGGCCCGGGCCTTCGCCGCCCTGGACGGCCGCGACTTCGCGCTGCCCGACGACGTCCAGGCGCTGGCCGAGCCGGTGCTCGCGCACCGCTTGCTGCCGACCGCCGAGGCCCAGATCGGGCGTCGATCGCCGGCGGCCGTGCTGGCCGACATCGTCGCCCGGCTCCCGGTGCCGTCCGACCGCGCGGGCGCAGCGCGGCCGACCCTGCGCCGCCGGAGCTGAGGTGCTCGCCGGACTGCAGTGGCTGACCGTGCGCGGCCGGTGCTTCCTGGCCGCCGGGGTCACCTGCGCCCTGTGCGGCCTGGCCCTGCGGGAACGCGACCCGGTCCGGGTCGGCGTCCTGCTCGCCGCGCTCCCCCTGGTAGCGGTGGCGTTGGTCACCCGCACCCGCTACCGGCTGGCCTGCGCCCGCCGGCTGGAGCCGGCGCGGGTGGCCGTCGGCCGGACGGCGACCGTCGTACTGCGCCTGGACAACGTCTCCCGACTGGCCAGCGGAGTCCTGCGCCTGCAGGACTCGCTGCCGCCGGCGCTGGGGTCGGCGCCGCGGTTCCTGCTGGATCAGGTGGAGCCGCGCGGGGTGCGGGAAGCGGGCTATCCGGTGACGCCGGCGCACCGCGGTCGGTACGCCGTCGGCCCGCTCACCGTCTGGCTGACCGACCCATTTGGGCTGTGCGAGCTGCCGCGCAGCTTTGCGACGGTGGACGATCTGGTGGTCACGCCCCGGGTGTGGTCGCTGCCACCGGTACGGCTCGGCGGGGAGTGGACCGGCGGCGGCGAGGCCTCGGCCCGGTCGATGGCCAGCGCCGGCGAGGACGACGCCGCCACGCGGGAGTACCGCCAGGGCGACGACCTACGCAAGGTGCACTGGCGCTCTACCGCGCACCGCGGGGAGATGATGGTGCGCCGGGAGGAGCGGCCGTGGCAGAGCCGGGCCGCGGTGCTGCTCGACACCCGCGCCCGGGCGCACCGTGGCGTAGGGGTGGACTCCTCCTTCGAGTGGGCGGTCTCCGCCGCGGCCAGCATCGGCCTGCACCTGGCTGGCGGCGGCTATCACCTGCGTCTGGTGGAGGACACCGGTGACGGCCTGCCGGCCAGCGCGCCGGCCGTGACGGCGACCACGTTGCTAGACCGGCTGGCCGGGCTGCAACCGTCGAACGGTCAGTCGCTGCGGCTGGCCGCCGCCCAGTTGCGGCGCTCCGGGGAAGGCCTGGTGGTCGCCGTCCTGGGTGCGCTCGATCCCGCAGATGCCCAGGCGCTGGCCCGACTCCGCCACGGCGCCGCCGCCTGCGTCGCCGTGCTGCTCGACCCGCTGGACTGGGCGGCCGGCGGCCGGCGGCGAGGCAGCGGGCGTGGTGACGGGCGTGGTGACGGGGGCGATAGCGACGAGGCGGCGGCTCGACTGCTGGCCGCGGCGGGGTGGCGGGTGCTGCGAGCCGGGCGAGGCAGCGAGCTGGCCGGGCTGTGGCCGCAGGCAGCGCCGGCGATGGTGAGCGCGCAGCCGGCACCCGCGGTGGCCAGGGGCCGGTCGTGACGCCGCCGGCACTGCCCGCTCACCGCACCCGAGTGACCGTGGCCGGTGCGGTTGCGACCGTGCTGGCGGCGACCACGCTGTCCGGGACGTTCACCTCGGCGCGGTTCCTGCCGCCGGTCGCGGTGGCGGTGGCCGTGGTGGCCGCGGTCGGGGTACTGGGCCGCCGGTGGCGGTGGCCGGCGCTAGCGGTCGCGGCAGCTCAGGTCGGCGCGGCGGCGTTCTACATCGGCTTCGTGTTCTCCCCCGGCACCCGGGTCGCGGGCGTCTTCCCCGGGAGCCGCACCGTGACCGTGCTCCGGGCGCTGGTCGCCGCTGGCCGCCACGACATCGTGGCCCTGGCTGCCCCGGTTGAGACCGAGCGTGGCCTGGTCCTGCTCACGGTGGCCGGCCTGGCCGCGGTGGCGATCGCCGTAGACACCCTGGCGGCCGGGGCGCGGCGGCCCGCGCTGGCTGGGCTGCCGTTGCTCGCAGTCGTCGCCGTACCAGCCGCGGTCGTGCCGGAGGGCGTCGGCTGGCTGTCGTTCGCCCTGGCGGCGGCGGGCTACCTGGGGCTGCTGCTCGCCGACGGTCAGGACCGGACGGCCCGCTGGGGTCCGACGATCGGGTGGCGGACCAACGCGGCCACGGCGGCGTACGGCGACGGGTCGGCCGGGGTAGCCGCTCCCGCCCCACTCACCGCGGGCGGTCCAACGCCGGCCGGCCGCCTGAGTGGCCGGATCGGGGTCGCGGCGGTGGCCATGGCCGTGGTCGTGCCGGCCTTGGTTCCCGGCATGCACGGCCGGCTGGTTGGCACCGGCAACGGAGCCGGTGGCGCCGGCAGCGGACCGCGCGCGGCCACGACGTACAACCCGATCACCGACCTGAAAGGCCAACTGCTGGAGTCCAAGGCGCGCGACCTGCTCAAGGTCACGACCACCGACCCCACCCCCGGCTACCTGCGGATGACCGCCCTGGACCGCTTCAGCGACGACACCTGGTCAGCGTCGCCGCTGGTAGCGCCGCCGGCCCAGCGGGTCGGCAACGGCTTGCCCGCACCGCCCGGCCTGGCCCCGGGCACCACCGTGTCGACCGCGACGGCCACCTTCACCGTGTCGGACCTGTCGGTGCCCTGGCTTCCGCTGGGCTACCCGGCGCGGAAGGTCACGGTGAGCGGGGACTGGCGCTACGACGAACGCAGCCGCACGGTCTTTTCCACCCACGCCGACACCCGCGACCTCAACTACCGGGTGACCACCACTCGGCCGGTGCCCACCGTCGGGCAGCTGGGCACCGACGAGCCGCTCGATCCCGCCCTGGACCCCTACCTGCAACTGCCGGCCAACCTGCCCCGGCTGGTCACCTCGACGGTGCGGCGAGTGATGGCCGGCGCGACCACCCGCTACGAGAAGGCCGTAGCCCTGCAGGCGTACTTCCGCAGCCCGCAGTTCAGCTACGACCTGCAGGTGCCGCCGGGCAACGGCGAGGATGCCCTGGTGGCGTTCCTCCAGGACAAGCGCGGGTTCTGCGAGCAGTTCGCCGCCGCGATGGCGGTCATGGCCCGGGTCGCCGGCATCCCGGCCCGGGTCGCCATTGGCTTCACCGCCGGGCGCCAGCTCAACCGCGACACCTGGTTGGTCACGACGCACGACGCGCATTCCTGGCCGGAACTGTTCTTTCCCGGCGTCGGGTGGCTGCAGTTCGAGCCGACGCCGACCAGCGACGGGCGGGCGGTGACCCCGGCGTACTCGGTGCCAGCTGCCGCCGCGGCACCGGACGATGGCACCGGCGCGGCGGCCAGCGCCGCGCCGGCGCCGGCGGGTGAGTCCCCGTTGCGCGGCCCGAGGCCTGACGGGGCTGGTGCCGACGCCGGCAGCGAGAGTGGATCACTTCCCAGCGACGGCGGTGGTCGGCGCCGGGGACTGGCTGGGGGCGGCGCGGTCGTCGCGATGGCGCTGTTGACTACGCCCTGGCTCAGCCGCCGGCTCGTACGGCGCCGGCGATGGGCCGCCGCGTCGTCTCCGATCGAGCAGGCGCACGCCGCCTGGGCGGAGCTGCTGGACGATGCGGTGGACGCGGGTCGACCAGTGCCGGTGAGCCGCTCACCGCGGGCGACCTCGACCCTGCTGGTGGAACAGGTGCACTCCGCCCCCGCCCGGGCGGCGCTGCGGGCAGTCGCCGATGCCGAAGAGCGGGCGCGCTACGCACCCTCAATGGCTGGCGTCGGAGATCTACGGGCGGCGGTGGCGACGATCCGGCGAGAGCTGTTCGATCCTGGCGACGATGCCGTGCGCCGGTTGGCCGTACTCTTCCCGCCCTCGGTGATCCGACGGTCGGGATCGATCACGGCCAGCATGGTGGCCGACATCCTGGACCGGCTGGACGGGCTGGCGGGGTTGCTTCGTCGCCGACTCCCCCGGCCCCGGCGGAGCTGAGGGCTGCTCGCCGACTCCCCCGGCGAGTCGCCGGCCGCTGCTGGGCAGTCGCTTCGCCGACCGGTTCGCGTCAGCGGATGCTCAGCGGCCGCGATCCTCCCACCGGCGACGCCACCGCTCCTCTAGCCGAACCATGAACGACGACTTCGACCGGGCCGGTTTGGGAGAGCGCGCGGGGCGCGCGGGGCGAGCGCCGACGGGGCGGTTCGGCTTCGGGCTGGGGTGGGGCCGAGGTATCCCGGATCGGGGAGGAGCGGGCCGTTGCGCCCGGTTGTCCCCCCGGGTCCCCAGCCGCTTCCAGCTCATCAGGGCGACGAACGCGGCGAACACCATGAGCACGAAGCCGACGATGCTGATCCAGATCTTGGTGGTGACCAGCCCGACGAAGACGAGGGCGAAGCCGATCAGGAACAGCGCGATGCCCCGACGGACGCGGCGCCGCAGGTGAGTCCGCAGATCGCTGGCACGCACACTGGAGGCGAACTTCGGGTCCTCGGCGTACAACGCGCGCTCGATCTGGTCGAGCAGGCGCTGCTCGTGCTCAGAAAGTGGCACGGCGCTCCTCCCGGCGGACGGCCTCCACAGCGGCGGACCGCGGTGGGGGAAGGTGTGTGGTACCCGAGCAGGACATGCGTCGAGACCCATCTACCCCTGATGAGGATACGAGTGCGCACGGCAGCGCGAAAGGTGAACCTGAGGCTAGCGGTGGATGGCAGTCGGGTGGATCGTCATTCCGAGGACTGGAGGGGGTCGACCAAGGTCGCCGGGCGCACGGCGCCGGCGCCGAACCGGTGGGCAGCCCGGTCGGCGGCCTGCTCGGCCTCCCGCCACCCGCTGTCCCGCTCGCCCAGGATGAGCTGCCGGGGCACCCCGGCCGCGGGAGTCAGACCCTCGACCCGGACGCCGACGAGCCGCAACCGAGCCCGCTGCAAACCGAGCCCGTCGAACAACATCCGACCAGTGTCGTAGACGGTGCGGCCCACGTCCGTAGCCGAAGGCAGGGTCCGGGACCGGCTCAGCGTGGTGAAGTCGGCAAAGCGCACCTTGATGCTGACCGTGCGCCCGACCTGGCCGGTGGCCCGCAGCCGCACTGCGGTGCGCTCGGCCAGTCGAAGCAGCTCGCGGTGGATCACCGCTGGATCGTCGACATCGGTGGGGAAGGTCTCCTCGGCCCCGATGCTGCGGTCCGGCTCGTGCGGGACGACCACCCGGTCGTCGCGTCCCCAGGCCAGCGCCGCCAGGTGCCCCCCGGCCGCGGGACCCAGTGCCCGCTGCAGCGTGCAGACCGGCACGCGGGCCAGGTCGCCGACGGTGCGCAGCCCGAGCCGGAGGAGCTGCTCCTCGGTGCGCTCTCCCACCCCCCACAGCGCAGCCACGGGCAGCGGGTGCAGGAACGCGACAACATCGTCGGCCGGTACGACGAGCAGGCCGTCGGGTTTGCAGCGGGCGGACGCCAGCTTGGCGACGAACTTCGTGCTGGCGACGCCCACTGAGCAGGTGATGTCCTGCTCGTCCTGTACTCGGGCGCGGATCAGCTCGCCGATCTGCGCCGGCCGGCCGAGCCGGCGGCGGGCCCCGGCGACGTCGAGGAACGCCTCGTCCAGCGACAGCGGCTCGACCAGAGGAGTGACCGCCCGGAACACCTCCATGACCCCGGCTGAGGCGTCTTGGTAGGCAGCGAAGTCGGGCGGGATCACGACCGCGGCCGGGCACAGCCGGCGAGCCCGCATCATCGGCATCGCGCTGTGCACGCCGTACGCCCGGCACTCGTAGGTAGCGGAGAGCACCACACCGCGCGACCCGGTGCCGCCGACGATGACCGGCCGCCCCCGCAGCTCCGGCCGTCGGCGCAGCTCGACACTGGCGTAGAAGGCGTCCATGTCGATGTGCAAGATGTGACAGCCGGCGTCGTCGCCCACCGGGTCGGCGCCCGGGCCGACCGGCGGGACGCGCCCGCGACTCATCCCGATCTCCGCATCTGCCCGGCAGCCGGCATCTGCCCGGCAGCCGGCGTCCGCCCGGCAGCCGGCGTCACCCGGACGCCCGCGGCCGGTGGTGCGTCACGGTCGGCGAGCGAGCATGTGCAGCTGGGTGGCGACCTCGCGAAACGCCGGTCGGTCGGCGACGGCGAGCTCGAGCTCGGCCAGATGCGCCAGTGCTGCCGGGTCAGAGTCGAGCAGGTGACCGGCCACGAGCTCGGTGAAGGTCCGCACGCCATGCACTGCCTCGACGACCAGCCCGACCTCGTCGAGCAGCGCAGTGAGATCGGCCAGGGCGAACCGACGGACCGCGCCGTCACCCGCCCCCCACCGGCCGGCCGGATCGTCGAGCGCGTGGCGCGCCTCGATGAAGTGACCGACCAGTGCCCGGCTGAACACCACCGCGGTCCGGTTGGCAGCGAGCACGCTGATGCAGCCACCGGCGCGCATGGCCGCGGCCGCCTGACCCAGTGCGGCCGCAGGGTCCTCGACGACCTCCAGCACGCTGTGGCAGAGCACGAGGTCGCAGCTGCCCGGCGCCACCACTTCCGACAGCGTCGCCAGATCACCTTGCCGGGCGTGGACCCAGTCGCACACGCCCGCTTCGGCGGCCCGGCGCCCCAGGGCTGCCAGCGAGTCCGGGCTGGGATCGACGACGGTGACCTGGTGGCCCAGCTGAGCCAGCGGGACGGCGAATCCCCCGGTGCCGCCGCCGGCATCCAGCACGACGAGTGGTCCGTCGGCGGCTCGGCTGTCGAGCTCGGCCTGCAGCGCTGCCCACACCACCGCGGTGCGCACCGAGATGCGGTGCCGCGACGAGGGACTATCCGGCACGGCGGCCTCCTTGCGGGCGCAGCGGCGGTACGGCGGCGGGTGCCCGAGCAGGGGCGGCGGACGGACACGGCGGCGGAAGCACCGCGCACCCCAACCGGGCCACCGGACCCGCCGGACCCGTATCGGCAGCCTAATGAGGCCGCCGCGGGAACCGGTGGGTTGGTTGACCGGGGACCGTGGGCCGGGGGTAGCGCTGCCGGCCGGAGATCAGCCACCGGAGCTGCCCGGACTGGAGTGCCAGAGTCGTCGCGGTGCCCCCGCGTCGCCGGACGGACGGACGTCGGCGTACGGCGACGGGCCGGTCGGTGCACCAACGGGGGCTGCACCGGTGGATCCAGCACCGGTGGGTGCCGGGGTCATCACCGGACGGGTGGAGCGGCTCTCGGCCGCGCCGTGGACGGCCTGCTCCGTCACCATCGCCGGTCGGTTCATCGCCGCCTGGACCGCGACCGCTCCGCCGCGGCGCCACGCGGCCTGCAGGGCGGGCAACTCCCAGCACCCGGTTGCCTGCATCGACACCCCGCGCGGACCGGTCCGCCGAATGCGGCCGCGGATGACGAGCAGCCAGCAGTGGAAGACCGTCGAGGCGTAGCCCACCTGGGCGTCTTCGAAGAACGTCGCATCGAGCGGTCCAGTGGCGTCGTCGAGGGTGACGAACACGACCCGCCGCCCGGACCGGATCGGCGGAGTCTGGGTGGCCACCTTGACTCCGGCGACGAGCACCTCCTGCCGACTGCGACAGCGCAGCAGGTCGCGGGCCCGGGTCATACCCAGGGCCTGCAAGAACGGCTCGTAGAAGTCCAGGACATGCCGGCTGGCATCGAGCCCGAGGACGGCGAGCTCGGCGCGCACCCGCTCGGCATCGGTCATCTCCGCCAGTCCGCTGGGTCGGATCTCGGCCGGGTCGTCGCCGAGGTCGAAGGCGAGCTGGACGTCGACCGGGGCCGGCGGCCGCGGAGCCTGGGACTGCCGGGCGGCCAGGTCCCGGATCCGGGAACCGTCGGTGTCCGCAGACCGCGCGACGGTGGCCAGACTGCCCGACCCGCGGCGAACGGCGCGGGTCCAGGTATCGAGCTCGATCACCTGCAGCAGCAGGTCCCGGCGGGTCACGGCACCTCGGCGCCGGACCGGAGCCGGAGAGCCCAGCCCGTAGAGGGAATCGAACGCTCCGGCGACGACGATCCGCTCGATGACCGGCCGGGAGACGGCGGCCCGGTGCCAGAAGTCCGACAGCGAGGCATATGGCCGCCCGGCGACGATCCGCGCGGTCTCCGCAGCGCTGATCCCCTTGACGTCGGCCAGGCCGAGTCGGATGCCGTAGGCCCGAGCGTCCGGACCGACCGGCGGCGCCGGTCGCGGCGGGGCGTCCAGGATTCCCGGCGGCGGGTCGTCGAGGACCCCGACCCGCTCCACCCGGTACTCCGGGTCGGAGCGGTTGACGTCCAGCGGCAGCACGGCGATGCCGAACTGCCGGGCGTCGTCGAGGATCAGCCGCTTCGGGTACATCCCCGGGTCGTGGGTGAGCACCCCGGCGAGGAACGCCGCCGGGTGGTGCGCCTTCAGCCACGCCGACTGGTAGGTCGGCAGGGCGAACGCGGCCGCATGCGCCTTGCAGAACCCGAAGGACCCGAACGCCACCAGCACCGTCCAGGCCCGTTGCGCCAGATCGGCGTCGTAGCCGGCGGCGAGCACCGCCGGGACGAACTGGGCTCGGATCTCCGGGTGTGCCTCCGGGTTGCCCAACGCCCGGCGCACCTCATCCGCCTCGGCCAGCGAGCACCCGGTCAACGCCGCGACGATGCGCAGCACCTGCTCGTGGAAGACCACGACGCCGGAGGTTTCGGCGAGCGCCGGGGTGAGGTCGGGATGCAGGTAGTCGGGTGGCCGCCAGCCGTGCCGCGCCTGCAGGAACGGCGTGACCATGTCGCTCTTCACCGGCCCGGGGCGGAACAGCGAGATGTCGATGATGAGGTCGGCGAACGACTCCGGCGCGAACTTCCCGACCAGCTCCCGCTGGCCGGGTGACTCGATCTGAAAACAGCCCAGGGTCCGGGTGGACTGGACCAGTCGGAAGGTCTCCGGGTCGTCGCGCGGTACGGCGTCGATGTCGATGTCGATGCTGTCGACCCGCTTGACCTCGGCGACCGCGTGCGCCATCGCCGACTGCATCCGGATCCCGAGCACGTCGAGCTTGAGCAGGCCGAGGTCTTCGACGTCGTCCTTGTCGAACTGGCTCATCGGGAACCCGAGCCAGCTCGCCTCCACCGGGGTGCGGTCGAGCAGCGTCGCGTCCGAGAGCAGGACCCCGCACGGGTGGACGGCGATGTGACGGGGCAGCCCGTCGAGCCGCTCGACCAGCCGGAAGAGCAGGTCGAGCCGGCCACCGCTGGTGCCGCCGCCGTCCCCGCCGCTTCCTCCGCCGCCGAGCCCGCTGGCGCGCAGCTCCGGCAGGTCCCGCAGCGCCGCCCGCACCTGGCTGGCCCGGATGTGCGGGAACGCCTTCGCCACGGCGTCGATCTCCCCGGGCGGCAGGCCGAGCGCCGCGCCCACGTCCCGGATGGCGTGTCGCGCGCGGTAGGTGTCCATCATCGACACGCAGGTGCAGCGCTCCCCGCCGTACCGGGTGAGGATGGCCTCGTAGACCTCGGTACGTCGGGCCGACTCCACGTCGACGTCGATGTCCGGCAGTGCCGCCCGCAGCGGGGACAGGAACCGCTCCATCAGCAGGCCGTAGCGCAGCGGGTCCACGTCGGAGATGCCGAGCAGGTAGTTGACCAGGCTGCCCGCCCCCGACCCGCGCGCGGCACAGCGCACGCCGAGGCTCTTGATCAGGTCGACGACGTCGGCAACGGTGAGGAAGTACGCCGGATAGCCCAGGGACCCGATGACCGTGAGCTCCTCGTCGAGCCGGGTACGGGCGGAGTCGGTGGCAGACAGGCCGCGGCGGCCGAAGCCGGCCTCGCACCGGCCGCGCAGCGTCTCCTCCGCCGGTCGGTCGGTCGGCCCGGTGCCGTCGAGCTCCGGGAAGTGCACGG
>Ga0208714_1000523_pt1 | contig 10873 bp, 7 predicted proteins | sample NGESurshal072012_3_FD_184461 | JGI IMG/M metagenome (GOLD analysis project Ga0208714, IMG submission 184461) | Arctic peat soil microbial communities from Barrow, Alaska - NGEE Surface sample 415-1 shallow-072012 (SPAdes) | ecosystem: Environmental > Terrestrial > Soil > Wetlands > Peat ... | reverse complement strand
ATTTTTCATCGGATGAACCGGGAAGAGGATGCTATGCAGATAGCTAACGGCGATCCGCAGAGCCCTCCAAAAGCCGAAATTGCTGAGGGTTTGCCAGGTAGGTTGTACGGGGTAGTCGAAAAAACGGCGCAGGAAATAGATGCGTGACTTCCGGCGGCGTAAAAGAAAGCGCAGGTTCACGGAGTTGGATTCTTCTTGCGTAGCCAACGGCAGCTGGGAAAGCCACCACTGCATGACCCGGTTGCTCTTGGAATAAAAGCGGTGGCCGCCGAGGTCGAGGCGATTGCCTTTGTACTCGATGGTGCGGGCAATGCCGCCCATGTAGCAGCTTCGTTCGAGGATGATGGGATGAATATCGGTGCGCGTGAGCAGCTCATACGCCGCCGTCAATCCCCCGGGTCCTGCCCCAATAATAATTGCGATTTTCTGTGACATGCGATGCGCATTATCAGTTTAGCCCATGCGCACGCACACACCTACGCAACACCGGGTACCGTGCGAGTGGTGATGAATAACCGGCGTGGTAGCGAGTGCTCTGCGCCAGGGGAGATTCGCACGATTTGTTCTACAGAGTTACTTGGCGGCCAACTCGGCATACAGTTTTGTGACCGCGAATCCGACGCAGTATCCCCAGGACCAGATGCCGAGGGACTTGAACTTTTCGGGGACGACGTAGAGGTCGGCAGCTTCCCCAGCCGGAACGCCCGCCTTGTACATTTTTTCGGACTGCTCGGCGAGATCATCAAACACGCTTCTGATTCGGGCCACGCCTTCCTGGCCGCAGACCTGGCCGTGTCCAGGGACGAAAATCGTGTCTTTGTCGAAGGAAGCGAAGGTCTTCAAGGTGGCCCGCCATCCGGAAATTGAGGCTTGCTCATCGAAGCACGCGGGATAGGAACCGTTAAACATCAAATCGCCGGTGTACACGACTTTTTGTTCCGGCACCTTAACGATCAAATCCGTCCCGGAATGCCCGGGAAACGATTCGATCACCACCGGGCAAGCGCCCAGATCCACAGTTAGCGGCAACTTTGCGGGATCCAGCGGCCGGTTGGGCAGCGTCAACGTGGTCTTCTTCACGATGTCCACCACGCCGGTAAGCGCGCGCAAATCGCTTTCCGCGTGCTGCTTTGCCAGATCGGATTTGGCGTCCGCGACGCGCTTTTCCATCCGAGCTAGCGATACCGCTTTGTCCGCCGCCTGTATCGGCGCGTAATTATCGACGATGCGCTTTCCGGCGGTGGCATGTCCCCACAACTGAATATTGTGCGCGCCGTAAAAGGAGTTTCCGCAGGAGTGATCGAAGTGATAGTGGGTGTCGATAGCACCGGTGGCGGGAACTTGGGTGACCTTGCGCAGAGTCTCCATCTGGAAGGCGGCGCCGTTGGAGGTGACGAATCCTTCGATCAGCAGTGCCGCGTCTTTGCCAATCACGAAGCCGCCATTGCACATGGTGGTGAAACCCTTGGAAGTGTCGGAAATGGTGGCGTAGGCGCCTTCGCCGATTTTGCGGACGGAAGCAAAACCCGCGTCGACAATCGGCGCCGCGGCCATGCGGGGATCATCGGATAGGGAATTAGCCATTGCCCCAAGGGGCATCGCGCCTGCAAACGCGTAGAACGCGCCGAAATAGGAAGCTTGGGTCAGGAATTGGCGGCGGGAAAAACCAGCAGGCGTGTCGATCATCGTTCCTCCAGGAGCGAAAGTGGGGGCGCAGAGACGCGAACAGTCTAACGCAGTTTTCACGAAACTGGCGTTGTGCGGGAAGACGGCTAGGCAGTGAGCCAATTGGTGCGTTCAAGGAAGGTTGGTGGCTCGTAAGTTTTGCCGCTGGCCAAGCGGCGCTCTTCGCGACGGGAAGTCCACAACAGCAACGGACCCAGCGCGCGCGAACTGATCCGTGCAGCGAGACCGGATTCACTCTCGACTTCCTTGCGCAATTTTTTGATTTGTTCGCTGACATTGCGATTGACAGCGCGGAATTGATGCTCCATGGCCCAGAGGGCGGCGTTGTAGCCGGTTTTAAGCTTATCCATTTCGCGGGAGAAGCGTTCGCGAACGCGCGGGTCGGGATAATCGCGGTAACGCTGCCAGCCGTGCAGCATGGTCTGGCACATGCGATAGAGGCTGGGTCCGTTGCGTTCAAAGTCGTGCCAAAAGGCCCAATCCAGCAGGCGCTTGGAATCCTCACGGGAAATCGCGGCATGCTTGAAATTAAATTTGAACTGGCCGTGAATGTCGGCAAAATCGACAAAATCCAACAAACGCCCCTGCTCGCTCATTTCGCGATACAACGGCGTGCCCGGTACCGGGGTATAGAGCATGAATTGATGAAAGTCGGTCTCATGCTGCACGGCATGCTCGATCTCTTCGCGAATATTTCCCGGGGTATGATGCTCGAGGCCGATAATGGTCGAACCCTGCACGCGAATTCCGTGGCTGCGCATCTCGTGCGTCAATTGCTGCGTGTCCATGCCCTGCAGCTTGGAATAACCGGCTTTTTCCGATTCCAGCCCGATCCATACCCAGGAAACGCCCAACTCCACCAGTTCTTGCATGGTGTATTTGCGCACCGCATTGGCCGAAGCAAACACCGCCATGCTCCAGCTTTTCCCCGCTTGTTTCATGCGCGCGAGTAATTCCAGCGCGCGCTTGCGGTGCAGCAGGAAATTCTCGTCCATGATAAAAAAAGTTTTCACGCCCAGCGTGGCTTCAAAATTGTTCATGATTTCGAACAACTCGTCGCCGGTCTCGTAAAAATTAAAGAAATGGCCCTTGCCGCCGAAGAAAGAGGAAGTGGTGCAAAAGCTGCAACCCATCGGGCAGCCCACGGATGGAATAATCGTGGCGGCCGTCGATCCGCGCCGCTCCGGCAGACGCAACCCCATCGAGCGCGTCTGAATGCCGGAAATAATCGCGGGATGTTTGATCGCCGCACTATCATTTTCGCCCAGATAGCGCCGCATCCAGCCAATGCCCTCGCCGCGAACAAAATGATCCGCATCCACCAGATCTTCCACATTGGGGGTTGCGGTCACGTGCCCGCCCACAACAATCGTGGAGTGCGGGGAAAGCTCCCGCACCATGCGGCACATTTCTTTCACCTTTCCTACGTTCACGATGATCGAGGAAATGCCCACCACGTCGTAGTGTTGGGTGGTCAGCTCCTTGGCAAAGGCTTTTCTGGTGGGAAAGTCCAGCACGGTGCAGGGCGCCGAGATATTCGCTTGAATCATCATGATTCCCCAAGAGCGGTGGAACATTCGCAGGGAAAATGCGCCCTGCGCACGGGTTACCTGATTGTGATACAGCTCCATGGGGTTGATGGCGCGGCTGCCGAACTCATCGTTCTGCGCGTAAGGACCAAAGACCGAACTGAGCAACACGCGCGCGCGCGTCCCCTTGGGATGGACTGGGATGATTGGCGAAATAGTGGGATCGTTCAGATAAGTAGACACAGAAACAACGTAGCACTACGACCTGCCAATGCCACGTGACGCACAAACATCCTTTTGTGACGCTGCGAACGCTGCCGCCCTCGGAATTTCCCAGGTGTTCGGATGCACTGTTTTTCTGAGTGAGCTTAGAGCACTATTTTTGCCCAAAGTTTTTTCAAAGCGGTCTTCTGCTTGCAGCAAATATCACGGCATGGGATGATAATAAATTGTGAGATGCGTACTTCTTTAGCCACTCTGTACTGTGGCGATATCGTCTAGGGGTCTAGGACGCCGCCCTCTCACGGCGGAAACCCGGGTTCGAATCCCGGTATCGCTACCAAGTCTGTTTCAAGCTAAACGCCAGCCACCAGCCGCTTTATTCCTTCGGCAAATGGCTCTCCCGGCGTGATCAAACTCACTACCAGAAAACCATCCTTGGGAAAATCGAAAAAATGTCCCGGGTGGACAATGACGCGTTGTTCCCGCATTAGCTGAATGGCGCGCTCCTCATCGGCTTGATCCGCGGCCATGCGCAGCACGGCATACCAGCCGCCTTCACTCTCCAGTAATTCGCACGCGTTCTGAGCGAGCAGTTGCCGCGCCAGTTCCGCTCGATTCGTGCGGATGCGTTCGAGCAATTGTCTACGCACCGGCCGTCGTTGCTCAAATAGCGCCGGAATCGCCCACTGGGTCGGCGCATTCAGGGAAAGATAGGTATCCGCGATGACTTCCAGCCGCTCGACCGCCGCGGGAACCAATTCGTCGGGCCCGGTGCAGGCCAGCCACGCAACCTTCATCTGCGGGAGAGCGGAAATCTTCGAAAGCCCGCTCAACGTAAATGTTAAAGCCTGCTGATTGCCGGCAAAACTTTTCCGCGCTCCACCCGCAAAAGCGTAATCCAGAAAAACTTCATCGACAATTAGCGCCAACCCGCGTTCGCGGCAGATTGCGTTCAACTGCTCCATCTCTTCCGTGTGCAGATACGAACCCGTCGGGTTGTTCGGATGCACCAGCAGGATCGCCCGTGTGCGCGCCGTGATGGCCCGCCGCAGCGCATGAAAATCCACCAACCATCCCTGGGCATATTCGAGCGAATAGGGCACCAGGGAAACATCCTGCAAGTCGGCCAGATAATCGAACAGCGGATAACTCGGCTTGGGAACTAACACTTGGTCCCCGGGATTGCAGAGCAGCCGGAAAACAAACGAATACGCCTCGCTGGTGCTGGTGGTCAGAAAAATTGCTTCGGGGTCAACCGCGGTGCGGTGATCCTCAAAATAATAACGCGCCACTTCTTTGCGCGCGCTGAGCAAGCCCTTGGGTTGGGGGTCATAGCTAAGCGCCGCAGGATTCTGAAACGCGGAGAGAATTGTTGGCGCGTCGTACTGCAACCCACATTGCGTGGGATTGGACACGGTAAGATCCAGCAGCGCAACTCCAGCAGCTCGCAAATCCTCCAGCGCCTGCGTAAACCTGTTCGTCGCTAATTTCCAATTGGTGCGTTGCGAAAACATAGCCGCACAGGAAGATAGCACACGCCTTTGCATGGCGGCAGTCCACTCGCCTGGGGCAAATCCAGTTTTCCTCAAGGAACGAAACAGGAAAGAGCCTACAGCGGTCGCGCCTGGCTCTCTGGGAACGACACCCCGGACAGGATGGCCTTCACATGATCGAGCGCCACCGGCACGGCGTGCCGCACCCGATCGGAAAGTTTTTCGGAGAGTCCGAAAGACTCTCCCCCAATGCTCACCAGATAAGTATCTTTCGGCAGTCTTCCATACAAATCTCTGGCCATCGCCAGCAAAGCCGCCGGACTAACCGAATGTGTCATTGGGTGTGGAACTGCCGCAACCGGCACGACCGTGCGCGTACACACTTCTCCCGCGGCAATCTCTTCGGAGGCATCCACAAAAATTACCAGTTCCGACTCGCTGATCGTTTCCGCCATCTCTGGCAGCCACTGGTGCTGCGAATAAACTAGTGTGTCCTCATCGCAAAAGCCCGTCACCAACGCCTTTGCCACATGTAGAGCGACGGCATCATCACCGCGAAGGGGATTCCCGCAAGCCAGCACCAGGGCGCGTTTCATGCGATTCTCTACGCTTGTTTCGATCAAGTCTCCGCCAATCAGTCGGAAGCTACTTCAAATCAAGGTTTTCATATCCGATCACGCCGCGCAATGACGTGGCGCACACACGGAAGTCCGTGCATTCCATTTGAGCGACAACTACGACCAACTCAGTCCTCAAGTCCATCGAAAATACGGGTGCTGAGCAGAATCACTCACCCCCGTTGAAAATCACATCTATTTGTGAGTGCAAACACACAGCGTTGTTACTCTCAAGCGCCGTATGTACTTCTAAGCATCAAAAGTTTCAATGATTTGCCATTGCTCGAACGAGCGTTCGAGATGGTACAACTCTTGCCTTTCATCCACCTGTGGAAGAACGGACAGGTTTGGCTCTGGTTTTTTGCTTCGCTCAGGCCCCGGTCGCCGCTGTTCTGACTACTTCAATTCCCACCGTTCGTTCAACTGAATTGACGTCGTTGCACTCCACACCTGTATTCATTTTCCGTCCTCGAACTTCCTGGAGGCCCGAGCGTGTGTGACGACATGAGCTTGCCCATTCCCGCCACCTTTCGCAATGGCGTAGATCGTAGAACTTTTCTAAAAATAGTTGCGCAAGCCACCGCCGCCATCGGTCTGAGCGGGACGCTGGCCGCCAAGGTTGTGGAAGCCGTTGAAAAAGGAGCCCGGCCATCGGTCATCTGGCTCCATTTCCAGGAGTGTACCGGCTGCACGGAATCGCTCCTGCGCACTTCGCATCCAGGTCTCGCGGAAGTTGTTTTCGATTTGATCTCGCTCGACTATCACGAAACGCTGATGGCCGCCGCCGGGCATCAGGCCGAAGAAGTGCTCGAGTCCGCCATCAAAAAGAACGCCGGCAAATATGTGCTGGTGCTGGAAGGAGCAATCCCCACCAAGGAAAATGGCAACTACCTGCAGATTGCCCAAAAAACGGGCATCGATATTCTTAAGCATGCCGCGACTTCCGCAGGGGCCATCGTAGCCATTGGCTCGTGTGCCTCCTGGGGCGGGGTGCCCTCGGCCGATCCAAATCCGACTGGCGCATCTGGCGTAAATCAAATACTGGAAGGGAAGACAGTAGTGACGCTTCCCGGCTGCCCGGCCAATCCGTACATCCTGCTCGGCACTCTGCTGCAATACGTGGCCCTCGGAAGACTTCCCGAACTGGACGAACTCGGCCGCCCAAAGTTTGCCTACGGCCGGGTGATTCACGAGCATTGCCCGCGTCGCGCGCATTTTGACGCCGGGCGATTCGCGGAAGAGTTTGGCGACGAAGGCCATCGCCTTGGCTACTGCTTGTACAAGCTTGGGTGCAAGGGGCCCTCGACGCACGCAAGTTGTTCCGTTCTGCACTTCTGCGAAGTTGTGGACGCCTGGCCGATCGGGTTGGGCCATCCGTGTTTCGGCTGCACCGAACAGGCCGTCGCCTTCCGCATTCCGATGTTGAAGCCCGCCGAAATCGTCCGGCCCACTCCGCCCGCCACCTACGCGCCCATCTCTGCCCCGCAAGGATCGATCAGCCCGTTTGCCACGGGCATCGGTGGACTAATCGGCGGCGCTCTGATCGGCGTGGGGTTCATGGCCTCCAAACAATTTGGACGGAAGACGGAACAGTCAACCAGCGAGACGCCCAAGCAGGATCAACCCGGAACGTCGGGCAAGGAGTAGGCCAGCCATGGACGTAAAACGCAGGGACATAATCAAGGCGTTGTTCGGCGGGTCCGCAGTTGCCGCTCTTGCGACCTCGGTCGGTGTGGTTCCCACAGCAAAAGCCTCGGAGGCGGAGGCGGTCACCCCGCTTCCCGAGGCTGTGGGATTGATGTATGACGCGACCAAATGTATCGGCTGCCGGGCTTGCATGCCAGCCTGTCAAAACGAGAATGGTCTGACGCCAGACACCGGTTCCACCGGCGGGCTGTACCAGCAACCCGAAACGTTAAACTCCAGCACAAAAAACCTGATCAAGCTATACACCGCACCGGATGGACACGAACGATCTTTCATGAAGCAGCAGTGCATGCACTGCGTCGATCCCGCCTGCGTTTCTGGTTGTCCGATGGAAGCGCTGCACAAGGAACCGCTCGGCGTGGTTGGGTGGAATCCCTCACTGTGCATCGGCTGCCGTTATTGCCAGATCGCCTGCCCGTTCAATATTCCGAAGTTCGAATGGCACAAGGTCAATCCCAAAATCGTGAAGTGCGAGCTCTGCCGTCACACCGTGGGCAAAACCGCCTCACAGCCCGCTTGCACCCGAGTTTGCCCCACGCACGCGGTCATTTACGGCAAGCGCAGCGAACTGCTTGCCGAAGCGCATCGCCGGATTGCCGAGCGCCCGGGCTTCTATTTTGAAGACCGAGTGTACGGGGAAATCGAAGGCGGCGGAACGCAATGCCTGGTCCTCTCTCACGTGGACTACTCCAATCTTGGCTTGCCCAAGCTCGATCGCGAATCCGCCCCCTCGCAAGTTCGGCGCTCTACCAATTTTATCTATCGCGGCTTTCTTACTCCCATCGTGGCTTACGGTGGCATCGTCGCGATTATGCGCAATCGCTGGAAAGATCATCTGGAACACGTCGAAAAAGAAAAGCAACCCGAATCCCCTTCGCAGGAGAATCGCGCATGACCGCCACATGGCAAAAGTGCATCCGGTTGAAAGAGCCGCTGCTCACCAAACCGTTCTACGTATTTGCCGGACTCGCGGCGGTCGCTTTACTCCTGGGGCTATTTCGAGAACTAACCGGGCTCGGGTACGTCACTGGGCTGAATGATGGCTACTCGTGGGGTCTTTTCAAAAACTGGAACGTTACGGCGCTGACTGCTCTAGGTTCGGGAGGGTACGCCGTTGCGGTCATGGCGTGGATTTTCAACGAACGCAAATTCCATCCGATTCTTCGCACCGCAGTGCTCACCAGCCTGCTCGGTTATGGCACCGGCATGTTGGCGCTGGGCGTTGACGTTGGCCGGCCGTGGAACTTCATCCACATGAACAACCCCCGAAATTGGAATCCGCACTCCGTGCTTCTCGAGGTCGCGGTTTGCATGACAGCCTACGCCTTGCTGGCCCTGGACATGGAAAATATGCCGCCGTTTCTGGAACGCATCTACCGCGGCAGCGATCCGCAGAAAAGCGCCCGTGCACTGAAGTTCTTTAACTTCATGCAGAAAACTTTCCCTTTCGGCATCGCCCTGGCTTTCGTTCTCCCCTCCATGCACCAATCTTCGTTGGGCTCGCTGATGTATCTTGCCGGCAACCGCGTCAATACCCTCTGGCAGACCCCGCGCCTTCCGCTTCTGTATCTTTTGATGGCCTACATTCTCGGTTTTGCTTGCGTGCTGCTGGTCCTGCTGCTTAGCAGCTACGCGTGGGATCTGGGCCGCGACTCCGTCATTCTTGGCAAACTTGCGAGTGTCATGTCCTGGATGACGCTGGTGTGGTTGGCCATCCAATTCATCGACCTCGGTTATCGCGGAGTGGTGGGCCAGTTGCTGATTTTCAATCGCTACAGCGTGTGCTTCTTGACGGAAACCATCCTGCTGCTCATTCCCGCCATCGCTTTGCGCAGTGCCTCCGTGCGCGCTACCGCGGGCTCGCTTTTCCGCATGACCTTTTTGCTGACCCTGGGCGGCTTGTTGTACCGCTTCACACCCACAACTATCGCGTTCAACCCGCTCGGCGATTACCGCTATTTTCCTTCGGTGGCGGAAATCCTGATGAGCATCGGCTTCACTTCGATCGCTGTAGTCATTTTTTTATTTGCCGTAAAGAAATTCGCGATCCTGCCGGCTTCTGCCGGAAAGATCGCCGCAGAAGCGGCGATGCCGCCATTTGACACGTTGTAACGGGGGAGAGTTCATGAGCAATCGCATTACGATTGATCCAATCACGCGAATCGAAGGACACCTGCGCATCGATGTGAATATCGAAGACGGCAAAGTGAACGATTCCTGGGCCTCCGGTACGATGTTCCGCGGCATCGAAACCATTCTGACCGGCCGCGACCCGCGCGAAGCCTGGCTGTTTACCCAGCGGTTCTGTGGCGTCTGCACTACCGTGCATGCCATCGCTTCGGTGCGCGCCGTGGAAAACGCTGCGGGCATTCAAGTGCCGCCCAACGCACAGTACATTCGCAACCTGATCCTGATTGCCCACGCCCTGCAGGATCACGTGGTGCACTTCTATCATCTCTGTGCGCTCGATTGGGTCGACGTCGTTTCCGCTCTATCCGCCGATCCCGCCAAGACCGCCGCGCTTGCCGGAAGCCTGTCCAACTGGAACCGCAACGGGTATCAGGATTTCAGGCAGGTGCAGGATCGTGTCAAAGCGTTCGTCGCTAACGGCCAACTCGGCATTTTCGCCAACGGCTATTGGGGCCACCCCGCGATGCATCTTTCTCCGGAAGTAAATCTCCTCGCGGTGGCGCACTATCTGCAGGCGCTGGAATATCAGCGCCGGGCCAATCAAATCGTGGCAATTCTGGGCAGCAAGACGCCTAACATTCAGAACCTAGCGGTCGGCGGCGTGGCCAACGCGATCAATCTGGACAACCAGGCGACGCTCAACATGGACAAGCTGTTCATGATCAAAGATCTGTTCGACGAGATAAACGAGTTTATTCGCAAAGTTTATTTCGTGGATGCCTGCGCGATTGCGGCTATGTATCCCGACTGGTTCAACTACGGCGCCGGCGTGACGAACTATCTCGCCGTGCCGGATTTACCGCTGGACGGCGCCATGACGCAATTTGATTTGCCCGGCGGAATCATCCTCGACGGCAAACTCGACGCCGTCTATCCAATCAAGAACCACACGGATTCACGTCTGCTCAACGGCGTAACCGAAAACGTTTCGCACTCCTGGTATGAAGGCGAAAAGACGCTGCATCCCTGGAAGGGCGAAACCAATCCGCGCTTCACGGGATTCAAGGACGATGGCAAATATACATGGGTCAAGTCGCCGCGCTTCGAAGGCAAGCCGATGCAGGTCGGGCCGCTGTCGCAAGTGCTGGTCGGATTCGCGCAAGGCCATGCACTCACGGTGAAGTGGGCGGGGGAAGCCATCAAGCAGGTTTCCGCGCTCACCAAGAAACCGGTTACGCCGGTCATGCTGCAATCGACGCTGGGCCGTATCGCCGCCCGCGCCATTCGCGCCGCGATGCTTACCGATCTGTCGAACAAACACTGGGAGCTATTGGTGAAGAACATCGCTTCCGGCGACGCGAAGATATTCGTGAAGCCGCAATTCGGCGATAAGGAACTGCACGGGGTGGGCTTCCACGAAGCGCCCCGCGGGACGCTCTCCCACTGGGTGGTCATTAAAGAAGGCCAGATTGCCAATTATCAGGCCGTG
>Ga0208714_1000522_pt1 | contig 10877 bp, 10 predicted proteins | sample NGESurshal072012_3_FD_184461 | JGI IMG/M metagenome (GOLD analysis project Ga0208714, IMG submission 184461) | Arctic peat soil microbial communities from Barrow, Alaska - NGEE Surface sample 415-1 shallow-072012 (SPAdes) | ecosystem: Environmental > Terrestrial > Soil > Wetlands > Peat ... | reverse complement strand
GGTGATCCCGTCGGTGCCGATCGCATGGGGACCGCGCAGCAGCCAGACCTCGTCGACGAGCCCCGCCGCGACAAAGGACGACGCCACCCGCGCGCCACCTTCCACCAGAAGCCGCGTGATGCCCTTCTCGGCAAGCGCTTGCAGCACGGCCGCCGGATCAAGCCCCGGCGAGGTTTTTGACGGCGGGAGCCGGATCACCTGCGCCCCCGCGGCCCCGAGCTTCATGGCGGCCGGCGCTTCCGCGAGCTCGGACGCCATCACCCATAGCGGCGTCTCGCGGGCGGAATGAACCAGCCGGCCGGTGCCCGGTATCCGCAGCCGCGAGTCCAGCACCACCCGCACCGGCGAGCGCGCTTCCATGCCGGGCAGGCGGCAGGTCAGCAGCGGATCGTCCGCCAGCACGGTGCCGATGCCGACCAGGACCGCATCGCATTGCGCGCGCAGCAGATGCACCCGCGCCTTGGCGGCTTCGCCCGTTATCGCCACCGGCTTGTGACCGGCGGCGGCGATCTTGTCGTCGGAGGATACCGCGAGTTTGAGGATCACATGCGGACGCTGGTCGCGGACGCGCCGGAAGTGCCCGGCGTGATCGCGCGCCGCTTCCGCGGCACCCAGCCCGATATCGACGGTGATGCCGGCCGCGCGCAGCCTTGCATGGCCCTGCCCGGCGACCTCCGGATTGGGATCCTCGATCGCCGACACGACGCGCGCGATGCCGGCCGCGACGATGGCGTCGGCGCAGGGCGGCGATTTACCGAAATGCGAGCACGGCTCCAGCGTCACATAGAGCGTGGCGCCTCGCGCCGCTTCGCCGGCGCGCCCGAGCGCCTCCGGCTCGGCATGGGGACGGCCGCCGGGTTGGGTCCAGCCGCGGCCGACGATGACGCCGTCCTTGACCACCACGGCACCGACGGCGGGATTGGGCCAGGTGCGGCCCAGCCCGCGCCGGCCGAGCGCCAGCGCAAGCTGCATGAAGCGCTGATCGGCGGCTTTGGCGTCCTTCGATTTCTGCGCGTACTGGTCTTCCAGGATGCGGAAGATCATTTGCGTAACAGGGCAATCCGCGCGGCGTCGTCGCCGGAGAGTTCGCCGAGCACGGCTTCAAAGTCCCTGGCTTCGCGGAAATTGCGATAGACCGAGGCGAAGCGGACATAGGCGACGTCATCGAGCTGGCGCAGATGCTCCATCACGATCTCGCCAATCGCCTCCGACGAAATCTCGGCCTCGCCGCCGCTTTCGAGCTCGCGCACGATGGCCGAGACCATCTTCTCGACCCTTTCCGGATCGACCGGGCGCTTGCGCAAGCTGATCTGCACCGAGCGCACCAGCTTGTCGCGGTCGAACGGCACCCTGCGGCCGTTGCGCTTGATCACCGTGAGTTCGCGCAGCTGCACCCGCTCGAAGGTGGTGAAGCGGAAATTGCAGGCGACGCACACCCGCCGCCGCCGGATCACGGCGGAATCCTCGGTCGGACGCGAGTCCTTCACCTGGGTATCGAGACTGTTGCAACTGGGGCAACGCATCCGGCTAAAACCTCACTGCGGGATCTACTGATAAATCGGGAAGCGGTCGGTGAGCGCCTTCACCTTGTCCTTGATGGCGGCTTCGACGAGCGGCGCCTTGCCGTCCTGCGACTGCGCGATCGCGTTCAGCACCTCGGCGATCATGCCTGCGACCTGCTTGAATTCGCCAACGCCGAAGCCGCGCGTGGTCGCCGCCGGCGTGCCCAGCCGAAGGCCTGAGGTGACGAACGGCTTTTCCGGGTCGAACGGGATGCCGTTCTTGTTGCAGGTGATCGCCGCGCGCACCAGCGCTTTTTCCGAGACGTTGCCCTTCAACCCCTTCGGCCGGAGATCGACCAGCATCAGATGGTTGTCGGTGCCGCCGGAGACGATATCGAAACCGTGGCCGCGCAGCGCCTCCGCCAGCGCTTTCGCGTTCTCGACCACGTTCTTGGCGTAGATCTTGAAATCCGGACGCAGCGCCTCGCCGAACGCGACAGCCTTGGCCGCGATCACATGCATCAGCGGGCCGCCCTGTAGTCCCGGGAAGATCGCCGAATTCAGCTTCTTGGCGAGCGCCTCGTCGTTACAAAGGATGAGGCCACCGCGCGGGCCGCGCAGCGATTTGTGCGTGGTGGTGGTGGTGACGTGGGCATGCGGCACCGGCGAGGCGTGCACGCCGCCGGCGACCAGGCCGGCGAAATGCGCCATGTCGACCATCAGATAGGCGCCTACGCTATCGGCGATCTCGCGAAAGCGCTTGAAATCCCAGGCCCGCGAATAGGCCGAGCCGCCGGCGATGATCAGTTTCGGCCGCACCTGCTCGGCCTGATTTGCGACCGCATCCATGTCGATGATCTGGTCCTCGCGCCGCACGGTGTAGTGCGCCGCCTTGAACCATTTGCCGGACATGTTGACCGGCGAGCCGTGGGTGAGATGGCCGCCGGCAGCAAGATCGAGCCCCATGAAGGTATCGCCGGGCTGCAGCAGCGCCAGAAACACCGCCTGGTTCATCTGGCTGCCGGAGTTCGGCTGCACATTCGCGAAGCCCGCGCCGAACAGTTTCTTGGCGCGCTCGATCGCCAGATTTTCGGCGACATCGACCCATTCGCAGCCGCCGTAATAGCGATTGCCGGGATAGCCTTCGGCATATTTGTTGGTCATCACCGAGCCCTGCGCTTCCAGCACCGCGCGGCTGACGATGTTTTCCGATGCGATCAGCTCGATCTCGTGGCGCTGGCGACCGAGTTCGCCGCGGATCGCGGCTGCGATCTCGGGATCGGCCTGCTCGAGGGTGGCGGTAAAGAACGAGTCGGGCGCGGACGTGGTCTTGGCGCTGCTGGAAGGGCTCATGAGCGAAATATCTCCACCGCCGCAACCAGTTACGGGCGTTGCGGTCGGTCATATGTGGCGATCGAAAGCGGCGTTTCGCGAGATACCATATCGGACGGCGACGGCCAAGCACTTGCGGTACGTGGCTGATATTTATGCAAGATATGGTGGTGTTTGGGGGTGGTTCCAGGCCGCCCCGGCCCTCTCGGGTCGCCCCGGCCTTGAGCCGGGGCCCATAACCACCGCTGCCCGTTGGTCGGGATTACTGCCGGCTTGCTCAATTACTGCCGCCGCGGAGTATGGGTCCCGGCTCAAGGCCGGGACGACGCAGATAATTCCACCGTCATTACGAGCCAACGGGTCGGCGCGCAGCGCCGCCCGACGACAGGCTCCGCGAAGCAATCCATAGCCCACCTACGACGGCCGGAGACGCGACGGCCCCCTACCTCGCAAACCTATACGCGCCGCCCTTTTCGACGCTGCGCTGGAACGCCGGCCGCGCGTGCATGCGCGACAGCCACGCGCTTAAGCTCGGATACGGCCCGAGCTTGTCGAACACTTTTGCCATTTCGCCGACAAAACTCATCTGGATGTCGGCGCCGGTCAGCGAGGGGCCAACGAAGAATTCGCGTCCGTCGAGGGCGCCATCGATATAGCCGAGGTGATTGGCAATCTCGCTGTCGATGCGCGGATGCAAGGGGGAGCCTGCTTCCTTCAGCCGGCCGACATAGAGGTTGAGCATCAGCGGCAGCATCGCCGAGCCTTCGGAATAATGCAGCCACTCGTTATAGACCTCGTACTCGGTGCTTCCGGGCGCGGGCATCATCGCGCCCTTTCCGTAACGTCGGACGATGTAATCGACGATCGCACCCGACTCCGCGATCCTGATCTCGCCGTCCGTGATGATGGGAGACTTGCCGAGCGGATGCACCGCTTTCAGCTCCGGCGGCGCCAGCCGCGTCTGCGCGTCGCGCTGATAGTGCTTCATCTCGTAGGGCACCCCGAGCTCTTCCAGGAGCCAGAGGATCCGTTGCGAGCGCGAGTCGTTGAGATGATGCAACGTGAGCATGGGGTTTCCTCGGGCGTGCGTGTTGAGCCGTGCTTGTTGAGCACCGAGGTGTATCAGATATTTTTGCGAGGCGTCACACGCTCAACTGTCATCGTCCGGCTTGACCGGGCGATCCAGTATTCCAGAGAGTGTGGTGATCGAGCCGGGAAGCCTCGGCATACGTCATGCCCCGCTTTCGGGGGGCATGACAACCCAACTGGGATGTGGCGTCGCGTGTCTCCGCGGACCGCGGCGCGGGCTTAGTTCATAGCCCCGTAAATCCGGCCTTCACCGGATCGCTCGAGCCGTCGAGTTCGCGCAAGTAAGTCAGCCCGCACACGGTCAGGCGATGCGTATCCTTCTCGCCGGCCTCCATCAGCTTGGCCAGATATTCCGTGACCTTGGCCCGCGCCTCGGTGCTGGCCGCGGCGGAGCGGTTGAGCAGGAGATCGTAGGTCATCATGATACGGTCGATGGCGGGTTCCATGAGATCCTCTTCGCTATCGTTGAGATTTGCGGAAGGTCAGACCAGTTCGGCGGTCTCGAACTTCGCAATCGCCTTGTTGGCGAGCCGGAGCCGGTTCATTTCGCCGCGCTGAAACATCTCGACGATGATTTCGAGCAACCGCTCGTTGGTGACGAAACTGTCGGCGATGGCGCCGGTGCGGCGCAGGTAATTCGAGGCGATGGCATAGGCATCGCCCACCACTTCGACGTTCATCACCCGCAATCCGCGCTCGACCAGCATGGTCCTCTCCTCCAGCACGCCGGGGATAAGCACGCCAGCGGGCAAAAGTTCCATTCCGGGAAACCGGATTTTTGCAGGCCGCGAAAAACAAAACGCACCGGTCCGGGAAAACCGGGCCGATGCGCTGGGGGGAAGTCTCTTTTTTTCTTGTTTTTGTCGTCTTGGTGGCTTGCCGGTCTTTTTGAGGTGGCCGGCTTGGCCGAAAGAAAATCTCAGAGCCGATAGAGGATCTGGTCGGTCCAGAACCGCTCGAGCCGGTGCAGCGACTTGTTCAGGGTCGCGAACTCCTCGTTCGAGATGCCGCCGACCTGCTCCACCGTCTTGACGTGCTTCTGGTAGAGCGCGTCGACGATCTTGCGGATTTCCTGGCCCTGCGGGGTCAGGCGGATGCGCACCGAGCGGCGATCGACGCGCGAACGCTGGTGATCGAGGAAGCCGAGTTCGACCAGCTTCTTCAGGTTGTATGAGACGTTGGAGCCGAGGTAGTAACCGCGCGTGCGCAGTTCGCCCGCGGTCAGTTCCTTGTCGCCGATGTTATAGAGCAGCAGCGCCTGCACCGAATTGATGTCGGCGCGGCCACGACGATCGAATTCATCCTTGATGACGTCGAGCAGGCGGCGATGAAGCCGCTCCACCAAAGTAAGCGCTTCCAGATAGAGCGGCTGCACCGGAGCCCCGGGAGCACGATCGGCGGTCTCCACCGCCGTTGCAACGGCTTTCATCATGACACTTCCCCTGTTGTCGTTTTATCGACTTATTCGACGAAACTTGTGTCCCGCCTGATAGCCGCAACTTAAGGGGGTCGTTTGAAGATCCGCTTAAATAAGACAATAAAGAGATCATGAATTTAAGACAGTGAATCGTGGATTAAGCCCATGGATAAAGGGCTTTTCGCAACCTTTCATTGAGGGTGAGACGGCGCTGTTCACGCTTCGTTGGCGCGCTCTGTCGCATATGGGAACAGCTTCGTTCAAATTTGAAAGACATGCGTAACGGGTGTGGCGGGACGTTAGGGTGACCGAAAAGTTACCGCGCAAATCCTGGAAACAATTTGTATAGCCTACCCCCGGTCTTTCGGAGATCGCGTACATCCTTTTCCAATCCGCAGCGTGCCAGGGGCGTGAACCCCATCAATTCAGGCGGTCGGTGGACGTCCGCTTTGATGCGTTTTCCGGACTTTAGGAGGTCCGGTCGGATTACGCGGCTCAGGCGACATGGAGCGATTAGCTCGATGGTACCAACCGACAACATGGGTCAGCCAAACTGACTCCGCGTTGCGTAACCGCAAGAAGCCGCGGAATCCTCCGCGGCCCTTGCGCGTGACCTCTTCAATAGCGGTCGGTGCCGATGCCCACGCTCACGCCGGGAACACGGAAGCCGATACCGCCGCGTTCTTCATAGCCACGACCTTCATAGCCACGGCGCTCTATATAACGCTCACGAGGGGCGTATGCGTACGAATCATCGGGCTCCCGGATGATGACACGGCGTTCACCACGTTCACGCCAGCAACGGCCATTTTCATTGCAGACCATGCGAACGTTTTGAATGTTGCTCTCCGGTGCGACTGACACATTAGCGGAAAGCGGTGCAGCGGAAGCAGCAGTCATGAAAAGCGCACTTGCGCCGGCTGCCAGGTAGATTACGAGGTTTTTCATGGTATCTCTCCAAAAGGGATTGCGTCAGGAAGCCAATAAGGTCGTAGGTCAATGGTTCCACGAGCCGACCCGCAAATGCGATTACTCGCGTGATGCGCATGTATTCGCGAAAGCACAGATTGAGACCTCACCCCTGATCTCGCGGCGCGCAACTCCCGAATAGTTCGAACTTGCGGTTGGATTGGATCGCGGTGGCAATCCACTCAGCAAAAGGACTGCAGCCTTCGGTTGGGCGACAAAAAACAAATCCATTATCGCCGGAACCTTTATCGGCGGGCTCTCTTGGCCCCCTGTCCAATACTGGACGCACGACAACTGGTACACACCATGAGGAAAATTCTTTTAGCAACGGCTGCTATTCTCGCATTCACCGCACCTTCGTTCGCGCAGGACAAAACCGTCGGTCAAGCGCCGCCATCAGGTGCTTCCTCGTTCTACGTGGCTCAGGATGCCGCGACGATGAAATGTCAAATTGTCACTGCCCAGCCTGCCGCTGGTGGCAGCATGAAGGTTATCGGTGCCGCTCATTCGACACGTGCATCAGCGGAAACAGCTTTGACGGCCGACAAGACTTGCACCAAGTAATGAAGTGAGGGCGCAAGTACAGGGGCGGGTCTATTGGTTCGAAAGAACTACTGGCCCGCCCCAGTCGGCGATTGGGGGCATCTATGTCGTACCATCAAGTCGCCGCGCACATCGGCGCCCGGGGCACTGCTGATCGCGCGGACCGAAGAAGTTTGAGAACTCAGGCTTCGTACAATTTGTCCGGGTCACCTGCGTCCGAACAGTCCTCCCACCACGCCGCCAATCAGTCCACCTGGACCGCTGCGGTGATGGTGAGCACTACCCCCGCCGCGACGACGGGCCGGACGGTCGTCACCGGATTTGTCGCTGCTGCCGAGGCTGGCGTGCGCCGCCGAGACGGACTCGGTCAGTAGCGCCCGATACTGCGCCGTTTCGAGGAAGCCAGTTTTGGGATAGCCGCGTGCCGCCTGCCAGCGAATGATGATGGCGCGGGTCGACTCGTCGAACCGACCGCTGACCTTGGTATCGAAGCCGAGACCGGTCAGCCGGCGCTGCACCTCGCGACGCTTTCCCTTGTCGAGGCCTATCTGATCTTCGGTTTCCTGAGTCGCCTCCTGGGCAAAGGCCGCCGGATCGACGGATGCCAACAAATCGCGGTCGGCCGTGCTCGGACCGGCCTTGGCAACATTTGCACCGACGAGAATTCCGAGGACCGACAATGCGAGGATGAAGACACGCAATGGCTTATTCTTCGCTGATCTTGAAGTCTCTCAATGATCTGGCTTTGAGAACCTGTGGCGGTTCAAATACACCGTCGTGAAGTTCGAACTTCCGGCGGCGTCAAAATCAAAGGTCAACTCCGGCTTCGTCGCTGGGCAACTGTTATCCGGATCACTTGTTCCTTGGCGCCCGTCGAATGTTACACCGCATTGCACTGAGACTGCCCAACAAGAGAAACGGCACGGAGAGGACAGTTGCGCGCCCGACGCCTGATTTGGGTCATTCGCGTCGATTGGCATGTCCGCAACATGTCTGCGCCTCGCTATGGCGGCCGTTCGCGCGCGGCCATCCAGGCCAGAGCGAGATAGGCGCCGAGCATCACGGCTTCGAGGCCCACTACCAGCAGGCTGCCGCCGTAGATTCCCGGAAACATCAGCTCGATCACCGCCATCGACACCACCGTGGTCAGCCACACCACCGCACCCCATGGCGTCGCCAGCCAAAGCCCCACCGCGGCGACGAGCTCGATCACCGCGAAATAGACGGTCGCGGTCTGCCATGCCATCGGCTGGTTCTCGAAGGCGTCTTCCTCGCTACCGACGAAGCCCGTCACCTGCGCCCAGTGGTAGAGCCCCTGGATCACGGAGACGACGGCCATGATGCGCAGGAAAAACACCAGCCGCCGGGTCCACACATTTTCGTCGGATTCGATCCGCTCCGACGAAATCGCGGCCACCGACATGGCATTGTCCCGCGAATTGTCGCGCGAGGGGGTTTCAGACATCCGGACCGCTCATGGGCTGTAAATATACCTGCATTTGAACAAGACTCATGGCCCCTTGGCGCCGCAAAATCAATCGACCCTTGCGGCAGGTTCTTGCGGCAGGTCAAGGCCGCGGTGACGAAAGCCGCGCAAGGTGCTAGGACTGTAGCCGGCCTCTAGGGAGAGATGACACAATGGCGATCAAATTCGGGCGACCGATCGAAATGCGCGATGCGCCGCGGCCCCAGACCGCGCCGGCCGCCCCTGCCCTCGATCTCGTGGTTCGCCCGCGGCGCAACCGCAAGGCGGAATGGGCCCGCCGGCTGGTGCGAGAAAACGTCCTCACCACGGACGATCTGATCTGGCCGCTGTTCGTGATCGACGGCCACAACAAGCGCTTGGGCGTCGCCTCGATGCCCGGCGTGGAGCGGCTCTCGGTCGACCAGGCGGTGCGCGAGGCCGAACGCGCGGCGAAGCTGAATATCCCCTGCATCGCGCTGTTTCCCTATACCGAGCCGTCCTTACGCGACGAGCACGGCTCGGAAGCCACCAATCCCGACAATCTCGTCTGCAAGACGGTGCGCGCGATCAAGAAGGAATTTCCCGGCATCGGCGTGCTCTGCGACGTGGCGCTCGATCCCTTCACCAGCCACGGCCATGACGGGCTGCTTGAGGACGGCCGGATCCTCAACGACGAGACGGTGGCGGTGCTGGTGCGGCAGGCCCTGGTGCAGGCCGAAGCCGGCTGCGACATCATCGCGCCGTCGGACATGATGGACGGCCGCGTCGGCGCCATCCGCCAGGGACTGGATGCGAGCGGCTTGCTCGACGTCCAGATCATGGCCTACGCCGCGAAATACGCCTCCGCCTTCTACGGCCCGTTCCGCGACGCCGTCGGCTCGGCCAAGACGCTGACCGGCGACAAGCGCACCTATCAGATGGACAGCGCCAATTCGGACGAGGCGCTGCGCGAGGTCGAGCTCGACATCGCCGAAGGCGCCGACATGGTGATGGTGAAGCCGGGCATGCCCTATCTCGACGTGGTGCGCCGGGTCAAAGACACTTTCGGGATGCCGACCTTCGTCTACCAGGTGTCCGGCGAATACGCGATGATCGCGGCCGCCGCAGGCAATGGCTGGATCGACGGCGAGCGGGCGATGATGGAGAGCCTGGTGGGCTTCAAGCGCGCCGGCGCCGACGGGATCCTGACCTATTTCGCGCCACAGGCGGCGGAGAAGCTGAAGGCGGAGCGCTGAGGCACTCTCAACCGTCGTCCCGGCCTCGAGCCGGGACCCATGGCGGCCACCAGCGGCAGTAGTGTTGTTCAAAGGCGTCTCACGTTGGGCCAAAACCGAGAAGCCGCGGCGTATGGATCCCGGCTCAAGGCCGGGACGACGAGAGTTCGTCTGCTTCAGCCGCCGAATCGCCGGATTGTTGCGGTTTCGTAATTTTGGCGAGGCCTTGCAAGCGCCCGGGCGGTTCCCATGTCTCGCTTTCGAAGAATGCACGGTCGGGAGGGACTGATCATGTCTGACAGCGGTTCGGGTTACAGCGGCAACGCCTGGCGCAACGGCGGTCCGGCGAATTTCCAGCCGCACGCCTTCGATCCCCTGACGCAGCCGGAATTGTTTCGCGGCGTGCTGACGCGGAGGGTGTTCGCGTTCCTGATCGACCTCGTCGTCATCGCCGTCCCGGTCATCCTGGGTTACCTCTTCATTGCCGTGTTCGGGCTGATCACGCTCGGGATCGGCTGGGCGTTGTTCTGGCTGGCGTGGCCGGCGACCGTGGTCTGGGCGGTGGTCTATTACGGCGCCACGCTCGGCGGGCCTTATTCGGCGACCCTGGGCATGCGCGTGATGGATCTGGAACTGCGCACCTGGTACGGCGCGCCAGGCTATTTTGTGCTCGGCGCCATGCATGCGGTGCTGTTCTGGGTTTCGGTATCGTTCCTGTCGCCGCTGGTGCTGCTGGTCGGCCTGTTCAACGGCCGCCGCCGCCTGCTGCACGATATCGTGCTGGGAACCGTGGTCATTAACAGTTCGGTCCGCAACCCCGTGGTACAGTCGGCGCGATCGTTCTGAGCCCAAACCGATTGACGGTCAGCCTCCGCGGCGCGATGCTGACTTTTGCCTGTTTTTCGGAGACTGACGACATCCCGTGACCCAGCACTCGCGTGACACCCCGCAATTCTATCTGACGGCGCCCTCGCCCTGCCCCTATCTGCCGGGCCGGCACGAGCGCAAGGTGTTCACCCATCTGGTCGGCGACAAGGCCGGGGACCTCAACGACCTCCTGACCCATGGCGGCTTCCGGCGCAGCCAGTCGATCGCCTATCGGCCGGCCTGCGACCAGTGCCGGGCCTGCGTTTCCGTTCGCGTCGTCGCCAACGAGTTCCGGCCCTCGCGCAACCTGCGCAAGGTCATGGCCCGCAACGCCGACATCGTCGGCGAGCAGCGCAGCGCGGTGCCGACCTCGGAGCAATATTCGGTATTCCGCGCCTATCTCGACCAGCGCCATCGCCATGGCGGCATGGCCGACATGACGGTGCTCGATTACGCCATGATGGTGGAGGACAGCCACG
>Ga0208714_1000520_pt1 | contig 10903 bp, 17 predicted proteins | sample NGESurshal072012_3_FD_184461 | JGI IMG/M metagenome (GOLD analysis project Ga0208714, IMG submission 184461) | Arctic peat soil microbial communities from Barrow, Alaska - NGEE Surface sample 415-1 shallow-072012 (SPAdes) | ecosystem: Environmental > Terrestrial > Soil > Wetlands > Peat ... | reverse complement strand
GCAGTCCATGGCAGAACGGGATTGCGGAGCGCTGGGTAGGAAGTTGCCGGCGCGACTTGCTGGACCACGTGATCATCCTGAATGAGGGGCATCTGAAACGGCTGGTGTCTTTGTATCTGCTCTACTATCACGAAGACCGGACTCATCTCGGGCTCGGGAAGGACACACCCGTAGGGCGAGTTGCGGGGTTGGTATCGCCAAGTGGAAACAAGATCATCTCGTGGCCGCGACTCGGGGGCCTACATCACCGCTACACGGTAGCGGCCTGAGTCACCTCTGGCCGCGAACTGCAACTGTCTGCGTGAGACTCGTCGAGGTTGTAGGGGTATTCACGCACGTGTTGCGAATTGCGCCCGCGGAATCGTCTCCACGACTTCACAAGATCTTTGACGACTTGATACCCAATACCGCTTGCCTCGTTTATGACTGGCGCCGTGGGGGCCAAAAGAGACTCGTTCTTAGTTATGGCGACGCACAGCGGCTTGTATGCAATGCGGAGCAACTCATCTGCCCCCTTGGGTTCGCCGCGCAGATGCGCTTTCTTTCGTCTGCCGAACACGACGACCTGATTTGAAACGGATTGACTCTGGATGTTCGAGCCGGAAGACGGAAAGCCGATCAAACTGGCTGGCCAATAGACGTGCGCACGTTCCGACAGCGGGCGCCGGAACCACAAGCACCAGCACGCCTTCGCTGGTCACCCAGCGATAACAGTGCTCCAGGAACACCATCCTCTTATTACTGTGCGGCCCAAGCTCGCTGTCATAAGGCGGATTCAGGTACAGGAGTGAACAGGTTTCGGCCAACGCCCGGCACTCAAAAGCGCCGCCGTGGACGGTGGCGATTCCTTTCCCGGCGGCTGCCGCGGCTCTGTCTGCATCGAGTTCTATGCCGGTCAGGTGCCCGCCGGTGTCTCTGGTGATTTCGATCAACGCGGTGCCGTCGCCGACACCGGGATCGATGGCCTCATATGGTGTTGTCGGTAACAACAGTGGCCGAATCTTCTCGGCTTCTTCGACAGGCAAAGGGTAATATCCAAGTTTGAGGCGGCCCGCATTTCTCATTTCTTCCTCCAGAACGGTGCCGTGTTTTTGGCGAGGAACGTATCGCAATGAATGTGAGCTAATACGTTGTCCACAACAGGCGCTGGTTGTAGCACAATAGAACTTTCCAGTCGTTACGTAGCTAGGGGGAGCAATGTCAGTCACGCACAATCGTGGCAATGATCAACCGTCTTTCGAGCTTCGACCGTTTGATCGCCTTACGCTCGGATTGATTGGGGTGGGAGTGATATTCGCTTCGCTTGGTCTCGGCGAAGCCGTCTATCGGGTCGCGTTCTTCGATTTCGATGGCGCAACCGATCGGCTGCCAATCGAAATGATGTTCGGGTTAGCTTTCGCCTGGATTGTGACGAAGCTGGCTAAAAGGATCTACCAGCACCGAATGCTGACCTCTGCGAAGATAAACCAGGTCTGGGATCGGAACTATAAGATTCGTCACGCGGTAGCCGCCATTCCGCCCGTGCCGTACCCCGCCCATCAGCAAGCGATCCGGGTGATTCGTGAAGAAGTAGAGCACATCGAGTGGGCGCTGGCCGACATTCTGCCTCGATAATCGCACGATAGGGCTTCATTTCCAGATGATGCCTCATCATGCAACTTCCCGGTCTTCCACAACTTCTGGAGCGCCAGGGGCTTCTCTCGGGTGGCGCAGTAATCGAAATTTGTTCACGCCCTTTCCGATCAGCTCGGAGACGGTGAAGAGCTGCCCGGCTGTGACGCCGGGGAGTACTCGATGATGTCCGATCGCCGCCAGAGCCATGCTTGCGATGCAGCCACACTGCGAACAGTCAGGGGTGCCGCCAAATTGGCACGGCGTGATCCGCGTCTTCAGATCCGCTGAAACGGTGACCGTGGTACGGGCAAAGATGCAATTCATCGGTGAAGCCGGCGGCTGACGGAATTCTTCAATCATGCCCTTCCTCATATCGAGCACGGGATACGCAACCCGCAATCGAAGAAGATCCTCCGTGACTCGCCTGCGCTCATCCGGCGTCAGGATTTCGGGGCCGACGGCTCCCTGCTGCGGGGTGAAAAGGCTAATCCAGATTCGCTTTGTCTCCTCACGCTCGCTCCAGAATCGAACGAAATCTTCGAGGTAGTCCGGCCGATCCATCATTTGGCCGGTGACCGTGCAGTGAATCGTGACCTTGGTTCCAGCGATGTTCTTCAGGATGCGTTCGTAGGTAGCCGGTTTGCGACGCACATCATGTTCCGGTTGCAGTCCGTCGACGGACACCACGATATTTAGCCGAGACAGGGCATTCCAACGCTCAGGGATCTGGCGGAAGGCGCTGGTCACGAGCTGCACATGAATGCCCCGCCGTTCCAACTCGGGGAGGAGTTCTTCGAGCTCGCGAAAACGCACCAATGGGTCTCCTCCTACCAGGGAGACATGCAGCGGGCGGTGTTCTTCAATCAGGCGAAGAGCGCCTTGCACCAAAGCGCTGCCTTTGTAGTCTGAAAGCTGACGAAGGGTGAGACCTGGTATGCCCAAGTGCTCTTCCTCATAGGCATAGCACCCCGGGCAACGGAGCGGACACTCACGGGTGAGTTCTATCGAGATGGAGGGAGCTCTACCGGACAGAATGGTTGCCCATGCTTGCAATACTTCAGCAGTTTTCAAGATCTCTCCTGGCTGTTAGCTGATAGACGAAGCCAATGCCAATTGGATACAAGGCGGGGGCAAAAAGACGCGCAATCTGCTAGCAGAGAAATACGAAGTTGCGCTCTGATTTCGGGAGAAACCACTCAAAATGAGAAGATTGAGACGGAGCCAAGCCGGTATTTGACCTAGATCGCAACGCCAGCGACCGTCCGGTTATAACCGAGGCCAGGGCTACGATGGCAAGTAGCAGAAGCACAGTAAGTTTCTTTGCTCGCAATGTCGTGTCGGGCAGGTCCAAATCCGGGGCAATACAGATCACGACGAAACAAACGAGACAGAGCAGCGCGACGCCGAATTTGAGCCACTTCCGCATAGGAGCGTTAGGCAGCAGCCAATGGTTCGCAGTGCCTGTAACCAGTGTAGATCAATTGCAGTTCGTTGGAGAGTACATGCGTCATCACAATGAGCGTCAGGCCGGAAGCATCAACGTCCCCGTCGTGAAATTGACAAACACAATTTGTTGCAGGCTAAGCTGATACACGCAACAGAGAAAGCCAGGCACTATCGCAGGCTGCCCAATGGCCTTACCTCTTGCTCTGTTCCTCTCAGGACACGAGCAACCGCGGCCAGTGTTCCTGCGGCATAAAACTAACCTGGAATTCGAGCAGCCGTGGAGGTGGGATGATCGACTGGAATACCTCGCTGTTAGGCAAGACGAACTGGAAAGTGAGCCGTCTCGGTCTGGCATCCAGTTATGGCGCCGACGAGCGTTGCGTGCAGATGGCGTTTGAGCGGGGCATCAACTACCTGTACTGGGGCTCGATGCGTACTGCCAAGTTCGGTGCCGGTCTACGCAGCCTGCGATCACGTCGCGATGAGTTTCGCCTCGTTATCCAGTCATATTCGCGTGTCGCCGCACTGGTCCCGTGGAGTCTGGAACGCGCCCTGAAGTCGCTCGGCATGGTTCACGCTGACATTCTCCTGCTGGGGCTCTGGAACAAGGACGTCAGTCCTGCAATCTTCGACCAGGCGTTGCAGCTTCGAGAGCGCGGTCTGGTGCGCGCTCTTGCCGTCTCGACCCACAATCGGCCGCAGGCAGCGGCAATTGCTAACCATAATGGCAATGTCGATGTCCTTCATGTGCGCTACAACGCCGTGCATCCGGGCGCCGAACGAGACATCTTCTCAAAACTGCCGGTGCCTGAGATCAGACCCGGAATCGTGACGTTCACGTCTACCTGTTGGGGAGACCTGATGAAACCTGACAAAGTTCCCGTGGGGGACAAGGTTCCCTCGGCAGGCGATTGTTATCGGTTCAATTTGACGAATCCGGCGGTTGACCTCTGCCTGACCGGTCCCAGATCAGTTGCCGATCTGACAGCCGCGCTTGACGCTTTGGACAAGGGCCCAATGACTCCAGAGGAAATGGACTGGATGCGGCGGGTCGGCCAAGCCAAGTACTTCAAGCCAAGCCTGTTCTCCATCAAGGGATAAGAGAACGAAATTGGTCCCGCCGGTGCTATGATTTGATCACCTAAATCCATATAATCTCCTCCCTCAACGATTCGAACCGTTGGGGGCATTTTCTGGGTTGTGCATCGCTTTGTTTCCGACGGCTAAACACCTGACTCGCACGATGCGCGCCTGGCGGAAGGTGTCCGCTAAGCTCGCCGAATCGTGGGCGGAGTCCGGAAACCAGCGAAGACAAACGTAAACCTCTCACCCTTTTGAACGTTCGTCACTAAAACCGGCCGAAAACACGCGATGCAGGTTCCACCAGAGCGGCGGACGCTGGAATAGACAATCCCCGCGGAGCCGGCCTCCAAAAGCTGGGCTGCGAGTGCCTGCGAGGCAGCATAGCTGGTTGGAGAGAGACAATCTGCGTGCTCCGTCGTTCCTCGAATGTCGTGGAATTCGGCACGAAAATCCGCGCGATAATCGACGTAATCTGCTATTTCTTCTTCGTCCCAATCGATTTCTTGCAGCCAGAGCTGCTTGTGGTATGCAACTTCCGTCTGTGAAGTCTCCAATTCAAAGCCCGCATACCACGCACCCCGATCCGCCGAATTGAACCGAGAGCCGTTCGGTGCCGGGTGGCAGAAGGCTGCATTGATAATTCGATACGAAGGAATTCCAAAGACCAACTCCCTTGCGTCGATCCCCGGCAACAGTCCGGATTCTGCTAAAAGGCGATCGTTAGTGGCGTTATCGAGTTCAAAGATCCCGTCCAGAAGATCTCCGGCATCCGTGAGCCGGGTCAGAACAGACGCCCCGCTCTCGGCGTATTGAGCGGGAATCAGTCGATGCGTATCTCGTTGATCAACTTGAGCCGTGGCAGGCAAGGCTTATCTTCCGCCACGACGGCTATCCAGCAATCGACGGACAGCGAGCATGCCAGGCATTCCACCCTGGATCAGAAACGCCAGAGGGGGCTGGTTCTTGAACATTGGGTTGCTGTTCGGCCGCGACACCCACTGGTTCGCAAGTTTTTCACTGAACAGAATGTTAAGAGCTTTGAAGATTCCGATCAGGAGTGAAACTCTGGTAAGTTCATCTTGCGTCAGAACACCCTTTCGGCTCTTTTTCAGCCCGTAATATCTTCCGTTGGAAATCCCTCCCAGCAGTCCCATGGCATCGTCGCTTTTCAGGCCCCATTTCTCGGCGATCTTGAGGACCGCTTCGATGGCTGCCGGACTCAGTCTTTTGCGCGTGGTGGAGTCAGTCAGATCTGGCAGCTTTCTTAGATCCAGCCCTAGATCACGTGGGATGGTCTGAGTAGCCACAGAAGTCCTCCATTTATGTAGTACTGTATATCTATATATGGAGCACTGTCAAAGAATCGTGGTTGTGCGAAGGTCGCAAGCCCAAGAACTTTGCAAAATGAAAAGTTATTCTTGATACTTTGCAAATTGCAAAGTATCTTTGTACGTGCAGCGTATTTTGCGGTGGCGGTTGCGCAGCAGGACATTTTGAATACCCCTATGAATGTCGTCACTCGCAAGCATCTCGTCGAGGCTGAAGAACAGTACCCCGACGCCGCTAAGGAGATTCAGGCCTGGTACAAAATCACGCAGGCGGCACGGTGGCAGAATTTCGTGGATGTGCAGCAGGTCTTCAAGGATGCCGATAACGTAGAGGGGTATGTGATCTTCAATATCCGCCAGAATCGCTACCGGCTGGTCACGATCATTCATTACTCGAGGGAGAAGGACGGCCGGATCACGGAGGGACATATTTACATCCGCTCTTTCTTGACGCACAAACAGTACGACAACAAGGCGAATTGGAACAAAGGAATTAAGTAATGAGCACAGCACTGGCAGATCCAGCCGCGATGATCCGGCAGGGGGCACCGCGCCTGATCCACTCCGATGCCGAACTCGCGGAATACACGCAGGCACTTTTTAGTCTCACGGCTAAAAGCGAGCCCTCTGCGGACGAAGAAGAGGCGATTGGGCTTATTACACTTCTGATCGAGCGATATGAATCTCAGCACTACCCAGTGCCTGACGCCGCGCCTAACGAGGTGCTGCGGTTCCTTCTCGATCAGAATGGGCTTTCGCAGCGTGACGTTGCAGCCGAGCTAGGGAGCGAAAGTACCGTGTCGCTGGTTCTCTCAGGTAAGCGTCCGTTGAACCGCGACCATATTGCAACGCTCAGCCGACGTTTTCATGTTTCGCCTTCTGTTTTCTTCGCTAAATAGTCAAATTACCGTCATCCGGCGTTAACCGACTTTCTTCACCGATCTGAGGTTCTATGAGGGGTGTCCCTCGACCACGGAGGCGGTAGGGAAATCGCTGAAGCGGAGACAATGCTTCCTCCAATCGGTTGTGCCATCGGGCGGTAGCTCGAGACTCCGCGGCGTTCTTTTCCAGATAAACGACCTCAAGATCGCGAACTGCGCGAGCCGCCAGTTCGACGCGGCGGTGTGCCCTGTTTGCGCCGAATCCCATCGAAGACTTCTCGCACCTGGCGGGTACGTCCATGCGTAACATCGTTTAGACCCTGGCGGATGCCTTCTTCCGCATCGGCGCGAGCGGCGATGTCGAGCAACCGCTGGTAGGCTTCGGCGTCCTGCACGATAGCGGCTGCCTTCCCTCGCACAGTAAGCACGACGGGGCGATCGCTCTGTTTGAGGTGTTTCACAATTTCGGACGAATGGCGGAGGGAGGTTGTCAGCGATCGGACGTCATTCTCAAACTTACTCATCGGTCTGACCATGTTCGTACAACCGCGTGGGATGGCGACAGGATACCAAGCCTATTTCAAAGGGGGCGTCTTGCCCAGCCTCATTCCATGAACTTCGCTAATAATCAGCGCCGTACATCACGGACTTACCTTGAACGGGTTGAATACTGGGACGCCTAGCTGCTTAAAATCATCCTCGTTTCTTGTCGCTACGATGAGATCGAACTTACGAGCTGTGGCCGCGATCATCCCGTCCTCAATAAGATAGTCTGATTTGCCGTGCATCAGTCGGCCCCATTCCCGGAACGAGGCTGTATCCATAGGGAGGATCTGATACGACGCTTCCAACTCGTCGACCCATCGTTCGATCTCACTGGCCTTTGGTGGGTCTTGGCGGCGCGTTAACTCAATCCCGGCCTGCAACTCGCCCATAGTCACCGCGGAGAGAAACACCTGGTCATCTCGCAAACCGGTGAGCCAGGCGACGACTGCGCCGTGGGGCTTGGGCTTCCGGGTCTCTGAGACCACATTGGTATCTAATAAATACCGTTTCACTTGAAGTTCACCGGTTTCCGCCGCCGCACGGTCCCCCTGTCAGGGATCAAGTCTTCAAATCGTGGGCCCGGACCAAGCAGCAATGCCTTGACGCCTGGCCGCGCTGATTTCTGCAGCCGCCGCCATTCGTCGATCGGAACCAGCACGGCAGCCTCAACGCCGCGGCGCGTGACAACCTGCGGCCCCTTTTTGAGGGCGAGTTCAAGCAGTTCACTAAATCGGGCCTTCGCGTCTTGCACCTGCCATACAGCCAACTTGCACCTCCATCAGACTACAGGATATGACTAGTCATAACACTAGTCAAGTCATCAATTTCAGCTCGCCCATGCCAGCTAAGAGTCCTCCGGTCTCGGCCTGCAGGTCAGAATAGCGACAGTTGACCGGCAGGTGTATCTCTGCGTGGGGAACGGCGCGACGAACTGGCAGCCTCCAAGAGGGCTGCGCCCGGAATCGACTCGATCGGCATCGGCAGTGTTGTCGGGACATCAGTTTCCGCATGCTCAATCGCCATGTTCCCCAATCCCTCCTCCGCTCGCGCCGACGTCGAAGGCCGCAATTGGCCAAGGGCTCGCCAGATTGAATCGGCGGATTCTCCGATCCCCTTGTTTTCGACAAGCTCACGCGCCATCGCCGTGAGCATGTCATCATCGCCGTCGATTGCCTGGAGACCTTCGGAAGTGAACTTCCCTTCCATGGCCAACGCCACGAGGAGTTTCTTCCCCATTAAGCGGAGGCAGAGTTCCTGCATCGTACCCTTGTAGGCAAAGAACTTCACCTCCACGGGCCGGCTCTGGCCGATACGCCATGACCGCCGGCTGGACTGGCGCAACGTGTGTAGCGAGTAGCCAGTCTCGTGAAACAAGATGGTAGGAAAGTCCAGCAGTCCGGTCTCAACGATCTTGGGATGACAAATCGCCACATCAATTCCACGGCGCAATTGCTCGCGGTACGAGGCTTCGCGCCGGTGAGTGGGAACGCTGGCCCGCAGGATCGCCGCCCGTATTCCCTCAGCGCGGAATAGCTGTTCCAGACGCACCGTTACATCGTGCTTGTTAGTGTAGACGGCAAATCCCTGTCCTGCACTCAATCCGCAGCAACTCCACCCACTTTAATTGAGCGGTATTGTCCAAATGGGGCAACCCTTCAAAAGTCGCCGGCCAGCATCGGAGGCTTATTTATCAGTTCACGGATTTAGGATTCGACTTTCGGGACGGTAAGTCCACGGGGCGAGGAAGGCGGTGTGCCATGGGGAACTTTTTCCGAGACGCAATGCGCACAAGTTGACAGCACTGACGAGAGCCGAACGCGCTTCCCTCCGCAGCCACCGAGCTTTGTTGCTGCTTGCTTCTAGGCTGTTTGCCGTTTCCTGCAGCGTCCCATCAATTTCGCGACTGCCCGCAAGGTTTCATTTACGTCGTCTGCGGTCTGGAATTGGCTAGCGACTTCTGGTGCTAAGACGACAACGTTAGTACCGGCTGCATAGCGCGCAGCATGTTTACCGCGCACGCCTTTGCTGAAATCGTACTCGGGACGCATTTGGTCGGAACTACGCGGCTTTCTCTTATTCTGTTTCTTCATATTGTTTTCGCTCATTGCGAGCACCTAGTCACGCACTTATAAGGCGGATTTTGTTGGCTCGCTCCGTGTACGATACCACGAGCAGACGCCCGAAGCAGGAAAGACCGATGTCGAGAAAGCGCATTTCTACCGAGGAATGATCGGGATCGGCGATCGTGATCGACAGCGGGTCGGCGGACACCGTGGTGGCCTCATGAAAGAACACACCGTGCGCTCTGAGGTTCGACTCTGCTTTGCGTTTGTCGCATTCGAAGCTCAGTGCCATCGGAGATCCTCTTTATATCAGACTGGATAGAGAGAACGCGACCAAACCAGGGCGCAGAGAAGCCCTACGATTATGAATCAACTTCATGGCGTGGTTGATGCTGCTTGGTCTCCTTGAGTTCGACGATCTGGCCACTCTCGTAAGCGAGGGTTAGTTCGTGGCTGAAACGTTCTCGCTTGCGAATGATGGTCTCGCCCTCGGTTTCGCCGTCCTCGTTGAATTCATCCACGTACTTGACCGACCGCCAGTGTGCGATGTGCCGCATTTCACCCTCCCCGAAGAAGCCATTCAGCATGCCGTTGCAGGCCAGCAGGCCATTTCCGTATCTTCGCCGAAAATGGGCCTAATCATTGCATCGTCTGATGGAAACATATGATGCGTTGCCGTATAGTCAGCATCGTCTCGTCTGCTGATTAGGGTGTGCAGAAGCTGCACAACCAAGTGGAGGATGACGACCATCCAGGACGAGTGGGATCGATCAGGACGGGTTCAACGCAGAATGGCGATTTCCTCTGAGGCATATAGCAGAGTGAGTTCGTTGGTAAATCTCTCCCTCTCGCGTCGAATGATGGTGCCGTCTTCTTCAACTTCTTCAGAGCAGTCTGTGACCTTGACGGATCGCTAGGTAGCGATGTGCCTATCCTCGCCGGAACCAAAGACGCCGTCCAGAAGTCCGGCTATCGCGCACAGTGCGACGTGGCCCCCATGCAACGGGGTCACAGGACGCCCTTTGATCTCCGCCCGGCACACGGTAAGGATTCTGGCCGCCTGGCGATATGCTGCTGACTTCAGCAACAGGTCTTCGATCTCATCCAGTGGCAGGCCGCGATGAGTCAACTCGACAGGTCCGCCCTCTGGAACCGAGTAGACTGCATCGGCAGAGTAAGGGAGGACAGGAAGTTGCTCCCACTTACGACTCATCTCAGCGATTAAATTTCGCGCCTTGATGAGATCGGCATCAGACAGCTGATTGCATTCACGGCGCGTACGCCTGGTACCGAGCAGCACGACCTGCTTGTACTTCGCAGCCTCCGACTTGCCCAGCCGGTAAGCTTTCTTGTCCTTGAAGTGGAAGGCGAGAAGGCGCCCGCAAACGGCGAGACGATCTCCGGGAACGACCAGAACCAGCACGCCAGCAGGCTTGAGCCAGCGGTAGCAGTGCTCGAAAAATATCTCTTCCAACCTGCGGTTTTGGGATGGGCCGGATTCGAAGTCGTAGGGTGGATTCAGATAGAGCAGCGACAGGGACTCCACTGGGCAGTGCACATCCAGGGCATCGCCATCAATGACGGGGTGGCCGACCTCGCGGGCCTGTTCAACGCGGCAAGCGTCCAGTTCGATACCGTATCGGATCGCTTGCGGATTTCCGGCAATCACCTTAAAAGCGCTGCCGTCGCCGATGCAGGGGTCCAGTACTGCGTATCCAGAAAGCGGAAACTGCAGGAAGCGTCGAATCCGTTCAGCCTCCGCTAATGGAAGAGGAAAACAGCCGAGTTTTTGCTTGCCCGCCAAGCGCATGGTGCTTCCCTATTGAACCATTTGGGGATGATGATGATCTGTGCTTGCATTCACAGAGCCATGGGCAGTAATGTCGCAACTGTTATGGCTCTTCATGCGTCTGCGAAGATCGGAAGAAACGAACCCTGCCCC
>Ga0208714_1000519_pt1 | contig 10908 bp, 7 predicted proteins | sample NGESurshal072012_3_FD_184461 | JGI IMG/M metagenome (GOLD analysis project Ga0208714, IMG submission 184461) | Arctic peat soil microbial communities from Barrow, Alaska - NGEE Surface sample 415-1 shallow-072012 (SPAdes) | ecosystem: Environmental > Terrestrial > Soil > Wetlands > Peat ... | reverse complement strand
GCCCGCCGTGCCCAGCTTTACCCGCCTACGGCATAGCTGGTACGGCGTGTCGCGGCCGCCGGTGAGTGAAGGCGCCGGCGGGCGGGGCCAAGTCCCTGAGTCGGCAATCAGTCCAGGTAGTCGCGCAGCACCTGGGAACGGGAGGGATGCCGCAGCTTCGACATCGTCTTCGACTCGATCTGCCGGATCCGCTCCCGGGTGAGCCCGTAGACCTTGCCGATCTCGTCCAGGGTCTTGGGCTGGCCGTCGGTGAGGCCGAACCGCAGCTGGATGACGCCGGCCTCCCGCTCGGAGAGGGTGTCGAGCACCGAGCCCATCTGCTCCTGCAACAGCGTGAAGCTCACCGCGTCCACGGCTACGACGGCGTCGGAGTCTTCGATCAGGTCACCAAACTGGGTGTCGCCCTCGTCGCCGATCGGCGTGGAGAGGCTGATCGGCTCCCGCCCGTACTTCTGGACCTCGACCACCTTCTCCGGGGTCATGTCCATCTCTTTGGCCAGCTCTTCGGGCGTCGGCTCGCGGCCGAGGTCCTGGAGCATCTGCCGCTGGATGCGCGCCAGCTTGTTGATGACCTCGACCATGTGCACCGGGATGCGGATGGTGCGCGCCTGGTCGGCCATCGCTCGGGTGATCGCTTGACGGATCCACCAGGTGGCGTACGTCGAGAACTTGTAGCCCTTGGTGTAGTCGAACTTCTCCACCGCGCGGATCAGGCCCAGGTTGCCCTCCTGGATCAGATCGAGGAAGAGCATGCCGCGGCCGGTGTAGCGCTTGGCGAGCGACACCACCAGGCGCAGGTTCGCCTCCAGCAGGTGATTCTTGGCCCGCTGACCGTCCTCGACGATCCACTCCAGGTCGCGTCGCAACTCGGGCGACAGCTTCTTGCCCTTGCCGCCGGCGGCGATGCGCTCATGCTCGGCGCGCAGCTTCTCCGAGGCGTACAGGCCGGCCTCGATTCGCTTGGAGAGCTCAACCTCCTGCTCGGCGTTGAGCAGCGGCACCTTGCCGATCTGCTTGAGGTAGTCCCGCACCGAGTCCGCGGTCGCCGATGCCTCGGCGCCACGCCGGGCCTCGGCCGCCACCGCGGCCTCGTCGTCCTCTTCGTCCTCGACAACCACGGCCTCGGTCGCGACCTCGAGCTCGGCCACGTCCGGCTCGTCGGGCTCGACCGCGGGCCCCCCAGGCACCCCGGCGAGTACGTCGTCGGCGGAAGGGCCGGCAGCAACCGGCCCGGTGGTGGCGGCTGCACCGTTCGCCGGTACCGAGCCGGCATCAACGGCGGGTGTGACCTGACCGGCAGATGCCGTCTGGGAGTTGGCCGACTTGCCGGCCGCCTTGCCGGCCGACTTGTCGGCCGGAGCCTTCTTGGCGCGGCGAGACGTGGCACTGGCCGGCGACGTAGCGCTGGCCGATGTCCGACCGCGAGCGGCCGACGCGGACTTGCGGGCCGGTTCGCGCGCGGCGCCATTGGGGGGCTCGGCCGGAACGTCCGCTCCAGCAGCCGCGGACTGCAACCCGACCGACCCGGAGACCGTGGGGCTGCCGTCCTCGACGACCGTCACGCCGGCTTCGGTAAGTTCTCGTAGCACTCGCTCCACCCTCGCCTGGCTCAATCCGTCTGCTGCCACCGCCGCCCGCACGTCTGCCACGGGCACCGACCCCTGGCTACGGCCTTGCTGCAGCAGGGAGCGCACGGCGGAGGGGTCGGGCAACGAAGCGGACGTCACAGAGCACCTTTGCTGTCTGGGGGTCCGGGATGAGGCCGACGGCGGGCATCGGGAGCAGCGTCAGCCCGCACGACCCGTACGGGAAACCCGGGTGTGCGTTGCACATATTCCCATGTAGCCGCGCCAACCAACGCATCGACCCGCAGGGCACCCCCCGAGCCGGCCCCCCGAGCCGACTCGGCGGTGCCGGCGGGAGCCCGCGCACCGATCAACCGAACGCCAGGCCATTCTCGACAGCCAGCTCAGCCCGGAGCCAACAGCACGGGAACCACAAAGTAGGCCAGGATCCCCAGGCCGAGCACGGCCGCGACGGCCCAGGGCCACAGGCCGGTTCGAGATTGCCAGGCTGCCCTTCCGCGGACCGCGGCAGTGGTCAGTACCCCGGTGATGCCGAGCAACAACAGCCCCCCGCCGACCACGAGCAGCCCGTAGCCCTCAACTGCCGACACGACACTCGCCAGCCGCCAGCCGCGATCCGATCCGGCCGACCCCCGCCGGACATCGCGTCGTACCGGTCGGCATGTTCCTGCCCATGATCACCTCGCCCCGGACCGTCAACCGGCTGACCCGAACCCCCGCACCGAGCGCTCCGCCGCTGTCGGTATGCCCCGCCAGGCGGTGGTGGAACGACCGGACGGAACAACGAGTTGGGCTGGGTGCACCGGTGGCCCGTCCGGGCTGGGTGCACCGGTCGCCCCGTCCGGCTGCGCTGAGCTCGGTAGATCGGGTAAGACAGGGCTGTCAGCGAGTACGACGGCGGGCCTTGGCAGGAAGGGACGGCCGTGCTGCACGACCTGCTCCTGCTGCCGGTGGCCAGGCCCTGGCTGGTCGCCGTACTACTGGTGGCTGCGGGTCTGCTGTGGTGGGCGGGGTGGCGGCTGCGTCGGACCACCCGCCGACGGCTGACGGTGATGGCGCTGGTCGGGGCCGTGCTGGTGGCGGTGGCCGGCGGCGCCAACGCCGCCAATGTCTACTTCAGCTACCTGCCGCACGTGGGCGACGTCGTGGGCGTGGGGTCCTGGCGGCAGGTGCCGGCGGGTACCGGCACCACCCCAACCCACCTCAGCGCCGTCATGCCCGCCGACCCCCACGCTGCGGGATCGCCACCGGCGCCGACCGTCGGTCACGGCGCCGTGACCTCGGTCGCCGTCGCGGACCGGGCGTCCGGTTTTGGCAGCTATAGAGCGGAGGTGTACCTGCCGCCGCAGTACCTGGCCGAGCCAACCCGCCGGTTCCCGGTGCTCTACCTGCTGCACGGCTCCCCCGGCGTACCGGTGGACTGGCTGCGCGGCGGCGAGGCCACGGCGGCCGGCGACGCCCAGGCCGCGGCCGGGCATCCGCTGGTCATCGTCATGCCCCGGGATAGCCACTGGTGGCTGGATGACTCCGAGTGTGTGGACGGCGTGGCGGAGCGGGCCGACACCTATGTGTCGGTGGACGTGGTAGCGGCCGTCGACGCGCAGCTGCGCACGGTGGCGGACCGGAGCCACCGGGCGGTCGGCGGCATGTCCGCCGGCGGGTACTGCGCGCTCAACCTCGGGCTGCGCCACCGCGACACCTTCGCCGCGATCGTGGACATGTCCGGACTCACCGTGCCCACGCACGCCGGTGGGTTGGCAGCCCTGTTCGGCTCGGGACCGGCGGGCCAGGCGCGGGCGGAGGCCAACATGCCGGCGCTGTACGTCGCGACGCTGAGCCCGCGGCCCACGACCGCGGTGTGGATGGATGCCGGCAGCAGCGACGCCACCGTGCTGGCCCAGATGCGGCCCATGGCGGCCGCGCTGCGTGAGCGGGGCTACCCGGTCCGGTTGGGCACCCGCCCCGGCGCGCACACCTTCCATGTGTGGGCGCCGGCGCTGCGGGAGGCGTTGCCTTGGGTGGCCGACCAACTGGGCGCCTGATCGGCGCACGCATCGGCGCACGCATCGGCGCGACCGCAAGAGCGCAAGGTCAACCCGAGCCGCCACCGCTCGCCGGCGCCGTCGGAGCCCCGCCGGCGGCCGGCGCGGCTGGCGGTGCCGGTGGCGCGACGGGTGCCGCCGGCGCGGGCACCGGAGCCGCAGGTGGTGCCGGGGTCGGCGCAATGGCCGGTGGCGCCGATGGCGGATTGCCGGTTACACCGGACGTACCTCCGGTATCCGCCGACGGGGACGCCGACGGGCGTGTTGGCCGCCGCGGTCGGGTTGACTGTGCGGAGGTGTCCGGCTGGACGAACGGGGTGGCCATCACTGCGGCGCCGCCGGTGAACTCGGCCACCGGCGCGTCCGCCAGCGCCCCCGACACGGTCTGCCGCCAGATCCGGGCCGGCAGGTCACCGCCGTACACCTGCCGGTAGTAGGTGCCGTTGATGGTGACGTTGCGGAGCGGATGGGCGTTGCCCCCGGTCGGGTCACCGATCCAGACCGCGGCGGCGAGGTCCGGCGTGAAGCCGGTGAACCAAGCCGCGCCGTAGCCCTCGGTGGTGCCGGTCTTGCCGGCGGCCGGTCGGTCGAGCTGCGCCGCTCGGCCGGTGCGGCCGGAGTCGGGGCCGTCGACCACCCCCCGCAGCACCGAGGTCACCCGGTCGGCGACGTCCGGATCCAGCACCTGCTTGCACGCCGGGTCGAAGGATCCGACCGGCTGGCCGGCGCGGTCGGTGATAGCGCTGACACCCCGAGGCGGGCAGAAGCTACCGTGCGCCGCCAGCCCGGCGTACGCCCCGGCCATGGCCAACGGGCTGACCTCGTTCGTCCCGAGGGTGAACGAGGGCACCCGGGCCAGCGGCTTGCCGTCCGCGCGGCGGACGCCGAACGCCTCGGCGAGCGCGGCCGGACCGTCCAAGCCGGTCCGCTCCTCGAGCTGGACGTAGTAGGTGTTCACCGACTCCCAGGTGGCCCGCACCAGGTCGAATCGCCCGGCTTCACTGTCGCCGGCATTGGACACGGTGTACGCCGTCTGCCGACCGCCCTGGAAGTCGCTGAACTTGGCGGATGTGTACCGCTGCGGCGCGTCGATGGTGGTGGACAGCGGCAGGCCCTGTTGCAAGGCGGCCGCCAGCACGAACACCTTGAACGTCGACCCGGCCTGGAAGCCGCCGCCACCGCCGGTGGCCAGGTTCACCTTGGTCTGGTTCGCGGCGCTGTCGTCGCCGTAGTTTCGGTTGACCGCCATCGCCTGGACGGCCCCGGTGCCTGGCCCCACGACGTCGACCGCCGCGGCGAACGAGCTGTCCCGCGGTACGGCGGAGTCGACCGCATCCTGCGCCGCCGCCTGGACCGAGGGCACCAGCGTCGTGGTGACGGTCAGCCCGCCGCGGTAGAGCCGGGAGGTGCGCTCCTCCGGCGTGGCACCGAACTGCGGGTCATTGAGCAGGCTGGTCTTGACGAAGTCGCAGAAGAAGGGCACCGAGCTGGCCTCGCAGCCCTGTGGCGTCGTGGTGGGCTGCAGCGCCAGCGGGGTGGCGGCCGCCGCCTGGGCCTGGGCCGGGGTGATGTCGCCGAGCCCGGCCATCCGGTCCAGGACAACGTTACGCCGCGCCAGCGCCCGGTCCGGATGCTGCAGGGGGTCGTTGAGCGCCGGACCCTCGACCAGCCCTGCCAGCATCGCGGACTGGGCCAGGTTGAGCTGCTGGACACCAATGCCGAAGTAGTGCCGGGCCGCGGCCGCGATGCCGTAGGCGCCGTCGCCGAAGTAGGCGATGTTCAGGTACCGCGCCAGGATCTCGTCCTTGCTCAGCTTGCGGTCCAGCGTCAGGGCGTAGCGCAGCTCGCGCAGCTTGCGGCTCAGGGTCGGCGCCCGGGCCTCGGCCTGCGCCTCCTTGGTATCCGCCGTCTCCACCAGCACGTTCTTGACGTACTGCTGGGTTAGGGTGGAGCCTCCCTGGCGGGTACTGCCGACGCCAAGGTCGGTCGCCAAGGCGCGGACGGTCCCCCGAACGTCGAGGCCATGATGGTCGTAGAACCGGGCGTCTTCGATGTCGATCAGGGCCTGCCGGGTGACCAACGGGATGTCAGCTAGCGGCACCTCTTGGCGGTCCTCGGCGAAGAAGGTCGCAATCGGCGACCCATCCGCGGCGACCAGCCGGGAGCCCTGCGCGAGCGGTGGGGTGTCCAACTCGCTCGGCAGGACGATATAGGAGTCCGCGGCAGCCTTGGCAAGCCATCCGGTGCCACCCACCGCGGGCAGCGCCGCGGCCGCGAACAGTCCGCCGGCCAGCGCACACGAGCCGACCAGCCGCACCACTCGGCCCGAGATATCGCCCACGACAAAGGTCAGGCTACCCGAACGCTCCGGATGGGTCGGCGAGATCGGCGTAGCTGGTCCGGAGGTCGCGCTTGAGGATCTTGCCGGTCGGGTTCCTCGGCAGGGCGTCGGCGATCTCGACGTACTTGGGCACCTTGAAGCCGGCCAGGTGCTTCCGACATAGCGCCAGCACCTCCTCGACGTCGACCTGCTGGCCGGGCCGCGGCACCACGACCGCCGTCACCGCCTCGATCCAGTACGCGTGCCGGACGCCGAAAACGGCCACCTCGGCCACCGCCGGGTGCCGGTAGACGACCTCTTCGACCTCGCGGCTGGCGACGTTCTCGCCGCCGGACTTGATCATGTCCTTCTTCCGGTCCACCACTGTGAGGTAGCCCTCGGCATCCAGCACCCCGAGGTCCCCACTGTGGAACCAACCGTTGCGGAAGGCCTCGGCCGTGCGCTCCGGGTCGTGGTAGTAGCCGAGCATCGCGTGCGGACTGCGGTGCACGATCTCCCCGACGGTGCCGGTCGGCACCGGGCGGTCGTCGTCGTCGACGATGCGGGTCTCCACGTTCAGCCCGGCCCGGCCGGCCGAGCCGAGCTTGGTCAGCTGCTCCTCCGGCCGCAGGATCGTGGCGACCGGCGCCATCTCGGTCTGGCCGTAGAAGTTGAACAGCCGTACGCCGGGCAGCCGGCGATCCAGCTCGAGCAGCACCTCGGTAGGCATGATCGCCGCCCCGTAGTAGCCGGCGCGCAGCGACGACAGGTCGCGGACCTCCAAGTCGGGGCAGCGCAGCAGCGAGATCCACACCGTCGGCGGACAGAACAGCTTGGTCACCCGCTCCCGCTCCACCGTGGCCAGGATCGCCGCCGGATCCGGACCGGGCAGCACGATGCTGGTCGCCCCCAGCCAGATGTCAGGGGTGAGGAAGCAGTGCAGCTGGGCGCAGTGGTAGAGGGGTAGCGCGTGCACCTCAACGTCGTCATGGCGCATCTCGCCGTCTACCATCGCGGTGACGTACTGCGCGATCAGGCTCCGGCTGGACAGCATCGCGCCCTTGGGCCGGGACTCGGTGCCGCTGGTGTAGAGCAGCTGCACCGGGTCGTCGTCGCCCACGGCGACGTCGGGATCGCTGTCATCGGGGTGCTCGAGCCAGGTCGCGACGTCTTCCCAACCGCTGGGTGTCCGGCCGGACCCCAACCGGATGCAGCCGCGTACGGCGCGGGCGTCGGTGCGCAGCGCGGCGGCGCCGTCCTCGGCGGCGGCCAGCTCGGCGGCGGCCAGCTCGGCGGCGGCTTCCGCCACCGGCACCAACGCGTCCTCGACCACCATCCCCCGGGCTCCGCAGTGGCCAAGCACGTAGCCGACCTCGGCCGCACCCAGCATGAAGTTGATCGGCACCGAGACGGCGCCCAACCGGGCCAGGGCGAAGTAGACGATGACGAAGCTGTCACAGTTGTGCGCCAGCACTGCTATCCGGTCGCCCCGGGTCACGCCGCGGGCGTCCAGGGCGTTCGCGGTGCGGTTGACGGCACCGTCGAGCTCGGCGAAGGTCCAACGTCGGTCGGCGAAGACCAAGGCGGTCTTCGCCGGCTCGCGCGCCGCAGACCGGCGCAGCAGGTCGCCGATGGTCTGGCGGCGGGCGTGCTCGACAGTCGCCGGCGCAGCGGCTGCAGCGGTCATCCGGGCACTCTAGGGCCGGGGGCGGTGGAGTTCAGGCCGCGCAGCAGCACCTGGGTGTAGCAGTGCGGTCCCCCGTGACCGCCGGTGAGCTCGGGAAAGTCCAACTCCTCGACGGTGAGCCCGGCTGCCCACAGCCGGTCCCGGAGGCCGTCGTCGACCGAGCGCACCGCGAGATAGCGCCCGGGACCGACCAGCAGTCCGTTCGTGGCGGCGACGTCACGGTCCGCGGCCGGCAGCGTCACGACGTCGTACCCCCGATCCGCCAGGTACCGGAACAGCCCGACCGTCGCCGACCTCCGGTAGAGCAGCCCGTGCCGGGTCTGCTCCGGACGCCACACGTCGACCTCCGGCTCCCGCGCCCCGAGTCGGTCCTCGCAGATCCCGGCCAGCGATGGTCCGTAGACGGCGAAGTAGCTGTCCAGGTGACCGTCGGCGTCGTCGGGCGCAGCTCCCGGGTCACGCACCACCGCCACCTCGGTGTCGCCGTACGCCCCGGCGTCGAGCATCTGACCGATGCCGTCGGCGTCGGAGTGCCAGCCCTGGCCCTGGAAGACGAGGTTGCCGGCCGGCAGCACGTCTCCGCCTTCCAAAAAGCCGGGCGCGGTGATCCGCAGCAGCGGCTCAATGCGGAGTTGGCGCAACGCGAGCGCGGCGATGTCGTTCTCCGGGCGGCGTACGTCGAGCCGCAACCGACCCACGGCGACACCCGCGGCGGTGGTCACCAGCGGGTCGCGCAGGAAATAGGCGTTGTTGGCGGGGTCGACGCTGAACGACGCCCGGAAGCGGCTGGTCGAGTCCAGCGCGCGGTGGTTAGGGCGGATGTGCACCACGGGGCGCAACATGACGATGTCGACCAGGGCGGGGGGGTCCAAGGCGGCGATGGTGCGATCGTGCAGGGCCGCTAGCGACGCCCGGTCGCTGCCAGGCACTGCCGGGTCGAACTCGTAGACCAGCGCCTGCCGGGCGGCTTGGCGAAGCACTTCCGGGTCACCGGCGGCCAGCGCCTCCCGAATGTCGATGACGGTGGCCCCGGCAGCTTCCAGCCGATGCCGGAAGTGGCGGTGCTCACGGACGGCACCGGTGAGCGAGAACGGCTGGGCGATGCTGGCGGCGTCGGTGTCGAGCAGCCCGAATAGCGTCTCGATGGCGGGCTCGCAGACCAGCACGAGCCGGGCGGGGAGCCATTCGGCCGGCTGGCTGGCGGCGTACGTCCTCTGGACTGTCGTCCCAGCCATGGCCGGGGCCACTGTTGCCATGGTCCCCACCTCCTATCCTTAGTAACGGCGCTGGGCCGGCTGCGGTGCAGAGGCGAACGCCCCGGCGGCATGGGGTCTTTGGGGCACGGGTTATCGGGGCTATTGGTGATCACTGAAAGATGGACTCGATAAGTCGCACGCAGCGGCGTCGAAGGCCAGACCGTCCGAGGTATCTCCGCGGACCAAGCAGCGCCGGATTGCGGCCATGGCCGCGTCGATGTCGTCGAGACGCAGCTAACCTGCCGGACAGCCGACGGCGGACAGATGGACGGGCGAACACGGCGATGCGCGGCGACGGGAACGGCTGGGTGGTCTGCGCCGCCGGCCACCGACATTGGGGGCGCTTCGGTGCCGCCGGACTGCTGTTGCGCCACACCGACCCGGCGGATCGGTGCTGGGTCCTACTCCAGTACCGCGCGCCGTGGAGCCACCATGGCGACACCTGGGGGCTGCCCGGCGGCGCCCGGGACAGCCACGAGAGCTCGGTCGAGGCGGCGTTGCGGGAAGCGGCTGAGGAGGTGACCCTGGACCTGTCGCGGATTCGGGTCCTGCGGGTGCGCCCGGATGACCACGGCGGATGGAGCTACGACACGGTGGTCGCCGGCACGGCCATCCGCCTCGACGTCGCGCCGGCCAACTCCGAGAGCCTCGCACTGCGCTGGGTGCCGGAACCGGAGGTGGCGGCGCTGCGGCTGCATCCCGGGCTAGCGGCCACCTGGCCGCAGCTCATGAGCGGCTGAGCCGCGCCCGGCCGGCACCGGCGCCCGGCCGGCACTGACTACGGCGCCAGGTCCTTCTTCAGGATCTTGCCGGTCGGACCCTTCGGCAGCTCGTCGATGATGCGGACCTCGCGTGGGTACTTGTACGCCGCCATCTGCTCTTTGCAGTAGACGATCACCTCGTCCGGCGTCGTACTCGCTCCCGGCTGGAGCGATATAAAGGCCATGACCTCTTCGCCGAGCCGCTCGTCCGGGCGGCCGATGACGGCGGCCTCGGCGACGGCGGGGTGGGCGTAGAGGACCTCCTCGACCTCGCGCGGGTAGACGTTGTAGCCGCCGCGGATGATCAGATCCTTCTTTCGGTCGACGATGAACAGAAAGTCCTCGTCGTCCTGATAGCCCAGGTCGCCGGTGTGGAACCAGCCGCCGCGAAACGCCTCCTCGGTCTCCGCCGGCTTCTGGTAGTACCCCTTGGTGATGTTGTGCCCGCGCAGCAGGAGCTCACCGACGTTGTCCGGTCCCGGCGGCAGTGGCCGGTCCTGGTCGTCGACGATGCGGACCTCGACGCCCCAGATCCGCTTGCCGATGGACAGCATCTTGCGCTCCTGGGCACTGACGTTAAACGTGGCGGTGGAGGCCGACTCCGACAGCCCGTAGCCCTCCAAGATGATCACGCCGTACTTCTCCTCCCAGCCCCGGATGACCTCACCGGGGATGGCGGCGCCGCCGGAGACCGCGATCCGCAGGCTGGACAGATCGCGGCCGACGATGTCCTCGGCCAGCAGGGCGAAGAACATGGTCGGTACGCCGAGGAAGACCGTCGCCCGGTCGCGCTCGATGGCGTCCAACACCGCCTTGGGGTCGAACCGCGGGACCAGCGACAGCGTCCCGCCGAACCGGATGGCGATGTTGAGCACGCTGGACAGGCCGAAGACGTGGAACAGCGGCAGGACCGCCAACGTGACGTCGTCGTCGCGCACCTCGAACAGGTCGCCGGCAACCGTGCAGTTCATGAACAGCTGGAAGTGGGTGAGCATCGCCCCCTTGGGGCGGCCGGTGGTGCCGCTGGTGTAGAGCAGCACGGCGGTGTCGTCGGCCGAGGTGGGACAGATGTCGCCGTCGTCCTCGGCGGTGAGCAGCTCGAGGAACGACGCGGTGCCCTCCGGGCGGGCGTCGCTGCCCGGGGCATTCACGACGTACGTCGTCATGCCGGGCGTCGTCATGCCGGGCGTCGTCATGCCGGGCGTCGTCATGCCGGGCGTCGTCATGCCGGGCGTCGTCATGCCGGGCGTCGTCAT
>Ga0208714_1000518_pt1 | contig 10910 bp, 13 predicted proteins | sample NGESurshal072012_3_FD_184461 | JGI IMG/M metagenome (GOLD analysis project Ga0208714, IMG submission 184461) | Arctic peat soil microbial communities from Barrow, Alaska - NGEE Surface sample 415-1 shallow-072012 (SPAdes) | ecosystem: Environmental > Terrestrial > Soil > Wetlands > Peat ... | reverse complement strand
CCATGCCGACGTCTCAACCACCGAGATCTACGCCCGCGCCGACCCGGAGACCAAACGCAAAGCCATCGAGAACGCCTACGAGTCACTCACCCCCGAGCCCCTGCCCAGCTGGACAGCCGACCGAGATCTCCTCGAATGGCTCGACCAGATCTGCCGATAACGCCCGGATTATGTGGCCGGAACGGAAGCCCGCGACAGGCCCGGCAAGGAAACACGCCAGCCGGCCACATAACCCAGCCGTCCACGTAATGCCGGTTATGCGGAATTCCGCATAACCGTCACACCAACGCGATGCTCGTGATCACCAAGAACGACATCGCGACCGTCGCGCTCTGGCTCGGGCACGAAAGCACGAAATCGACCGAGGTCTACCTGCACTCCAACACCACGATCAAACAGGAAGCGATCGACAAGATCGCCCCGATCGACACGCCACCCGGCCGATACAAGCCCTCCGACAAGCTGCTCGCGTTCCTCGAAAGCCTGTGAGCCCGGTCAGCCGGGGCACGGCTCCTCGAGCGCCTCGCCATCCACGACTGGAGGGTCGATGTCGAGCCGGACATAGATCCGGGCCTGGCAGCGCGGGCACATCGCGATGCTCTCCTGGTCGTGCGCGACCCAGCGAACGATCTCGTGCCCCAACCGCCGTGCCCGCACGGCAGCACCCCGCAGCACCTCGCCGCGCTGCATCGCCGCGGAGAGCACCGCGAACTCCTGATCCTTCGGGACCGTGCGCCGCACAGCGGCGATCGCGCGGTGCCCGGAGCGGATCGTCATCACCCCGATCTTGTCCGCACGCGCCTTCGCGCGGATCTCCGCCCGCCACAGCTCAGGATCGACACCCTCCGGCGAGCTGACCCCCCCGCGACGCAACAACTCCGCGTAGTCGCCGCCGGTCCGTCGAGGTAATCATCCGCGATCCGGCGAAACCGCTCGTCATGCTCAGGCTTCATGAGCGTCCAGTCGGCTGGCTACGGGTAGACGGAGCCGACCTCGAGCAAATGCCACCGAGCATTGCGGCGTGCGGCGACGATGAACACCATCCAGCCCGGCTGAGCGATCTCGCTCGCGCGCTTGGGAACCTGGAACGGGCCGATCCCGCCCTCGAACCAGATCTTCCCCGGCTCGACCTGGTCGATCATCAGCTGGTCCTCGACCCAGTCCTCCTCGCCGACATCGTCAACGTCGATGCCCGGCGCCTTCATCGCGACCTCGACGAGCAGGTCGGTGAGACGATCTGCCGCGGGAAGCTCGCGCGCGCTGTCCCGCGCGCGGTCGACGGCAACCTCGGCCGCGTCAGACTCGATATACGCCTGCTGCTCGAGCCAGCGTGCGAGCTTGCCGGTAACCGTCCCAGCGGCCTTGAGCAGCTCCTGGCCGGCGCTCACCTTGCGGACCATGAAATAGCCGAGGAACTCGCCGAGGTGCGGCGGGATCTCATCCGGCCCGAACAGATGGCAGAACGCCTCCTCATCCCCGGCGTCGAACGCCTTCTGCCACCGCTTCGCATCCCTGGCATCGAGCGACGAATACGCATAGGAATTCAAGCTGTCGCGCAGCAGCCGGATCACGTCCTCGTAGTTGCGATACGTCCGATCCGACAGACGTGCGCGCTGGTCGCGCAAGAACGCGTCGAGCGCCTGATCGATCGTCACCGTGTCCGGCATCGCGAAGGCAATCTACCCTCGCGGCCCGACGCTCTCCGTCTCGATGTCCGCCGACGCGCCTACGCTCCGCTCGATGCACAGGATTGGTGCCGACGCGGTCGACGAGCTCGCCGCAATCGACGACGCCGATGAGCTGTGCCGGCTGCTGCTCGGCAATCCGGGCGGTCGGGGGCGCAGCACCCGGCACACCGAGGCGGTCGAGCTGCTCACCCGCGTGCACGGCACCGGCGAGCTGCCGTTCTCGCTCGCCGTCGTGCTGGTGTGCACCTGCCGGCGGTGGGACCGGGTCACCGCGAAGCTGATCGCCGCCATCCACGACAGCGGGCTACTCGACGACACCGAGCTCGACGAGCTGGCCGACGTGTTCCTCGCCGAGAACCACGCGATCTCCTACCCGCTGACTTGGGCCTCCCCGCAATGGCTCGAGATCGACCTGCACGACGGGACCGGCCGCACCTACACCGTGACCGAGGACACCCCGGCACAGCACCACGTCCGGCCCGAACCGCCACTGCGTCGCTGGGCCGCACGCCAAACGCTCCAAAGCGATCCCGCACGACTGACCGAGCTGCTCAGCACCGCCGAGCGGTTCGAGCCACGCCACCGTGACGCCGCGATCCACGGCCTGCTCGACGCCGCCTACATGCTCGACGAACCGGCCAGGCGAACAGTGGTCGATCGCGGGCTCCGTGCAGCGCACGGGAGCGTGCGAATCGCAGCACTCGAGCTGCTCTGCGAACTGGACGGCGCCGAGCCCGCGCGGCGCCTCGCGGCCGCGGACCCGAACGCACAGGTGCGGAAATGGCGACCGCCGGCAGACAAGCGCGCCCCAAGCCTGTTCGCGACGTGATGAGCCCGCCGCGACCGAAACCCAGCACCAAGCTGCTCGACGCAATGATCGAAGAGGCGACCGTCGACGCCTACAACGACGAAGAGCAGATCACCGGCCTATTCACGATGCTCGAGGAGCACCTCGCGCTCCCGTTCGACACCGAGCTGCTCGGAATCACCGCCACCGTCACGAAGATCGACCTCGCCCCGGGCAACGAGATCGTCGCCATCTGCCGCCGCGGTGCGCACAAGCAGGCGATCCCGATCCTCGACCTACCGCTCCCCGACCCGGCACCTGACGGCGCCGAATGGATCGACGCCTACCGCCGCTGGCGCCGCTGAGCGCGATCACCACGTCTCAGCAGCCGCGATTATCAGAAGTCGCCGAACCGAAGATCCAGCATCCACGGCCAGAATCGCCACCGACTTCAGATAACGCCCGGCTGGAGATAAATCCGGTATCGCTCGCCGACGATCCCGAGGACCTGGCGGGTGTCTTGGCGAACGTTGGCCCACCAGCCGGGGATCTCTTCGCAGCGTGGTAACGACCAGTCGTTGACGGTGGCGATGTCGCCGCGGTCTATCGCGATCGGTTCGCGCTCGACTCGCCATCCGAGTCCGGAGCGCTCGATCGCCTCGGCCACGGTCGCCGGGGGGTGGTCGAGGACGGCACCGAGGCCGTGCCACGGCACCTCGCGAACGGAGAACATCGAGTCGTTGGCGGTGATTCCTGCGGGCATCTGAACGCTCCTCGTGATTGGTGGATCTCGCCGGGTGCGAGCGCCGATCACCGACCCGGCGCGCCCCGCCAGGGGTGCGAACATGGGAGGGGTCGGCCTCGCACACTGGCTCGAGTGGCTCCCGACAGCTCCGTCGAGGAGCGGTCGGCGGCCTTTGGCTACTCGTCGTCCGGGGCGGTGAGCTGCTGGCGGCGGTCTGCGAGCAGCTGGCGCAACGCGCTGTGCCGCGGCGTCCAGCCTGCCCATGCAGTGTCGAGGTCCTGCTCGGACTGGTCGAGCTGGTCGATCGTCAGCTCGCCGATCCGTTCCTCGATCCCGTCCAGCCGCGCGGTCGCCTCCTCGCGCGTCTTGCGCTCCGCCGCTCGCTCCTGCTGTTCCAGCTTGCGCTTGTCGAGCACCGAGCCGAGCAGCACCAGAGCGCTGTCGGGGAGGTTGTCGCGCACGAGCTTGTCGAGCAGCTCGTCGACCTCGCCGGCCCACGGGCCGCTCGCCTTGACGTGGTGCCAGCTCCGGCTGGAGATGGCGACGGCGGTCTGATCGGCATAGGTCGCCATCGTGAGCAGCGCCAACTGACGCCCGGCGATCTCGCCGGTCTTTGTCGCGCCGGCGAGGTAGTCGCTGGCACGTTGTTCCGCCTCCGGTTTCTCGAGGTAGCTGTACTTGGTCTTGCCGTTCTTCTGCGTCGTCTCGGTCACCCAGCCGGGCAGGCAGTACCGTGCGCCGCGCATTGCGATGTCGGCGAGTTCGCCGACGACCTCGACCGAGGCGATGATCTTCAGCACCTGCTCGTCGACCCGCACGCGCGAGAGCGTGGTGTATACGGCGCGGCCGAGTTCGAGGTTGAAGCGGGTCGCTTGCTCACGGGCTCCGCGCTCGGCCTCGCGCTCGAGCCTGCGTGCCTCCTCGGTTTCCTGTGCGGCGCGCTCGGTCTCTCCGGGGTCCTGTGCTTGCTCGTCGGCGACCGGGTCCGGCGGTGTGCTCTTGGGGCTTACGCCAGCGTCACGCTGCGCGCGTGCACGGCGGCGCATCTCCTTGACGGCACGGGTGAGTTGATCTGCGGCGAGCTGATTGGCGACGTCGGCGCCGACGATGATCGACTGCCAGCCCTCGCCGTGAGCCGCCCCGAGTGCGCTGGCCTGCTCGAGGTCGACGGCGTCGAATCGGATCTCGCTGACCGGCCGACCGAGCATCCGCTCGAGCGCGTCGAGGTGCTTCTTCGCTGCGTCGCCCAGCGCGAACGCGGTGACCGGATACGGAGTGTGAGCGCGGTGGACGCCTTCGGGCAGCTTGTCGCACGCGAGCGCGACGTCGAGCGGTGCGCGCTCGACGTCGGCCCATGTGTATGGCTCGTAGGTGTCTCCGGGGTGAAGCACCTCGCCGGCGGCCCCGGCGGCGAGACCGGGGTGGATGTTCTCGAGCTGCGCGAGCGCCTTGACCGCGCGCAGCGGTATCTCGTCGGCGGCGACCTTCTGCTGCAGCTGCTCTGAGAGCTTCAGGATCCGCAGGTGTTCTCGTACTCGTGCCTGGGTTGTCTGGAGCCGCTCAGCGACGCCCTTGATCGTCAGACCAGAGTCGAGCAGGCGCTGGTAGCCGCGGGCCCGGGCGAGGGGGTCCAGGTCTCGCCGCAGGTCATTCTCGATCAGCGCTTCGACGAGCAGATCCGCGTGCTCGTCGTCGTTGCCGGCGCCCGCGGGCCGGATGATCGCCGGCAGCTCCATCACGGCAGCCTTGACCGCCGCTCGGTAGCGGCGCTCGCCGGCGATGAGCACGTAGTCGCCGTGCTCGGTTGCGCGCACGCGGATCGGCTGCAGGCAGCCGTCTTGGCGGATCGACTCCGCCATCCGGTCGAGCTCGCGATCGTCCTCGACCTGACCGCGCGGATTGAAACCGTCGGGTACGACGATCCGCGACAGCGGCAGATGACGCAGCTGCATGCCTCGGTCGACGGCGTTGCCGTCGGGGTGGTCGTGGGCGTCGACTGCTGTCGTGTTGGTGGTGGCCATCAGGCCCTCCCTTGTGTCGGGTGGCCCTCGCCGGGTGCGGGGCCGGATCCCCGACCCATGGCACGCCCGGATGGCGTGCGAACATGGGCGGTGTCCGTCCCCGCGGCCGGCGCGCTACTCGACCTGCTCGAGCTCGGCGAAGGCGCGCTCGTCGAGCTGCACGTTGATCTGATGTCCGGCGGCACCGAGGGCTTCGGTCAGATGTTGCGCGTGGTCGTACGCGCAGTCGCGAGCGCGCTCGATGGGGTCCAGATGTTCGTGCTCATGCTCGGCGGTGTGAATGTCGGCCGGCCGACCGACGGGTCCGAGCATCAGGTGGGTCACGATTGTCGGCGTCTGTGGGTGGCCGACGTAGGTCGAGATCAGCTCGACTGCCAGGCCCCGCTCCGGAAGCACGGTCGAGATGGTGAGCACCATTCCGCCACCGGCCCAGCTATAGGTGCTGTTCGCGTCGGATGGCCGGTCGTCGACTGACACATGGACGGGGAGATCGCCGCGCATGTTCGCCACCACGGGTGACCGTAGCGCGCCGGGCGGCAGTTACATCACGGGGTTCCCGGCCGCTCGGAACTCGTCTGCGAGCCGCTGGCGAAGCTCTAGGAACGAGCGGCCCTTGGTCTCGATTCCCCATGCGCGCGAGGCGAAATCGTAGATTGACCCTCCCTCCTGACAGGCGCCGAAGCAGTACCAGGTGCCGTCGTCGTACAGCTGGAGGCTTGGCGTGTGGTCGTCGTGCAATCCGGTAGTCACGGAGGGGCGTACGCAACGGAGGTCAAAGGGCGCCTGGAGGGCTGGATCGCGCTGTTGCGTACGGGTTATCCGGAAGGGACTGGCAACAGTGGCTGATGGGGATACCGCCGGCCGCGAAGACCGGCGAGACGGAGGCGAGCTGGTATTCGTGGCCGGCGGACGCGGCTCGCCAGCCACCCCCGCGGACGGGCGGATCTCAGGTGCGTCGGTCGGCTGGGCGAGACACCTGCTCCGAGCGCGTTGCAGGGCAGGCTGGAGGCGCGGCGCGCGCCATGCAAAGTCGTGAATGCGGGTCCGTGGCGGCAGCGCACCCCCGGCCGCGCATGCCGCGCACAGGGGGACGGTCGGCCCTGCGCGCTGACAGGCGCGTCTCGACATCAAAGCGGGGTCCGGACGCGGACGATCGCTCGCGTGGCGTTGCGATCGTCCGCACCGGCGCCGGCGGCGACCGGCGAGCGGACGTCACGCTGGGCCCCGCAGGTGGCGAATACGGGGTTTGATACATCGCGTGCGGCGAGCCCTGCCTTCGTGTTCGCGCAGGCATTTGTCGCTGAGGGCGCACGCGTGGCTGCTTCTGTCCGGACGCAGCAGTCCGGGCGGTGCCGGCGAGGCTGCTGCTCTGGTGCTTGCTGCTCAGGAGTTCGTGGCTAACGGTGGAGGGCGGTCGTCACTCCGGCGCCGCCGGAGTGCTGCTTCGCCGGGGCGGAGGGGCAGCCGTGGCCATGTCGGTCGGCGTGGCTGTTGGCGTTCCAGAGGAGCAGCGTTGGATAGCTCGATCGGGTCAATCGAGATTGCTGCAAGTGGCCCGACGCGGAAGCGGCGCTGGATGCGTCTCAAAGCTGGGCTGGAACGATTAGCACGTCACAACGCGCGTGATGTGAGACATCGTTAAGCACCGATCCCAGGACCCGTCGGGTCGGCCCCCCGGTCATTCCACGGTTGCTCAACACAATTATCTGCGCGTGCTCAGCCTCAGCCACCTTGATGAGCTCTGCTGCCGGATCACCGGTGGAGACTAGTGTTTGCGAGACTCCGCGGGTCTAAGGGTATGAGTGCTCTCCACCCTTGGGTGCCTAGTCAAATGCGCGTGCCTAAAAGAGCATGGTCCAACGCCAACCAACCCTCTCCAAAGGAGAAATCATGCGAAGGATCAAGCTCGGAGCCGCGCTTGCCGCCATCACCGCCGTGGCCGCGGTCTCGACGCCCGGAATCGCCTCGGCTGAAACAAGCCAATCCTCGAGGCCCATCCCGACGCACGGGGCCATCATGACAGTGGTCTGCGGCGCCCTTGGGGGTGCCATCAATGGGCTCTCGGTGATCGGCGGCCAGCTCGGAAGCGGCGCGGGAGTCACCTCCGCTATAGGGGAAGCCCTCGTCGGCATCGCAGATGCAGCAGGCCGCTGAGCGCGACTAAGCCAGCGGGCTGCGCTAAGGGCCAAAGGCCGGTAAGCCCGACCCGAGAAACCCGCGCAACGGCTCCCCGGTCACCGAGGCCGGGGAGCCACGCGACTCGAGCGGCTCGATCGCCAGCAGCGAAGTCCCGATCGAACTTGCAACGGGGCCACGCCAAAGACTTCACGTAGACACCGCATAGCACCGCATCAGAGTGCCGCTTTGATCGAGATGCGGCAGTCTGGCTTTTGCGTCGCTTGATACCGACCGGCCTGACGCGGCCGTCGCCGCCAGTGTCGCCATGAGCGGGCATTCCTCACAACCAGGCGAGCACCCCTTCACCGATGCGGTTTGGGTTCCGCCACGGTCGCGGTCGTAAGCACCAACACGATCGCGATGGCGTCGGCGCGCGGCCACCGACCGTGCCTACGCCGTCGGCGTCTGCATCGCGCCGGGAATCCAGCCCGGACCGCCGTCGCGGGCTGGCTACTGATCACCCTGCCGTTGTGGGCGCTCGGCGTCATCCACCAGGGCGGCTAGACCGAGTACGCGACGAACGCGACGTTCGCGAGCGTCAGCACCCTGATCACCCAGTCAGGCACAGCATCGTGCAGGTCTGCTTGTCGATGTCTCGGCGAGCCAGCCCGGCGCGGTAGTCCTCAGCGGTGGAGTACAACCCGCACTCGCTGGCTTTCTCGTCGTGCGCGGAGCCGCCGCTGCGGTTGGGTGTCTTGCGACCGTGCGTGGGAGGGATGCGCCGTGCTCGTGCAGAACGGCTCCCGCGTCAGGCACGATGGCGAGCCGCGAACAGGCCAGCATCGCGTTCCGATCGCGCACAGCAGCCGAGCATCCGGCGCTGCGCGACGAGGTGACAGGGCGCGGCATTTGGCGCTCCGCACCGAGCGCGGCGGCTTGCTGCGCGTCGTCTCCAGACGTGGGAACGAGCGCACGGGCAGACCAGACAGCCTGATGCTCGGCGACGAGGTCTGGTGCTGGACCGACGTGTCGCTGCTGGAGGCCTTCCAGACGGCGCTCGTGAAGCGCGCCGACGCGCGGCTCGTGCTGATCTCGACGGCCGCATCATCGCTCGACTCGCCGCTCGGGCGGTTGCGGACGCGAGCGTTGTCGGGGGAGCAAATGCGCTCCGGCGCGCATTGGACGCACGGGCTCCAGGGCTGCGCTGGCTGGAGTGGTCGCTCCCGGACGGCGACGAGGCGACCGTAGGCAACGTCGCCAAGTTCAACCCGGCTCCGTGGATCACTAGGGCGCTGCTGGCCGAGCAGTACGAGCGCGTGACGCCCTTCGCCTGGGCGCAGTTCCACGCGTGCCGCTGGGGCGTCGGCAAAGGCTCGTGGCTGCCCGTGGGCGCCTGGCAGGCATGCCGCGATGACTGCGTGGTCGCGGACGGCTCCGAGGTGGTGCTCGGCGTGGACATCGGGGGCAGCCGCGCCGCCAGCGCGGTCGTGGCGGTCCAAACCGACGCCGACGGCGATGGTTCCGGTGGCACCGGCGGCGCCGGTTGCGCCGACGACACCGGCCGCCCGGCGGGCCGATTCCTCAGGGGAAACCGGCCTCGGGACGGCCGATGTCGCTCGACCGCGAAAATTGCTCCGGGTCGCGGCCGTCGAGGTCTTCCAGGGGAACGACAGCGCGCTGGGGACCGACCGACGCCGTCCGGCGGCTGGCCCAGCGCTTCGCCGTCCGGGAGGTGGCCTTCGATCCCTGGCGCTGGAAGTCCGAGGCGCTGCGGCTCGAAGCCGACGGCATCGGCCCGATGGTCGAGTTCCCGCAATCGCACGCCCGCATGGTCCCGGCCAGCGAGCGGCTCGCGTCGGCGATCATCGAGGGCCGCCTACGTCACCCCGGACACCCGGACCTCGACCGCCACGTCGCGAGGGCCGTCGCCAAGCCCTCGGGCCGCGGCTGGCGGCTCGACAAGCTGGGCCGGGCCGATCAGATCGACGCGTGCATCGCGTTGTGCATCGCCGTGGAACGGGCCGAGCATGTCCCGGAGCCGGTCAAGGTTTTGGCCTGGCTGTGAGGGCGCGTCGCACCATCGCGCGCGAGATGGGCGGGCCCCAGTTCCGCGGCCCCCGCCCGCCGCCGTGCGCGTCGGCCTTCCGTTGCGCCTCCTCGATCAGGGCGCCGTACCGCTGCCGCCACCGGCGGACGGTGCGCACTGAGACGCCCATCTCGTCGGCCACCTCCTCGGGCGACTTGCGGATGGACAGCAGACTCAACGCGTAGGACAGGCGCCACAGGTGCGCGTCCCGGCTGACCGAGTAGGTCTTGCCGTCGCGGCCGATCACCTCGGGCACCGGCGGCTCCGGTCGCTCCCAGGGCCGCGGCGACGGGAGCAGCCGCTCGGCCAACTCCCTGGACCTGGCGCGGTGAGCGCTCGACTTCGACACCTCGGAGGACTCGGCGAGGCCACGGACGGAGGTCGGCGTTTTGGTCACGTGTCCCAGGATAGAGGCCGCCCGCCGTGCGTGAAAACTGCACCAGGGCGCCATCCTCATGCGAGCGGTCAAAGAATCCGGGCGCGTCGTCGCCCGAGGCGCGTACGAGCGCGGTCAAGTCCTGAGTCGCGAGAGTAGAAAGAGCCGATGCGGCCAGAGACGTAACTGGCTAAAGCTGGAGCGAGGCCATCGTGGACGACGCTGCCGCCGCTGCGAGAAGGCGCTGGCGAAGCGAGCTTCGACCGAGAAAGGAACACCATGGGGTTCATAGCCCGCAAACTCACGCCGCGCTCAGTCACGCGCGCGACACGCCCGCTGCACCCGATCCGCTCGACCCGCAGAGACGCAAACCGGGCATGGGACAGGCAGCGGAAGGCGTCGACCGGTACTGGGCCTACGCCTTGGCTGGGGCTCATCCTGGTGACCGCTCTGGCTATGGGCGCGTTCGCCGTGTTCGGCGCCGTAGCGCTCTGGATCGTCCTGTTCCTGGGTGTCGTGGTCCTGGCCCTGGCCAACTCATGAAGCCGCTGATCATCACCCCATAGGGCGAGAGGAGCCAGCCAAGACCATCCGCCAACACGTGACGCTGCTGATCCTTGGCATCGCCCCTGATGACGCCGATCTACGGCCTCGTCATCGCCTTCTGAGCCAGCACCGCACAGCCAGCAACAACAGGCACTGGACATCGGGCATGTGAGGCCGACGCCGTCGCAGATATGCGGCCGAGCACGAATACGGAGCTAGGCTGCTGCACGCTCAGCTTGCCGATGATGCCTACGACACAGCGCCACGCCCTGCCGCGGGTCGGTGCTGCCCGAGTCACGGAACAGGACGACGTGGTGCGCCTCCAGGTTTGATCGCCGCTCGCATCGGCGCCCATCCTCGATCCACCGGCACTGCCACTCGGCTGCCTGAGCACTGCCTAGCATGAAGCGGTCTTGCGCTCCTGATCCACGTCGGGCAGAACTCGCCATAAGCCATACGACCACCCACGTCCATGCCTCGTAGTCATGCGGAGCAACTGTCAAATGTTGTGGATTCGGCAATGAAGAATGATCAGGCGGCGAC
>Ga0208714_1000517_pt1 | contig 10911 bp, 7 predicted proteins | sample NGESurshal072012_3_FD_184461 | JGI IMG/M metagenome (GOLD analysis project Ga0208714, IMG submission 184461) | Arctic peat soil microbial communities from Barrow, Alaska - NGEE Surface sample 415-1 shallow-072012 (SPAdes) | ecosystem: Environmental > Terrestrial > Soil > Wetlands > Peat ... | reverse complement strand
CCGAACAAAACGCGAACCAGCAGGTCAGGCCCGAACGGGTTGCCTCATAACTCCGAAAGTCGAGAGACCTGGAGAATCCTGCATACCGACTGCCGCCGACCCAGAGAAACATTCGAAGCGACTCTCGAAGCGACTCTCGACGCGGTCCGCGGGCTGATCTTCTTTCAAGAGACAATTCCCCGGTGAATAACCCTCGAAGAAGGCCCACCACGCTGGATGGGCCTTTGTGAGCTGGCGAGTCACCAGTGCGTCAACGGCACTCGCGGTAGTTGTCCCGGCCATGGCATTCGTAATGAAGCCGGGCCTTATTGCACAGTCCGTGGTCGTGGACCTCCTGAGCCGTCAGCTTGACCATGTCCCTTTCAGATAGAGGACGAGAAGGCCCGGCCATCTGCCAGAGCTTAGCGATGCCATCAGTCAGCTTGGTATTGGTGAGCGTCATGTCTCCTCCGCCCCGGTGCGATCCGCAATGTATCGAGCATACGCCTGACCTGCGAGGACTCCAGGCCGTCAAGAAGTCAACGGTTAATCGAATGGTCGCCACCTATCCGGCCGTCAATGCGATTCGCAAGTGTTCGCCTGAAAGATCACGAGTGTCGTCGCATCGTCTTCCTAGGGCCGATGTTCCTTGCGCCGCAACCCGGTAGCAGTTCCCTCTTTCGGGGGATACCGGCACGAGGTTCCCGCCAGTCCACGCGGCGGATGTCGGCACACGGCGACTCACCAAGACACTGGATAAGGTTTGGCGGCGCACCCTGGCGCAGTCAGGCGCTAAGGACCGCAACGCCCGCTGGGCACGGAGGGGCTCACCTGGCACGAATTCCGCCGAGAACTCAAAGGGTGACTTTCAGTGATCGCTCATCTCCGGACAGTGCACCTGACGATTTCGTCAGACAAATATCGGAGAGAGCGGTCCGCGCTATCCCTCTTCTCTGTTGAATTCCACTATCGTGCACGGTCTGTCATCCTTTTAGGGACGGACCAGTCGCGGAGCTGCGGCTACCGTGAGTGACTATGTGTGGAATCGTGGGGTATACCGGTTCACGGCAGGCGCTGCCGTTGGTTCTGCAGGGTCTGCGGCGGTTGGAGTACCGCGGTTACGACTCGTCGGGTATCGCGGTGTTGGACGGGGTCGGCGGGCTGACCGTCGCCAAGAAGGCCGGGGTGTTGGCCAACCTAGACGGTGATCTGGAGGCGGGGTCGCTCACCCTGACCGGTCGGGCCTGTGTCGGGCATACCCGCTGGGCGACTCATGGTGGGCCGACGGACCGCAATGCGCACCCGCACACGGACGGGTCGGGGAAGGTCGCGGTCGTCCACAACGGCATCATCGAGAACTTCGCGGCGCTGCGTGCCGGTCTGGAGTCGACCGGGACGGTGATGCGCAGCGACACCGACACCGAGGTGGTGGCGCATCTGCTGGCCGCTGCCTACCGGGACGGTCCGACCGCGGGGGACCTGCCGGCGTGCATGGCTGCGGTCTGCCGGAAACTGGAGGGTGCGTTCACGCTGGTCGCGGCCCATGCCGACGTTCCCTGGATGCTGGTGGCGGCCCGGCGGAACTCGCCGCTGGTGGTCGGCGTCGGCGACGGCGAGATGTTCGTGGCCAGCGATGTCAGCGCGTTCATCGCGCACACCAGGGACGCCATCGAACTGGGCCAGGACCAGCTCGTGGTCCTCACTCCCGACCACGCCGAGATCACGTCCTTCACCGGGTCCGAACCCGATCACAGGACATTGCGGGTCGACTGGGATATGGCCGTGGCCGAGAAGGACGGTTTCTCCACCTTCATGGAGAAGGAGATCTTCGAGCAGCCGGCCGCGGTGGAACGCACCCTGCTCGGGCATTTCGACGGATCGGGCATCGTGCTGGACGAGCAGCGGCTGGGTGTCCAGGAGCTGCGGACCATCGACAAGGTGTACGTGGTGGCGTGCGGCACCGCGTACCACTCGGGTTTGGTCGCGAAGTACGCCATCGAACAGTGGGCCCGGATCCCGGTCGAGGTGGAATTGGCCAGCGAGTTCCGGTACCGCGACCCGGTTCTGTGCCGCCGGACGTTGGTCGTCGCGGTCAGCCAGTCCGGCGAGACCGCGGACACCTTGGAGGCGGTCCGGTACGCCCGCCGGCAGGGGGCCCGGGTGTTGGCGGTGTGCAACACCACCGGGTCGCAGATTCCTCGCGAATCGGATGCCGTGCTGTACACCCGATCCGGGCCGGAGATCGGCGTCGCCGCGACCAAGACCTTCCTGGCCCAGGTGACCGCGAATTATCTGGTCGGGTTGGCATTGGCGCAGGCCCGCGGGACGCTGTCCAGCGCCGAGATCGCGCGGGAGTTCGCCGCCCTGTCTGGGATGCCGGAGGCGGTCGCGGCCACGTTGGCGGTGATGGACCCGGTCCGTGAGTTGGCCCGCGAGGTGGCGGATTCGAAGGCGGTGTTGTTCCTGGGTCGGCATGTGGGGTATGCGGTGGCCCTGGAGGGAGCGCTCAAGCTGAAGGAACTGGCGTACATGCATGCGGAGGGATTCGCGGCCGGCGAGCTCAAGCACGGCCCCATCGCCCTGATCGAGAACGGGCTGCCGGTGGTGGTGGCCATGCCGTCGCTGAAGTTCCGGCCCATCCTGCACTCCAAAATGCTGTCGAACATCCGCGAGATACAGGCCCGGGGTGCTCGCACGATCGTGATCGCCGAGGAATTCGATGACACGGTCGCGCCGTTCGCGGACTACCTGATCGAACTTCCCAGGGTGCCCGCATTGTTCCAGCCGTTGGTCGCGACGGTGCCGATGCAGATCATCGCGGCCGAGATCGCCCGATCCCGGGGATACGACATCGACAAGCCCCGCAACCTGGCCAAATCCGTCACGGTCGAATAGGCCCCGTCCGCGGCCATCACCGTGCTGGGAACCACGCCGGTCACCGGTGCCCGCCTGCCGGGGACCGGCGCGACCCAGAACGCATCGACCCCCAGCGCGGGATGGCTTCCGGCGCAACGGGTAGGAACAAGCCGATTCCCCGGCCGGCTCGTCGCTCGATCCGAGCAGGCTCGGCTCCTTGTCGTGTCTCCTTCCCGCAGATCTCACCCGTGACCTGCAGGTCACACTGGGAGCGCCGCGGCTGCGCACTGCGGCCCGGGTGTACGAACCGGGGTTTCGCGGCCGTAACGAAAGGCTGGAACTCATGTCACGGTCGGCGCGGGTCGGGCATTTGTGTGGACAGCGCGGAAGGCTTTCCGGGACGCTCTGGGCCGGTGCACCGGCGGTTCGCGGATGCCTGCCTCAATCGAAAAGGAAGTGACATCCGCGTTGACGCCGCGGGCGGAACTGCCCGGTCAGGTCCGCGATGAATTGATGCGCCCGGGATGCTGTGCCCGGTCCGCGCTCGGCTCCGCACTGGTAGGGTCCTCGCCGGCACGGTCAGTTGGCGGCTGTCCCGGTGGGGACCAGCACCGGAGATGCACCGGCGGGACGTTCCGCGGTGATTATCGCTGATGGGTTCGCGCGCCGGGTGGGACTGACCCAGACACCGGAGGACCGGGCCCTCCATGCTGTGGGCAGGACCCGCAGACACAGCGCGGCGTCCACGATCCGCATCAGCGGGAATCCCAGTCCCAGCAACAGGTACCGCGGTCGACGGAGCAGGCAGGCCGCCATGATGGTCAAGAGGTAGTCGGGGATCAGGACGCCGATGATGACGTCCTGTGGGTGCAGCAGACCCGCCACGTGGACGGTCCAACTCCCGGGATCGGGTGCGATGGATTGCGCGAGCCCTGCGAGCATGCAGGCCGCCAACACCGGGACGAGCAGCACGAACATCAGGCTGGCGGTGATCAGTTCGACGATGAAGACGGCCAGCGCTACCCAGAACACGCTGGTGTGGAATCGGTGCCGCCGCACTGTCTGCCAGAAACCGAGGATCCAGCGGCGGACCTGCCGAACGTATTCCCCGAAGGTGTCCGGGTCCTGCGTGTAGGCGACCGCGGCGGAGGGATGGAACGCGATGCGGCCCAGCTGTTTTGCGTGTATCTCGAAGGTCATGTTGAAGTCCTCGATGACCAGCCCGGCGCCGGTGACGTCGATCCGGGTGAGCGCGCTGGTGCGGTACATGCTGGCAAACCCCGGCACGATGGTCACCGCGTTCGCCCACTTCGCAGCCTGCCCGAACTTCACCATCAACTGCACGATCAGGTACAGCCGTTCGCGGTAGGCCACCAGGAATCGTCCGAGCCGTGACGAGGCGCCGCGGTCATCGATGGTGCGGGCCCGGCCGGCCACCGCGACCACCTCGGGGTCGTCGAACAGCGGCAGCCCGGCCGCCAGATAGTCCGGGGCCAGGTGGGTGTCCGCGTCCAGCAACAACACCACGTCGAATCGCCGACACAGCTGGAAATGCTCGATGCCGGCGGCCAAGGCACCCGCCTTGCCCCGGTTCGGGCTGAGCTCCAGGACATTCGCCCCGGCAGCACGCGCGACGTCCGCCGTGGTGTCGGTCGACCCATCGGAAATGATGAAGATGTTCCCGGTGTCGACCAGCCGCGAGGCTGCCCGGATGGTCTGCCCGATGACCAGTTCCTCGTTGTGCGCCGCCACCAACACCGCCACCTCGGTCGCCGTCACCGCGGCCGCGCCCGAATGGTCACGCCGGCCGCGGCGGGAGTTCCCGGTCGCGGCGTTCGGCGAGTGAGCGCCGACCGACAGGCCGGAGAACAATCCCCGCTGCGGGTGTGGCGGTTTGTCGCGCCGCAGTCGCGAGTCGACAGCACGACCCAGGCCGACCAACGCCCAGAACGTCGTGCTGACACCGAACACCAACACCACAAGCACCGCAGCCACAGACATCTCCGCATCACAGGCGCTCCCCCCCGGGAGCAGTGGATTTGAGTTTCAGCCGCCGAACCCGCTCCTCGGGTCGAGAATTCAACGCCCGGCACGGCTGATGTTTACCCACAGTACTGACCAAGGGGCCCGCCACAACGCTCACGAACGGCTCTATTCATCACCCGAATGGGGCAAATGTCCCGAACGGCTTGACTCTCGGAGTTACGCACCGTTAAATATTATGCAGCGAGCCGTTCAAACGGGTGGTGCTATCCCCGGATGCCGATCAGCGGGGGTGGCCGTGCTCGGGGACGGGAACCACGTCGAGACGTTCCCGGCGAACCGCTCCGAGCGGGCCGGGCTGGTTTTACATCTACGAAGGGACGTGAGAGGTCAATGGCAGCAACAGGTTTGCTGAGCAGGGAACCGGTCGGTACCGGGACCGACCGGAGTGTCGCCGCCCGGACCACGACCGCCCAGGACGGTCTGGCGCGGGCACCGGAGTTCGATTTCGACATCGCCATCGTCGGGCTGGGTTACGTCGGCCTCCCGACGTCGTTGGCCTTCCACGCCGCGGGGCGACGGGTGTTGGGGGTCGACGTCAGCCAGCACCGGCTGGCGGTGATCTCCGAGGCGCGCGCCGACCTGTTAGCCTCCGATCGTGACCGGTTGACGGTGGCCCTGTCCGATCCGAGATTCGAAATGACCAGCGACACCGCCCGGCTGAGCACCGCGGCCGCGGTGATCATCTGTGTGCCGACCCCGGTGGATCACTACCTCGTCCCAGACCTGCGGATCCTGCAGGGCGCCTGCGCGACGGTGGTGGCCGCCGCGACGCCGGGGCAGGTGCTGCTGCTGACCTCGACGACCTATGTCGGTACCACCCGCGACCTGCTCGTCGCCCCGCTGTCGGCCAGGGGCCTGACCGCGGGTCGGGAGGTGTTCGTGGCGTTCAGCCCCGAACGCATCGACCCGGGCAACGACCGCGGTGCCCACGAAGACGTCCCGCGGGTGTTGGGCGGGGCGACGCCGGCCTGCGCCGAGCGGGCCGCGGCCGTGCTGGGCGGCTACGCCAGGAACGTGCACGTCGTGCCGTCACCGGACGCGGCGGAGATGACCAAGCTGCTGGAGAACACCTTCCGTGCGGTGAACATCGCGCTGGCCAACGAGTTCGCCGAGATCTGCCAGGTGATGGACGTCCCGGTGATGGATGTGATCAACGCCGCGGCGACCAAACCGTACGGGTTCATGCCGTTCTTCCCGGGCCCCGGTGTCGGTGGGCACTGCATCCCTTGCGATCCGCACTACCTGTTGTGGCAGTTGCGGCGGGAACGGTTGAGCACACCGGTCATCGAGCAGGCCATGGCGGGCATCGCGTCCCGCCCGCACCGGGTCGTCACCCGGATCCGGGAAACCCTGTCCGAGGCCGGCCGCGGCCTGGCCGGCGCGCGGGTGCTGGTCGTGGGGGTGGCCTACAAACCCGACGTCGAGGATCTGCGGGAGTCCCCCGCGCTGGAGGTGCTGGCCGGGTTGATCGCCGACGGGGTCACCACGGCCTACCACGACCCGCTGTTCCCGTCCGTTGACCTGCCCGACGGCACCACGCTGATCGGGGTCGACGACCCGGAGGCCTTCCACGCCGATCTGGTGCTGGTCCACACCGCGCACCGCGCCGTGGACCTGTCGTGGCTGACCGGTCAACCCCTGGTGCTGGACGCCACGTACCGGCTCACCGACACCCCGAACCGGGTCGTCCTGTAACGCCCCGCACGGGAAGCGAACCGACCGACCCCACCCCCATCGTGGGCTCGGCGCTCCCCGGAAGCTGCTGCTCCCTGGACGATCTGCCCACTCTCGAATCCCTCCGGCCCCACAAAGGATGCAGCTGTGACCCCTCCGCTCACCACCCGACCACGCCCCACCCTGTCAGCCGTTCCGTGGCGCACGTTCCTGGCGGTCGCGTTGGCCGCGGCCCTGTCGGTCGGGTTGCTGGTCGGGGTGGGCGGCTCGGCCCCGGCCAACGCCGCCGCGACCGGCACCATCGTGTCGTTGACGTTCGATGACGCCAACGCCGACCAATTGCCGGCCGAGCAGAAGCTGGTCTCCAAGGGAATGAAGGGCACCTTCTTCCTGGTGTCCGGGTTCATCGGCGCCGCGAATTATCTGACCCTGGCGAACGTGCAGTCGATGGTCGCCGACGGGCAGGAGATCGCCGGTCACACCATCTCCCACCCCGACCTGGCCACCGTGTCGATCGATGAGGCGACCCGGCAGATCTGCAACGACCGGGTGAACTGGGCGAACTGGGGCATCCCGGTGGCGAACTTCGCCTACCCGTTCGCGTCCTCCACCACCGCGGTGGAGACGGCGGTGAAGAACTGCGGCGAGAACAGCGCCCGCGGTCTGGGTGACGTGAAGACCAGGTTCAGCTGCCCGAACTGCGCGGTCGGGGAGACCGTGCCGCCGCCCGATCCGTATTACACGAAGGCGCCGGACCAGGTGGAGAGCACCTGGACGCTGGCCGATCTGGAAAAGAGCGTCACCCAGGCCGAAACCGCGAACAACGGTAGTTGGGTGCAGCTGACCTTCCACCACATCTGCACCGGCGCGCTGACCGTGTGCCCGGACCCGTCGGTCAGCCCGACCATCTTCAACCAGTTCGTCGACTGGCTGGCGACCAGGACCTCCAAGGGCACCGTGGTCAAGACCGTCGGCGCGGTCATCGGCGGAACCACCAAGCCGGCCGTGGCCGGGCCGGTGGTCCCGCCCGCCCCGCCCGGGGTGAACGCGATCCAGAACCCGTCGATGGAAACCTTCAACGCCGCCACCGGTCTGCCGCAGTGTTACCTGGCCGGCGGGTACGGCGCCAACACCGCAGCCTGGGCGGTCACCACCGACGCCCACACCGGCACCAACGCGACCCGACTCACCGTGTCCAACTACTCCTCCGGGGACGCGAAACTCGTCCCGAGCCTCGACCTGGGCCAGTGCGCGCCCACCGTGACACCGGGCGCCACGTACACGCTGGGTGAGTGGTACAAGTCGACCGCGGTCACCCAGTTCGCGCTGTACTACCGCACCGCCAACGGGCTGTGGCAGTACTGGACCTCCAGCCCGTGGTTCGGCGCATCCGCCACCTACACGCAGGCCACCTGGGTCACCCCGCCGATGCCGGCCAACGCCACCGCGCTCAGCTTCGGGCTGAACCTGTTCAACAACGGCACCCTGACCACCGACGACCTGAGCCTGATCCAAACCGGCGCCGCGGCCGCCGCGCTCCGGTCGGCCACCGCCACCACCGACTCCGTTGCGCTGGCCACCCCACCCAACACACCGAAGAAGAACAGCGGCGACAAGATCTCCAAGCACAACACCGTGCCCGCTCCCGACCCCGGTCGACCCGACAAATCAGGCAGGGAACCGAAACTCGGACACGCCCCGGGCGCTGTCGTGCTGCCACCGTTCGTGGTCTCCCCAGAACTCACCCGCGGCTGACCGCCCGGGCGATTCCCGCCGCAATGCCAAACCCAGACAACGCAAAGAAACGGAACAACCATGAGGACTGCGGTGACGGGCGGGGCGGGTTTCATCGGCAGCCACCTGGTGGAACACCTGCTGGAGGCCGGCGACGAGGTCGCCGTCATCGACAACCTGTCGACCGGGCGGCTGGAGAACCTACAGGCCGTGCTCGGACACCCCCGGTTACGATTCGTGCAGGGCACGATCCTGGACCGCTCCGCGGTCGACGAGGTCGTCGGCGGCGCCGACCGGGTTTTCCATCTGGCCGCCGCGGTGGGCGTGCACCTGATCGTGGACCATCCGCTGGACAGCCTGCGCACCAACATCCACGGCACCGAGGTGGTGCTGGACGCCTCGCTCGCCGCGGGCGCGGTCCTGCTGTTGGCCTCGACCAGCGAGATCTACGGCAAGAACGCCGCGGACAGCCTGCCGGAGGACTCGGACCGGATTCTCGGGTCGGCGCTGAAGTCGCGGTGGACCTACGCCGCCGCGAAGGGCATCGACGAGGCTTTCGGGCACGCGTACTGGCAGAAGTTCGCCTTGCCGGTGTCCTTCGTGCGGCTGTTCAACACCGTCGGGCCGCGGCAGACCGGCCGGTACGGGATGGTGGTGCCCACCCTGGTCGGCCAGGCGCTGGCCGGACAGCCGCTCACCGTGTTCGGGGACGGGCTTCAAACCCGCTGCTTCTCCTACATCGGTGACGTCGTCCCCGCGATGGTGGCGATCGCGGAGAACCCGGCAAGCCGCGGGCAGGCGTTCAACCTCGGCGGTTCCTTCGAGGTGTCGATCATGGACCTGGCGCGTCGCATCATCCAGGTCGTCGGCAGCGACAGCACCATCAGCCTGGTGCCGTACGAACGGGCCTACGGCCAGGGATACGAGGACATGCGCCGCCGCGTCCCGGACAACACCAAGGCCCGCCGGCTGGTCGGCTTCGACCCGACCACCACCCTGGACCAGATCATCGTCACCGTCGCCCACGACCGCTCGAGCACCTTGGTCACACGCACCGGCCTCGCCGATCAGCTGATGGCGGTTGAATCAATCGACTCCCGACCGCGGTGATCCACCCGCTGAACGGTCACGGTCACGGATGAGACGGGGGCTGATGCTGCTGGTGGGCGTCATGGTCGCCGTCGTGATCGGATTCGCTGTGCACACCACCAACGCCAACCCGGACCCGTCGATCGTGGGCGCCGGCTGGAGTCCACTGGTTGTCGGGGCCGTCCCTTATTGGGACGAGGACGAGGCGCGCAGCTCTCTGGAAACCCGCAGCGACCACATCGATGTCGCATCACCGTGGTCTTACGCCGTGGCGTCGGACGGGTCGGTCCAGTTGCAGCCCGATCTGCAAGCGAGCGGCGAAAAGGCATCGGCCGCTCACAGTCACGATCTCGGTATCAAGGTGATCCCCACGGTGGCCAACACCACGGCCGGGCTGTGGGATTCGGCCACCGTCTCCACCGTGATCAACAATCCCGACCTGCGCCGCGCCCACGTCCAATCCATCATGTCCCTCATCGAGTCGAACGGGTTCGACGGCATCCAGATCGACTACGAGGACCTGCCCGCCGACGACCGGGACAGCTTCTCCGCGTTCGTCACCGACCTCGGCCAGGCGGTGCACCAGGCCGGGAAGGTCGTGTACGTCACCGTGCACGTCAAGGAGGACGACGCCGGATACGACCCACGCAACCAGGCGCAGGACTACGCGGCCATCGGGAAGGCCGCGGACCTGGTCTGCCTGATGGCCTACGACTGGCACTGGAGCACCGGCCCGAGCGGCCCGATCGCGCCCTACGACTGGGTGCAGCGGGTGCTCAAGTATTCCGTGACACAGATCCCTCCGAACAAGATCCTTTTGGGCGTCGGGCTGTTCGGATACGACTGGGTCGGCAGCACCGCCACCAACCTCACCTGGCGTCAGGCCGTCGCGCTCGCCGGGCAATACAGGGTGGACGAAGCGTGGGACGTCGGCGCCCAGTCCCCGCACTTCTCCTACACCGCCGACGGCGTGCAGCACGACGTCTGGTACGAGAACGGCCGCAGCGCCGCCGCGAAGTTCGACCTCGCCAGGCAGTATCGACTCGGGGGTGTCGAGTTGTGGCGACTCGGCGGCGAAGACCCCGCCATCTGGGAGCCCGGACCATGACCCGACCCACACCCCAATGCCACCGTCGGACGACCCGTCCAATCCGATCGGCGATGCTGACGATGGCCACCCTCGCGCTGCTCGCCTCGTGCACGACCGCCACCGCCGGAACACCCGAAGGTGGCCGGCTGTACCCGCTGCACACCGACATCGTCGCCACGACCTTCTGGGTCGGCGAGATCTTCGACCGCACCGCCAGCGACGGCAGCCAGGTCATCTCCACCTACGACTCGCAATGGTCCCAGCACTACGGTGGCTGCGACGGTGTGATCGTCAACGGCGCCTGCGCCACCGAAGCACGCTCCGCCGGGAACGGCTACTTCCCCACCGCCATGACACCGAAGGAAAACCCGTTCTACCTGGACCTGCCCTTCGACGACCTCAACGACCCCACCGGGTTCGCGCAACGCGGCTCGGTCATCCCC
>Ga0208714_1000515_pt1 | contig 10915 bp, 8 predicted proteins | sample NGESurshal072012_3_FD_184461 | JGI IMG/M metagenome (GOLD analysis project Ga0208714, IMG submission 184461) | Arctic peat soil microbial communities from Barrow, Alaska - NGEE Surface sample 415-1 shallow-072012 (SPAdes) | ecosystem: Environmental > Terrestrial > Soil > Wetlands > Peat ... | reverse complement strand
TCCGATCCGACCGCCCTGGCCGCTACCTTGCTCCGCGACCTGTATCCACCACCAACTCTCACTCGTGGTGGACCGACAAACGGGGTCCGGTCAAAGGCGTAACAACCCTCCAGGACAAGCCAACGTGCCGCGAGAGCACCACGGCGCGCGCCGATCACCGCCCGAGGCGTACACGCGGCTCGGAGACGCGTGACCCGCCGAATCGCTGGTCCTGGGGCATCCGGCCTTGACGGCTCGCACTATTGCTTTCTCTCGCGAGACGCTGCGGAGCGCGCCATCGCAATGGCGACAAAACAGTCGTCCGGCTCGGGCCCGACCTGAGCCGCGGCGGACGATCGCCTTCGGCCCATGAGCATGCGCTGGGCTTGATGGCCGATCCGCTGCCCAGTGGGGTACGGTCGTCGGTGCTGGCGCGCCGGTCATCCTGACTGCCGGAGTTCGTCCGCAGGGGAGTGCGACGAGCGGGTGAGGTGTCGGACGCCGGCGGGCCCGCCGGCGCCAGCGGGTGCTGTGGTCAGCGCTGCGGTGACCCTATGCCGGAGGGCGTTCAGGAACCACGCCGAGCTGCTGCATCATCGCCAGCGTGTCGACGACTCGTCGTGCGCGCGCACGAGACCATCCTCGCGAACCGCATGATGTCGATGAGCTGCACGTCGATGCTCTTGCCGGTTGTTGCGCGGGTGTCGGTCTGGTGTCGAAGGGGGAGCTGGGCGAACGCCGGATTGATCCGGAAGCACGTGGAACTCCACAGAGAACGAGCCGGCGACTTTCGTCGGCGTGACGCTTCGCCGGCGTCAGCAGGAACTCCGTGGCGGGCCCTTCGGGAGCAGAGCGACCAACCCGAATACAGGGGGCGACCGGATGCGAACGAAGCCACCTCTGTGTCGCGACGAGGTTCGGTCTCACCGCAGCGTGTCCAACGCGTCGATCACGCGCGCGGGCTGCGTGTCCGGGTTCACGAACGCCAGGCGTAGCACCGTGCGGCCATGCCAGTTGGTCGGCACGCACAGGATCACGCCCGTCTTCGCCAGTGCGTTCGACCAAACCGCGTACCCATCGTCGTCCCAGCCCGGCCGCTCGAACAGGAGCACCGAGAGCTCCGGCTCGCAGACGAGGTCGAGGTGATCGCAGGCCCGGATCGCGTCGGCTACCGTGCGCGTTGTCTCGAGCGTCCGCTCGATCGCCGCGACGTAACGGTCTGTGCCGTGGGTGGCAAGGCTGAACCAGAACGGCAGCCCGCGCGCACGCCGTGACAGGTGGATCGCGAGGTCCGACGGGTTCCCGGCCTCGTGGTCGATCTGGTCCAGGTAGCCCGCGGCCTGCGAGTGCGCGGCGCGCGCAAGCGCGGGATCGCGGTAGAGCAGCGCACAACAGTCGTACGGGGCGAACAGCCACTTGTGCGGGTCGACGATGAAGCTATCCGCAAGCTCGACGCCGTCAAACAGGCGCCGAACGCTGGGGGCAGCGAGCGCCGCGCCACCATAAGCGCCGTCCACATGCAGCCACACCCCGTGATCCGCGCATACGGCGGCCACGCTCGCTAAGTCATCCACAAGTCCCGCGTTCGTCGTGCCGGCGGAGGCCACCACGGCAAAGATGTCGTCAGGCTCGTCCGCCAGCGCAGCGGCCAGCGCTTCGCCGGTGAGATGGCCGCGCGAGTCCTCAAACACCTCGACGATCCCTACGTCGAGCACGCGCGCGGCGAGCCGGATGGACGAATGCACGTCAGCGGAGCAGGCCAGCCGCCATCCGCCAGGTGGCCGCTCCCCGCGGCGGACCAAAGCGGCATGCCGCGCCGCGGTGAGCGCGGAGAGGTTCCCGCCGGTGCCCCCGGCGACGAAGCAGCCCGCGGCGCTCGGTGGCCACCCGAGCAGCTCGACGATCCATCCCAACGCCTCGTTCTCGGCGTAGATCGCGCCCGCACCCGCCTCCCAGATCCCGGCGAACACATTCGCCGCGCTGGTAACGAGGTCGAACGCCACCGCGGCGCGCGTCGGCGACGATGGGATGTACGCGAGATTCATCGGATCATCCTGCGAACGCGTCGCAGGCAAAAGGACGTCGCGAAAGACGCGCAGCGCCTCACTACCCCCGATCCCCGCAGGCGTAACGGTACGGCCAGCCGCCGCGGCAAGCTCGGACGCCGGGCGCGCCGTCGTCTTCGAGTCGGTTGGCCGCACGACCCGTTGCGCCGCCCACTCCACCGCAGCCCGCACCATCTCGGCCTCGTCGCCCCAGACCTCATGAATCACAGCAACCATGATGCCAGCGCAGTGCCAGCCCTTGAATTGACCCCGCCGGACAGACCCGCGGACCTCTGGAAGCGCGTCCCTCGCATCACGCGCCCACGGACTGCCCGTTTTCGCCGCATGATCTCGACAGCCGGCTCGCGCCCGCTGCCGCCCACGCGCGCTCGTCCGCTCCCGTCCGACCGGACGAGCGAGATCATTCGGATCCGAGCGCTCGGATGGCCTGACGCTCAGGACCGCTCCAGCAGCTGGGACGTGGCTAGCGCCCCCTCGGCGTCCGATCGCGTTCGTATGGTGGGCTGTGTGGCTTCGGCTGCCCGCAACCGCGATCCAGCTGAAGCAAACACGCGAAACGGCACGGGTCAGTTCGGCGCCGTCGTGCTCCCTTCGTTGCTCGCAGTCCCGATCATCGCCGGCGACCGGCACAGCGTCGCTCTGCTCAACAGCGAGGTCGACCCGCGACGCGTGGGCACTCTCAACCTGCCCGGCCGCGGTCCCACGGTCGCCACGGGCTACGACAATCACGGACGCCGGTGGCGCCTCACCGTCAGCACGGGACTCGACCATCACTGTGGCAGTGCAGGCCGGCGGATTCGCCATCGTGGAGCACTGGGTAGCCACTCGTGGGCTGGAGCGGAGCCACTACGGACGAGCGCCTGATGCAGCGGACCGTCGAGACCGGCGACGGTGCGTGCGGGACGGTGTCGCTGCATGAACCCGTCTTGCGCTACGCCGGCAATCCGATCCTGCAAGCACATCACGTCAACGCGGTGTGGCGGGAGCCCCAACAGCAGGTGGTGACCGTCCACAATGCCGGCGCCGGCGTCGTCGACGGGCGAGTTGTCCTGCTGTTTCGGTCCCATCTGCGGTGCGGCATCAGCGTGGTTGGCCTCGCTCGCAGCCTTGATGGCATCCACGGCTGGACGGTCGACCCTCGGCCGGTGCTAGTGCCGGCAACAAACCTCGACGTGTTTGGAGCCCACACCGAACCCGCCGAGATCGTGGCAATGGAATCCGGTGGCGTCGAGGACGCCCGGATCAACGTCGTCGAGGGCACCTACGCGATCACCTACAGCGCCTACCACGCGCACGTAAAGAACCGGGTCCAGGTGGCGCTCGCTACGACCGAGGATTTCACGCAAATCACCCGACACGGCCCGCTGCTCGCGCGGGACATGCGCAACGTAGTGATATTCCCGGAGCGGCTCGACGGACGCTACGTTGGCCTGTTCCGCCCCAACGACACGACCCCCGGCGACACTGAAGGCGCATACACGCAGATCCGGATTGGTTTCGCAGACGACCTACGAACAGGCCCGTGGGACATCGATGAGGAGCCGATCATGCGCACCGGAGGTGGACCAAGCGCATTCTCCGACAAGATCGGCCCGGGCGCGCCACCGGTCAAGACTCGCCACGGCTGGCTGAACCTCTTCCACGGCGTCCGCACGACAATGGACGGTAACCCCTACGTCCTGGGCGTCGCCCTGCACGAACTTGACGATCCACGCAAGGTCAAGATGTCAAGCATCCCGATACTTTTCCCGTCCCGCGCCGATTGCCGTGTCGCCGACACCGACTACGTGCACGTCCCCAACGTAGTGTTCTCGTGCGGCATGCTTCGCCGCGACGACGGCAGCATGGTCATCTACTACGCCGGTAACGACACAGTCATGAATATCGCCTTCTCCCACGAGGACGTGCTCGCCGAGCTGTGCCGGCTCTACGGCCAAGATCCAAGCTCCGGTCGGCTCGGTTACGTCCCGTGGCCCAAGCCGACCGAGTCTCACCGGTGACCACGAGCGAGAGCTCCTGCGCCGCACACGTCGACTGCACACCGCGATCCACATGCTTTGCCCCGTGACAGGCAGGGGCAGCGCCGGGCGCCATCGAGGCGATCTCAAGAGCCACGACGGCGCTCGCCTTCGCCCCAGCGGCAGGCGCAGATCGTCGGCGAGCCTGACGCTTGCGTTGCGACGGAGGGAGCCGCCGGTCTGCGGGAGTGCGCACGACCGCTTGGCGAATAGCGATCGTCCCGATCGGCCCCGATGCGCGCCTGCACGGACTTGCGGAATCGCCCCAAACGCGAGCGCCCGAGTCCGGCGTGACGGGTGCCTGTGTTGAACGGAAGGAACTGCTGCCGAGCGCCACGGCATCTCGGCTGCCCGCGACCACGACGTGCAAGCCGGCGATGGCCGGATGAGGAATGGCATTGCCTGGAGAGCTTCGGCGTCAGCACCCCTCGAGTTCGTTCGGCGCGCGCCCTAGCGCGATCATCAGCCGGCTCGCGTTCGCGACGTTCACGCGTCGTTTGGGGCGTCCTCGGCTCCCGTTGCCGAGATACGCCCGCTCGAAGTCGGCCTGGCGCATATCCAACCAGTGGGCGATCTCGCCGATCGTGAGGTCCGGATCGCGCGCGAGCGCGTCCGCGATCACCGACTGGGTGAGCTGCACCGGGATGGAGTTGCACCGCAGCGTGTTCAGCTCGCGCCGGTCGCCCTCCTCCCCCACCAGCTCCCGTACCCGCTCAGGCGCAAGCCGCATGATTCTCCCAGCCGTCTCGAACGTCTCCCCCCGCTCGGTGACCAGACACCAGGCGTAAAGGCGGCGCTGCACACATGACGGGCACGTGCGGCCAGCCTCCGCACAGCGCGCGCACGATTCAGTGACCGGATCGAGGGGGAGTCGCACCTTCGCCCAGGCCTCCGCGATCCGCTAGCTCGTCGGCCTTCCCACTCGTCGCACGGCCTCGACATCGCCGTCGGGCTGCGGCGCCAGCAGGTCAATCTCAGCGACGTAACCGCCGCTCGGGGGCCTGTCCTCGGACATCTCGACGCGCAGGGTATCATAATCTGCTCTCACCTACGCTCAACTTACTTGGCTCTGATAACCTGTGTGCCTACTGGCTATCAACTCAACGCGCACCCCCGCGGTTTGGCCGACCGGCGGTGTTCCCGTTCGCCAGGGGCCGAAGGCGTTGGCTGACGGGAGAAGCGGCGGGCTCACGCGACTGGCAGCGAGCGCTCGGGGCGATCGCGACAGCCGACAGCCGTCGTCCTGTCCGTCAAGCACGAACATGTGGAGTGGCCGCCGCCGGGCCGGTAGCGGATCGTGCGCACCGCAGTTCACCGCTCACGACGTAACGCCGATGACGGGGTTGTCAACGCAGGAGCCCCTCCACCTACGAAACGCCCAGCCACCAGACCCCAGACTGAGCTGCGCAGCGGATTCGTAGCTACCGTTCGAAGCTACGCGCCGTATCCGAACCTTGCCGGGGCGGCAAGAGAGCTGCTGCTGTTGTTGCCGCTCAGCGCACTTTCCCATATGCAACCGATCGTCCCACCCCGTAGATACGGGGATTCGGCACCGGCCGACGGTCACGCGCACCGAGGAAACCGCCGGTGCCAGCAGCCTTGGCCCTTCAAACGACCGCCGAAACCGACCATCGCCCCAGCGATTCGCCTGTGATTACAAGGGATCGGCGCCGCGGGGTCCAACTACGTGTCATTTGGGAAAGTGCGGGGTCCAACTACGTTTCAAATGTCCAACTATCGTGAGCGGCAACAGCTGTCTGATCTACCCGCCGACGATCACGGTGATGCGGCGGCTGTTGGCGGGTGCGTAGGGGTAGTCGCCGACCGGTAGCGAGGCGATCTGGAACCAGTACCGTCGTCGCACGCCGGGGATCCCGGCCCCAAATGTGTACGTCGTGGAGAACCGGCCGTTGCCCGCGACGTGCTCCTGCACCCCGTAGGTGGTATACCCGGACCCGAAGCCGATCCGCAGGCGCACGAGCGTGCCGGCGGCCGGGAGATAGCCTCCCAGGAGTTGGCCGACTATGTGCACCGTTTCGCCCCATCCAACGTGGTGCGGGGAGACGCTGAGCAGCTTGACTGACGCAGGCACGATGACCCGTATCTGCCCCGAGCTCGTGGGCTCCACAGTGCTCGCTCCGTCGTAGACGGCCTCAACGAGTCGGGAGGGTCCGGCCGGCAGCCTGGCGCTCCAGCTTCCGTCCGCCGCGGTGGTAGCGACCGTCGCCTGCGTGAACGCGCCCGACCCGTTATCAGGCGCCGTCAGGATCCGAACCGGCTGGCCACCGAGCGCGTTTCCGATCGAGGTCCCGAGCCAGCCGACCACCGTCGTCGTCGCGCCGTAGCGCGCGCGCCATGCGCTCCGCTGGATCGCGTGCGGCAGGAGCACCTGCCGCTCCCAGCGCCACTGCCATCGCCCGTTGACTCGCACCCGCACCCGCACGCGCACGACTCGCGGGTGGCAGCGGATCACCCCCACGATCCTGGTGTACGACGGTCGCTTGACCTTCACGAGCTTGCCGTTACGACGAACGGTGACCCACCGAGCCGGGACCGTGACCCGCTCGCGTACCCGATGACAGAGAAGCGCGTTGATGATCCGCGTGCCGAACGAGATCGCCGCCAACGTCGGCTGGCGAATGCTGAACGACCACGACGACCAGTCAGACCAACCGTGATTCCCCGCACCATCCACGGCATTGTTCGCCGCCGCGCAGCTCACCGAATGCTGACCCAGGCCGCTGACCGGCACCCGAGCGCTCGGACCAGCGAACCAGCGGGCAGGGGCCCCGTCAACCGAGCAGTCGATGCCAGCCACCTGGCTTGCTCCCGCGGTCGCAGTCGCCGTGACGTACTGGACACCCGCCGTCGACGACGCGTCCGTGGGACCGGAAAGCGACACGGTCGGCTGAGTGTTGTCGATGTACACCGTCTTGCTCACGCTCGCCGGAACCCCCGCCGCGTCCGACGCGCTCAGCATCAGCGGAACCGCCCCCTGGCCATAGATGGCCGTGTGAACCGTTGCTGAGACGGCCGGCGCTGCGCATTGGTGCCACACGCTCGGGTTCGCGGTCGAGCTCGAGCCCGGGATCGCTTGACCGTTCAAGCTCGCCGACAGGCTGCACAGCCCAGACGGCGCATCCCCGTAGTAGTGCAGCATCCAATCGCCGCGCACCCAGCCCGAGGCCTGCCACAGGCCGTCCGGGGCGACAAGGCTCGGGCCGACCGTCTCGCGCGCTTGAAGTGTGATCTGGCCTACGTCAAGCTGAGGAATCCCAGTGGTGCACGGGTTGGCGCCGCACACGAGTTGGAACCCGAAATAGCTTGACGAGAATGAGCCGAAGGAGGCGCCTGACTGGTTGTCGTGTGTTTGAGCTCCTCCGCCTGCCCAGTAGAACCCGCCCCCGTATTGCGTACCGTCGTTCACGCCGGCCGAGACGAGCGAGGGCTGAGGGATCGATGCGCCCACGATCGTGAAGCCGTATGGCGCCGTCGCTTGCCAGTAGGCGCGTTGTCCTGCCGCCACCCTGTTACCCGCAGTCGTAACGGCCAGACCACCTCCGCCGTAGGCAGGACTTGGGCAGCTTCCGATCGTGTTGATGCCGAAGACGGCGGCGTGCTGGAAGATGTTGTTGGCGTAGGGCCCGCACGCCGTCACGAGCTCGTCAGCAGGCGCGACGGCAGCGGCCGATAGCGCGATCACGAGAGAGCCGGTCAGCGCGACGCCGGCGGTCGCAGCTCTTCTCATCACACGTCGACAGTCCATTCCTAGCTGCCCTTCCTCATTACTTGCGAGCGCCTGTCATGGGCAGATCACAGCCACCGTTACGGGCGCCGGCGCGGACGTCGCGATCTGCACCTGGGTGCCAGGACCGCCGTTGCCGGTCGCGGTGACCGCGCTAGCGGCTATCGCACGTGGAAAGCTCTCTGCTGTGACCAGCGAGGAGCAGGCAGAGGGGATCGCGCGTCCCCAATTGACGATGCCGCCGGCATAGATAGCGTTGGGGCCGGAATACCACACGACCACGTGCGCTCGTGGCTTGGAGGCGATCACCTTCCCAGTTGCGCTTAGCTTCGCCCAGAAGCGGACCGATCCGTTGATCGTGCTCGGGTCGAACTTGACCGGCGTGATCGAGCGGTTCTTGATTTGTCGGGCGCCGACCGAGCCGGCGGGGAGGTTGATGGCGGCGTAGCTGGTGCCACCGAGCGCGACGACCAGCGCGATGAGGGCGATCAGATTGCCTCGGACGTGGGTGAGGATTCGCGTCATGTCCCTACCTTGTCGTGGTTGCTGGGGGTCAGCCATTTGGAGATGAACCTGGGGCGAGCGCTCCAGACGATCCGAAAGCTGGCGTGCTGGGCGTGCTGGGCGTGCTCGGCGCGCTGGAGGGCTGGGCCGCTGGCTGGGCGGCGGGAGCCGAGGGGCTCGAGCTCGCGGTGCCGGAGATGTCCGATGACGAAGTTGTGCCGGCATTCGTCGTCGGTGGAGGCGTGTAGCTCGCGGCAACCGCTGCCGTGCTACTGGCCGGTTGCGTTGCGCCGGTCGCGTGTGTTCTGTTCGGGCGCTCGCTGCTCGTCTGGTGCCGATGGACTCGCCGTGGGTGGGCCGGGGTCGACCTCCGCGTTGCGTGTGTCGCGGGGAACGGGCTGGCAGCTGCGGCCAACGGCGCTGACTTGCGTCCGTCCAGGGAGCTGACGTTCCCGCCCTGAAGCGAAGCGTGGGCTGAGGGCGAGACGGCGGGGCTCGAACCGGTGAGGATCACTACGGTGACTCCGATTGCCGCAGCCGCGGCAAGGGCGACAGCGAGCAAGCGGATCGAGCGCACCGCGAGCAACCGCCGGATGGGCGTGACCGGAACGAGCCGTCGTGCAGCACTCACGCTGCGCCGGTGCCAGTTGACAGCACCGATCGCTCGCGTCAGCAACGCTGCGATCGACCGGCGGCCGGCGGGCTGCCCGCTCGATGCTGCGCTACCGGCGGCGACCTCGGGAGCGAGAAACGGATTCTGATGAGGCGTGTCCTCGGCCGGCACCGCGTCGGCGACCACGGCCGCAGGCCCGTGCGGGTGCGCGGCCGCGCCGCCGTCCTGATCGTCCTTGGGCCGCTCGTCGACCGGGGAGGCGACGGGCAGCATGTCGGCCGGGACCAGCAGCGACGCGGCGATGCTCTTCGGTGCGTCGTTTCTGGCCTCAGTGCCGTCGCCATCAGTCGGGGCCGTGTTGGGCCGTGGGCGACTCCAGTGGCGCGCTCGGGCCGTTCCATCGATGACGTTTCCCGGCTGATCGTCCATCTGACTCCCAGCAGTGCTCACGGTAGGATAGCAGCCCATACGTTCAACTGTTGTCAAATACGCCCAAATGATCTACTCTATGGAGCGAGCTTCGGAAGCGTTGGATGCCTGACCACACAACACCAGCTACAGAACAGGATCCGTGGCTGACAGTGCCGCAGGTCAGCGACGAGCTGAAGCTCCACCCCGCAACCGTCCGCGCCTGGGTCAAGTCCGGACGCCTCGCAGCCGTCCGCGCCGGCCGCACATGGCGGGTACGACGCTCCGAGGTGGACCGCGCGCTCATGTCGGGCGCGTCGCCGGCGTACGTGCGCCAGGAAGCCTCCTCCCCTCCGAGCTCCACACCGACCGACGCTTCGCGGACCGCGGCCCCGCGACAGATCGCCGACCACATCATGACCGTCGGCCCCGCACCGGCTGAGCAGTCATGAACGGCGATCCGCGCGTGGCGCTGGAACAGGTGCAGCTCGCCGACCAGCGCTGGGGAGACGCGCTCGAAGACAGCGTCGAGGCGCCACCGGACTACGGGTTTGCGCAGCGCGTGCGCGCGATCGCCAACGCCGCCGAGCAGGAGGCTGCCGCACTGCGCCACGCCGACATGCTCGGCCTCGCGCATCGTCCGCACCCCGGCGCGCGCAACATGCAGCTCTCCCACGAGCTGCGCCCCGGCGCGCCGTCGCGCCCCGGTCCGCTCGCGCTGTGGGACCGCTTCGACGCAACGGTCGCCGAGCTCGGCGAAGCACTCGAAGGCGTCGCCCTGAGCGCGATCGCACGCGCGTTCGGCGAACTCTCCGACGTCGCGCGCGAACTCGCCGCCGAGATCGAAAGGCTCGACTCCCGCACCGCAGCCCGCCGCCGCGCAGGCTGACCCCCCCGAGCAGCGAGCCGCCGTCCGGCTTGTCGATTGCTCGCGCACGAGCCGGCTGACGAGCGCCTCGGTTCCGGTGAGCCGCATCTCCTCGAGCTACTCCTGCGACTCGGGCGCGTTGGCCTTGCGGATCGGGGGCCAGCTCGGCGGCGTGGGTATCGCCCCCCGCAGCCAGTTGGGCCTCGCCAGCGCGTCGAAGCGCGCGAGATCGGCCGCGTTGAGTCCGTTCTCGGGGCCGAAGTGCTCGAGCCACTCGATCACCGAGTCGCCGCCGATCAGCCAAGCACCGACCCAGTCACCGTGCTCGTCGGGCCGATACCAGATCCGAGGCCTGACCGCTGTGAACGGGTGGCAGACCGCGGGCTGCACCTGTCCGCGATACCCGGGAAGCAGCAACTGAATCTTCCTGGCGAGGTTGTTGACTGCGATCACGTCGTCCCAGTGCCCGGGTGCGTATGTGGCGCTGATGACGAATATGCCCGTCTCTCCGATGATCACAAACGTGTTTCGCCGCTCGCCGGTCATCGGGTAGGGCTCGATCCGCCACCGATCCGCCGGCAGCTGCGTGAGCGTGACTGCGAGCTCGCGGGCGGCGAGCTCGAGCCGGCGCCGGAAGTCCACGTACCGGCACAGCGGCTCGAGCGTCCCGGACGACAGCCGCCCCGGCAACGGGGCCGTGGCGATTGAACGCCC
>Ga0208714_1000514_pt1 | contig 10940 bp, 8 predicted proteins | sample NGESurshal072012_3_FD_184461 | JGI IMG/M metagenome (GOLD analysis project Ga0208714, IMG submission 184461) | Arctic peat soil microbial communities from Barrow, Alaska - NGEE Surface sample 415-1 shallow-072012 (SPAdes) | ecosystem: Environmental > Terrestrial > Soil > Wetlands > Peat ... | reverse complement strand
CATCGGTATCGCTTTGCTGGTGGTGCTGCTGGTCACGGGATGGACCGGAAAACTCCGCGACTGGTCCTACCTGGGCACGCACCAGCGCTACTTCTTTGCGGTGTTTCTGTATGTGCTGATGTTCTCGGTCATCGCCAAGGTTCTCAGCGCGCCTTTCGATTTCATCGGCTTCCGGCTGGAGCACCAATACAATCTTTCCAATCAAAAGCTGCGCGGCTGGCTGTGGGACGAATGCAAGGGATGGCTGGTGGGACTGGTTCTGGGCGCCATCATGGTGGAGATTGTTTACGCGGTTATCAGGATTGCGCCGCAGCGCTGGTGGATCATAGCCTGGGCCGTCTTTGTGGGGCTGTTCCTGCTGATGGCGCAGCTTGCGCCAGTTGTGCTGATGCCGATCTTCTATAAATTCCAGCCGCTGGAGAACGACGGCCTCCGCGATCGCCTGACCCGGCTCGGCGAGCGCGCCGGCACCCGCGTGCGCGGCGTGTATGAATGGAAGCTGTCGGAGAAGTCGAAGAAAGCCAATGCTGCGCTCACCGGGATGGGTTCGACGCGCCGCATCATTCTGTCCGACACGCTGCTCCAGCATTACAGCGACGACGAGATCGAAGCGGTCCTCGCTCACGAACTCGGGCATCACGTGCGCCGTCACATTCTGAAGGGCATCTTGATGCAGGTGGGAATCACGTTTTTCGGATTCTGGCTCATCAACCAGGTGCTGCGCTTCGTCATCGCGAAAGATTGGTTCCCGGTGCTCGATCCCCGGCTCTACGATTTTGCCAACTTGCCGCTCATTGTGCTGGTGGCGACGATCTTGGGATTTCTGCTGATGCCGGCGCTGAATGCGATTTCGCGCCGCCATGAGCGGGAAGCAGACCGTTATGCCTGGGAGAATATTCCCGCCATCGCGCCCTTCATCAGCTCAATGCAGAAGTTGGCCGATCAGAACCTGGCCGAGCGCGAACCGTCGAAGGTCATCGAGTGCCTCTTCCACTCGCATCCGTCGATTGGCAAGCGAATCGCCGCAGCCGAGGCATGGGCGGATAAGCAGCCGCAAACCGCAGCCCAATCGCTTAGCTAAGTTTCCTTTCGCGCAGAAGCCTTTCCACGCGCCGCAAATCTTCTTCCGTGTCCACGCCCACGGTGTCGAAAGGAGTTTCGGCGACGTGGACTGCGATGCCATGGTCGAGAAACCGTAGCTGTTCCAGGCGCTCGCTGCGTTCCAGTTCCGACTCAGGCCACCCGCAGAAGGCATCGAGGGCTGGCTTGCGATAAGCATAGAAGCCAAGGTGCTTGTAGCAGCGCACCTGCCCGCTGCGGTCGCGATCGAAAGGAATGGTCGCTCGCGAAAAGTAGAGGGCTCTGCCATCCAGCGCGGTGACAACCTTCACCGCATTGGGATTGGTCACGTCCTCCGGTGAGCACGGAGTTTTGAGCGTCCCTAGCTCGACGCCTTCCCTTTCCATCAGCCCGAGCAGGACGTCGAGATGCTCGCGTCGTGCCAGCGGCTCATCGCCTTGCACGTTGACGTAGACGTCAGCCTCGATGGCCTGCGCAACTTCATGGACGCGGTCGGTACCGCTGCGATGCTCCGGCGAAGTCAGGCGGCACGACCAGCCATTTTGCCGGCACACGGAGGCGATCTGTTCTGAATCCGTTGCCACGATGACATCTTGCAACTGGGAGCAGGCACGGGTCGCTTCATAGACATAAGCGAGCATCGGACGACCGTCAATCTCGCGCAGGACCTTCCCGGACAGTCGAGTAGATGCCAGCCGCGCGGGGATGATTGCGATTGCTTTCACTGCCCTAGTTTCAAGGTGCAGAGCGCAGGATGCAAGCACAAGCTCTTGCCGTGGCTAATCCCATGATCAGCATCACGGTGCGTAGTGCCGCCCCTGAAGGGGCTCGGGAGTAAATTTGCCAGCTTTCCCACCACTTCCGCGGTGGGCTAAAGCAGTTTCACATCTGGTGTATAGGCGATGGTTGGAGCACAGCCTTCGGCCAGCCACGAGGGTTGGCGAATTGACCGCAACTAATCGCGAAAAATAGAATCAATAACTTAGACAAGATCGTGGGGACATCGCATTGCCTCTTTACGAATACCAGTGCAAAAAGTGCCATAGCCTGATGGAGCGGATCCAGAAGTTTTCCGACTCGCCTTTGACCGTCTGCCCGCACTGCGGAGGCGAGTTGGAGCAGGTGCTCTCGGCGCCTGCCTTCCAGTTCAAAGGTTCCGGGTGGTACGTGAGCGACTACGCCAAGAAGTCGTCCAGCGCCGGCTCTTCGAGCGGCAATGGTTCTACGTCGTCCTCCGCTTCGCCAAGCAAAGCGGAGACTCCCCAAAGCGAGACCAGCTCCGGCAACGACACGTCCCGCTCCAGCAAAGACACGTCCAACTCCGGCAAAGACACTTCCAGCTCCAGCAAAGACAAAACCTCCGACAAGAAATAGCCTTCGCTTTGGCCTCTTCCGCTCCCCGTCGGACATCACAGACCTATGTGATTTCCGTCTCAATTCCGTGTGTTAATCGTAGTTTCTCAGGCACCCCCCGCGTTAGAATGGCAGCGGACGAACACTCGTTCGCAGTACAGCTCTCTAAATCTCATGCGCTTTTTATTAACAGGAGGTAGGTCATGCCGAAGAACGTATTGACCCTGACGGACCAACGCACCGATAAAACTTATGAAGCACCGGTCGACGAGCACGGAACCATCCGCGCCATGGACCTGCGGAAGATCAAGACTGATCCCGAAGACTTCGGTCTCATGACCTATGATCCCGCATTCATGAACACCGCTTCATGCAAGAGCAACATCACCTTCATTGACGGCGACAAAGGTATCCTGCGTTACCGCGGCTACGATATCGAGACCCTCGCCGAACATTGCACCTATCTGCAAGTGGCTTACCTGCTGCTTAACGGGGAGTTACCGACGCCCCAGCAGGACAAGGACTGGACCTGGGAAATCACGCATCACACCATGCTGCACGAGACTACCAAGCACTTCATCGATGGCTTCCGTTATGATGCCCATCCGATGGGAATCCTGGTGAGCACGCTGGCGGCGTTATCGACCGTATATCCGGAGGCCAAGAACGTCCATGATCCGGAGAACCGGCAGAAGCAGATTGTGCGCCTGATCGCCAAGATGGCGACCCTGGCGGCTTATTCGTATCGTCACCGGCGCGGCCACCCGTACGTCTATCCCGACAACGATCTCAGCTACACTGAGAATTTCTTGAACATGCTGTGGAAGATGACGGAGCCGAAATACATGGCAAGCCCGGTCATCGCGCGTGCGCTGGATGTGCTGTTCATCCTGCACGCCGACCACGAGCAGAATTGCAGCTCGACTACCATGCGCGTAGTGGGCAGCTCGCAGGCCGACCCCTATCTCTCGATGGCTGGGGCCGCGTCGGCGCTCTCCGGCCCGCTACACGGCGGCGCTAACGAAGAGGTGCTGCGCATGTTGGACGAGATCGTCTCGGTGAAAAACATTCCTGCCTACATCAAACGCGTAAAGGCAGGCGAGCTCAAGCTGATGGGCTTCGGGCATCGGGTTTACAAGAACTACGATCCTCGCGCACGCATCATTAAGTCTGTCGCCGACGAAGTATTCGAGGTGACCGGACGCAATACCAGGCTGGACATTGCACTGGAGCTCGAACGCATCGCGCTGGCCGACGATTACTTCGTCACCCGCAAGCTCTATCCTAACGTCGACTTCTACTCGGGAATCATTTACCAGGCCATGGGCTTCCAGCCGGAGATGTTTACCGTGCTGTTCGCGATTCCGCGAGCGGCCGGCTGGCTGGCGCAGTGGAACGAAATGATCCAGGACCCGGAGCAGAAGATCGCGCGTCCGCGGCAGATCTACACTGGAGTGGGACAACGCAAGATTCCAACCACACAGGATGAGAAGTCAGCTGTGAAAGTGGGCTAGTTGCTGGAAATGTAAATTTGAAAGACATGGGGCGGAGCGATCCGCCCCCATTTTTTTTTGGCGAGCGATCATAGTGTGGCGCTGGAATAGCGCTGGTGGTCCCCGCAATCTCCAGCGCAGTGGCAGACCGTCGCGTGTCCGCGATCTTGCGCGAAGGCGCGCAGATCATGATCCGGGTGATGGCGATTTTCTATTTGAGCTAGGCCGGTGAACCATTGGTTCGCGAACTGCGAGCTTCATAGATCGCTGCGTAAGTGATGTCCCACATGGGATAGACGACTCGTCTCTGGAGTTGTCATTACGAGCAAAGCGAGGAATCTGCTGTTGTTGGCGCCGGAACGGCCGCTGAAGAGACAGCGGGTCCCTCACGGCCTGAAGGCCGTTCGTGATGACAACTCAAAATCGCGAAGCCGGCCATTACTTGCAGCACTCAATAACTTGCGAATGCCGAGCGCAGCGACGATACTACACAGCACGATGGTAGGTTGAATCAGGGTCGCTGGACTCGCGTAAATTCACCTGATCCTGTTCGGGAGGAGCCAATGTTCAAAGGATTCCGGGAATTCGTCCTGCGCGGCAACGTGGTTGATCTGGCGGTGGGCGTCGTGATCGGCGCCGCGTTTGGCACGGTGGTCACCGCGTTTGTCAAAGATCTGCTTACTCCGGTCATTGCTGCTATCGCCAAGAAGCCAGACTTCTCGGGCTTCTTCCTTGAAGTGAATGGCGCGAAGTTCCTCTACGGCGATTTTGTGAACGCCATCGTCGCGTTCCTGCTGATCGCGCTGGCCGTCTACTACTTCGTGGTTTTGCCGGTGAATGCGCTTATGAAGCGATTCGAGAAGCAAGCCCTGCCCGATAAGAAAAAATGCCCTGAATGCGAAAGCGATATACCCATCGCCGCTCGCCGCTGCGCGTTCTGTAGCTCGCAGATTGCTTAGCAGCCGATCGAGTGGCATTGCCCAACGTCCGATGGACTGCGGCGCTGCCGGGCGACCTTTATCTTGTCATTGAGCTTCACCCAACCGGGCCGAAAATATTACTAGAGTCAACTTGTATAGTGGGAGTCCAATCCCCCAAATCTGAGTTGTGCTCATCGCATCCCAAACTCTCCCATCCTACCTCTGCAAGCTATTGAAAAAGGGCAGTTTACGGCCGGTAAAAGTGATCGCGGAGGGAGTAATTCTGTGCTACAATCTACACACAGCGCCTAACCCTTAAGTTGTTGACTTTTATGGTAGATAAGGGTTGTCTAAGAAGGTAACGGACCCTTTGCGGCGTCCGGGTGTGAGCAACGGAAACGCACGCTCGACGTGTCCCGTTGGAATGGAGTAGGATGTCCCCGAAAGATTCCGAGTCGGCCGCCGCTGCGGCTCCCGAGAACAACAAATCTCTCGCAGTTCCGAACGAAAAATTAACCCAGCAAAACGGGAAGAATGGCCACGGTAAGTCGGATGGAGAGTACACCGCCGATTCGATCAAGGTGCTTGGCGGCATGGAGGCAGTGCGCAAACGCCCAGCCATGTACATCGGTTCGACGGGCGAGTTGGGACTGCACCACCTGGTTTACGAAGTGGTGGACAACTCGGTGGACGAAGCCCTAGCGGGATTTGCCGACCACATCGATGTCTCCATTCACATCGACAACTCCATCACGGTTGTAGATAACGGCCGCGGCATTCCGACAGAAGAAATGGACGTGGACGGCGAGCGCCTGTCCGCAGCTCAAGTGGTAATGACTGTGCTGCACGCCGGCGGAAAGTTCGATACCTCGACCTACAAAGTTTCTGGCGGCCTGCACGGCGTCGGTGTTTCCTGCGTCAATGCGCTCAGTCATCTGCTGGAACTTGAGATTTGGCGCGAGGGCTCGGTTTGGGAGCAGAGCTACTCCAAGGGCGAGCCCATCACGAAGCTGAAAAAGACCGGCACCACCAAGAAGCGCGGTACCAAGGTCCACTTCCTGCCCGACAAGGAAATCTTCACCGTATCGGAATACAACTACGACACCCTGGCCCAGCGCTTGCGCGAGATGGCGTTCCTGAACAAAGGGCTGCTCATCACGCTCACCGACGAGCGCACCACTGACCAGAAGACCGGGGAGCCCAAGCGCGCGGAGTTCAAGTACAACGGCGGGATCGCCGAGTTCATCAAGCACCTGAATCGTGGCAAGAGCGTGCTCCACGACAAGCCTATCTACATGGAAGCCGAGCGTGACGACGTAGCCATGGAGATCGCGCTGCAGTACAACGACGGCTATTCCGAGACGGTGTTCAGCTTCGCCAATAACATCAACACGGTTGACGGCGGTAGTCACCTGTCGGGCTTTCGCACGTCGCTGACGCGCACCGTTAACTATGCGGGTCAGCAACTCGGTTTGTTTAAGGACGTGAAAGAGAACCTTACCGGGGACGACGTTCGCGAAGGTCTGGTGGCGGTGGTGAGCGTGAAATTGTCGCAGCCGCAGTTCGAAGGCCAGACCAAGGGAAAGCTCAATTCCGATATCGCCGGCACCGTGCAGGCATTCGTGAACGAGCGCCTGGGAGCTTTCTTCGAGCAGAACCCTTCGGTCGCCAAGAAAATCATCAACAAGGCGGTCGAGGCCGCTCGTGCTCGCGAGGCCGCGCGTAAGGCCCGCGATCTGACCCGCCGCAAAGGAGCTCTCGACGGCGGAGGTTTGCCCGGCAAGCTGGCCGACTGCTCCGAGCGCAACCCCGATCGCTGCGAGGTCTATCTCGTCGAGGGTGAGAGCGCAGGCGGCACCGCTAAACAAGGACGTGACCGCCGCTTTCAGGCCATTCTTCCGCTGAAGGGCAAGATCCTGAACGTGGAAAAAGCGCGTTACGACAAGATGCTGGGCCATGAAGAAATTCGCGCCATGATCACGGCGCTGGGAACGAGCATTGGCAAGGACGATTTCGATGTTTCGAAGTTGCGCTACAGCAAGATCATCCTGATGACCGACGCCGACGTGGACGGCTCGCACATTCGCACGCTCCTGCTCACGTTCTTCTTCCGCCACATGCAGGAGCTCATTAAGCGAGGCAACATTTACATCGCGCAGCCGCCGCTGTATCGCATTAAGAAGGGCAAGTTCGAGCAGTACATCAAGAACGACGCGGAATTCGTGCGGGTCATGGTGAAACGCGCCGCCGACGGCCTGGTTGTCCGCTACGGCGAAGGCGCCGCGGTGCTGGAAGGCGCTCCACTTACCAAGTTCATGACCACGCTGAACGACTTTATCGGCTTCTTCGACAAGGTGAACAAGCGCATTCGCGATGAGAAGATTACCGAGGTGTTGCCGAAGGCCGACTTGTTGAAGCGCGTTGACTTCGAGGGTGACAGCAAGAATCCTCCCAATAAGATCGTCGCGTTGGAAAAGTCGCTGAAGGCGATTGCCAAGGACCGCGATATCAAGTCGGTGGCGCTGCGCTTCGAAGAAGAGCACAGCCTGTGGGAGTGCAGCTTCGTGAACTCGCAGGGCGCCGAGCACGTCATCAATTGGGAACTGGCGTCCACGCCGGAGTATCGGCAGATGATGTCGAAGTACAAGCAGATTGAGCTGTACATGCAGCCGCCGTACTCCATCGAGACGGTGAAGAAAGACGCTGGCTCCGGCGCGAATGGCAAGGAAGAACTCAGCGACGCCGAGCGCGCCGACCAGGAGAAGGCTGAACAGAAGAGCCCCAAGACCTCCAAGCGCAAGTCCGAGGCGGAAACCGTGGAGAAGGCCTCGGCGCGCGAACTCTTCGACTACGTGCTCAACGAGGGCCGCAAGGACTACACCGTGCAGCGCTACAAGGGCCTGGGAGAGATGAGCTCGCAGCAGCTTTGGGAGACCACCATGGATCCCGAACGTCGTACCCTGCTTTCGGTGAAGCTCGAGGACCTGACCGAGACCGAGACCATCTTCACCACGCTGATGGGCGAAAACGTCGAGGCCCGCCGCAAGTTCATCGAAGACAATGCGCTGGAAGTGAAGAACCTGGACATCTAGCTTCAGGCGCATGAGGACGTCTGCGCATGAGGATGTCTGCACGGCTGGCTGCCTTCCGGGGTGCAAAATCCGTTGCGTTCAGTTCCGCCCAAAGACCGATCCGCCGCGACCGTCTTGTCCTGATTCATAATTTTGCGCTAATAGATTGTCCACAAACCCCGTTATTTGTAGCACAATAGAGCTTCGCATCACCATTGTTCTTTGGGGGCACCATGGCATTCGCGCAAAACCGTGGCAATACTCAACCGTCTTTGGAGCTTCGACCCCTTGACCGCCTGACGCTGGGCTTGATTGGGATGGGAGTGATATTCGCTTCCCTTGGGGCCGGCGAGGCCGTCTATCGGCTCGCCTTCTTCGATTTCGATGGAGCGACTGACCGTCTCCCGATCGAAATGTTGTTTGGGTTGATGTTTGCCTGGATGACGACGAAGGTGGCCAAAAAGATCTATCAGAATCGGATGGAGACTTCCGCGAGGATCAATTTGATCTGGGACCGGAACCACAAGATTCGTCACGCGGTAGAAGCCATCACGCCTGTACCGCATCCCGCCAATCACCAGGCGATCCGGGTGATTCGTGAAGAAGTGGATCGCATTGAAGGGGCGCTGACCGACATACTGCCGCGATAAGCGCGCAGTCGTCAGCCGCTCTTGTTGCAAGCGTGGTAACTCTGCAAGTCGTCACGGCGTCTACAACGCGCGCGATGGCGTTCGCAACGCGGCGCCCGGCCAATATGCCCTAAGCAATTCAGGTGTTCATCCAGGATGGGCACTTGCACAACGAGTTCTTAGTCTGTGGGAGCCGGTCGAAGTCAGCAGGAGTGGCGGCCTCTATTCCCTCCGCCAGCCAACTTTCGCCTCCAGCAGTCCGTCGTGTTACAACAAAAGCTCATGTCCATTTCGAGTATCCGCTCGCGACTTGGTGTGCCGCAGATAGCGGCGCTGCTCCTGTTGTTGGTCTTTCTCGCGCAGTGTCTCTGGTTCTCCGCGCATGTGCCGTTGTCAGCCATGGAAGGCAGCTACGTCGAGACCGGGTTGCTTCATCTCGAACGCCTGTCCAACGCCGGTACAAGTGAGCGCTCCCCGTTGGTGCCACTGCTGGCCGGAGCTGCGGCCCGAATCAGTGGCGCCGAGAATCATTATGCGCGGCTCGGCAACTACCGCTTCTGGATCCGTTTGCCGTTCTTGTTCGCAGGGCTATTGCTGGGCGCTTCGCTGTGGTACGTTGCGCGCCGTCTTTACGGGAACATTGGCGGATACGTCGCGCTCGGGCTTTATTGCTTTTCGCCGGCGATGGTGGGATGGGCGAGCCAGGTGGGGGCCGACATCGTCGGTGCATGGGGGGCCTTCGGTCTTATTTTCACCTCCATTGCGGTGGCGCACACTCTCTATGCGCCGCGTGAAGTCGTGCTGTGGAATTGGCGGCGGATTCTCCTGATGGGACTTTCCATGGCCATCTGCATTGGCGCTCAGTTTTCACTTTGGATTTTGCTGGTTCCGGCGCTCGCTTTCATGCTCTGGGTCGGCCATGTGCGGCGAGGCGCGGCCCTGGCCATCTTTGCGGCGGCGTCTGTCACTGGGTTGGTCCTGTTGTGGGCCCTCTACAGCTTTCGCCCGCTGGTTTTCGGCAGGGCCCTGGTCAATGCGGACTGGCTGGAAATTTCCTCACAGTCCTTCTCGTGGAACACCGTCGGTCCGCTGCTGGCAACTTCTTTCCTGCAGAACGGGGTCGGCCTCGTCCTGTTGCTGGTGGTCTCGCTGGTCACCTTCGCGGTTTGGAAGCGGTCGCGATTCTTTGGCACGGCAGCCCCGTTGCTTACAGGTGTCCTGCTGGTCGTACTGGCCTTGCGCCTGCACTTTGCGGGTTTCACCTTCCTGTTCGTCGCCCTGCCTTTCCTGGTTTTGTTTATGGCCGGAGTGTCGGCGGACCTGCTGCAAAGCCGCTACGCAGTGCTGGCCAACGCCGTAATCGTCGGTGTACTGGTCGCCAACGCGATGATCGACATTTACAGCTTGCTCCATCTAACATCGCGAAGCCGATAGAAACTTCCCTGCATCTAATGGGTTGGATTAGACTGAAGGGCAAATGAGGGGCGCAAGCGAATTCGGCTGGCCGAAGGGATGTAAGTCGTTTCAGCGTCTGACGACGGTCCTGACGCTGGCGTTGGGTTGCTGCACGTTGCTCGCCGCACCTTCATTCGGCCAGGCGCGTGGTATCCCACCGCCATCCGTGACCTCGATGGGCGGCGGTCATCACCTGCCGTTTCCATCTCCCAGCGTGACGTCGATGGGACCCTACCGTTACGGCTACGGCTCCCACAATCATCAGTCGTATTCAAATAGATCCTATCGCGGCTACGGATACTCCCGCGGAGGCTGGGCCTACGCGGCTCCTTACTATTACATTCCCCTCGGCGATTACGGCTATGGCTACGACTACGATTACGTAGGTGGTTCCGATCAATACTCTGGCCCGCCAATTGGGCCCAACGACCCGACGCTGCACATCGTCGTGGAGCAGCCCCCAGCGCAGTCGTACCGAGCCGCTCCGGACGACACGCAAGCGGCAATAGCGCCACCTCCGCCGACGATCCAGGAGCAACCCTCGCCAGCACGGGACGCCAAATCTCCCGAGCCTATCGTTCTAGTATTTCGGGATGGCCATCAGCAGGAAGTAACCAACTACGCCATCATGGGTCAAACGGTTTACGTCCTGGATGACCGCACCCAGAAAGTCCCGCTCGCCAACCTCGACGTCCCCGCCACCGTTAAGGCGAATGACGATCGCGGTATGGAGTTCAAGATTCCCCCCGGCCAGCATCCCGCGCAGAAAAAAAATTCAGACCTCCAGCCGAACGGCACGCCCGACCAGAACACGCCCCCAGCGGCCAACGTGGCTTCGATAATGCCCTAAAGCAGTTTCACACTTGGTGTATAGGGTGGAGCACCGCTTCAGCGGTGCAGTTAAGATTCGGAAATGAGCCGGCTTTAGCCGCTGAGGTG
>Ga0208714_1000513_pt1 | contig 10960 bp, 7 predicted proteins | sample NGESurshal072012_3_FD_184461 | JGI IMG/M metagenome (GOLD analysis project Ga0208714, IMG submission 184461) | Arctic peat soil microbial communities from Barrow, Alaska - NGEE Surface sample 415-1 shallow-072012 (SPAdes) | ecosystem: Environmental > Terrestrial > Soil > Wetlands > Peat ... | reverse complement strand
CGTGGCTCTCCTGCGCATTGCGAACGATGGCGGCGGCGTTGTCAGACTGCAAGCCGTAGGCGCCGATGCGGACGTAGTGCGTCCAGTTTTGTGCGGGAGCGTCAGCGCGCCCGGCAGAGCAAAGCAACAGCCCACATCCAAGCGCAGCAATAATCCAAGTTCGCATAGGTGGCCCTCTTAAAACTGGAAGCGGATACCGAATTGAGTGTGGCGAGGGGTACTGCCCGGCGCCGAAGAAGTGACATCGCCAAAAGTCGGGCTCCCATAGGCCAAATCAGGGAAGGCAAATCTTTCCGAATTTGTGAAGTTAAAGAATTCGCCGCGAATCTGTAGTTTCATGCGTTCTCTTATGGCGAATTCCTTGCTGAACGAGAGGTCTGCGTTGTGAATTCCGTCTCCCCTGAGCGCGGAGAAGTAGCGCGGCGCATTACCAGGAATTTGGTCCCCCGGGTCCGCGAAGCAAGCGACATTGAACATGGAGGAGTTGGAGTCGCCATTGAGGAAATTGCTGGCAGCCTGATGATAGCTCAAGCCGCTGGAGATTTGCGGGCAGGTCACGTCGGGGCGTTGGTTGCCGTCGGTCAAACGGGGTTGGTTCATGCCGATGGGCAGAGGTTGGCCGGTTTGGAATGTCAGAATCGTGGAGATGCTCCAGCCGCCAACGACAGCATCCAGAACGCGGTTCATGTCGTTGCCAATCCAACGGCCACGTCCAACAGGTAGCTCTATAATCGTGGCCAGCACCAGGCGATGAGTGGCATCATTTGCACTGATGGCGTTCTCTTTATTTAGCCGATCGAGTTGCTGTGGGTTGCCTAGATTCAGACCGCCCACGAAAGCGTTGAAACCGATCGAAGAATCGTCGGTGGATTTAGAGAAGGTGTAATTGCCCTCAAAGCTGATGTAGTGGCTGGCGCGTTTCTGGAAGCGAACCTGCATGGAGTTGTACCAGGAGTTCGCACCGAAGTTCGGAAGTCCCTGAAAAGTGCCATTGAACTGTGGATAAGGACGCAGGAGGTTGCTCAGCGGAACGGTGTCTAAGTTGTAAGCGGAGGCGGGTTCGTTGAAAATGGCGTTAGGACCTGTGAACAATGATTGGAAAGGGTTCGTTACAGCGCTTCCAAGCAGGTCGCTGACACTTTTGTTCGCAGGATCATGAGTAGGATTTAACTGATTTACGAGCTGGGCCAGCACATCAGAAGAGATGAAATTGCGATTTCTTGTGCTGGAATAGCCGCCCCAGGGAAGATGTGTGCTGCGATTGGCGGAATAGTCCACGCCGATGGTGATCTGGCCAGGGAAGAGATGCTGGACGCCGAGATTCCACTGATAGATGTCGCCATTGCGGGCTTGTTCGGTGCCCAAGTTGTTATTATTGTCGTAACCCCACTGCGCCAGAGCGCCATATTTTTTCCCCTGCGGCTGAGCCAAACCTAGCGGAAAGGGATTTTCCAAGGTGGCGAACTGGGTGTCAAAATTATTGGTGGTAAATAGAACAGGGTCATTAGCGGAAAAGGCCGTGCCAGGGTATTGATAATTTGTCGCCGGGCTTAGACCGTAGTACAGACCCGCACCGCCACGCACGACGGTTGTCGGAGTAATGGACCAAGCGAAACCCAAGCGTGGCGCGAGATTGTTGCGATCCGTTGGCACGCTGCGTCCCAAGCCGCCTTGATTGACAAAAAGGGTAGTGCCCTTCAAGTCTGTTGGCACCGATTGAAGTGGATATGTAGTTGGATCCGACGCGATTGGCAGGTTCACGCTGATACCCGTATCACCAGTGAAATTGCTATATTGCTGGTGATTGAATCGCTCGGTGTACGGCGAACTCCACTCATAGCGCAAGCCAACATTGAAAGTTAGAGTGGGCGTGATCTTCCAGTCATCTTGCACGTAGAAAGCAGTCTCCATCGATTTGTCAGCGACGGTAGGCAAAATATTTATCGAGCCGGAGTCGCCATAGCCCATCAACAAGCTGGCAAACGAGTTTCCCTCATTCGGACACTGATCGGAGCCGCAGTTCGGAGTAGAAGCGGTAACGTTCTGAGCGAAATGGAATTGTCCCGTAGGGTAATTGGGCTGCCAGAAATTGTTGAAGAATTGCCGTTGCTCGAAACCGACCTTGATGGTGTGAGAGTGCTTCACAAAGGAGAGTGCCGAGGAGTAGGTATACAGGGTGTGAGCAAAGTCCGTGTCAGAACAGCATTGCGTGTACATGGAAAGCCAGTCGTTGGTGGTGTCCAGCATGATCGCGGGCATGCGCTTCAAACCGTTGGCCGTGCCTAGAATAGCGGGGAAGTTCACAGTAGAAAAGTCTGGTTGGACCGATGTGACTGGGGCATGAACGCGATCCAAAGCAAACCTGCTGGTCAGCATTATTGTGGGTGTAATGGTCCAGTCGTGCTCGATGCCAACGTTATGCACGTCGGTATACGAATTCAGTCCATCGTTGAAGTCGCCGCTCGCAAGGACGAAAGGTACGTTGAATTCGCCGTGTGACTGGCTGTAGCGAACCGCCAACCGTTGCTTCTGGTTGAAAATGTGATCCACTTTCACATCGAACTGGTAACCAGGAGCGTTGGCCAGGATGGAGGTACGGAAATTATCCACGGAAGTGTTCTGATTTGGCTCGGGGTAGAGTTTCAAGAGCGCCTGCCCGATCGGATCGATCAAATTTGCCTGGTCCAACCGATTTCCGGGCACTGCGTTTCGGACGCAACCCTGTGTTGGGTCCTTCGGATCATTGGGAATACATTGGAATGGATTGAAGATCTGTTCCGGGGAACCAGAAAAATCGCCATTGCGTTGGGCGTCCGTGGGGACGGTTCCGGCGATGTTGACGGGGTCGTTCTGGCGAGTCTTTTCGAAATCTACAAAGAAGAAGGTCTTTTCTTTCTTGATCGGTCCGCCTAGAGAAAATCCGTACTGGTCGCGCACATGGTCCGGCTTTGGAACTCCTCCGGCATTGTTGAACCAGTCGTTGGCGTCCAGGGCGGAACGCTGGCCAAACCACCAACCGCTCCCATGGAACTGGTTGCCACCTTGCTTCAGAACCAAGTTGACGACGGTGCCGCCGTTGTTGCCGTACTCCGCAGAGAAACTATTGTTCTCGACTTTGAACTCTTGAACGATTTCGACGGAAGGCTGATAGTACACGTTGGTCGTGCCGCCCTCGCCCTGCTCCGGTGCGCTGGTCAGCGCTCCGTCCAGACGCACTTCAGCTGTAGCATTGCGTTGGCCGTTGGAGACGAAGTTGGTGCCGGAGGGATAGGAGTCCTGGGTACCAGATCCAGTTGTTTCCGTTACGCCGCCCGCCAGAAAGACTAATCCGAACATGCTCCGATTGTTTAAAGGGATATCGCGGACATATTCATTGGTAACGTCTGTTCCCAACGCCGCATTACCAGTATCCAGCAGAGGGGCCTGGTCCGTGACGGTGACACTCTCGGAAACCGTGCCAGGGTTGAGGATAAAGTCCATGTTCGCTTGCTGGCTGACCGCCAGGGTTACACCCTTCCGCTCCTGCGACGCCAGATTGGGCGCTTCGACGCGAATCACATAAGTACCCGGCCGCACACCGGTGAATACGTAAATACCGCGATTGTCCGTGGCGTAGGTTGCACCGACATTTGTCGCGGCATCAGTCAAGGTGACCTTTGCATCGGGGATCACGGCCCCACTCGAGTCGGTAACGACACCGCTGAGTTGCGCGGTGTAACTTGACTGCGCGCTAGCTGAAGAAAACACTCCCGAAATTAGGATAATTACTACGACTAGGATGGCCATACACGTTCTAAAGCCGTTCAATACCCGAACCATTTCACACCCCCTGAACCTATTCACTTCAGAATTCGATCGAAAAAGTCACGGTTACGACTTGTTTCGCTTCCTTTCTTTTACTTTCTTTTTGGATTGCTGTCAAGATTTGTCTCTCGTAGGTCCGGAAGGCAGAAATGGGCCGTGCGGTAGCGGTTATTTCCGGTGATGAGCCCGATGTAGGGCCGGGGCAAAGAGCGTGTTGCCGAACGGCGCTCTGTCGTAGTAGTGTCGCGGAATGGCCAAGAAGCCGAAGAAGCGTAAGAAGGGGGTCCATACTGCCATGCCAGCCGATCATGAGGAAAAGAATGCCGTAAATGGAGAATTGCGCGAGGGCGCCAATGTCGACAAAATCCGCGACATCCTCTTTGGTTCCAATATGCGGGAATACGAGAAGCGCTTTGCGCGTCTTGAGGAGCGCCTGACAAAATCTTCCGACGCTTTGCGGGATGATCTGAAAAAGCGCTTCGATACGCTGGAATCGTATGTGCGCGAAGAGATGGATTCCAACAATCAGCGATTGAAGGCGGAAAAAGCGGAGCGTAACGAGGCGCTGAAGGAGCTGACCCGCGAAACGCGAGATAACTCGAAATCACAAGAGAAGAAGCAATCGCAGCTTGAAGAACAACTGAATGGCGCGCAGGCGGATCTGCGTTCGCGCATTTTGGACCAGTCCAAGGCCCTCAGCAACCAGATACAGAAGGTTAAGGACGAAATCGAGACGGCCCTGGAGAACGAAGCGGAAACGCTGCGCAACGACAAGACCGACCGCGCGCAGCTGGCCGACCTCTTCGCCGAACTGTCGCTGCGCTTGAAAGACGAGCTGGAGCTGCCCGGGAAATAAAGGACAGGGTTCACACCAGGCCGCACCCCGTGCGCGCCCACGAACGTGATCACGAACGCGCGCCAAGCATCGATGGCTGATACGCCTAAAACACGGGTTCCTCTCGAACCAGCGGACGATTCCTCCGCCAATGGCACGGGCTCGCTCGATGAACTGCGGCATTTGATTCTGGCACCAGAGCAGGAGGCACTGGAGCGTCTGCACCATCGCGTCGCCAATCCAGAGGCGCGCACGGAAGACGTCAGCTCGGTGGTGGCCGAGGCGATCCAGCGGCGGCGAGATCAGGGTGGAGACAGCGCACTAAGCGATGCGCTGGCTCCAACGATTGAGTCAGCGTTACGCGAATCGGTGCGCAAAGATCCTGCCACGCTTGCGGACGCGCTGTTCCCGGTAATGGGGCCGGCAATTCGCCGGTCGATTCTGGAGACGCTGCGTTCATTTCTTGAATCCTTCAATCAAATCATGGACCAGAGCCTTTCATGGCAGGGCCTGAAGTGGCGAATCGAAGGCTTGCGAACGGGTCGGTCGTTCACGGAGGTTGTGCTGCTGCACAGCCTGGTGTTTCGGGTCGAACAAGTTTTTCTTATTCACAAGAAAACGGGTTTGTCGTTGGGGCATGCCGCTGCGCCTTCGGTGGCCATGCAGGATCCCAGTCTGGTTTCCGGGATGCTTTCCGCCATACAGGATTTTGTGCGCGATTCGTTTCACGGACAAAGCGGGCAGGGAATTGAACGAATGAACGTTGGCGATCTGGACGTGTGGGTGGAAAACGGCCCCTACGCCATATTGGCGACGGTGATTCGAGGTGTAGCGCCGCGCGCGTTGCGCGACCGCATGGCGGAAGTGCTGGAAAATATTCACCGGGAATATTCCGAACAGCTCGATCGATTCAACGGTGACGCGGCGCCGTTCGTAACGGTGAATCGGGAGCTATCGCGCTGCCTGGAGCTGCAATACAAAGAGGAACCCAAGCGCAAAGGGAATGGATATGTGTGGGCCGCGGCGGGATTGCTGCTTCTGCTTTTGGGTGGCTGGATCGGGTGGCGGCAGTGGCATTTTTATCGCTGGAGTCAGCTTGCAGAGACGCTCCGGGAACAGCCGGGCCTGGTGATCACTTCTTTGGCGAGGGAGCGTGGACGCTTCGTGATGCGAGGGATGCGAGACCCGCTGGCGGCTGATCCTGGGCAATTCGTGAAGGCCGCCGGTCTTGACGCTGCTAAAGCAGAATTTCATCTGTCCTCATACTACGCGCTGGACGACGCCATCGTGCAGCAGCGGGCTGTGGCTGTTCTTGCTCCGCCGAATGGAGTGTCACTCGCGGTGAACGAAGGAGTATTGCATGTAAGCGGCGAACCTCCCGTTGAATGGGCGAAGAACGCGCGCGAGCGTGCGCTGCTGCTTCCTGGAATCCGGGTTGTCGATTTTGGCAAATTTGGACCGGAGCAAATGGGCTTTGAACGCGCGAAGAAAGATTTGCAAGGTGTGGTGATCAAATTCCAAATTGCCAGCGCGGCGCTCTCCGGGGAACAGCGCGCCAAGTTGAAGGCGTTGCTTCCCAACTTGAAGCAGGTTCTCAACGCTCCGGTAGAGCTCCATGGCAATCCAGTTATCGAAGTGGTCGGGCATTCCGACAGTACGGGGGCAGAAGCGACAAATCAGACGCTGAGCCAGCGACGCGCGGACCGCGTGGCCTGGGAAATCCTTCAGTTCGGCATCGCTGACAAGAATGTGAAGGCCGCTGGGGTGGCCACCACCGAACCGCTGCGGAGTGAAGACACGGAAGAGAACCGCCAGTACAATCGAAGCGTGACATTTCGGCTCACCGCGGCGCAACCCTGACCATAATGATACAAAAGAAAATCTGTATGCTCGGTTCCTTCGGAGTGGGCAAGACCAGCCTCGTTCGCCGCTATGTGGAGAGCATCTACGACGATGTGTATCACACCACGGTGGGGGTCAAAATCGATAAGCGATCGCTGCAGGTGGATGGCACGGATGTGACGCTGGTATTGTGGGATTTGTATGGCGAAGATGAGTTCCAGAAAATGCGCTGGAGCTATCTGCGTGGCTCGTCCGGATATCTGCTGGTGGCCGACGGCACGCGACGGGCGTCCTTAGAGAAGGCCCTGGCGCTTGAGCAAAAAGTCCGAGAAGAGGTAGGGAAAATTCCTTTTATTCTGGTGATCAACAAGAGCGATTTGATTCAGGAATGGGAGCTGGACCCGACGCTGGAAGCGCAGTTCATCGCAAAAGAGTGGAGCATTCTTCGCTGCAGCGCAAAAAACGGCGAAAATGTGGAGGAAGCGTTTGTGCAACTGACCAGGAAAATACTCGCTTGACCATGGCCTCCCTCCTGCCTGGTTTTCTGAAGCAATTGGGATACGTGCTATTGCAACGCAACGGTGATGGCACATATTCCCTGCTTTCGGAGGCCCCCGGATGGTTCACGCAGCTTTGGCCAGCGGCGGCGGGCTCCGGGGACAATCCGTTCGCACTCGCCGGTACTTCTCCCTTCCTCGATAATTTTCTTTCGGATGCCGAGGAGTTCTGGAAAACGCCTCAAGCCGGTTTCGCTGAATCCGGAACCTGGATAGAAACTGGCAATTCCGGAGAACAGATTGCTCTCGAAGCCCGGGCCCTGTATCTCGACGGCAAGCCACTGCTGGCGATTTGCTCTCCGGAAAAGCAATTTCAGGAACGGGTTCAGGTGCTGCAAACCGCCCGCAACTCTCTGCTGGAGCATGAGAAGCTGCTGCGCGAAATCCAGAAGAAGGAAATCCTCTTGCATTGCATCGTTCATGATTTGTCGCAACCGCTCAGCGCCATGCGCGGTTCGTTCGATTGTCTGGCCCTCGAGACTAATCCGGAAAACGCCGCGAAGTTCATCGAATTGGGCAAGCATGCCAGCGAGCAACAGGAATCCATGATCCGCGAGATACTCAACGCGTTTTCCGCCGAATTACAGGCTGACCTGAACGCGGAACAAGCGGGAAATTCCACGCCCGACCTTCTGGAGGCTGCGCAGATCGCGATTTCCACCCTTTCCCCAGCCTTTGCCGCTAAGGGAGTTCGGCTGGGCTTGGGCGAGCAAATCTCCAAGCAAATGAATTGGAAAGTTATTGGGGAGGAGACGCGGCTTCACCGGATTTTCAGCAATTTGCTGGAGAATGCTCTTCGCTATACTCCCACCGGTTCCGGCGTTACTATCGGTATCGAGGATGATGGAGCGTTTCTGAAGGCGTATGTCGATGACGAAGGTCCGGGCCTACCAGCTGATCTTCGCCCCGCTGAAATGTTCGCGCTTTTTGGAAGAGGGAAGAAAAGCGGGGGCAAGGCCGGGCTGGGATTGTATTTTTGCCGGATCACCGTCGAGCGCTGGGGCGGGTCGATAGGCTGCGCTTCCCTGGCGGAGATTGGATCGCGCTTCTGGTTTCGGCTGCCGAAAGCAGTCTTGAACGGAAAGCCCGCGCCGGCTAAAAAGGCCAAACCAGCCATGGAAAAAGTTAGCGTGACGAACCGAGAGAAGCAAAGCGCACTGCGCATTCTACTGGCTGACGATCAAGAAGACGTTCGACTGCTCACCACACACCAGCTCGAACGGATCGGCCATGAGGTCCTCGCTGTTTCCGACGGAAAAGCGGCGCTTGAATCCGCGAAGGGCGGACGATTCGACATCATTTTCCTGGATGAAGAGATGCCGCATTTGAGCGGGGTGGAAGTGGCCCGCTCGATTCGTGAATTGCAGAATCATCAGGAAAAGAGGAGCGCGTTGGTTGCGCTTACGGGCAACAATACGCCCCAGGACCGTGAGCGCTTGCTCGCTTCGGGCTTTGATTTTGTGATCGGGAAGCCATTTCGCCTCGAAACTCTAGATGCTTTCCTGCTCGACCCCGCCAACGCGGAACCGCTGGATACCCTTCCGGAAAAACGGCACTTGCAGGAGAGCGCCAGTTGGGAGGATTTGCTGCAGCGCGTGGGCGGCGACGAGAAGCTTTTGCGAAAGATGATGAAAACTTTCCTGAGGGAAACTCCACAACGCATGGAAATCATGAGTAAGGCTCTGCAACGCAAGAACGGGGGCGAACTTTCCTCCGTGGCGCACGCCCTGAAAGGCTCCGTGAGTATTTTCGGAGCACCGCATGCGGTACAACATGCGCAGTCGCTCCAGGACCTGGGCCGCATCAGTGATTTTCCAGAGGCTGCCCGGGTTTACGGCTTTCTTCAGGAAGAGATTGCGAAGTTACAACAAAACCTGAGAGGATACGCGAAAGAAACCCGGGCTCAATCCTCGCCACGCTCCCATGAGGAAAAGCCGAAGTCCATTGGAACGAAGAAGCGCAAACGCTGAGGAGTCCGCAGGTGGTTGCCCAATCCAGTTTCGGAGCCGTTCAATGCCTCATATCCTTGTAACCGATGACGATACAACCACGCGGCAGATGATCAGCGGCGTTCTGAAAAAAAAGGGCTACACGGTATCTACGGCCGCGGACGGTGTGGCGGCTTTACGGGCCATTCAGAAAAAGAAATTCGATCTGATTCTGCTGGACATCTGGATGCCGAAACTCACCGGACTGGGACTCCTCGGCAAGCTGCAAACGCAAAAGACTATTCCGAAAATTATTGTAATGACCACGGACAAAACGTCGGAAACGGTGCTTACCGCACTACGAGGACGAGTCTATCAATTTTTGACCAAGCCATTGGACGCCGACACTCTGCTGCTCACTGTCGAGAGCGCCCTATCCGCTCATCCCACGGCTCCTCCGATTGAGATTATTTCCGCCAAAGCGGAATGGATTGAGCTTCTGGTACCCTGCGAGCAATCCGTAGTTGGCCGGGTGCAAAGCTTTCTTTTGCATATGGAAAACGATCTGCCACCTGAAATCATAGAAAAAGTTGGGTATGCATTTCGCGAACTCCTGAATAATGCCATCGAGTGGGGCGGCCGGTTGGATCCCAACCTGAAAGTGCGAATCTCTTACGTGCGCACAAAAAAGATGTTGATGTACCGAATGGATGATCCCGGACCGGGATTCAAGATAGAAGAGATGAATCACGCAGCCGTGAACAATCCCGAAGAGGATCCCATCGCCCACATGAAAGCCCGCGAAGAGAAGGGTTTGCGTCCCGGGGGACTGGGGTTGCTGCTGACGCAGCAAATGGTAGATGAATTGGTGTATAACGAAGCGCGCAATTCGGTAGTTCTGGTTAAATATCTGTAAAATTCCTACTTTGGCCGTGCCAAAGAGTTTTCGTCGCTTTTCGATTTAGATTGTCCCGTCGCAAAGTTTCTCTAGTACACTGTCTCCAATCCGTTCACACTCATTTTTTCATTTAAGGAGCACGTCTTATGGCATCGGTCACGCAGAGTGGAGCCGAATTTAAGAAGCAATTGCAGGAGGGCGTACCGAAGATTGGCCTCTTTCTGAACTCGCATTCGCCAACCGTTGCAGAGCAACTGGCGCATAGCGGTTACGATTGGCTGCTGGTGGATTCGCAGCACGGACCGATGGGTTACGAAAAATTGTCCTCGATGTTGTGCAGCGTGGCCAGCGGTGGCGCGAAATCGCTGGTACGAGTTGGCGGCTACAGCGACCGTCCCGGAATTCAGCAGTCGCTCGACCTTGGGGCGGACGGCGTTCTGGTGCCCTACATCAATACCGCCGAAGAAGCCCGCGCCGCGATCAGTTGCACGAAATACCCGACGGCGGGAACGCGATCTGTTTATTTTCCGCAGCGCAGCATGAATAAGGATGGTCTGCTGGGCTACGCCGGCGGGGCGAACAAGGACCTGATCGTTGCGCTGCAAGTGGAAACCGCCGACTGTATCAAGAACATAGACGAGATTGCCGCTGTGCCAGGCGTCGACGTCCTTTTTCTCGGGCAAAATGATTTGTGCATGTCGATGGGCTTGTACGAAAAATATGAATTCCCGCATATGTACACCTCACCGGAGCTGGGGGCTGCCACCGACAAGCTGGTCGCGGCAGCGCGGAAGAACAAGGTAGTGCTTGGCCTCTTTCTGTTTGGAACATCACGCGTCGGAGAATTTCTTGAGAAAGGGTTCCCGTTTATCAGCCTGGGAAATGATTTACACCACGTGCTAACGCAGACCGGTGCCTATGTGAAAGATGTGGAAGAAGTTTCCAAAGCAAAAGGGAAGAGCTGGACGCGCCGGCCCACTTCCCTGTTTTAACTAACGCTCCCTGCGCTGCCCAAATAAAAAGACCTCGGAAATCCGAAATGGGACCGAGGCCTTTTTGCTTGGCTTGCTGAACGTCCGCACAGAAAGCGGCAGTT
>Ga0208714_1000512_pt1 | contig 10963 bp, 11 predicted proteins | sample NGESurshal072012_3_FD_184461 | JGI IMG/M metagenome (GOLD analysis project Ga0208714, IMG submission 184461) | Arctic peat soil microbial communities from Barrow, Alaska - NGEE Surface sample 415-1 shallow-072012 (SPAdes) | ecosystem: Environmental > Terrestrial > Soil > Wetlands > Peat ... | reverse complement strand
CGGAAGGGGCACGGGTTCGTATGAGGCGCAATGCCGGCGAACTGGCCAAGATGCGCAAGGCCGGACGGGTGGTGGCCGAGATCCACGAGGCCACCCGCGCCGTGATCCGCCCCGGGGTCTCCACCGCGGAGATCGACCGGGTGGCCCGGGAGGTCCTGGACCGCCGGGGGGCGGGCTCGAACTTCCTCAACTATCACGGGTTCCCGGCCGTGGTCTGCACGTCGCCCAACTCGATGATCGTGCACGGGATCCCCTCGGAGACGGTCATCCTCGAGGAGGGGGACATCATCTCGATCGACTGCGGGGCGATCGTCGAGGGCTACCACGGAGATGCGGCCTACACCGTCGGCGTGGGAACGGTCACCCCGGAGGCGGCCCGGCTGATGGAGGTGACCGAGGCCAGCCTGCAGGCCGGCATCGACCAGCTCCACCCCGGCAACCGCCTGCACGAAGTGGGGCGGGCGGTCCAGCAGGTGGCAGAGCGCGCAGGCTTCTCGGTGGTCCGGGAGTACGTGGGCCATGCCATCGGCACGGCCATGCACGAAGAGCCCCAAGTCCCCAACTACTGGCCGGGCACGCCGGGCCCGACCCTCCGGTCGGGCATGGTCTTCGCCATCGAGCCGATGGTGAACGCCGGCGGAGCGGCGACCGTCCTCCTCGACGACGGGTGGAGCGTGGTGACCGCCGATGGCCGGCTGTCGGCCCATTTCGAGCACACCATCGCGGTGACCGACGAGGGCCCGGAGGTGTTCACCGTCCTCTGACCGCCTCCCTCCGGCCCCCTGGGCCGCCTGCGACCGGGCCACCGGCGGGTGGGGCGGGCGGTAGAACGGGGGTCGGACTGGCAATTTGACCCCGAAGGGCTACACTGGTCATTCGGCTGGCCACGGGTGTGTTGTGGCGTGCCGATCCCGCTCAAGGTGGTGCGCTTCCGGTGCGCCTCCGAATGCGGTGCGGAACGGCGACGACAACGTGGCCGTGACGCACGTCGACCTCGGGGTCGACGTGGTACGAGAACGACAGAATATCGAGGAGATTCACCTGCCCAAGCCCAAGGAAGATGCCATCGTGCTCGAGGGAGTGGTGGTTGAGCCGTTGCCCAACGCCATGTTCCGAGTGGAGCTCGAGAATGGTCACAAAGTGCTGGCCCACAGCTCCGGAAAGATGCGGATGCACCGCATCCGCATCCTCCCCGGGGACAAGGTGCAAGTGGAGATCACCCCCTACGACCTGGCTCGGGGGCGGATCACCTACCGCTACAAGTAAGCCTGGGCAGCGAAGGCGGTCCCGGGCGGCTGGTGCAGGCGCAGTGTCGAGTTGTGCAGTGTCGAGTTGCACAGTGATGAGTGCAGTGTGAGCAGTACGAGACAAGGACGAGAACGTGAAGGTTCGACCGAGCGTCAAGCCGATGTGTGAAAAGTGCAAAGTGATCCGCCGGCACCGGCAGGTCATCGTCATCTGCGAGAACCCGCGCCACAAGCAGCGCCAGGGTTGACGGCAGCGGATCAGGCGTAAGAGAGAAAGAAGAACACGTGGCCCGCATTTCAGGCGTGGACATCCCCCGCGAGAAGCGGTTGGAGATCTCGCTCACCTACATCTTCGGCATCGGCCGGACCACCGCGCAGCAGATCTGCGCCGCCACCGAGACCAGCCCCGACACCCGGGTACGGGACCTCACCGACGAAGAGGTGACCCGCCTCCGCAACTACATCGACGCCAACCTGCAGGTTGAGGGCGACCTCCGCCGCGACGTCTCCCAGGACATCAAGCGCAAGATGGAGATCGGCTGCTACCAGGGCATCCGTCACCGCAAGGGCCTTCCCGTACACGGTCAGCGCACCCACACCAACGCCCGCACCCGCAAGGGACCGAAGAAGACGGTCGCCGGAAAGAAGAAGGTTCGCAAGTAGATGGCCAAGACAACCAAGCCCGCAGCCGGCGCCAGGCGCCCCCGCAAGCGCGAGCGGAAGAACATCACCTTCGGCGTCGCCCACATCAAGAGTTCGTTCAACAACACCATCGTGTCGATTGCCGACCCGGAGGGCAACGTGTTGGCCTGGGCCTCGGCCGGCAACGTCGGGTTCAAGGGCTCGAGGAAGTCCACGCCGTTCGCCGCCCAGCTGGCCGCCGAGCAGTGTGCCAAGCGGGCCATGGAGCACGGCGTGCGCCGCGTGGATGTGCTGGTACGGGGTCCAGGCTCGGGCCGCGAGACGGCAATCCGCTCATTGGCCGCAGCCGGCATCGAAGTGGCCGGCATCAAGGACGTCACCCCCATCCCGCACAACGGCTGCCGCCCCAAGAAGCGGCGTCGGGTCTAGGGCCGGGGCACGAAGGGATACAAGGAACACTTATGGCTCGTTACACCGGACCCGTCTGCCGGCTCTGCCGCCGGGAGCGCACCAAGCTCTTCTTGAAGGGCGAACGTTGTTATTCGATGAAGTGCCCGGTCTCCGAGGCGGTGACCGATCGCCACAGCCGCGCCTACCCTCCCGGGGAGCACGGTCGCGATCGGATGCGCCAGGGGTCCGAGTACCTGGGGCAGCTGCGTGAGAAGCAGAAGGCCCGCCGTATCTACGGCCTCCTCGAGCGCCAGTTCCACAACCTCTACGTGGAGGCCAGCAAGGCGCCGGGCATCACCGGCGAGAACCTGCTGCGCATGCTCGAGCTGCGCCTCGACAACGTGGCCTTCCGGGCCGGGTGGGGAGCCAGCCGGTCCCAGGCCCGCCAGTTCGTCCGCCACGGCCACGTTCTGGTGAACGGCAAGCGGGTGACCATCCCCAGCTACCGCGTGCGCCAGGGCGAGGTGGTCACCCTCAAGCCGTCTTCGCGCGAGCTGTTCCACGTCCGCCGTAACATGGACACCCTCGATCGGCAGTTGCCGCCGTGGCTGGAGGCGGTCGGCGACCGCTTCGAGGTCCGGGTGTTCTCGCTGCCGTTGCGCGAGCACATCGACGAGCCGGTCCAAGAGCAGCTCATCGTCGAGCTCTACTCCAAGTAACCGACCACTCCGGGCCGGCCGCCGAGCGATCGGAGCCGGGCCGACCACCGCACCCCACGAACCACCGACCCCAACCGAACCTGCGCATCACACTGCCGAGGAGCCACGATCAGCATGCTCATCATCCAGCGACCCACCGTCGAAGTCATCGGTGAAGAAGAGGACAACCGCCAGCAATTCGCCGTCGGACCGCTCGACCCGGGCTTCGGCCACACCCTGGGCAACTCCCTCCGGCGCACGCTGCTGTCATCGATCCCCGGTGCCTCGATCACCCAGGTCCGCTTCGACGACGCCCTGCACGAGTTCACCACCCTTCCGGGCGTCAAGGAAGACGTCACCGACCTGATCCTCAACCTGAAGGACCTGTTGTTCCGGGTGCACAGCGAGGAGCCGGTGACCATCCGCCTCGACAAGCGTGGACCCGGCGACGCCACCGCCGGCGACCTGCAGGTCACCGCCGACGTGGAGGTCCTCAGCCCCGAGCAGCACATCGCCTCGCTCAACGCCAAGGGGCGCCTGGCCGTGGACCTCACCGTGGAGCGCGGCCGGGGCTACCTGTCCGCCGACAAGAACAAGCGCTCGAGCATCATCGGGGTCATCCCGGTGGATGCCATCTTCTCGCCGGTGCGGCGGGTGGCCTTCACCGTCGAGCCGGTCCGGGTCGAGCAGTCCACCGACTTCGACCGCCTGGTCCTCGACATCGAGACCGACGGGTCGCTGACCCCCCGCGAGGCGCTGGCCTCGGCCGGTGACACCCTGCGCACGCTGGTCGGCCTGGTCGCCGACCTGGAGGACGAGCCCATGGGCCTCGAGCTCGGCGAGGTCGGGGCCATCGGCACCGGCTCTCCCGACCTCGACCTCCGCATCGAGGACCTCGATCTCACCGAGCGCCCCCGCAACTGCCTCAAGCGGGCACAGATCAACACCATCGGCGAGTTGGTCGACCGGACACTCGACGACCTGCTCAACATCACCAACTTCGGGCAGAAGTCGCTCGACGAGGTGCTCCAGAAGCTCGACGAGCGGGGCCTGTCCCTGCGGGTCAAGGACTGAGGTTCCGGGATGCTCGGCACTCCGAAGAAGGGACGTCGCTTCGGCGGCAGCTCCGCCCATCAGAAGGCGATGATGGGGAACCTGGTGGCCTCGCTGGTCGCCGCCGAATACCTGGTGACCACCGAGGCGAAGGCCAAGGCCCTCCGTCCGGTGGCCGAGAAAGTGATCACGGCAGCCGCCAAGGGCGGGGTGGCCCGCCAGCGCAACGTGGTCGCCTTCATCCGTGACAAGGACATGGCGCACAAGCTGTTCGAGGAGATCGGGCCCCGATACGCCGATCGGCCGGGTGGCTACACCCGCATCCTCAAGTTGGGCAATCGCCTGGGCGACAACGCCCCGATGGCCCGCATCGAACTGGTGTGAACCAGCCCCCCGCCTCCGGGGGGCTGGACGACCGGACCGTCCGGTGGCGGCTGCGCGTGGCGTACAACGGCACGGGGTTCCACGGCTTCGCCGCCCAGGAGGGCCAGGCCACCGTGGCCGGTGCCCTGGTCGAGGCGCTGGGCCGGACCACCCGGACCGAGGTGTCCCTCACCTGTGCGGGCCGCACCGACTCCGGTGTGCACGCCCTCGACCAGGTGGTCCACCTGGACCTCCCCGCCGAGGTGTCGGACAGGCTCGACCCCTCTGCCCTGATCAAGTCGTGCAACAGCCAGTTGGGACCGGCGATCGTGGTCCGGGAGGCAGGGGTGGCGCCCGACGGCTTCGACGCCCGGCACTCGGCCACCGCCCGGCGCTACCGCTACCTGGTGGTCGATGCGCCGGTGGCCGACCCGTTGCTGTCCGGCCTGGCCTGGCACGTCGTCGGCCCGCTCGACCTGCGATCGATGACGGCGGCGGCCGATGCGCTGCTCGGAGTGCACGACTTCCGTGCCTTCTGCCGACGGGTTCCGGGCACCACGCCGGACGACCCGATCCCCCGCCGGGTGCTCGACGCCCGGTGGACCCGGTTGAGCGCGCACGGAGGGCACGCCGTGGCCGGGCCGGCCCTGGTCCCGGCGGTGGGCGACCTCCTGGCCTTCGAGATTGAGGCCAACGCCTTCTGCCACCAGATGGTGCGCTCCCTGGTGGGCACCCTGGTGGACGTCGGCCGGGGGCGCAAGCGCGCCTCCGACATGCTGTGGATCCTCCGATCGGCCGACCGGCAACAGGCCGGCCAGCCCGCTCCCGCCCACGGGCTCACCCTGACCGCGGTGCGCTATGGGGCCTGACCGGTTTGCCGAACAGGGCTGTTTCGCCCTAGTGTGGGAGGTCGCCGGGTTGGGCCGGCCGACTGCGCGGTGAGGGAGGCAGTCCTCGCCGCCCATCGGTTGGCACCCCACACCGAGCCCTGCAGGTGCTTCAACGCCCGGCATCACCGAACAAGGAACCTTCGTGCGCACGTACACTCCCAAGCCCACTGACATCACCCGCGCCTGGCACATCGTGGACGCCGACGGCCTGGTGCTCGGGCGCCTGGCCACCGAGGTCGCCGCGATCCTGCGCGGCAAGCACAAGCCGACCTTCGCCCCGCACGTGGACACCGGCGACCACGTCATCGTGATCAACGCGGACAAGGTGGTGCTCACCTCGGGCAAGGCGGAGACCAAGATGGCCTACCGGCACAGCGGCTACCCGGGCGGCCTCACCGCCACCCGCTACAGCGACCTGCTGGTCGACCATTCCGACGACGTGGTCCGCAACGCCATCCGGGGCATGCTCCCGAAGAACCGGCTGGGGCGCCAGATGGCGACCAAGCTCAAGGTCTACGCCGGTGCAGACCATCCCCATGCCGCCCAGTCCCCCGAGCCCCTGGACATCCCCGGCGCCCGCCGCACGGCATCCACCCGGAGCGGCGCGTAAGCGCCCTTCGACCCGGCACCTACTTCGATCCGATCGCGAGGAGCACAACGTGGCCAACGCCGCCCCCATCTGCCAGACCACCGGACGCCGCAAGCGGGCCGTCGCCCGGGTTCGGATCCGCCCCGGCCAGGGAGCCATCACGGTCAATTCGCAGAAGTTCGAGGAGTACTTCACCTCGGCCACCCACCGGATGATCGTGACCGAGCCCCTGCGCCTGACCGACACCACCGAGTCGTGGGACATCGACGTGACCATCGACGGCGGCGGTGTCTCCGGCCAGGCCGGCGCCTTCCGCCTGGGCATCGCCCGGGCCCTGTGCGAGCTCGACCCCGAGCTGCGTGCATCGCTGAAGAAGGCAGGGTTCCTCACCCGCGACGCACGTGAGAAGGAGTCGAAGAAGTACGGCCTGAAGAAGGCCCGCAAGGCTCCGCAGTACTCCAAGCGGTAGGCCGGTGGTCAGAACCCAGTTTGGAACGGATGGCGTGCGGGGCATCGCCAACGTCGAGCTGTCACCGGAGCTGGTCCTCGCCCTGGGGCGGGCCATCGCCCGCACCATCACCGCAGCCACGTTCCTGATCGGGCGGGACACGCGGAAGTCGGGACCGATGCTGCAGGCCGCCCTGGCCGCCGGGCTGGCCAGCGAAGGGGCCGATGTGGTCGATGTCGGCGTGCTGCCCACTCCGGCCCTGGCCTGGTTGTCGGCCAGACGCGACCTCCCCGCCGTGGTGATCTCCGCGTCCCACAACCCCTTCGCCGACAACGGGATCAAGCTGTTCGCGGCGGGCGGGGCCAAGCTGAGCCTCGAGACCGAGGCGGCCATCGAGGACGAGCTGGAGCGGGTCCTCGATCCGTCGGTCAAGGGCCCCCGGAACCTCGAGGGCCACGGTGTCGGGGGCCTCACGGTCGATCTCGACGTGGCGGGGAGCTACGTCGAGCACCTGGGCACCCTGCTCGACGGGCGCCGGCTGGAGGGCCTGCGACTGGTGGTCGACAGCGCCAACGGCGCTGCCTCCGATCTGGCCGCCCGCGTCTACGAGCAGCTCGGTGCCGAGGTGGTGGCCATCGGGTGCGAGCCGGACGGGACCAACATCAACGCCGGGTGCGGTTCGACGTCGACCGAGACGCTCGCCCGCGCCGTGGTGGAGCACCGGGCCGACCTGGGACTGGCCCTCGACGGTGACGCCGACCGCCTGCTGGCGGTGGACGGGGCCGGCGCGCTGGTCAACGGTGACGAGCTCCTCGCCCTGTTCGCCCTCGACCTGGCCGAGCGGGGCCAGTTGGCCGGCAACACGGTGGTGGTCACGGTGATGACCAACCTCGGGTTCCGCCTGGCCATGGAGGAGCGGGGCATCGTCGTGAAGGAGACCGCGGTGGGCGATCGGTACGTCCTGGCCGCGGTGGACAAGGACGGGCTCTCCCTCGGTGGGGAGCAGTCCGGGCACATCATCTTCCGGAGGCTGGCGACCACCGGCGACGGCCTGCTTACCGGGCTGGTCCTGGCCGATCTGCTGGTGCGGGCCGGTCGGCCGCTGGCCGAGTTGCTGGACGGCCTGGTGACCAGGGTGCCCCAGGTCCTCATCAACGTGCCGGTGCCCAACACGGAGCTCCTGGCCGTTGCCGAGGCGGTGTGGTCGGCCGTCGCCGAGGAGCAGGGGCGGCTCGGGGACGGCGGGCGCGTGCTGCTCCGGCCGAGCGGGACCGAACCGCTGGTGCGGGTGATGGTGGAGGCGCCGGGCGACGGGGTGGCCGAGGAGATCGCCCATCGGCTCGGCAATCTGGTCGGATTCGAGTTGCAGTCGGCGGCGGCCACCAAGGGATAGTCCCGTCCCGGGCGGTCGGCGAAGGCCGTGGAGCGTGTCGGGCCACTAGCCTCGGTCACCATGTGCGGCATCATCGGCATCACCACGGGCACCGACCACGCCGATCGGGGAACCGACGTCCGGCCGGGTGACGGGGCCGGTGCCCGCCTGGTCCTCGATGTGCTGCTCGACGGACTGGCCCTCCTCGAGTACCGCGGGTACGACTCTGCCGGCCTGGCCCTGGTCGGCCCGGGGGCCGGCGACGGGATGTGGCGGGCCCGGGCCGCCAACGGGACCCGGTCGCTCGACGACCTCACCAAGCGGGCGGAGAGCGCCCCCCGGGGCGCCACCGCCGGCGTCGGCCACACCCGGTGGGCGACCCACGGGCGTCCGTCGGAGGAGAATGCCCATCCGCACGTCGACTGCTCCGGCCGGATGGCGCTGGTCCACAACGGGATCATCGAGAACCACATCGAGCTGGCCGACGAGCTGATCGCCGAGGGCCACCACCTCGAGTCCGAGACGGACACCGAGGTCCTGGCCCACCTGATCGAGTCCCGCCTGGCGGCCGATCCGGGTGCGGGCCTGACCGGCGCGGTGCGGGCCGCGCTCGGGCGCGTCCGGGGGGCCTTCGCCCTCGCCGTGGTCCACGCCGACCAGCCCGATCTCATCGTGGCCTCCCGGCGGGTCTCGCCGCTGCTGATGGGGGTGGGCGACGACGCCGCCTTCCTGGCCTCGGACATCCCGGCGATCCTCGGGCTCACCCGCGACTTCTTCGTGCTCGAGGATGATGAGATCGCCGAGCTGCGACCCGGGTCGGTCCGGGTGACCGCCCGGGACGGCACCGAGGTCGATCCGGCGCCGCTCCACGTGGACTGGGACCTCGACGCCGCCCGCAAGGACGGGTACCCCGACTACATGAGCAAGGAGATGAACGAGCAGCCCCGGGCGGTGGCCGACACCCTTCTCGACCGGGTCCTCCCCGACGGGACGCTGGTCCTCGACGAGGTCCGCATCACCAACGAGGAGTTCCGGACCATCAACAAGGTGTTCATCGTGGCCTGCGGCAGCAGCTACCACGCCGGCCTGATGGCCAAGTACGCCATCGAGCACTGGGCCCGCCTTCCGGTGGAGATCGACATCGCCAGCGAGTTCCGCTACCGCGACCCGGTCCTCGATGAGCACACCCTGGTGATCGGGGTCAGCCAGTCGGGCGAGACGGTGGACACCCTGCAGGCCGTCCGTGAGGCTCGCAAGCTGGGCGCCAAGGTGCTGGTCATCTCCAACGTGGTGGACTCGTCCATGGCCCGCGAGAGCGACGCGGTGCTCTACACCAGGGCCGGCCCGGAGATCGGGGTGGCCGCCACCAAGACCCACCTGGCCCAGATCACCGCGCTCGAGATCCTCGCCCTCTATCTGGCCCAGGCCAGGGAGACCCTCTCGCCGGCCGATGCCCGCTCGATGCTGGGTGCGATGGGTGTCCTGCCCGACAAGGTGTCGGCCGCGCTCGATCGGGCCTCGGACGTGGAGGCGGTGGCCGAGGCCTACCGCGACTCGTCGTCGTTCATCTTCCTCGGGCGCCTGGTGGGGTACCCGGTGGCCCTGGAGGGAGCCCTGAAGCTGAAGGAGCTCTCCTATCTCCGGGCCGAGGGATTTCCCGCCGGCGAGTTGAAGCACGGGCCCATCGCCCTGGTGGAGCCGGGCACGGTGGTCATCGGCGTCGCCACCCGCACGCCGATCTGGGAGAAGATGATGGCGAACGTGGCCGAGGTCAAGAGCCGCGGGGCCACGGTGGTACTGGTCGCCAACGACGGGGACGAGGAGACCGCCCGCCAGGCGGACGCCGTCCTGTGGGTCCCCGAGACCGAGTACCTGTTCTCACCGATCGTCGACGTCGTGCCCCTGCAGCTGTTCGCCTACTCGCTGGCCCGCCTCCACGGCCACGACGTGGACCGCCCCCGCAACCTGGCCAAGGTGGTCACCGTCGAGTGACGGCCCTCGGCGGTGCCGCACCTGTGGCCGCGTTCGCTCAGGCGGCAGAACGGCTGGCGCTCGGGGCGGTGGCATCGGGGGTGCTGGTGGGCGTGGGCGTCGACGCCGTGGACGTCGACCGGTTCCGCCGGGTGCTGTCCAGCCGGGCGCAACTGGCCGACCGGTTGTTCACGGAGGGCGAGCGCCGCTACGCCCGGGCCGCCCACGACCCCGTCCCGCGGCTTTCGACCCGCTTTGCCGCCAAGGAGGCCACCATGAAGGCCCTCGGCGTCGGCCTCGGCGCATTCCGCTTCGACGAGGTGGAAGTGATTCGGGACGGCCTCGAGGCGCCTTCGCTGGTCCTGCACGGGTCGGCGGCCGAACTGGCAGGTCGGGCCGGGGTGCTCCGGTGGCATCTCTCCTTGACCCACACCGACCACGTGGCCGTGGCCATGGTCATCGCCGTGGGGGGGACGGCCGCCACGGGGGTGCCGGGCACGGTCGGTTCCGCAGATGGCCCGTCGAGGCCGTAGCGTCGGGTCCCATGCAACCGGTCCTCACCGTCTCCGAGATGAACGCGGTCGATGCTGCCGCCCTGGCCTCCACGCCGCTCGACGTGCTGGTGGGCCGGGCCGGGCTGGCTACGGCCCTGGCCGCCGTCGACCTGCTCGGGGGCACCTACGGGCGTCGGGTGGTCGTGGTCGCGGGCCGGGGGAACAACGGTGCCGACGGCAGGCATGCCGCCCGACTGCTGTCCGCGCGCGGCGCCAGGGTCCGCATCGTCGAGGCGGGAACCGCGGATGCCATCGGCACGGCAGACCTGGTGATCGACGCGGCGTACGGCACCGGGTTCCGGGGCGAGTACCGGGCCCCGTGGGTCGATCGGGCCACCCCGGTGTTGGCCGTCGACATCCCCTCGGGCGTGCGGGGCGACACCGGCGAGGTGTCGGGGTCGCCGCTCGCCGCCGTCCGCACCGTCACCTTCGTGGCGCTGAAGCCCGGCCTGGTCCAGGGGGACGGGCTCCGATTGGCCGGGCGGGTGTCGGTGGCCGACATCGGCCTGTCTCCGGGGCCGTCCGCCATCGACGTGATGGACGACGGCGACGTGGCCACCCTGCTGCCCCCGCGCCGCCACGATGGCAACAAGTGGTCGGCCGCCGTACTGGTGGTGGCCGGTTCGCCCGGCATGGTCGGGGCTGCCTCCCTTTGTGCCCGCGCCGCCTATCGCGGTGGAGCGGGGATGGTCCGGCTCGGCGTGCCCGGTGGCAGCCTCTCGGACCTCCCGGCCGGCGAGGCGGTG
>Ga0208714_1000511_pt1 | contig 11051 bp, 10 predicted proteins | sample NGESurshal072012_3_FD_184461 | JGI IMG/M metagenome (GOLD analysis project Ga0208714, IMG submission 184461) | Arctic peat soil microbial communities from Barrow, Alaska - NGEE Surface sample 415-1 shallow-072012 (SPAdes) | ecosystem: Environmental > Terrestrial > Soil > Wetlands > Peat ... | reverse complement strand
AATTCCGAGGCCGAGAAGGAAGAAGACGGCGGCAAGGGCTCGCCGCTCGACCAGTTCACGCAAAACCTCAACCAGCTCGCCCGCGACGGCAAGATCGATCCACTGATCGGCCGCGAGCACGAGGTCGAGCGCGTCGTCCAGATCCTGTGCCGCAGGCGCAAGAACAACCCGCTCCTCGTCGGTGAAGCCGGCGTCGGCAAGACGGCGATCGCCGAAGGCCTGGCCTGGCGCATCACGCAGAACGAGGTGCCCGAGATCCTCGCCGACTCGGTCGTCTACTCGCTCGACATGGGCGCGCTGCTCGCCGGCACCAAGTACCGGGGCGATTTCGAGCAGCGCCTGAAGGGCGTGCTCAAGCACCTGAAGGACCAGCCGAACGCGATCCTCTTCATCGACGAGATCCACACGCTGATCGGCGCCGGCGCCGCTTCCGGTGGCACGCTCGACGCGAGCAACCTCCTGAAGCCGGCGCTGAACTCGGGAACGATGAAGTGCATCGGCGCGACCACCTTCACCGAGTACCGCGGCATCTTCGAGAAGGATGCGGCGTTGTCGCGGCGCTTCCAGAAGATCGACGTGATCGAGCCTTCGGTCGAGCAGACGGTGGAGATCCTGAAGGGCCTGAAGTCGCGCTTCGAGGAGCATCACAGCGTCAAGTACGCGCCGGCCGCGCTGCAGGCCGCTGCGGAGCTGTCCGCCAAGTACATCAACGACCGGCACCTTCCCGACAAGGCGATCGACGTGATCGACGAGGCCGGTGCGGCGCAGCGCATCCTGCCCAAGAACAAGCAGAAGAAGACGATCACGAGGAGCGAGGTCGAAGAGATCGTCGCCAAGATCGCGCGCATCCCGCCGGCCAGCGTCTCGAGCGACGACCGTTCGAAGCTGAAGACGCTCGACCGCGACCTGAAGAGCGTCGTCTTCGGCCAGGAGCCGGCGATCGACGCGCTCGCCTCGGCGATCAAGATGGCGCGCTCGGGCCTGGGCCGGCCCGACAAGCCGATCGGCTCGTTCCTGTTCAGCGGACCGACCGGCGTCGGCAAGACCGAGGTCGCCAAGCAGCTCGCCTTCATCCTCGGCATCGAGCTGATCCGCTTCGACATGAGCGAGTACATGGAGCGCCACGCGGTGAGCCGCCTGATCGGCGCGCCGCCCGGCTACGTCGGGTTCGACCAGGGCGGGCTCCTCACCGAGGCGATCTCGAAAAAGCCCCATGCGGTCCTCCTGCTCGACGAGATCGAGAAGGCGCACCCCGACGTCTTCAACGTCCTGCTCCAGGTGATGGACCACGGCACGCTCACCGACAACAACGGGCGCAAGGCCGACTTCCGCAGCGTCATCATCGTCATGACGACGAATGCCGGCGCCGAGGCGCTCAACAAGGCGTCGATCGGCTTCACGAACTCGAAGGAAGCCGGCGACGAGATGGCCGACATCAAGCGGCTGTTCACGCCGGAGTTCCGCAATCGCCTCGACGCGACGGTGAGCTTCAAGTCGCTCGACGAGGAGATCATCCTGCGCGTCGTCGACAAGTTCCTGCTCCAGCTCGAGGGCCAGCTGGCGGAGAAGAAGGTCGAGGTGACCTTCACCGACGGCTTGCGCCAGAGCCTGGCGAAGAAGGGCTTCGATCCGTTGATGGGGGCGCGGCCGATGCAGCGCCTCATCCAGGACACGATCCGCCGGGCCCTCGCCGACGAGCTGTTGTTCGGCCGCCTGGTCGACGGTGGGCGCCTGACGATCGACGTCGATACCGAGGGCAAGCCCGTGCTCGACATCCAGCCGGCGAAGAAGAGCGACAAGCCCAAGGCGGAGCCGGCGACGACCGCCTAGACAGCGGAGGCCTCGCGGCCTCCTTCAGGCCGGGCAGGTCGCCGGATCCTGGCGAAAGAAGTCCTTCAGCAATCCGTAGACGCGCGATTGCTCGCGCAGGAGTTCGTGCGGGGCGACGAAGAACGCTTCCGCCGCGACGGCGAAGAACTCCTCGAGCGCTTCGGCGCCGTAGGGATCGAGAAAGGTCTCCTCGCCGCGATCGACCGCTTCGGCGAAGCGCTCGTACTCGTCGGCGAGGGCGTTCAGCCAGACGCCGCGATCGCTTTGCGGATCGACCGTGTCGAGGCCGGCGGTGACGCCGCTGCGCATGTCGATGACGTGCGCGAACTCGTGGACGACGACGTTGTAGCCGTCTGTGGCGGACAGGCCCGCTTCGTCGACGTCGCGCCAGGCGAGCATGACCGGGCCGCCGCTCATCGCCTCGCCCGAAAGCTCTTCGTCGAAGGCGTGGACGATGCCGTCCTCGTCCTCGATCTCGCGCCGCGCCACCACCGCGTCCTCGTGAACGACGATGCCGACGAAGCCGTCGAGCCAATGCAGCCCGAGCTTCAACGCCGGCAGGCACGCCTGCGCGGCGATGGCGACGGCCATCTCGTCGGACACCTCGAGACCGCGCGCGCCGTAGAACTCCTTGCCGGCGAGGAACAGCGTGCTCATCTCGCGCAGCGCGAGCAGGTCGACGGCGTCGCGCGCGGCGAGAAAGGGAAAGCGCAGCAGCGTCAGCTCCCACAACGCGTCGGGAATCGGCCGGCGCTCGAGGGCGCGCTTGCGCCGCCAGCGGCGCCACCACTCGGTCACTGCGCCTCCGCCGCGGCCTGGCCGGGCGCCGACTCGGGAGCGATGCGTGCCCACCCTCGAGCGTCCCAGCGCAGCACCTCGGCCCGTGCCGTGCCGCCCGCGTCGAGCTCCCAGTCGCTCAGGACGTGGCGGACGAGGCCGGGCGCGAGCGCGTGGCTCGCCGGCGCGTGCGTATGGCCGTGCACCAGCGTCGGCGCCTGCGCCGAGCGCAGCCAGCCGGCGGCGGCGTCGCGATCGATATCGATCATGGCGCCCAAGCCCGGCGTATGCAGCGACTCGCTGCGCCGGCGCGCGGCGCGGCCGATGGCGCGCCGCCAGGGCAGCGGCAGGGCCAGGAAGGTACGCTGCACGCCCGGACGTCGGACGACCGAGCGGTAGCGCTGGTAGGCGGCGTCGTCGAGGCACAGCGCGTCGCCGTGCGAGACGAGGGCGCAGGAATCGAAGGCGACGACGAGCGTCGGGTCGCGCAGGCGCACGACGCCGCTCGCCTCGAGCATCGCGTCGCCGACCAGGAAGTCGCGGTTGCCGGCCATGAACGCGATCGTCTTCGTCGCCGCGACTTCGCGGAGCAACTCGACGCAGCGTGCCTCGAAGCCACGCTCGGTGACGTCGTCTCCGACCCACAGCTCGAACAGGTCACCGAGGATGAAGACGGCGTCGGCCTGCGTATGGCGAAGGTGCGTGGCCCAGGCGTCGAAGGCGAGCGGCGTGTTCTCGGCGAGGTGCAGGTCGCTGATGAAATCGATCGCCCGCCAGCGCTCGGGCGCGGCGAAGGTCGGCGTCGCTTCCGGCAGAGGCAGCGTCGATGCGGGCGACTCGCGCGTCGCCACGTCGCAATGCCGCCCGGGCCTAGGAGACGACGGTGGCGCGCGTGATCGTCACGTCCTCGAGCGGAACGTCGGCGTGTCCGGCGCGGTTGCCGGTGCGCACCTGCTCGATCGCGTCGACGATCTCGTTGCCCTTGACCACCTTGCCGAACACCGCATAGCCCCAGCCTTGCGGCGTCTCCGACTTGAAGTTGAGGAACTCGTTGTCGGCGGCATTGATGAAGAACTGCGCCGTCGCCGAGTGCGGTGCCGAGGTGCGTGCCATCGCCACCGTGTAGCGCTCGTTCCTCAGGCCGTTCGACGCTTCGTTCTGGATCGTGTTGCCGGTGGGCTTCTGCTGCATGCCCGGCTCGAAGCCGCCGCCCTGCACCATGAAGCCCTTGATGACGCGATGGAACACGGTTCCGTCGAAGTGGCCGTTCTCGACGTTGGTGATGAAGTTCTTCACCGTCAGCGGTGCCTTCTCGTCGTCGAGCTCGAGGCGGATCGTCCCCTTGCTGGTATCCAGATCGACTAATTTGGTCACGTCATTTCTCCACGGTTGCTCGTTTGATGACGACGGGCGTCGTCGGCACGTCGCCCGGGCCGGTCGGCACGGCGCGGATCTTGTCGACCACGTCCATGCCCTCGACGACCTTGCCGAAGACGGCGTAGCCGTTGCCGTCGCGCGCCTGCGGCTGGTTCAGGAAGTCATTGTCCTTGACGTTGATGAAGAACTGGGCCGTCGCCGAATTCGGGTCGTTGGTGCGCGCCATCGCGACCGTGCCGCGCTCGTTCTTCAGGCCGTTCCTGCTCTCCAGCGGGATCGGCGCGCGGGTCGGCTTTTCCTTCAGGTCGGCCGTCATGCCACCGCCCTGGATCATGAAGTTGTTGATGACGCGATGGAACACCGTGCCGTCGTAGTGACCCGCCTTCACGTACTGGAGGAAGTTGTCGACGCTTTTAGGCGCCTTGGCGGCGTCGAGCTCGACGACGATCGTGCCGGCCGAGGTCTCGAGCTTGACCTTCTGGGCAAAGGCCGGCAGGGAAAGCGCGCAGGCAAGGGCGACAGCGAAAGACGTGGCGATTCTGGAAAGGATGGGCATCGAAAGCTCCTGGGTGAACGGTTCATCGTTGTGGTGGGCTGATCGCGATCGTTCCTGCCGGAGCGCTCGCGGTTCGGGTCGGCGCTGCAAGCTGGCGCACCAGGTCGAGCTTGTGCGGCACGGTGGTGTTCGCGGGCTCCAGCTTCAGGGCCCGGGCATAGGACTGCCCGGCGAGCATGACGTAGACGTCGCCGAGATTCTCGTACGCGGTTGCGTACGCAGGGTTCAGGCGAAGCGATTCCTCAAGCTCGGCACGGGCCTTGTCGTAGTCGCCCGCGGCGGCGTGCAGAGCTGCGAGGTTGTTGTGCGGTTCGGCGAGCTCCGGATACTCCTGCGCCAGCTGCAGCAGGATCGCCGTGGCTTCGGCGGGGTGTCCGGAATCGGCGAGCACGACCGACTTCAGGAAACGCATCTGCGCGTCCTTCGGCTGCTTGTCCAGGTACTTGTCGGCACGCTCCAACGCCGCCGTGGACTGGCCGGCGTGATGCAGCCGCGTGACTTCGCTCAGCTCATCGGCGAGCGCGGCGAAGACCGGTGTCGAGACGGCAGCGCCGAGGGCGACGGCGAGGGCGACGGACGCGGCGAACGATCGGATGGGCATCAGGGAAGGAGGTGCGCTGGGCGCCTGGACAGCGGCGTCGCCTCGGCACTCCGGTTGCGCAAAACGGGGCCGCTATACTGATTCGATTGTAGGGTACGCATGCTTCGCGATGCCCCTCGGCGGCGCTCCTCTCGCGCCGCGGCGGCCCATGACACTTCGAATTCACAACACCCTGTCGCGGGCGACCGAGGACTTCACGCCGATGGTGCCCGGCCATGTCCGGCTCTACGTCTGCGGCATCACGATCTACGACTATTGCCACATGGGGCACGCCCGCTTCATGATCGCCTTCGACGTCGCGCAACGCTGGATGAAGACGCTGGGATACCGCGTCACCTACGTGCGCAACATCACCGACATCGACGACAAGATCATCAAGCGCTCGCTCGAGCGCGGTATTCCGATCCGCGCCCTGACCGAGGAGATGATCGCGGCCCTGCACGAAGACGCCGATGCGCTCGGCATCGAGCGGCCGACCCACGAGCCGCGCGCCACGCAGTACGTGCCGCAGATGGTCGAGATGATCGCGACGCTCGAGCAGAAGGAACTGGGCTATCGCGCGCCGAACGGCGACGTGAACTTCGCGGTGCGCAAGTTCCCCGGCTACGGCAAGCTCTCCGGCAAATCGATCGACCAGCTGCGCGCCGGCGAGCGCGTCGCCGTGCTCGACGGCAAGGAGGATCCGCTCGACTTCGTGATGTGGAAGGCGGCCAAGGCGAGCGAGCCCGACGATGCGAAGTGGCCGAGCCCCTTCGGCCTCGGCCGGCCGGGCTGGCACATCGAATGTTCGGCGATGTGCAAGGCCCTGCTCGGCGAACACTTCGACATCCACGGCGGCGGCCAGGACCTGCAGTTCCCGCACCACGAAAACGAGATCGCGCAGAGCGAGGGCGCGAGTGGCGGCCCGTTCGCCAACGTCTGGATGCACAACGGGCTGCTCAACGTCGACAACGAGAAGATGTCGAAATCGCTCGGCAACTTCTTCACCATCCGCGACGTCCTGAAGCGCTACGACGGCGAGACGATCCGCTTCTTCATGCTGCGCACGCACTATCGCAGCGCGGTCAATTTCAGTGACGTCAACCTCGACGACGCGAAGGCGGCTCTGCGCCGCCTATATACCGCGCTCGACCGGGTGGCCGCAGCGCCATCCGCCGACGCGATCGACTGGAGCGAGTCGCGGGCTGCCGCTTTCCGCGCGGCGATGAACGACGACTTCAACACACCGATCGCCGTCGCGATCTTGTTCGACCTGGCGAGCGAGCTCAACCGCGGCGGCAAATCGGCCGACGCGAGCTTGCTGAAAGGCCTTGGCGCGACGCTCGGCATCCTTCAGCAGGCGCCTCGCACCTATCTCCAGGCCGGCGACGGTCTCGACGAAGCGAGCATCGTGCAGTTGGTCGACGAGCGTCGTGCCGCGAAGGCGGCCGGCGACTATCCGCGCTCGGACGCGATCCGCAAGCGGCTCGCCGATGAGGGAATCGTCCTCAAGGATTCGGCTCAGGGAACGACCTGGGTGAGGGCCTGATCTTGGCGACACTCCCGAAGCCGAATCCGGCGCTGCCAACGCCGCCGACGGCCGATTTCTGGGACGACGCGTGCAAGCACCTGGCCAAGCGCGACCGCGTGATGCGCAAGCTCATCCCGCGCTTCCCCGACGGCCGGCTCGAAAGTCGCGGCGATGCCTTCACGACGCTGGCGCGCTCGATCGTCGGCCAGCAGATCTCGGTCAAGGCGGCGCAAGCGGTCTGGGATCGCTTCGTCGCGCTGACCGCCGGCCCTTCGCATTGCCTGCGGCCGGCCGCCGTCCTCGCGCTCGATGCGCCGCAGATCCGCGCCGCAGGGCTGTCGGCGCGCAAGGTCGAATACCTGTGCGACCTGGCCCAGCACTTCGACTCCGGCGCGGTCCACGTCGCCGACTGGCAGACGATGGACGACGAGGCCATCGTCGACGAGCTCGTCGCGATCCGCGGCATTGGCCGCTGGACGGCCGAGATGTTCCTCATCTTCCACCTGCTGCGCCCGAACGTGCTGCCGCTCGACGACGTCGGCCTGATCAAGGGCATCAGCGTCAACTACTTCAGCGGCGAGCCGGTCTCGCGCGCCGAGGCCCGCGAGGTGGGCGATGCCTGGGCGCCGTACCGGTCGGTTGCAACTTGGTACATTTGGCGCAGCCTCGATCCCTTGCCCGTCAGCTACTGACATGACAAAAAGACACTTCCTCGAATTCGAGCAACCGGTCGCCGAGCTCGAATCGAAGATCGACGAGCTGCGCTACGTGCAGAACGAGTCGGCGGTGGACATCTCGGAAGAGATCGATCGCCTCAGCAAGAAGAGCCTGCTGCTGACGAAGGACATCTACTCCGGCCTCACACCGTGGCAGGTGACGCAGATCGCACGGCATCCGCAACGTCCCTACACGCTCGACTACATCGCCGAGGTCTTCACCGACTTCCAGGAGCTGCATGGCGACCGCGCCTTTGCCGACGACCTGTCGATCATCGGCGGCATGGCGCGCTTCAACGGCCAGGCCTGCGTCGTCATCGGCCAGCAGAAGGGGCGCGACACAAAGGAGCGCGCGTCGCGCAACTTCGGCATGTCGCGGCCCGAGGGCTACCGCAAGGCATTGCGGCTGATGAAGCTCGCCGAGAAGTTCGGCATGCCCGTCTTCACCTTCGTCGACACGCCGGGCGCCTATCCAGGCATTGGCGCCGAGGAGCGCGGCCAATCAGAGGCGATCGGCCGCAACATCTTCGAGATGGCGCAGCTCGAAGTGCCGATCATCGTCACGATCATCGGCGAAGGCGGCTCTGGCGGCGCCCTGGCGATCAGCGTCGGCGACCAGCTGCTGATGCTGCAATATTCGATCTACTCTGTGATCTCGCCCGAGGGATGCGCGTCGATCCTCTGGAAGACGGCCGAGCGCGCCGCCGACGCGGCAGAGCAGCTCGGCATTACGGCGCATCGCCTGAAGGCGCTCGGGCTCGTCGACAAAATCGTCAACGAGCCGGTCGGCGGCGCGCATCGCGACCCGAAGCAGATGGCTGCGTTCCTAAAGCGCGCCCTCAACGACGCCTTCCGCCAGGTCAGCGACCTGCCGGTGCGCGATCTGATGCAACGCCGCTACGAGCGGCTGCAGTCGTACGGCCGCTTCAGCGACACGACCGAGCGCTGACGGCGCGGTCGCGCGCCGGGCCGTCGCCGTCGCCTACAGCGGCGGGCGAGATTCGACGGCGCTCCTGCACGCGACGATCGCCGCGGCCGTACCGCTCGACCTGCACGTTCTCGCCTTGCACGTCCAGCACGGCCTGAGCGGCAACGCCGATGCCTGGCAGCGGCACGGGGAAGAGCAGTGCCGCCGATGGGGCAGAAGCGGCAAGAGCGTCGAGTTCGTCGCCCACCGGCTGACGACGCGACCGGGCCGCGGCGAAAGCGTCGAGGCGTGGGCGCGGCGCGCGCGCTACGACGCGCTCGCAAAGATGGCCGTCGACCACGGTGCGGACCTCGTCCTGCTCGCTCACCACCGCCGCGATCAGGCCGAGACTTTTCTCCTGCAGGCATTGCGCGCCGGCGGCGTCGCTGCGCTCTCGGCGATGCCGGCGCAGGTCCGCCGCGCCGGCGTGACGTGGGCGCGCCCCTGGCTCGATCGGCCGCGCGAGGCAATCGAGGCGTACCTGCGGCGCCATCGACTGCGCTGCATCGACGACGACACGAACGCCGATCCGCGCTTCGCGCGCAACCGCTTGCGCCAGCGAGTGTGGCCGGCGCTGCTCGAAGCCTTTCCTGACGCGGAGACGGCGCTCGCGAGCGCCGCGACGTGGGCGCAGGAGGCTGCGTCGGGCCTCGACGAGTGCGCCGCCTTCGATCTGCTCGGCATCGTCCGCGACGATGCGCTCGAGATCGGCGCGTGGCGTGGCCTGCCTGCGGCACGACGCGGCAATGCGCTGCGTGCCTGGTTGCGCGGGCGAACCGGAAGGCCGGCGCCGGCGAGCCTTGTCACTCGCCTCGCCGCCGAACTCCGCGAGCACGGCACGCAGCGCTGGCCGCTGCCCGACGGAGCGTTGCGCAGCTACCGTGGCTGGTTGCGCCATGCGCCGGCAGCGAGCCCGGCGCCGGCAGCGGCGGCAGCACCTGTCGATCTGCGCCGCATCGGCGTTCACGCCTTTCCCGAATGGGGCGGCTGCATCGTCGTCGTTCCGGTCGATCGTGGCGGCGTGCCGCTCGACGTCGCCGCGCAGCTCGAGTTGCGTGGCCGGCGCGGCGGCGATCGCTTCCAGGCCGGCGCGGGACGGCCGCCGCGCAGCCTCAAGCTGCAGTACCAGTCGGCCGGGATTCCCGCGTGGCAGCGGGCCGGGCCGATCGTCGCGCATCACGGCGTCCCGGTCTTCGTTGCCGGTCTCGGCATCGACGCCCGCCATCTGGCCGCTGCGGGCACGGAGCAGCTGAGCTTCGTCTGGCATCCGGACTGAACCGCTGCGCCCCGGCAGGGCACAGACCCGAGCGGGCGACGACGCACCGATAGAATCGTCGGTTCGCTTCCCAGCCCTTTCGCGCTCCAGCGCGCCGCCCGCTTCGGGCGCTCAGCCTGCGCGCCTCTTCCATGGCCTTGATCGTCCACAAATACGGCGGCACCTCGATGGGCTCGCCGGAGCGGATCCAGAGCGTCGCGCGGCGCGTCGCCAAGTGGGTGCGTGCTGGGCATCGCCTCGTCGTCGTTCCTTCGGCGATGAGCGGCGAAACGAATCGCCTGCTCGCGCTCGCCAAACAGGTCTCGCCCGAGAGCACGACGCCCGAGCTGCTGCGCGAGCTCGACATGGTCGCTTCGACCGGAGAGCAGGTCTCGGTCGGGCTGCTCGCGATCGCGCTGCACGCCGAGGGCGTTCCCGCCGTGAGCTACGCCGGCTGGCAGGTGCCGATCGCGACCGACGTCGCCTACACGCGGGCGCGCATCCGCAGCATCGACGACCGGCGCATCCGCGCCGACCTCGACGCGGGCAAGGTCGTTGTCATCACCGGCTTTCAGGGCGTCGATCCGGGGGGCCACATCACGACGCTGGGCCGGGGCGGCTCGGACACCTCTGCTGTCGCCGTTGCGGCCGCGCTGCGCGCCGACGAGTGCCTGATCTTCACCGACGTCGACGGCGTCTACACGACCGACCCGCGCATCGTTCCCGACGCGCGGCGCCTGAAGAGCATCAGCTTCGAGGAGATGCTCGAGATGGCGAGCCTGGGCTCGAAAGTGCTGCAGATCCGCTCGGTCGAGTTCGCCGGCAAGTACCGCGTCCCGCTGCGCGTGCTGTCGAGCTTCACGCCGTGGGACATTCCGGTCGACGAAGAGTCCCGCTCGGGAACGCTCATCACCTTCGAGGAAGACGAGAAAATGGAACAAGCCGTCGTGTCCGGCATCGCCTTCAATCGCGACGAAGCGAAGATCAGCCTCGTCGGCGTGACCGACAAGCCCGGCGTCGCGCACATGATCCTCGGGCCCGTGGCCGAGGCGAACATCGACATCGACGTCATCATCCAGAACGTCTCGCACGACGGTCGCACCGACTTCTCCTTCACCGTTCCGCGCACCGACTACGCGCGGACGATGGAGCTGATGCGAACGGCCGTGATCCCCCGCACCGGCGCCGCCGGGCTGCTCGGCGACGACCGGATCTGCAAGGTCTCGATCGTCGGCATCGGCATGCGTTCGCACGTCGGCGTCGCCAGCAAGATGTTCGCGGTCCTGAGCCAGGAGGGCATCAACATCCAGATGATCACGACGAGCGAGATCAAGACCTGCGTCGTCATCGACGAGAAGTACATGGAACTCGCCGTGCGCGCCTTGCACAAGGCCTTCGACCTCGACCAGGCGCCCGTGAGCGGCGCCTGAGCGGGACGTTTCGGCCGGGACTGGCCGCTAGA
>Ga0208714_1000510_pt1 | contig 11078 bp, 11 predicted proteins | sample NGESurshal072012_3_FD_184461 | JGI IMG/M metagenome (GOLD analysis project Ga0208714, IMG submission 184461) | Arctic peat soil microbial communities from Barrow, Alaska - NGEE Surface sample 415-1 shallow-072012 (SPAdes) | ecosystem: Environmental > Terrestrial > Soil > Wetlands > Peat ... | reverse complement strand
CGCGACGGTGGTGGTGGTGGTGAGACGAGCGGGACGCCGCAGGCCGGGGGCGGGCAGGCGCAGCCCGCAACCGAGGCCGCGCCGGAGGCTGCGGCGCCGACGCCCGTGCGCGCCGACGATGTGGCGACGGCCAAGGGTGAGACGACGACCGTCGCGCTGACGCGCATGCAGCAGACGATCGCGCGGCGGATGGCCGAGTCCAAGGCGACGATCCCCGACTTCACGTTGCTGGCCGACGTCGACATGGACGAGTGCGTGCGCCTGCGCGGCGAGCTCAAGCGCATCTCCAAGGACGAGGCGCCGACGTACAACGACATGGTCGTCAAGGCCTGCGCACTGGCGCTGCGCGACCACCCGCGCGCCAACGGCAGCTACCGCGACGGCTCGCTGGCGCTGCACTCGCGCATCAACATCGGCGTGGCCGTCGCCGGACAGGACGCGCTCGTCGTGCCGACCGTGTTCGACGCCGACGCCAAGGCGCTCGGCGAGATCGCCCGCGAGACGCGTTCGCTGGCCGCGCGCGTGCGCGACGCGACGATCACCCCGCCGGAGCTCGGCGGCGGGACGTTCACCGTGTCGAACCTCGGCATGTACGGCATCGCCAGCTTCACAGCGATCATCAACCCACCGCAGGCCGCGATCCTCTCCGTCGGCTCCGTGCAGCAGCGCGCCGTCGTGCGCGAGGACGAGCTCGTCGCGCGGCACACGATGACGCTCACGCTCGTCTGCGACCACCGCGCCCTCTACGGCGCCGACGCCGCCGAGCTGCTCGCGCGCATCCGCGAGCTGCTGCAGGCGCCCGCCGCGCTGACGCTGTGACGGCACCGCCCGACTTCGTCCTGCACGCCGGCTACTCGCTGCGCGAGCTCGACCAGGCCGATGCCGACGAGCTGCACGCGCTGATCGAGCGCAACCGGCCGCGACTGGCCCGGTGGATGCACTGGGCGCACAGCCAGACCGCGCAGGACACCGTCGCGTTCATTCACAGAGCGGCCGAGAAGGCGCGCGCGGGGCGCGGCTTTCACCGCTGCATCGTCGCCGACGGGCGCATCGCCGGCGTGGTCGGCTTCTCGACGATCGACTCGCTCAACCGCTCGGGCGCCATCGGCTACTGGCTCGACGAGGCGCACCAGCGCCACGGCGCGATGACCGCAGCCGTCGCCGCGCTCGTCGAGCACGCCTTCGACCGCTTCGAGCTCAATCGCGTGGAAATCCGCGCCGACGTCGAGAACGCGTCAAGCTGCGCGATCGCCGAGCGGCTGGGCTTCCAGCGCGAGGGAGTCGCCCGCCAGGCCTACCGCGTCGCTGGCGAGCGCTACAGCAACGACGCCGTCTACTCGATGCTCGCGTCCGACCCCGCCCGGCGCGCACTGACGTCTCGCGCGCAGCGGCGCGACGAGGCGGTCGAGCCCACGCAGCGCCGCTAGCCGAGCGCGGCGTCAGGCACGCAGCGGATCGACCCAGCGCAGGCCCGGAAAGCGGGAGAAGTCCACGTCGGCCGAGTAGAGCGTCGCCCCGTGCTCGATCGCCAGCGCCGCAAGATGGGCGTCGGTCGTCAGGTTGCCGCCCGCGCCGAGCGGGACAAGCAGGTCGCGCAGCACGGCCGCGTGGCGATGTGTGGGGTGAACGATCGTGGCGGCAGGCTGAGCGAGCCAACGGTCGACTACGTCGAGCGCCTGCTCCGCGCTCCACGGTGAAGCGACGCTCTTCGGATTGGTCGTAATCCGGACGAAGCCGATCAACGCCAGCCAAGCGAACGCGACCGTCTCGGTCCCGGAGAGCGTCGTCTCGACCCACTCCAGGGCACGCTCGTGACGCGCCGCCGTCTCGTCTGCCGCATACACAAGCAGGTTGACGTCGGGCAGCTTCACTTGCCCATTTCGCGCTTGCGCAGGTACTCCTCGTCTTCCATTTCGCCGACGATCGTCAGCGCCTTGTCGATGTTGAAGCGCGCCCCTAGCGGCGCGGTCTGCATCCGGAAGGGCCGGCCGGCGGGAGCCACGCCGTTGAGCCCCGTCCGCAGCGCGTCGTTGAGCGCGACCTTGAACGAGACGCCGCGCTCGCGCATCGTGGCTTTCAGCTTCGCCTCCACATCAGGGTCCAGCGTGACCGTCGTGCGCATGAGTGCATCATATCATCAATTACTCTGCTGTCACGATGCCCAGTTGCCTCAGCGCTAGGCTGGGAGAGCGAATGCGCAAGACGGTCCCTCCCTCCGACGAGCTCTGGGTGTGCCACCTGGGCCATATCCCCTACTCCGACGCCGTCGCCATCCAGGAGACGCTTCGCGCGCGCCGGCAGGCCGGCGAGCTGCCCGACACGATGCTGCTGCTCGAGCACCCGCCCGTCTACACGCGAGGGCGACGCGTCGGCGGCCAGGATCTGCCCTTTCCCGAGAGCTTCTACCGCGCCAAAGGCATCGACGTGGCCGACACCGACCGCGGCGGCAAGCTCACCTACCACGGCCCCGGCCAGCTCGTCGGCTATCCGATCATGGCGATCGACGACGTCGGCCGTTACCTGCGCACGATGGAAGCCGCCATCGTCGACGCTCTCGCCGTCGAGGGCATCGGCGCACGCTCGCGTGCGAGCGAGGGCATCGACTACACCGGCGTCTGGGTGCAAGATCGCAAGATCGCCTCGATCGGCGTGCACGTCTCGCGCGGCGTCACCACGCACGGCTTCGCCGTCAACGTCGACAACGACCTGCAGCCCTTCTCGTGGGTCGTCGCATGCGGGCTGCCCGATGTGCAGATGACCTCCATCGCGCACGAGCTCGACACCGCCCACGCGCCCGGTCTGCCGTGCTTTCGCAAGGAGATGGCGTACCGCTTCTGCGAGGCCCAAGGCAGGCGCCAGCGGCTGGTATCCGCGCGGCGCCTAGGCATCGACACCACGCGAGCCATCCGCGCAGCCCCGATAGGGGCGGAGCCCATCAAATCGATCGCCTCCGCATCGCTTCAGGCAGTCGGAGCATGAGCGCCACCCGCTCGCGCGCCAAGCCCGGTGGGATGGACGTGCTGAGCGTGCTCGGCCCCGACGTGCGCCCGCTGCGCGAGCGCAAGCCGCCGTGGTTCAAGGTGCCCGCGCCCGGCGGGCAGCGCTATCGCGAGCTGACCGAGCTGATCCGCTCGGAGAACCTGCACACCGTCTGCCAGGAGGCCGCCTGCCCGAACGTCGGCGAGTGCTGGGAGCGCGGCACGGCGACGTTCATGATCCTCGGCGACACGTGCACGCGCCGCTGCGGCTTCTGCAACGTCAAGACCGGCAAGCCGACGTGGAACGATCCGCTGGAGCCGGCGCGCGTCGCCCGCTCGATCGCGCGCATGGGGCTGCGCCACGCGGTGATCACCTCCGTCGACCGCGACGACCTGCCCGACAAGGGCGCCTCGGCGTTCGTCGGCGTGATCCGCCAGGTGCGCCGCCAGGCGCCCGACTGCCAGATCGAGGTGCTCACGCCGGACTTCCAAGGACACGAGATGCCGCTCGCCAAGGTGATCGCCGAGCGCCCTGACGTGTTCAACCACAACGTCGAGGTCGTCCCACGCCTGTATCCGCTGGCGCGGCGCGGATCGCAGTTCCAGCGCTCCTGCCGCGTGCTGCGCCTGGCCGGAGAGATGGGCGAAGGCGAGGTCGTCACCAAGTCTGGTCTGATGGTCGGCCTCGGCGAGTCCCACGACGAGCTCGTGCAGACCTTCGCCGCGCTGCGCTCCAGCGGCGTCGGCGTGCTCACCGTCGGGCAGTATCTGCGCCCGTCCGAGCGCCACCTGCCCGTCGTGCGCTACTGGCACCCCGATGAGTTCGCTGCGCTGCAGCGCGCCGCCTACGAGCTCGGCTTCGACCACGTCGCCGCCGGCCCGCTCGTGCGCTCCTCCTACCACGCCGATCAGCACGTGCCGCAGGCGCGCGCAGGCGTCGGCCCGCTCGCAGCGCACGGATAGTCTCGCGGGATCTTCCCGCTCAAAGACAACATCCCGCTGGCGCGCTTTCCGATCGTCACGGTCGTGCTGGTGGCGATCAACGTGGTCGTCTACCTGCTGGAGATCCGCCACGGCGGCAGCTTCTTCGGCGGGCCTTCCGACAGCGTGACGGTGCACTACGGGGCGATCCCCTACGAGCTCACGCACCCCGGCAAGCACTGCGACGTCGTCACCGTCGCGGGCGCCGAAGGCGCGTTTCGCTCGGTCGCCTGCCAGGGCATGACCGGCGTGAGCGGCTCGCCGCCGACCCAGCCGGCGACATGGCAGACCGCGTTCACGGCGATGTTCATGCACGGCAGCTTCCTGCACATCTTCGGCAACATGCTCTTCCTGGTGATCTTCGGCCCGAACGTCGAGGACGCGACCGGCCGCCTACGCTACCTGGGCTTCTACCTGCTCGGCGGGCTCGTCGCGCTCGCCGCGCAGGTGCTCGTCAGCCCCGATTCGACCGCTCCGACGCTCGGCGCGTCGGGCGCGATCGCGGCGGTGCTCGGCGGCTACCTGCTGCTGTATCCGCGCGCCCGCGTGCTCACGCTCGTGTTCATCGTCTTCTTCGCCACGATCGTCGAGGTGCCCGCGGTGCTCCTGCTCGGCTTCTGGTTTCTCGAGCAGCTGTACTTCGGCGCATCCGGCCTGGCCGGCCCGATCGGCGGCGGTGGCGGCGTCGCCTACTTCGCGCACATCGGCGGCTTCGTCTTCGGCCTGGCGCTCATCAGGCTGTTCGCCTCGCGCAATCGAAGGTCGGCGAAAGGCCTGCAACCGCCGCCACGGGCTGTGTACTGAGCCGATGAGGCGGATCCTCGTGCTCGGCGCGGCGCTGGTGTTCATCGCCGGATTCGCCTTCCTCACCGTCGTCGCCGTGATCGAACAGGGCTTCACGATCGCCAGCTTCCTTTCGATCCTGATCCTCGCGCTGCTGGCGATCGGGATCGTCGGGGCTCTGCGCAATCCTCCGCGCTGACCGTGCCCCGCCACCTAACCTTCGGCCAGCCGATGTCCGCACGACCGCGCCAGGGCGCTCGATGAGCATCTCCCCGTTCATGACCCCCGACCAGAGCCGGCGCCGCCGCGAGCTCGCGCGCCAGCGTCGCCGGCGCCGGCGCACGATCGGCCTCGGCGCATTCGCGCTGGCGATCCTCGTCGCCGTGGCAGTCGCCGTTGCGCTGTCGAAAACCGGCGGGCACGGCTCAGCCGCCGCCTCGACGGCAAAGCCCCGGACCGAGCATGTCAAGACGGTCGCCGCGCCGGCGCTCTCGGCGACCGGGCTCCCGCTGGCCAAGCCGGCGCTGGCGCTCAAGGGCATCGGCCTGCCCCAACAGGACGCCGTGCACGTCGCCTTCCATCACCCGCCGCGCGCCGGCGTGCTGTTCAACCTCACCACCGGGCAGGTGCTGTGGCAGCGCAACCCCCTCACGCACCTGCCCATCGCCAGCCTGACGAAGATGATGACCGCGCTGCTGACCGTCAGGTCCGCCCCGCCGAACGGCCGCGTGCGGATCACCAAGGCCGCCGTCAACTCCGCCGGCTCGAAGGTCGGCGTGCTGCCGCTCGGCCGGCACGTGCGCGTCGAGACGATGCTCTACGGGCTGATGCTGCCATCCGGCAACGATGCGGCGATCGCGCTCGCCCAGCACGTCGCCGGCAGCATCGCCGCGTTCGTGAAGCGCATGAACTCCGAGGCGGCCAAGCTCGGCATGGGCTGCACCCGCTTCTCCTCGCCGTCGGGCTACGTCGACGCCGACAACTTCTCCTGCGCCGCCGACCTCGCCGTGCTCGCCCACGAGGACCTGCTCCAGCCGCGCCTGGCGAAGATCGTGCGCACGTACACCGCCGTGCTGCCGTTCCCGACCAAGGGCGGCAAGCTGTACCTGTACAACAACAACCCGCTGCTGATCTACCACTACCCCGGGCTGACCGGCCTGAAGACCGGCTTCACCGACGCCGCCGGCAGGTGCCTGATGGCGACGGCCGAACGCGACGGCGTGCGCCTCGGCGTGGTCGTGCTGAACTCGCCAAACCCCGCGACGCAGGCGCGCCAGCTGCTCGACCGCGCCTTTCAGGGCGTCTACCACCAGGCGGCCGTCAAGGAGCCGCCGGTTCCCGCGGGCGCTTGAGATCAAGGATTTCCCGGGGGGCGTTTGCGCAAATCGAGCCCCGGAGGAGTACCGTTCTCCGATAGATTGACTGGTCAGTCAGCCAAAGGAGAATGCCGTGGATCTCGACGACACACAGGAGCAGGCCGCCTATCGCGCGCAGGTGCGCGCCTGGCTCGATGAGCACAAGTCGGAGGCTCCCGTCCTCGAGGGCGCCGGGGCGCTGCGGGACGAGTCGGAGATAGTCGCCGCCCGCCGCGCCTGGCAGGGCAAGCTCGCCGAGGGCGGCCTGGCAGGCGTCACGTGGCCGAAGGAGTTCGGCGGCCAGGGCCTCGGCCCGATCGAGCAGGTGATCTGCAACCAGGAGATCGCCAAGGCCAAAGTGCCGGGCATCCTCGACGCGATCGGCGTCGGCATGCTCGGCCCGACGATCATCGCCCACGGCACCGATGAGCAGAAGAGCCGCTACCTCGGACCGATGCTGCATGGCGACGAGGTCTGGTGCCAGCTGTTCTCCGAGCCCGCCGCGGGCTCTGACCTGGCGGCGGTGCAGGCACGCGCGCGCCTGCAGGAGGACGGCAGCTGGCGGCTGAGCGGCCAGAAGGTGTGGACGACCAACGCGCAGTTCGCCTCCTACGGGCTGCTGCTCGCGCGCACCGACTCCGACGTTCCCAAGCACAAGGGCCTGACGATGTTCATCGTGCCGATCGACGCCCAGGGCGTGACCGTCCGCGGCCTGCGCCAGATATCCGGCGAGGCCGAGTTCAACGAGGTGTTCTTCGACGACGTCGCGCTCGACGCCGACGCGGTCGTCGGCGGCGTCGGCAACGGCTGGGGCACGGCGCTGACCACGCTGATGTTCGAGCGCGTCACGATCGGCCTCGGCAGCGAGGGCATGGGCTACAACTCCAATCGCTTCGCGCAGGCGATCGCCGCCGACGCCGACGCGCGCCGCGACCCGGAGGTGCGTCACGCGCTCGGCGAGATCGCCAGCGAACTGCTGGCCGTTCGCTTCACCGGCTACCGCACGCTGTCGGCGCTGCAGAAAGGCCAGGTTCCCGGCCCGGAGTCCGGGCTGGCGAAGATCACGATCGTCAACGGGGCGATCAAAGCGGGCGACCTGATCGCCGACGTGCTCGGCCCTGACGCGCTGAGCGAGCACGGCGAGTGGGCGTACATGATCTCCTTCCTGCCCGGCCTGAAGTCGGCCGGCGGCACCGAAGAGATCCTGCGCAACACGATCGGCGAGCGCGTGCTCGGCCTGCCGCCTGCGCCGCGCCTGGACAAGGGCATCCCCTTCTCCGAGCTGCGCTCCAAGGAAACGGCGGCGGCATGAACCTGTCCCTGTCAGACGAGCAGGTGTTCCTGCGCGAGGCCGCGCGCGGCACGCTCTCGCGCTTCAAGACGTTCGAGTCGATTCGCGAGGCGCTCGACGGCAACGGCGATGCCCTGCCAGACCTGTGGCCGGCGGCCAAGGAGGCCGGCTGGCCCGGCCTGCTGATCGCCGAGGAGCACGGCGGCGCCGGCTTGGACGCGTTCGAGGCGATGCTCGTGCTCGGCGAGTGCGGGCGCGTGCTCGCGCCGATCGCCCTGCTCGGTCACCTGCCGGCGACGGCGATCCTCAACGACTCCCCCGCCCGCGCCTCGCTGCTCGAGCCTCTGGCAAGCGGTGAGCGACGGGCCGCCTACCTGCCCGTCAGCCCGCCCGACGACGTCTCGCCGAAGTGGACGGTCGATCCGGCCAGCGGTCTGCAGCGCGCTCCCGCGCCGACGGCCACGGCCGGCGGCGACGGCGCGAAGGTCAGCGGCGAGCTGGCGTTCGTCCCCGACGCACCCGGCGCCGACCTGCTCGTCGGCGTCGCGCTGCTCGACGGCAAGCCGGTCGGCGTGGCGATCGAGGCCGACGCCTCCGGCGTCACCGTCGAGGCGACCACGCGCTATGACGCCAGCCGCTCGCTCGGCCACGTCACGCTCAAAGACGCGCCCGCGATCGTGCTCGACGCGTCCGAGCAGTCGCTCGCATCGGCGTGGTACCTCGCACAGTCGCTCGTCGCCGCCGAGTCGCTGGGGAGCGTGGAAACGGCGCTCGACGTGTCGGTCGAGTACGCCAAGGAGCGCCACACGTTCGGTCGCGCGATCGGCTCCTACCAGGCCGTCAAGCACTCGCTCACCGAGGTGCTGCGCCAGCTCGACAACGGCCGCTCGCTGCTCTACTACGCCGGCTGGGCGCGCGTCGGAGGTCCGAGCGAGTTCCCGCTCGCCGCCAGCGCCGCACGCTCGCTCGCCGGGCGCGCGCTCGACCAGGCCTCGCGCACGATGATCTCCGTGCACGGAGGCACCGGCGCGACATGGGAGCACGACGCACCGCTGTACTTCCGCCGCGCGCAGCTATCGCGCCGCCTGCTGGGAGGAACCAACGGCGCGACCGATCGCGTCGCCGGCGAGCTTCTGGCTCAGGCGGACGCCGCTTAGTTCTTGACCCGTGCGGCGGTGGCTTTGACCAGCGCCGCCAGCACAGGCGCGCCGTAGGCGGCGTGCACGGCTTCGATCATCGTCGCCTCGACGCCGCAGTTGATGCAGAAGCCGTGCTGGGACCAGCCGATCGCGCGCGCGAGCACCTGATCGGCGTACGTCACGCCGGTGGCGTCGTGGCCGTAGTAGTCATACGCTGCGGCCCATGCCGCTCCATCGAGTGGGTATTCGGCGCCGTCGGCGGACAGCAGATGGGCGGCGGCCATGATCGCGTCGAAGTCGTCGTAGATCGACGGATGCTTGGCGGTCGCGTGGTCGTAGGCCGATGGGCGCCGCCCGTAGCGGAAGGAGTCCCTGACCAGCCGCCACGTCGTCACCGGCCCGTTGGTCACGTTGAACTGCATTGGCCCGCCGCAGCAGCCGGCGAAGTTCAGGCCGTGATAGGTGCCGAGAGCCGTCGAGAAGGCCGACTCCTGGCGATGGATCGAGGCGAGCAGCAGCCAGTTGACGCCGAACGTGCGTTGCGCCGTCGCGTAGATCGCATAGAAGCCTTCCATCCAGCGCGCGGATATGTGCGTCCGCGTCTGATCGACGAAGCGCGACGCGTCGAGCTGCTGTTGAGTGCTCGAAGGCCGCGTGACGATCGCGCCGCGTCGTTGGGTGCTGGCGCGGCCGTGGGTCGAGACCGATGCATGCGCGAGGACGCTCGCGGCCGCTACGGGGTTTGGGCTTGGGGTCGTGGCGACTGTCGGTAGAGCCGGTGGTGGCGCCGTGGGCGCGTCGGACGCCGAGCGCCCTGCGATCAGCAGCGCGGCAGCGAGCACCGCCGCGCCGAGCACGGCGAGAGCGCCTGCGAGGAGCCAGGCGCCGCGCTCGGGCGAGGGCGACGGGACGTTGCCGTCTTGGACTTCGGGTGGGTAGCTTGCAGCGACGGACACGGTTTGCATGTCGGCGAGGGTCGTCGGCTCATCTGCACGCATGCGGCTACACGGTATCCGCGGCGCCAACTGATCGGTGGCAGCTTCAGGAGCTTGGGTTCTTGCGCCGATACTTGCCGCATGAGGTGGACGCTGCTCGCCATTTTCGGGGCTGTCCTAGCGGCGGTCGGAATCGCGGGTCTCGGGTTCGAAATAGCCCACGGCAACGATATCTGGCGGAGCGGCAATGGCGGGATTGCACCCCGGACGCTCTGAGTCTTCGACTGATCGCGAGGGCGTAGAAGACGCGTGAGGTGGTCGCTCCATGCCCGAGGCCGTTCAGCTCCTGAGCGAAGGCGTCCTGCTCCTCTGCCTGTCTACGTGAACGAACCCGATGACTACCAGGGCTCCGCCTCCGGGCGCGTTGCTGGCTCGCACGCTGGCGCCGTGCTCGTCCGCCACCTTGCGCACAATCGACAGGCCCAGCCCCGAACCTGCGACCGCCCTGGCCTCTGGCGACCGGTAGAAGCGATCGAAGACCTGCGGAAGATCCGCCTCGCTGAAACCAGGACCTTCATCACGCACGCTCAGCCGACCGTCAACCAACTCCACGTCGATGACGCCCTGCTTAGGGCTCCACTTGATGGCGTTGTCAAGAAGGTTGCCAACAGCACGACGGATGAGATCCGCGTTTCCAACGATCTCGCACGGCTCCAGTCGGCACTCGATGTGAATCTCGGTGTGACGTGCACGCCATCGCTCGACCTCTGAGGCGACGATCTCGTTCAGCCGAAGCGCCTCAGGAGCCGTGACGTCCTCGTCCTCACGCGCGGTCTCCAGCAGGTCGTTGACGAGCGCGCCGAGCTCGCCGCTTTGTTGGATCAGGTCAGCCAAGAGTGGCGTCCGCTCGCTTGAGTCCATATCGGGGTTTCTCGCGAGCACCTCGAGATTCATGCGTAGGCTGGCGACGGGCGTACGCAACTCGTGCGATGCGTCCCCGACCAGCTGTCGCTGAGTCCGTTGTGATCGTGCGAGAGCAGCGAGCATCGCGTTGAAGGACTCTCCTAGGCGCCCCAGATCATCGCGCCCCACCGCGCGGATGCGACGACTGAGGTCGCCGGTCGAGCCGACGTGCTCCGCGGCTTGGCGAAGTGCGTGTACGGGGCGCGCGGCGGCGCGCGCGACCATGAGACCTAGCAGGCCGGCAAAGAGCACGCCAGCCATGCCGATCGTGCCTAGGATCACCGCGAGCTTGTGCAGGGTGCCGTTCAGTTCCGTTAGCGACTGCACGGCGATCACGGCTCGGCGCGCACCTGCGGGCATGACATAGGCCCGGACGGGGGCGCGGCTGATCGTGGCATCGCGATAGTACCCACGCGATTTGCCTCTCGCCACTGCGAGATCGCGCTTGGTCAACTGGAATCTCGTGTGGTCCTGGGGAGAGCGGTAGATCGTGCCGTCGGCCGAGAAGATGGCGACCTCACCCGTTCTCTGAAGACTCGGGCCAGGTATGCGCCTCACTATGGATGCCGACGGTCCAGCGGCGCTCAGCGGCGGCAAACTGGAGCGCCTGTTGGGATTCACGCCGGTCACTGCGGCGAGGCTCGTGGCTGTCG
>Ga0208714_1000509_pt1 | contig 11099 bp, 10 predicted proteins | sample NGESurshal072012_3_FD_184461 | JGI IMG/M metagenome (GOLD analysis project Ga0208714, IMG submission 184461) | Arctic peat soil microbial communities from Barrow, Alaska - NGEE Surface sample 415-1 shallow-072012 (SPAdes) | ecosystem: Environmental > Terrestrial > Soil > Wetlands > Peat ... | reverse complement strand
GACTACATCGCCATCCACACCTGGTTCGACGACTCAAAGGAACACCACGGCGACTTCCGCCACCGCGCTCTGCGCCACCACTCCCAGGGCATCTTCGAAGCCGAGCGCAGCTTCGGCCAAACGATCACGATCGCGACAGGAAGAGTTATCCCCGTGCGCTGGATCGGCGAGCAACACGTGATCGAGGACTGCGGGCGCATCCCGACGCTCTCGGACTGGCTGAGGTGCATCGCACCCGAGCCGTGGATGAACAGGCCGCGCAAGCTTGCGCGCGAGCTGGACGCCTGCACGGCCGCTGCTCGGTGCCACGCCGAGGTGCCCTCTGCGGGAGCCACGTCATGACTGACGAGCAGGCCCTGGCCCTCGCGCGGCTTATGCGTGCGCGCTCAGACAGCTACGTGAACATCGTCCGGGAACCGTTCGACCTCCCCACGGGCTACATGCTCGTGACGTTCGTGGTGGGCGGTTTCACGTGCGGTATCGCACCGGACGGTCGCGTCTCCTCTTGAATAGCCGCGGCGCTGGGCGATGGGTCCGCCGCGACCCCGCCCGGGGTCGACTCCCTCGAGTGGCCGGTTGTGGTCCCGCGCCGCCAGGCGAGCAATTTCAACCGTTGCCGGTGTGCGATTCGGGATCTCGGACACGGTTGAAGAAGCGTCTCAGTGAGGGATGACCGCCGGTAGACGCCGGGCACGTCGACCAGTCGATCGGCATGAATGACGGTCAGGCCGATGACAGCGTCACCGTGCGCCGGCCCGCCGGCCCGGCTCGCCAGGCACCCACAGGGCGTGGTTGCCGAGCGTCCGAGGAGACGAGCCGTCGCTACGGCCACAGCAACAGGGCGTCCATGATCTTCCCCCAGGTTTCGACCGCTTCGGATTCGAAGTCGGTGATATGCCATTCGGTCTGTTCGGCGCGATGGGCAAGGACCCGCTCTGCGGAGTCCTCGCTCGCCGCTAACCCCGATGGCTGGTTTCCAGCGCGCACCCAGCCTTCGATGAACACGCGAGCGAACGACACGGTGCGGGCGGGCAGTGCCTTGAAGCCACTCGTCGCCCACGACTTCACATCAGCGCAGATGTCCGGCGTCTGCAGGCTGAGCAGCGTGCGCAGATCGCGCACGTGCGCCTGGATCGCGCGATTGACACCCTGATCGCTCCAGCGCAGTCCGGCAACCTTCGTGACGTATGAACGAACCGCCCGGCGATCGACATCGCCACCCGTGAGCACCATCGTGCCGATCAGCTCGTTGCTGAGCTGGGTCGATTCCGGAGTCTGTGGCGATCCGGCCGCAGCCTGTGGGCAAGCGCTGCGAACGTGAGCGAGCAGACCCTGCAATGCCGATTCGGATCTCGCCAGATTGGAGCTGACGGTCCTCACGAGGGCGTAGTCGGCGGTCAGATATGCACGCGTCGTCGCAACGTCACGTGCGTTTGACCACGCCGTCGCCGGCAGAGCCGCGAACGCCATGACCAGCGCGAGCAGCGAGATCGCGCACCCGCCCGAACCCACGCGGCCGAGGCGGGCACAAGCTTGAGCAGCACCTCCACCGAACGCGCGCAACGACATCTCCTCTCGACCCCGAACCCGCAACAGAAGAGCAATCTACGCCTCGGCGTGTCGCACCCGCTTGATTGCAGCGATACGCCGAAGTCCAAGCGCTCAAACTGATTGGACAGCCATCGAGCTCGAAGGAATGAGACATGTCCCTGTTCGCCCAAGCCCCCTCCGGCTGGCAGGTGCCTTGCCACTTGCCCCATTCTCGACACTGCCGGACTGGCGCTTCAACCCCGCAAGGGGGTTCCCCTCGCCCTGCAGGCTTCGGTTCCGCGCGCCGGTCAGCGTCGTCTTTGGGCTGCGTAAGCAGCACCACAACCAACCGAAGGAGAGCAGCGATGAACATCAACAAGTACATTTGCACCGGCCGCTTGACCAAGGACCCCGAGCTCCGTCAGGTCTCTGAGGAGATAAAGGTCTGCCAGCTGCGCCTAGCGGTCGACGGCATGGGCAGAGGCCGAGAGGTCGGCTACGTCAACGTCAGCGTCTTCGGCAACTCCGCCGAGGCCGCCGCCAAGTACCTCACCAAGGGCTGGCTCGTCGCGGTTGACGGTCGTCTGGAGTACGGCGAGTGGGACAGCGACGGAACCAAACGCCACGACTACACGGTCGTGGGCAACGTCGAGTTCCTCTCCGCCCCCCGTCCGGTCGAGGAGCCCGAGCCGGGCAAACCGACTCGCAAGAGGAAGGAGCCGGTGGCTGCCTGACAGCAGTCACTGGAGGCCCGCACCCGTGGCCGGGTGCGGGCCGTCGCTTTCGGCCGCTATGGCGGACTCAAATACCCGAGCAAAAGACACTTGCTGTCCTCGCCGGCTTGGTCTTGGTCCTATTCCAAGGCTTAGAAGGTCTTCAAGCGTTTATGACCCACCAGGCTTGCCCGTCGGTAAACGTTTATATAGGTTTATGCGAACCGTTCAACAGAGGAGAGACCGATGCGCAGAGCATCCACCTGCATCACCCTGATTGGCTGCGTCGCTGCGCTTGGCCTCCCGGCCGGCGCGCTTGCCGTACCACCCACGGTCACGTTCAAAGCCAAGGCTGTTCCCATCGCGGGCTTCCCGCACACCGGCAACATCCTCGGCGCCGGCGCGGCCGTTCAGGCCGAATACACGATCACCGGATCCGGATACGGCGCGACTCCGCAGAACCCCAACGGCGGCAACCCGCCGCTGGCAGCGGTCAACTTCTTTCTGCCGGCCGGCGCGAAGATCAACTCAAGCGGCTTCGGCACCTGTCCGGAAGCGACCTTGAAGAACACGGGGCCGAGCGGCTGCCCGAAGAACTCGATCGCCAGCCCCAGGGGCAACGCCCTCGGCGAAGTGACGTTCGGCAGTGAACGTGTTCCGGAGGAAGCAGAACTGCGTGCGTTCTTCTCGCCCACCGGTGGGCTGTTGTTCTACGTCGCGGGGCAGAGCCCGGTGTCGCTGGAATTCGTCTCGTCGGGCAAGTACGTCAACTACAACAAAGCGCCCTACGGCATCGAGCTCCAGACGGTGGTGCCAGCGATCGCCACGGTCCCCGGCGCCGCGCTGGCCTCGACGAAAAACATCAACATCAAGGTCGGTGCTGCGATCAAGAAGGGCAAGAAGACGCTCTACTACGGCACCCTGCCGAAGAAGTGCCCGAAGGGCGGCTTCCCGGTCAAGACCGAACTCATCTTCGGTGGCTCATATGGCGCCGAACGCGAATTCGGCATCCCCGCCGAAACGGTCACGAAGGAATACAAGGCCCCGTGCCCGCCGAAGTAGTAGGAGAGCGCCAGGGTGATGGCTCAATCGCCTGAGCACGGCGACGAGAGGTCGGTCGGGCGACGCGATGCGACAGCTCGCGTCGCCCGGCTTCCCTTCAATCGCGGCGTGCGCCTTGGTTACGACCGCCGGCCGGTCAGTGCCGAGCGCAGCGCCGGTTTGCATGACCGAGGATCGGCGAGCGCTCCAGCCCTATGAGCGCAATGCAGCAGGCATGCATCCAGGTCATGACCAGGCCGCAGTTGCGAGCGATGGTCGATCAGATCCGTGACCGCGACCGGATCGCAGCCGTGGTGGGACTCACCTCCCGCGCCTGGGAGAAGGAGCCCGCGTTTCGTCCCGAGGCCGTGCGAACGGTCATCGGCGCGCAGGCCCAGCTCTACTCGATCCCGACCGGCCACCTGACCAAGGCTCTTGCCGTCAAGCTCGGACCGAGACTCGCCGTATGCGAAGGAGACGCCCGCATCTGGTGGCCGCGCGCCTGTGGCCCCACTGCGGCGGAGCACCCCGTGGTCCCTGCCCCGAGCCGCGCGGGCGACGACAACGCTTTGGAGGAGCTCGCACGTGCCCTAAGACTGTCGCGACCAATGACCGCGGCGCACGTGGACATGCTCGAAGCCGAACGCAACGAGGCCATCGCACGATCCTGCAGGATCAGTCACGCGCTTGCGCGACAAGAACGAGAGCTGGCAGAGGCCCGAATCCTGCTGGAGGCAAAACAGGCGATGCTGATCGAGGCAAAAGCACAACTTCACAGCCTGCGCGTCGCCCATCCTCGAAGCGTTGTCCCCAGGCTGAACGGGCTTCCGTGACGACCTGCCGATCGATCCGAGCCGGCGAGAGCCAAGACGCCGATCGTTTCTGACGAACCCGTGCCGGGCTGACGCTCACCACGCAGGCTCTGCTGATCAGCGTCCGTCGACGGGGCGGCGTGTGCCGTTACTCGAGCACCGGGAACCGGGATCAAACCTCAACGGCTCATCGACCGCAACGAAGGTGGTCTCACGAAGGTATGCCGGTCAAGCTACGTCGGGTCCCCCAGACGGTGGTGCGGTCTATCGCGCTGTGTTCGGCTGTCCCGAGCTCGTCGGTGGCGCTTGTGTTCCTGCCCGATCTTCGACGCCGCGGGCCTGGCGCTTCAACCCCCGCAAGGGGGGGTTCCCCTCGTCCTTTCAGGCCTTCGGTTCCGCTCGCCGGTCGGCGTCGTTTTGGGCGGCGTCACTAGCACCAACCAACCGAAGGACAACACCATGCACATCAACAAGTACATCTGCACCGGCCGCCTGACCAAGGACCCGGAGCTGAAGGCCCTGCCTACCGGCACCAACGTCTGCGACCTGCGTCTGGCAGTGGACGGGATGGGTCGAGGCCGAGAGGTCGGCTACATCAACGTGAGCGTCTTTGGCAACTCCGCCCAGCCCGCCGCCGAGTACCTCGCCAAGGGCTGGCTCGTAGCCGTCGACGGGCGCCTGGAGTACGGCGAGTGGGACAGCGAGGGAACCAAACGCCACGACTACACGGTCGTCGGGAACGTCGAGTTCCTCACTGCGCCTAAACCGGCCGAGGAGCCCGTGCCGGTGAAACCGGCCCGCAACGGCAGGAAGGCCGTGGCGGCGTAGCCGCCTGTGGGCTCGCACCTGTTGGCCGGGTGCGGGCCCTCGCGGTCTCAGCTATCAAGCCAGTCCCTTCTTCCCAACTATTCCGAGATGCGCGCACATCCCGCTCGCGCCGTTAAGTCGACGCGTGCCTCAGCACAGGCAGGCGATCATCACCGGCTGTCCGTCACTTCGGGACCTCAGACGTCTCAGTTGCCCTCCAACGCTCAGCCTACCTGGGCCTCCGCTCGCCTCACACACTGGCAGTGACCCCACACGAGACCCCTGCCACGAACCTACCATGCAACATGAGATGAGTGGCCTCGGGTCAGCTGTACGGGAGGAATCGGCATGAACATGCGTGCCAGGCGACACCCTGCCGGGACGCGTGCGGCCCGGACCCGTGTGTGCCTGCCGATCGGCGTCATGGGACTGATGTGCATGTTCGCGGCTGCGGCTACAGCCTCAACCGGCGAGCCATCGCCGCCGCCCAACCAGCGAGGCTCGGTGCAGGCTCGTGTGCTTGAAACGATCACCCACCCGACGAGCGTCTCAAGCTACGGCGGCTGGGCGGCGTGGAGCCGCTATGACTCCACGCACCGTGGCTATCAGCTGATCGTACGCAGCGCTAGGGGCGACGTCACGGCGATGGGCATCGCCGAGAGTCCACAGCCGTTCGAAGTGAGTCTCGGGCCGCTCCCGTCCCGTGGGATCGGAGCTGTGTACCCTCGCTGCGCCAACGCCGTGCGCCATGAGCGCTGCAGCCTGGAGCAGGTCGCGATCGAATCGACTGGCTCACCCGAAAAGCGCTTGGCGGTGCCCGGTGGCGGGTCGCTGTTTCGACCTGCGCTGTGGAAAGGCACCGTCGCGTTCCTACGCGCGGTGTCAAAGGGCGACGAACGCCATCCGGTGGAGATGTTCGAGTGGACGTCTGGTTCAAGGCACCTGAGGGCCCTCGCCCTGCCGCGCAACAGACCCTCGGTCTCGGAAGTCAAGCAACAACCCGAACTGCGCGACACTGAGGGCTATGTCGGGCAAATCACCGCACTGGCGCTCAACGGGACGCAGGTCGCCTACACCCGCGTCGTGCCGTTGGGAGAATGGGACAGGTCGGACCTCTGGGTGCAGCGCCCCGGGCGCAAGCCAGAGCTGATCGACCGCATCGGCACAGGCGGCGGCGCGGCGTTCGGCACGCGCACCTATCTCACTCCGACGATCGCCGGCTCGTGGCTGTACGCGTATCGCCAGTACCACGAAGCGGGGATTGGAGATGGCGGCCCCGCGTGGGTCCGCTACAGCCTGAGGTCGAACGCGGCGCAGCAGGCTCAGGTCAACTTTGGCAACCAGGAAGGCTTTGGCGAGAACGAAGGACCGCTCGACGCGGCGGTGCCGCTGGGCGCAGGCGTGATCTGGACTCTGCAGAACTCCCGCTCCGAAGGCGGCGCACGGGTGCTCTCGCTGGCGAGTGTCAAATGGAAGCCGATCAGGCGCCCGCGTCACCCGTTCTAAGGCGCTGCCCGCGAGAACCGTGCGTGCCCAGCTACGGCCGTCATGCCTAACCGCTCGGCGATTCAGCGACCGGCGGCTTCGACCCTCCGCGGTTGTGAACGAGTCCACACCTAAGGCCAGCAGACCAGCTCTCCCGGCGCGTAAAGCCCTGCGCTTCGCGTCACCTGCGGCGATCCCTGACGGGACAGGGCTTGACCCGCCTCGCCGGCCCGCTCAGGCCGGTGCGTGCTCGACCCCAACCCAAGGAGGCTCAAATGACTCCGTCAGATGTTGGCCCGTCGCCAACTCCCCGTCAGCTTCACTACCTACGCTCACTCGCTCAGCAGACCGGCACAACATTCGCCACCCCCGCAACCCGGGCAGACGCGAGCAGCGAGATCGCCCGCCTGCGCCAGCTCAAACGCTCAGGCGCCCCGCCGTCCTTCTCGGAACGCTCGCGCCACGAGCGACTCCCGACCTACGCCACGGCACCACAGCCCGACGAGATCGACGGCTTCGGCTCCACGGCACGCTGGCGAACGACCCCGGTCCAGGATCCCCTCGGTCGCTGATCGAATGCCGGGTCCGATGATCCACACCCCGCCGCTCCGGTCGGGTTCGAGTCCACCCCGTCAGGCCAGCAGACCGGTCCTCGCCCCGTAAAGCCCTGCGCTCCGCGTCGCCCGCAGGGCGATCCCTGTCGGGACATGGCTTGACGGGCCGCGCCGGCCCGCGCTCACCGAGGGGTGCTCAACCATGACCCCAAGGAGAAGGCGATGAACAAGCACTCGCAACGACCCAACGGTGCTCGTCCCAGCCCACGTGCAGCTCGGAGCAGCCCGCGCCGTGCACTGCAAGCGCGAGCGCCACCACGTCTACATCGGACGCCCCTCGAAGTGGGGCAACCCGTTCGCGGTGGGCCGCGACGGCGCCCGCGGAGAGTGCATCGCACTCTACGAGCGCTGGCTGCTCGAGAACGAGCAGCTGATCGCGTCGCTGCCCGAGCTGTGCGGCAAGGTGCTGGGATGCTGGTGCGCGCCGCGCGGCTGCCACGGCGACGTGCTCGTTCGCCTCGCCAACGTCGCGGCTGAGTGAGCCTGACCTCAAGCTCGCGAAAGAGTGACTGACACCACCCGGTCCGCAAGCGGACTTCGCAGCGGCAGACCCGCTGCTCCGACAGCGGCCGGAGAAAGCCGAGTTACACGCTGCGTCAACACGAATTGTACGTGGGCACCGCCTGCGGCGGTCGGCCAAGTCGTCAAGCCGCCCCGTTCGGGTTCTCCCTACGGGCGAAGGCTGACGCCGCTCACTTGACGATCCGCCTGCCCACATATTCGCGTCAAGCAACGCTCCGCAAACACAAAGAAGGGATAAGACATGGAGTTCTGTCGCTTTCCAACCTACCTCTGCCAAAAGCTCGCTCAGGGCCAATCAGTCTCGCCTGCGGACTACGCCGAGGCACTGGACGCGATCTGCGCGGAGGAACGGGCAATCCGCAAGGCAATCAAGCGTCACGTCCTCCGAACGCCCTACTACGACGGTCGCCGCCTGGAAGTCGCCATGCGGCTAATGCGCCAGGCCGGACTCCCCGGTCCCGGCCGTCACTTGCCGCTACCGGCCCGAGCCGACAGCCCGCAGTGGGCTTCGGCTCGTCGCATTGGCTAGCTGCCGGAGGGTGTCCGCCACGTCGTCGGCACTCAGAACAGAACGGCGCTCGCTCGCGGCGACCGTAGCCGTCGACCTGTCGGCAACAGCACGTTCCGCATGTTCCGCACGAGCTCGCGCTCGGCTCCGACCGACTCGCTCCGGGGGCCGACCCACCGCGTACGCGCCCGGTCCTGCCAATCGGTGGACGGGCCGCCGGCCGCATCTCGCGCCCCGAGGTCCGCCCGCCGTGAGGTGGCGAAGGACCCCTGCGCGGGTCCGCCAGTCGACCACGACGCACAGCAGACAGCAAACAGTCCGTCCGCCTCGCCTCCGGAGCCGACCCAAGGCAACCGCACACCCGCCGCACGCCCCCACTTCAGCACGGGCCCTTCGGTCCGTAGGTCGCACCCTGCCACCCGAGCACCCGCACGACCAACGGCCGGACACACTAGATGCACCACTGTGCCAGCGCTGTGCCAGCACTGTGTCCGGCTCCTTGGCCGCCTGGGGTGGGTGGGGGTCTGTATCCCTGTGCTGACCGCCTCGAGCATCGGCGCCGCCCAGGGCGGCGAATACTCTCGTTACCTGGATTCAAAGACGATCGCCCCCGAACGCGGCGACTACTACTTGAACCCGTCCGGCGAGCCCGCGCAGGCGCCCGGCCGCTGGCACGCCTCGTCGGAAACGCTCGCCCGTCTCGGCGTCGAGGGCGGCCCGGTTGACGGCCCGGATTTCATCGCCCTGATGGAGGGCCGCAACCCCCGTACCGGAGGCTGGCTCCGTGCCCCCGGCGCCAACGGCGCACGGGGCGGTGGCATCGACCTGACGTTCAGCGCCCCGAAGTCGGTGTCGACCGTCTGGGCGCTCGGTGACGCGGCTCAGCGCCGAGACATGAACGACGCGCACGCGGCTGCCGTCGCCGTCGCGATGGGCTACCTGACCGAGACCGTGCCGACCGTCCGGCGTCGCGTAGGCCAAGAGATCCTCGAGGAGTACGCCAGCGACCTCGTGGCCGCGGAGTATCGCCATACGACGGCGCGCGGCGTCCTCAATGGTGACGTGCCTGATCCCCAGGTCCATAGCCATGTCGTGGTCACATGCGCGATAAGGAACGACGGGAGGATCGTGGCCGTAGCGTCGAGACCCGTTTTTCGTGCGGCCCGAGAGGTCGGCGCCGCCTATCGCTCCGCACTTGCCTGCGAGCTCTCCGAGCGTGGCTACGCGATCGAGGCCGGAACGGGCAAGCAAGGCCGCTACTTCGAGATCGTGGGCGTTCCGCGAGGCCTTGCACAAGCGTTCTCTGCGCGTAACCGAGAGGTTGCACGAGCGGCCGAGCGCTTTCGCGCCAAGTGGGGTCGCGAGCCCGAGCGAGGGGAGATCCGCAAGCTCGCGCTCGAGAACCGCATGCACAAGGCGCCGGTAACGCGCAGCGATCTAAAGGACGCCTGGAACGACACGGCGGCTCGCTTCCAGTTCACGGGTGATGCTCTCACGGAGTCACTTGCGGCCGCCGATGACTCGCGCTCAGAGCGGGCGCTTGAGGATCGTATCGAGTGGCGCCTAACCGAGCGTGCGGCCACATTCGAGCCCCGGGAGTTTCGCGCGGTGCTACTGGAGCAGTCGGTAGGAGAACTCTCGCCGAGTGAGGCGCTCGCGTGCTCGCGCACAATGATCGCTCAGCGTCGCGTGCTGCGCCTGGAGGGAGGACTCATGACGACACAGAACGTTCGCGACCGAGAGGCGCAGATTGAGGCCCACTTCAGCAGCCTCGCGGATGCCACCGACTGTGACGTAGGCGAGAAGGCTCGCGCGCTCGCCAGCGATCAGGTAGCCGAGCGGATCGGCGCGCGGCTGAGCGACGAGCAGGCTCACGCACTGGAAGTCATCACCGGCCCCGAGCGCGGCGCGGTCGTGATCGGACCGGCGGGGACCGGGAAGGGGGTAGTGATCGACGCGGCTGCCCGCGCCGAGCAGCTCACGGGCCACGAGACATGGGGGATCGCGGTATCCGGCTCGACCGCTCAACGACTTGGCCGCGATAGCCCGTCTCTACTCGATCGAACCCTGACCCTCGACGCCCTCGTCTCGCGAGTCGACTCCGGCCGCCTGGACGTCGACGAGAACACGACGATCTACTTCGATGAGGCCGGCATGGCCGACACGTTGCGCCTTGAGCGACTGACGGACGTGGTGCAGCTCACCGGTGCGAAGCTCGTCGCGATCGGTGACGGCGCGCAGCTCCCCTCGATCGGCGCCGGCGGCATGTTCGACCGCCTCGCGGCCATCGCGCCATGCGCGGAGCTCTCGACCGTGCATCGCACACAGGACCGGGACGAGCAGCGGGCATGGAGCAACCTGCGCGCGGGGCGCAGCGACAAGGCGATCGCCCATTACCTCGCCAACGGCCGACTGCATATCGCCGACACGCGCGATGAGGCGATCGAGCACGCCGTCGAGAACTGGGCCGCGCTCACCCAGACGCATCCGATCGCCGAGGTTGCGCTCATCTCAGACGCCTCGAACAAGGAGATCGCCCGCCTGAACGCTCGCGCACAGCACTACCGAGCCGAGCGCGGTGAACTGGGTGAGCTCGACATCGAGGTGCCCGGCGTGCATTACGGCGTTCGCGAAGGGGACCGGGTGGCGATGATCGACCAGCATCACGAGCCTGGGCAACAGCGCGTCGAGAACGGAAGCCAGGGAGAGATCCTCGAGATCACGCCGGCCGGCGAGGTGCTGATCGAGTTCGACGTGACAGGCCAACGACGCACGCTCGTGGGGGAGGACCTCGCACGCCTGCGGTTGGGCTATGCCCAACATATCCACCGCGCGCAGGGCGCAACCGTCACCCGTACTCTCGTCGTCACCGGCGGCTGGCAGACGAGCAAGGAGCCGGCCTACGTCGAGGCCTCGCGGGCCCGCGAGGGCACCGACTGGTATGTGAATCGCCGCGAGCTCGGCGAGGAGGGCCATGACACTGATCGCATAGAACGCTTCGCCTCGAACATGCGCCGTAGCAAGCGCCAAACCCCGTCGCTCGAGCATCGAGAGCTCCCAGATCCCG
>Ga0208714_1000507_pt1 | contig 11147 bp, 11 predicted proteins | sample NGESurshal072012_3_FD_184461 | JGI IMG/M metagenome (GOLD analysis project Ga0208714, IMG submission 184461) | Arctic peat soil microbial communities from Barrow, Alaska - NGEE Surface sample 415-1 shallow-072012 (SPAdes) | ecosystem: Environmental > Terrestrial > Soil > Wetlands > Peat ... | reverse complement strand
GGCGAGCACGAGCCGGCCAGCGAGACTCTGCCCGGTCCGGCTCGCGCGATCAACGAGCCTCTCGCCACATCGTCGTGACTACCGGCCCGTCGACGGGTCCGAACTCGTCGCGTCCGTGGAAGCCGAGCGATTCATAGAGCGGAATGTTCGCGGGGTTGGTCGACTCCAGGTAGGCGGGCATGCGCTCCGCGTCAATGCGCGCGAGGTTGTCGTGGATGAGCGCGGTTCCGAGTCCGCGCCCGGCGTGGTCACGATGCGTTGCCCACAAGCTCAGGTAGTAGTGCGGCTCGAGGCCCGCGTGGTGCTCGTCGAAGCGCTCGAATAGGGCGATCACCTCGTCGGCTCGCTCCCCGAGCAGGAACTGGAGAAACGGCTCGAATGCCGCCTCCTCATGGGGGCCTGCATCGCTCGGTCAGTATCCCAAGGCGACGCTGGGTGGTCTATGCGGCAAGCCGCACGGCGTGACCGCGCCGGAGCCGGTGCCGCCTACCGTGGAAGCTCTATGGATACGACAAACGACAACGGAAGGCAACAGAATCGCCCGACTGAAGCCCTGAAGACGCCGAAATCGCAGGATCTGGCGACAAACGGCAGGATGCGGCAGCACACGGCAACAGACCGGGCAGACTTCACATGCGAGAGGTCGCAGGTTCGAAACCCGCCGCGCCGATTAGTGCAACGCTTGCCCGGCCGCCGTCAAAGCCGATCGAGCGGGTTCGCCGAGACGAGCTTGGCGAAGCCGAGGCGATGGAGCAGCGCGGCGCGCGACTGCGGGCCCAGTTCGGCCTGCCACTTGGTGGCTGTGAGCAGCAATTCGCCGGAACCGTCGCGTGACCATCGCGCGATCACCTCAACGATGTTCGAGCGTGGGATCTGCTCCATCCGACGACCGACCACGTCGAGCGTCACACCCTTGCTGAGCAGAGTCGCAGTCGCGCCGAAGCGCTCGTGCACGTCGATGTTCAGGTGCAGCGAGATCGCCTCGGCGACGGCACGCGCGCGATCCTCCGCCTCCCCGTGCCCGAGGACGATCGCGTGAGCTGTCCTGGCTCCCTCGACGGCGAAGCATGCGGCTGTCGAATCACGTCCGCGGTGACTGACGGTGAGTCCCAGATCGTGAAGCACGCACGCCACGTAGAGCAGCTCCTCGTCGTGGTCCACCCGATCGCATTGGGCGAACAGCTCGGCGAACGCCCAGGTGCGCAGGCAATGGCCGTAGAGAACGGGGCCGGATAGCTCGCGGACCCGGTCGTCGGCCTCGCGCGCCAGCCGTGAGTCGGGCGGCGCCGGCAGCACCAGAGATCTCGCGTCCTTCAGCAGGTCCTCGCGCCACGGCCGAGGCAAGGCCGACAGCCGGGCCAGGACGCCTTGACGAAGGAGCTCGGCGCGATCGCGTCTACCCAGGCGGCCGTGTGTCCGCTCGGCCCAGGCCCAGCTCCCGACCGAGCTCATGACTGAGTCCGGTGAGCAGAGGACTGGTGGAGAGGATGAGCGCGTCGCATGCGAGCATCGATACCAGGCGTTTGCACGGGCCAGCCAGGCGGATGGCCTGATCCGAGGGATATGTGTCCTTGCGGCCGTCGACCCCGGCTGCAAGCATGCGCCCCGTGAGCACTCGCAGACGCCAAGTCATCCTGTTTGCCTTCGAGGGCATGCAGCTGCTCGACATAGTCGGTCCGTCCGACGTGCTCGACGCGGCGACTCAGATCCTTCGCGGCGAAGGCGGCTACCGGATCGTCGTTGCGACACCTGACGGGCAGCCGGTTCGCGGCTCCGCCGGGATGCGCATCGTGGCTGACACCGCGCTCGGTCATGTGCGTCCGGGTACGGTCGACACGCTCATCGTCGGGGGCGGGATGCGGTTCGACGATGTTCTCTCAGATCCGTGCGTGACTCCGGCGCTCCAGCGGATCGCCGCAGCGGCTCGACGCACGTGTTCGGTCTGCACGGGGGCCTTTCTGCTCGCGCAGGCGGGCCTGCTCGAGGGGCGGGCGGCGACGACGCACTGGGCGTTCTGCGACGAGCTCGCGCGCCGGCATCCCGGCGTCGACGTCAGGCCGAACCAGATCTTCGTCCGCGACGGTCCCATCGCGACCTCAGCCGGGCTGACCGCAGGCATGGACCTGGCGCTCGCGCTCGCCGAGGAGGATCACGGACCCGAGGTCGCGCGAACGGTGGCGCGCTGGACTGTGATGTTCATGCAGCGTCCGGGCGGGCAATCGCAATTCTCCGAGCGCCTGGCGCTTGCCGCCGGCGTCGCGGCGCCGATCCGCGAGGTTCTCGACGGGATCGTCGCCGAGCCCGCGGGCGACCACCGTCTCGCCGAGCTGGCGCGCCGCGCGGCGCTCTCAGAGCGCCACCTGCGGCGTGTATTTGCCGAGCAGACGAAGACCACTCCCGCGCGCTTTGTCGAGCGCGTCCGCGTCGAGGCTGCGCGCGAGCTGCTCGAGGGCACCTCCGCACCCGTCGATGCTGTCGCCGAGCGTTGCGGCTTTGGCAGCCCAGAGACCATGCGCCGCGCGTTCTTGCGAGTGCTCGGCGTCGGACCTGCCGACTACCGAGCGCGCTTCCGCACGACTCGTCTGCAGGAGTCCGCTGCGTGACTGTGGGTCTGCCGATCGAATCCACGGCTGGATGGCAAACCGGAACATGACCGACGACGATCCGCTCGACGACTTCGATCCCCGCGTGATCACCCTCGACGGCGTCGCGAAGGTCGTGCACGTCGCCGGCAGCGGACCGGCGGTGATCGTCATGACTGAGATGCCGGGCATCAGCCCACACGTCGCTCGCTTCAGTCGCTGGGTTCGAGACGCGGGATTCACCGTGTACATGCCCTCGTTGTTCGGCCGCGACGGTGCGGTGCCCGACGTCGAGGAGGGCGCCATCACTTTCCGCCGGGCGTGCGTCAGCGCCGAGTTCCGCGCCTTCGCCGCCAACGAGTCGAGCCCGGTGACCATCTGGCTGCGGTCGCTGGCGAGACTCGCCCACGAGCAGTGCGGTGGTCCTGGCGTCGGCGCGATCGGGATGTGCTTCACGGGCAACTTCGCGCTGACGATGATGCTCGAGCCCGCGATGCTCGCACCGGTCCTGTCCCAGCCATCGCTGCCGCTGGACGACCCAGCCGGGCTGGAGATCGCCCCCGCCGAGCTCGCCGCGGTTCGAGAGCGCCTCGAGCGCGACGACCTGACCGTGATGGCCTACCGCTTCAAGGGAGACCGCTTCTGCAAGGCGCAGCGCTTCGCGGCCTACTCGCAGGCGCTCGGCGAGCGCTTCATCCCACGCGTGCTCCCCGACAGCGCGGCAAACCCCGACACGCCTGCGTTCTTCGAGCACGTGGTGGCCAGCCCGCACAGCGTCGTGACGGCCCACCTGATCGACGAAGCCGGCCAACCGACGATCGCCGCCCGCGACGAGATCCTGTCGTTCTTCGCCGACCGGCTCGCGTCGTGACCGCAAGCGCGGCCGCAGCCGATTTCCCTCCCCTGGCCGACGGTCAACCGGCGCCGAGCGGTCAACCGGCGCCGAGCGCGCTCAGCCGCTCGCGCTCACGCTCGGCGAGACGCTGACCAAGACCGCGCTCGCGGCAGCGATCTTCAGCGTGATCAGACCACCGACGCTGTTCGTGCGCGGCAACGGCCCCGCGCCCCACGACCCGTCGGGGGCGACTTCGCGTTCCCCGAGCTCCACGCCCGACAACGCATGTAGCGAAGGTCCCGTCAACGACAACGTGCTCGCCCCCGAGTACCCCGTTCCCACTCGTAGGCGCACAACGACGTCGGGCTTACCCAGCGGGTCGTAGTCGACGACGACGAACCGCAGGCTGCCGTCTGCCGCGAGGAAGCCGTTCGCCTGCACGTTGGCCACCGGCGGCCTGACCTCCATCGCGGTGGGCAGCGGCCGGGCCCCGATCAGTTCTCTGGCGAGCAGCAGCGCGTACCACTCCGGTTGCGCCTGGAGCTCGCCCGTGGAGAGCTCCAGCGGCCCGGGCGCGCAGACCGGCGAGTAGCCACGGCAGTTGGTCGGATTGCCGTGCAGGTTCACGCCGATGGCGCCCGACGCCATCACCTGCGGCAGGAAGCCGGCCGCCCACAGCGCCGAGGCGAACGTGTTGCTGATGCCCGCGACGCCTCCGCAGGAGACCGAGTTGGTCTCGTCCAGGCGAAACGGCAGGCCGCCCGCCTGGGAGATCGTCGTGTAGCGGCGCAGCGAGCCGACCTCCTTGAGCCGGATCGGCGCGCTCAGCAGCCGCGTGATCGAGGGCCGTGGCTGCTGTTCGCAGCCGAGCGGGTAGTGATGCCCGGTCAGCATCGCCGGCTGCTCGGCCACCGCCTCGCCCGGCCCCCAGCTTTCGAACGCCGAGGACCCCGACACGTCCGGGCCGTACAGCGGGATGCCCGGCGCGGCGGCCTCGATGGCGCTGCGGTATGCGGCGACTTCGTTCACGTACTGGGACAGTTCCCACGGTTCCGAGCGCATCGCGTGCTGTGCATAGGCGTTGGGCTCGTTGCCGATCTCGATAGCCGAGAGCCATTCTCCGAGCGCGGCCTTCGCCGCTGCGACCTCGCGCGCGGCCGCCGTCGGTTCGAAGTGCACGATGCCGACCGTCAGCACGATGTGCCAGCCGCTCGCCGATGCCAGCGCGGCCAGCTCGTGGAAGTCGTCCACGTCGACGACGTTCGTCGCCCACGACGGGCGCGGGGTGCGCGTGTCGGTCCAGGCGATCCGCGTGTCTGCCGACACGCCGCCGAAGCGCAGCACGCCGGGCCCGAGCGAGCGCAGCATCGCCACCAGGTTGCCGCGATCGGAGTAGCGCGCCATCTGCGCCAGCGCAGACATCTCAAACGACAGCCCGAGAAAGCCCTGCGCGACGGCGGCGCCCGGGCGTGTGCGGTCGGCTGAGACCGTCACGGTCGTCGGCTTCGGGCTACCCCCGGCAGCCTTTGCGGAAGTCGATGCACTGCTCGCGACCTGGCCGAGGGCGGTCGGCGCCGGCGAGAGCAAGAGCGCGCCGCAGAGCAGCAACAGCCGTGTCGCGCGCTTGCAACCGCGGGCACCGACCGGCGCCGGGTGCGTCCCTGGAACATGACGACTCATCGAGTCGGCTGGAGTAAACACATCCGTGGATGGTCGTGCGCCGGCCCGGACTGGCGGCCTGACGCCGGCACGCGCAGGCCGGCTATCGAGGGCGTTCGCGGCGGGAGCGCGCGCTAGGACCGGCGGGCGTCTGCGCTCACGCGCAGACGATCCATCTCACGACGGATGTCGGTCTCGGTGATCGGCCGCCGTCCGTACACATCCCACGCGTTCAGCGCCAGTCCGATCGCCCAGCCGCCGGTCACCCAGACCGGCCAAGCGTATCCGGCGCCGGTGAGCGCCCATACGCCCCACAGCGCCGCATTGATGATCAGGTAGGACACGAGATGCGCACCAAGATCGCGGCGCTTCTTCAGTCGCTCGAGCGCCTGCTCGCGCACTTCTGCCTCGACGTCATTGGGCATCTGCTGGGTCTCGGCACTGGACATGCTCACAGTCAAACGTCGCCGCCTGGAGGGCGCATCGGGGATAGTCCGGCCGGAGACGACGGGTTTTCCGCGAGCGACGAGCGCCCACGCGAGCGACGAAAGCCCACGTGAGACGCGACGGCCTTGCGGACCGTCGCAGGTAGTTATCCGAAGCGAGCGCAGGCAGCCGATACGGATGCGAATCGCCGGCGGGCGTGTGAGTCTCGTTGCATGTCCGCACTGGCCGTCGTGCTCGTCTCCGTCGGCGTTCTCGCTGTGATCGTGCTCGCGAGCGCCATTCGCATCGTTCGCGAGTATCAGCGCATCGTCGTCTTCCGTCTCGGGCGCCTGCGCGGCGCGCGCGGCCCCGGCCTCGTGCTGATCATCCCGCTGGTCGAGCGTGCCCGATGGGTGAACCTGCAGGTCGACACGGCTGACATTCCGCCACAGGATCTGATCACCAAGGACAACGTCACGATACGTGTCGAGGCTGCCGTGTTCTTCCGCGTCATCGACCCGGTCAAGGCGGTGGTCGCGATCCGCGATTACAAGCACGCGGTTCTGCGGATCGCGCAGACGACACTCCGCGCGACGCTCGGACAGCACGAGCTCGACGACCTCCTGGCCAATCAGGCGACCATCAACGAGCTGCTCAAGCAGATCATCGACGCGGCGACCGAGCCGTGGGGCGTGAACGTGGTGAAGGTCGAGACGAAGGACGTCGACCTCCCGGACACGATGAAGCGCGCGATGGCGCGCCAGGCCGAGGCAGAGCGCGAGCGACGCGCCAAGGTCATTGCCGCCGAAGGTGAGTTTCAGGCGGCCGAGCGCCTTTCGCAGGCCGCTGGCGTGATCGCCAGCGAGCCGGGCACGCTCACGCTGCGAACGCTGCAGACGCTGGCCGAGGTGGCCACCGAGCACAATTCCACGCTCGTCCTGCCGATCCCGATCGACATTCTCGACGCAGTGCGCCAGACCGTTCATTCGCCCAACGGAAAAGCTGCCAACGACTGACGCGATCGCGTCGATTCGACGGCGATCGCCGGCTCGGGTGCCGTCCGATGGCGTGACCGGCGCAAAAGCGGATTCCGCATGTCAGCGGCGTTATGGGAGAGCTGCTGGACTCCTCCGAGGAGAAGTCGATCTCGACGGTCGCCTTTGCGCAGCCCAGACGGGCTAACGTGAGGCCATGCCTTCGACGCTCGCGCTGATCGAGTTCCCGGCCGACGACCCTGAGCGCGCGCGCAGCTTCTGGAGCGGCCTGCTCGGCGCATCGCTTCAGCCACGCACGGCGTCTCAGGGCGAGGGCTGGCAGACGAGCGGCGAGGACCGCGACACGAAGCGCGGCGCGGCGCCGACGGTCGGCGTGCACGCGCGCGGCCGCGGCCCCGGCGACTCCTTCTCGCTGCCGTACTTCGAGGTGCCCGACATCGCCGGCGCGCTCGCGCAGGTCGCGGCGCTCGGCGGCAACGTCGTGCACCCCGGCGAGCGCTGGGCGATCTGCAAGGACTCCGAGGGCAACCCGTTCGGCTTGGCAGCGCGATGCAGTACGTGAACCTCGGCGCCACCGGCCTGCGTGTGTCGCGCGTTTGCCTGCTCGGGCGCGAATAGCGCCGCCGGACGGCGCCAGAGGCGGGCGACTCAGCCCTTGGACTAGAACGCGTGCGGGCTGTATCTCGTTTTACAGACTTGGTGCGCCAACGTATATACGCCGGCGCCTCGCGTAGATACCATCGCGCACCAAGTCTGCACAATGAGCACCACCACCCCCCGCCCTCGAGTGGCCCATTCCCCACTCCCCACGGCAGTCGGCAGTCGGCAGTCGGAGTCGGGAGTCGGGAGTCGGCTAGGGCGTGAGCCGCACGGGCAGCGTCTTGAGCTGGTTGAGGAACAGCGATTCGACGTGGCTGGGGTGGTCGATCATCTCGATGTTGGGGAAGCGCTTGATGGTCTCCTCGATGAGGATCTTCAGCTCCAGGCGCGCGAGCGCGGTGCCGAGGCAGAAGTGGCGGCCACCGGCGCCGAAGGCCTGGTGCTCTTCTGTGCGACGCAGCTCGAAGCGGTCGGGTTCGTCGAAGCGCGTCTCGTCGCGGTTTGAGGACGCGTACCACATGACGACCTTGTCGCCCTCGCGGATCTTCTGCCCGTGCAGCTCGGTGTCGCAGGTGGCGGTGCGGCGAAAGTGTGCGAAGGCGGGGAACATGCGCAGCGACTCCTCGACGGCGGCGGGCACGAGCGACGGGTCGTCGAGCAGGAGCTGCATCTGTTCGGGGTTTTCGATCAGCGCGCGCATGCCGCTGCAGTAGGTCGCCTTGGTGCTGTCGTTGCCGGCGGCCATGAGCAGGAAGAAGCCCATGACGATCTCGTGTTCCTCCAGGCCCTGCCCGTCGAGCTCGGCGTGTACGAGCACGCTGGTCAGATCGTCGGTTGGGTGCTGCTGGCGCTCGGCGATCAGTTTGCGACAGCGCTCGAAGACCTCGGGGATGTCTTTGTGCACCGCGCCGTCGAAGCCGTCGGGGTTCAGATCGGGGTCGCCGGCGCCGAGCGTGGAGTTCATCAGGTTCGCCCAGATCAGGTCTTCCTCCTCGGAGATGCCCATGAAGCTGCCGATCACGCGCGAGACGACCGGCTGGGCGACGTCGGCGACGAGGTCGCAGGTCTCGCGACCCTCCAGCCCATCGAGCACCTTGACGGCGATCGCGCGGATCGCGTCCTCGTGGTCGGCGATGCGCTTGGGCGTGAAGCCGCGCTGGAACAGCGCCTTCAGGCGATCGTGCTTGGGCGGGTCCATGCCGATGAACATCGCCTGCGCGAGCTCCAGCGGAAAGCCGGCCGCCGCGACGATCACGCCGCCGCGTTCTGAGGAGTAGGTCTGCCAGTCGCGGCTGACCTTGTGCACGTCCTCGGCGGTCGTCACCGACCAGAAGCCCTCCTCATCGGGCAGTTCCTGAAAGCTCTCGGTCCAGTGCACCGGGCACTGGCTGCGCATCTGCTTGAAGACCTCCAGCGGCGGCCCGTCGAGCCACAGCTCGCGCTGGGTGAGTTCCACGCTGTCGATGTCGCGCCCAACCGTTGCCATGAGACCTCCAGTTCGCCGATGCGGAATGCGCAGGGATCATACTGGCTGCGCAGCCAGTTTTTCGTATGAGTTCCGCTGACGCTCCACGATGTTCGTGCGCGCGGGCGCTCGTTGCGCGGTGACGGTTGCCTGGCGCGGAAGCTAGGAAGCTAGGACAGCGCGCGCTCGCGTAGGCGACGCCGCGAGGCATGCCAGCCGAGCAGCACGAGCGCGGCGAGGATCGCCAGCGGCACGAGCACGGCCAGCGCGACGATCAGCACCGCGAGAGCAACCTTCAACACGTCGCCGGCGTCGTGCAGCGCCTTGCTCAACGTCGACCGGCCGCTGCCGGCGTGCGCGTCGCCGAGCACGGTGACTTCCACCGCGGAGTTGCCGCCTCGCCTGGCCACCGACTGAAAGGCGCTGCGCGCCCGCGCGATCGCACCGCCGGCCAGCGACAGTCGGGCGCGCAGGCTTTCGATCTCTCCCTGCGTGCTCGCCCTCGAGAGCGCGCGCAGCAGCGCCTGGCGCTCGGCTACCGCATCGGCGAGCTTGCTGCGCGCGGCGCCGTATTCATCTGTGATGTCCTGCAACGACTGGCTCTGTGCGCGCGTTGGAGCGAGCCGCGCCAGCTCCGCGAGCGCCGCCGACAGCCGCGCGCTTGGCAGGCTGAGCTGCAGGTTCGCTTCGCCGCCGGAGCCGCGCTGCAGGTGCACCTGCGAGCTCTGCACGAAGCCGCCGTCGCGTGCCGCCAGCTGTGCGATGCGGTCGGCGACCGACTGCACTTCCGCGGGCTTCGGCGCGAGCGTGATCGAGGCGGCGCGCTGCTGGACGCGCGTCGGCGCCGATTCGCCGGCCACCGCCGCCGAGGCCGCGGGCAACGTCTGTCCGCTTGCCGCCCTTGCACTGCTCGAGGAGAACGTCTGCGCCTGGGTCTGCGCCCGGGCTTTGATCGGGCCACCCGACGGGCCGAGCTGATCCACACGCCCCGCCGTCGCAGAGGACGATGAGCTGGGTTCAGACGCTCGCCACGGTGACGCGATCGCGAGCGCGACGACTGCGGCCATCACACAGATGCCCCCAACCGCGACCAGGCGAGCACGCATCCCCGAGCCCAGCCAGGCCTGCATGAGAGCGATCACCCCGCGCATCGACGGGCGCCTGCGGCCGCGCGATGGAGCGGCGGTGCGCTCCGCGAGGCGCCCGCGCAGCTCGCGCTCGAACTGCGGCGACATCGGCGGCGCGAGCGAGCGCACATCCGCGCGCAGCTCTCGCCAGTGGTCGGCGGCCTCTCCGCCGGACTCGCCGTGCAGCGCCGCCTCGAGTTGTGCGGCGAAAGACTGCTCGTCGTGCGGATCGACGGACTTGGGGAAGGGAACTACCTTCATGCGACCTCCTCGCGGTCGAGTCCGGCGCACGTCTGGCGCAGGCTTGCGAGCGCGCGGTGCAGGCGCGTGCCGGCGTTGGACTCGCTGATTCCGAGTACGCGGGCGAGCTCGCCGTTGGTGAGCTGCCCGTGGAACTTGAGCAGCACGACCTCGCGCTCGCGTGGCGACAGCTCCAGCAGCGCCGCCTGCACGGTCGCGCGGCGCTCCGCTTGCTCGATCGCCTGCGACGGCTCGCCGACTTCAACCGGCTCGGCCCCGTGCGAGCCGAGCGACCGGCGACGCCTGCGACGCAGCTCGTCAAGCGCTGCGTTGCGCACGATGCCGAACAGCCAAGCTCGCGGCGTTCCGCGCGAACGATCCAAACGCGCGCGCGAGCGGTACAGCCGCTCGAAGGCCAGCGCGGTCACGTCCTCGGCGCCGGCGCGATCGCCGAGCAGTGAGATCGCATATCCGTGCACGTCGGCGGCGCACTCGCGAAAGAGCCGCTCAAAGGCGGATCGGTCAAGCGACTCCTGCGCGACGGACGCTGGGCGCTGCTCGGTTGACGACAGGTGGCTGTTCACTACCCCAACTACGTTCGAGGTGGACCGGTCGTCACAGCCGGCGGCGCTAGAAACGTTCCAGCACCCGCCCGATCGCGCGCGTGCCGAACTCGACGGCGTCGGCGGGCAGCCGCTCGTTCTCGGCGTGGATCAGCTGCATGAACGGCAGCTCGGGCGGCAGCTGCATCGGCAGGAAGCCATAGGTCTGGATGCCCAGCCGGCTGAAGAAGCGGCCGTCGGTCACCCCCGGCAGCAGCATCGGGATCGGTTTGGCGCTCGGATCGAGCTCGCGCAGTGCCGTGGCGAGCGTGTCGAACAGCGCGAGGTCGGGCTCGCCGGCGACCGGGTCGTACTGGCCGATCTCGAACTCCATCTCCACGCCGGTGAGCTTGCGCAGCTCGGCGAACAGCTGCTCGGGACCGAACCCCGGCAGCAGGCGGCCGTCGAGCGACAGCGTGATCGAGTCGGGGATCACGTTGACCTTCTCGCCGCCGCCGACGATCGTCGCGCTGACGGTGTTGTGCAGCAGCGGGTCGAAGATGCGACCGCGCTCGCCGAAGGCGTCGAGCAAGCGGTCGGTGAGCGTGGGCACGAGCAGGCCCTTCAGTGGCACGGCGAGCGTCGCCGGCACGTCGGCGGCGATCGCCTCGACCAT
>Ga0208714_1000506_pt1 | contig 11153 bp, 7 predicted proteins | sample NGESurshal072012_3_FD_184461 | JGI IMG/M metagenome (GOLD analysis project Ga0208714, IMG submission 184461) | Arctic peat soil microbial communities from Barrow, Alaska - NGEE Surface sample 415-1 shallow-072012 (SPAdes) | ecosystem: Environmental > Terrestrial > Soil > Wetlands > Peat ... | reverse complement strand
GGTTGTCCTCCGATTTGCAGCTCTGGCTCTGACACTCTCGTTGCACCCGGCCGGCTTTGCCCAGAGCGCCGGCGAGCACGAACACGAGCACTCTCATATCGCCGACGGCAAGCCACCCGAGCGGCTTGGGCACGTGTCGTTTGCCAACTCTTGCAGCACGGCAGTGCAGCCTTCGTTCGAGCGAGCCGTTGCCCTTCTGCATTCGTTCTGGTTTCGAGAGAGCGAAAAGGCGTTTCGCGATGTGCTCGATCGTGACCCTTCGTGCGCAATCGCCACGTGGGGAATCGCGACCGTCCTCATAGGCAATACCTTTGCTACCGGACCGACGCCGGCGCAGGCTCAGCAAGCCAAAGAAGCGATAGAACGCGGGCGTGCTATCGGCGCGAAGACCGAGCGCGAGCGCCTGTTCATCGACGCCGTTGCCGCGTACTACGAGCACTATCCCGAGCAACCGCACCGGGCCCGCATGCAGTCGCTGTCGGATGTCTTCGAGCACGTCGCCGCACGGTTCCCCGAGGACGACGAGGCGCAGATCTTTTCGGCGCTCTATCTGGCTTCGACGCAGGATCCGAGCGAGCAGACGTTCGCCGTCACGCTCAAGGCGGCGGCGATCCTCGAAGCCCAGTTCAAGAAGCATCCCGACCACCCCGGCGTGGCCCACTACCTGATCCACAGCTACGACTATCCGCCGATCGCAGAAAAAGGCCTGGCTGCGGCCAGGCGCTATGCCGCGATCGCGCCGTCGGCACCGCACGCATTGCATATGCCCTCTCACATCTTCACGCGGGTGGGTGCGTGGTCGGATTCGGCCGACAGCAATCTGCAGTCGGCGAATGTCGCGAAAGCCGAGAAGGAGTTCAACAACCAGCTGCACGCGATGGACTACATGGTCTATGCCTACCTGCAGATGGGTCGGGATGGCGATGCCCTGCGCCTTGTCGAGGAGGCGCCCGGCGTGCACGGAGACGACCAGATCCTGAGCACGCCTTATGCGCTCGCTGCGATCCCGGCACGTTACGCGCTCGAGCGCGGCGAATGGAGCGAGGCCGCGCATCTTCAGCCCCAGCAGACGCGCTTCCGCCTGACAACCGCGATTACCTACTTTGCGCGTGCCATCGGCGCTGCGCGCAGCGGCGCTGCCGATGCCGCCGAGGCCGACGTCCAGGAGCTGGCGCGCATCGTCGACGCGCTGAATGCCGCGAAGAACAAGTACTGGGCCACCGAGGTCGAGGTACAGCGGTCGGGAGCGGCAGCATGGGTCGCCTACGCGAGGGGTGATCGCCAGACAGCCCTCCAGCTCATGCAGTCCGCCGCTGCTTTGGAAGACAAGAGTGAAAAGGCCGCCGTGAGTCCCGGCCGCCTCGTGCCCGCTCACGAACTGCTCGGGGACATGCTGCTGGAGAGCAACCGACCTGGTGACGCGCTCGCGGAATATGAACGCGCCTTGGTTCGCGATCCGAATCGTTTCAGGAGTTTGTACGGCGCGGGCCTGGCGGCTGCGACTGCGGGCAAGCGGGACCAGGCCCGCCTGTACTGGTCAAGGCTCTCCGACATGGCCGGCTCCGGCGAGTTCCGACCCGAGACCCGGAAGGCGCGCCAGTGGCTTGCCAACGGATGACGCTCAGCTAGGCATTCTTGAAGGGCCGGTTTCGGCTCACCTGGTGAGCATGTCGAATGACTTCAGTGGTCCCGAAAGGAGTCGCTGGCCTGCCGGCCCCACTACCGAAGATCGACCTTGCCCTACCGCGACGCCGCACGCGCGTTCACCCTCGCCGCCGATCGCTCGCAGGCGATGAAGGGGCTGCTCGGCTTCGCCCGATCGTCAGCCCAGCGGCTTCGTCAGGTAGACGCCTTCGCGCCCGACGATGGCCTGCCGCGCCGGCATGAAGATCGTGCAGTCGTCGCACAGCGCGCGGATCTCGATCGGGCCGTCGGTGGCGATGAGCTCGCCTTCGCCGAAGGTCTCGAAGCCGATCACCGGCCGCACGAAGGCGAAGCTCTCGTGCTGGACCACGTGCGTGCGCAGCAGCTCGAAGCGGCGCGGCGGCGTGGCGGGCTCCGGTACCGGCCGGCCGATCAGTCCGAAGTGGCCGAGAAAGTCCATCGCCACCTCGACGGCAAGGTCGGCGCTGGCCTGCTTGAAGTGCTGGCCGCACTCGACGACGAGCGCGGCGCCGGGCGCGTCGGCACCCGCGTGCGCCCCGTGCTGGGTGAGCGGCGTTCCCGAGCCCAGGCCGCTGGGCATCACCAGGTGCACGCCCGGCCGCGGCAGCGCGCGCGCCACTGCGGCGTTGCGCTCGAACGCGGGGTAGACCCAGAACGGCACGACGTCGTTGCTCGTCGAATGGATGTCGAGGATGTGTTCGGCGGCGGCCACGGCCGGGCGCATCTCGCGGGCGCGGCGCAGCTCGACGCTGTCTTCGCTGCCGTCGAGCCAGGCGCTCGACCAGATGCGGTTCAGGTTGTGCGTGATCAGCCGGCTCTCGAACGGTCGCGCCGCGTCGAAGGTCTCGTACGCGGCGACGTTGGCAAAGCTCAGCGTCAGCGTGCCGATCTTCGGGCGCACCCCGCTGTCGAGCAGATGGCACACCGCCACCATGCCGCAGAACTCGTTGCCGTGCGTCAGGCCGTTGATCATCACGTGCGGGCCGGGACGCCTCGAAGCGAAGCGGTGCACGTAGTCGATGCCGGTGTTGCCGGCGCGGTAGGCGGAGAGGTCGCGCGGCGTGACCTCGATGACGGGCAGGGGAGCGCTCATGACTCGATTGTGCGGGCCGCTCAGTGTCGGTGCCCGCCGGCAAGTTGTTGCCAGACCCGCGTTAGCCGCCGCTGACCCAGGCGACGATCTGCGCCGCCTGCGTCGCGCCGGCCTGGCGCTTGAGCTCGCGGCCGCCCTGCATCAACAGCAGGGTCGGGATGCTGCGGATCGCGAAGCGCGCCGAAGTCTGCGGGCTGCGGTCGCTGTCGACCTTGGCGAACACCGCCTTGCCCTTCAGCCGCGCCGCCGCCGCAGCGAACTGCGGCGCCATCGCGTGGCACGGGCCGCACCAGTCGGCCCAGAAGTCGACGACGATCGGCAGCTCGGTCTTCGCCACCACCTTGTCGAAGCTCGCGTCGTCGAGCGCGACCGGGGCCGCGCCGAGCAGCTCGTGGTGGCAGTGACCGCAGGTCGGGTCCTCGGCGGCGCGCTCGGGCGGGACGCGGTTGGTCTTGAGGCAGTGCGGGCAGACGATCAGCATCGCAGCGCTCCTTCGCGTCTCATGCCTTGAGCAGGTCGTTGCGTTCCTCGGCGACGAGGCGCTCGAGGATGCGGCGCGACTCGAAGCCGCCCATGTCGATGTTCAGGCGCATCAGGTGCCGGCTCGGCTGCTCGTTGAGGTTGCGCTGCTGCGATTCGAGGATCGCGACGTCTTCACCGAAGATCGCCGCCTGGCCGCTGCGGATCGTCTCGGTCAGAGTCGCGTCGTCGACGTTGAAGTTGCGCGCCATGCCCCAGAAATACCAGATCGAGGCGTCGGTCTCGGGAGTGATGAAGTCGACGACGATGCTCGACACCTTGCGCTCGGCCGGCGCGTCGTAGCCGCCGTGGCCGGAGTGGGCGACGCCGACCTCGATCATCACGTGGCTCGGCGGCGTGAAGCGGCAGATCTGCCAGCGGTCGACCGGAACGTCGTCGGCGAGGCGGTTGCCGCGCAGCGCGGCGCGCCAGAACGGCGGCGCCGGGATGTCGTGCATGAAGCGGGTCGTGATCGCCGAGTCGCCCTCGACCTTCGTCACTGGAGCGGCTTCCTCGATTTCGGGCTGGCCGATGCTCGTCGCGTGCACGTAGGTCTCGTGCGTCAGGTCCATCAGGTTGTCGATCATCAGGCGGTAGTCGCACTTGACGTGGAACAGGCCGCCGGCGAAGGCCCAGTCGGGGCTCTCGGCCCAGGGCAGGGCGTGCAGCTTCGCGACATCGGCCTGGCTTTTCTCGCCCGGCCAGACCCAGACGAAGCCGTACCGCTCGACGACCGGAAAGGACCGGATCGTCGGCCGCACGCGCTGGCCCGGCATGCCGACGCACTTGCCGTCGCCGCCCATGACCAGGCCGTGGTAGCCGCAGACCAGGCGCCCGTCGTCGCGCAGCGCGCCGAGCGACAGCGGCGCGCCGCGGTGCGGGCAGAAGTCCTCGAGCGCCGCAGGCTGGCCGCCCTCGGCCCGGAACAGCACCATCCGTTCGCCGCAGATCGTGCGACCGAGCGGCTTGCCGTTGCCGATCTCGTCGGCGGTGCACGCGACGTACCAGGCGTTGCGGACGTACATGCGCTTCTCCTCGGGCCGCCGCGCGACGTCCGTCGCGTCGGCGTGGAGACGTTATAGCGCCGATTCCAGGCCTCAGCCGGACACCAGCCCATCCATGCGCACGACCTCGAAGTTCTGCCCCTGCACCTGGCGCAGCTCGGTGACGAGCGCGTTGTTGTCCCAGCGATCGTCCGGCGCGCCGCTGACGAACCAGTTCGAGCCGTTGTCGGCGACGATCATCCCGTAGGTCTTCATCGCCGCGAGCAAGGCTTGCGTCGGCGCGCTGAACGTCGCCGGAATCGCGTAGCTCGCCTTCAGGCGGACCCGCATGCCCATCGGCGGCAGGTTCGCGCTGGCGTTCGACGACGCGAAGTGCGATGCCGGCGGAACCCAGGCGCGACGCGTGTGCTGCACGGTGAAGCGAAGGGCATGGCGGATGCCACCCGGCCCGGCGGCGGCTTCCTCGTAACGGGCCAGGCCGGGAAAGATCGGCAGGCCGGCTGCGTCGGCGCTGGTCCAGCCGGGCTGCGCCGTCGGCCGTACCGCGTCGCTGTCGAGATGAAAGACGGCACCGCACGCCGCGTCCCACGAGCCGTCGGCATTGATCGTCGCGCTGTCGAGCTCGTAGAGGCGGTTGTTGTCGCGGTCGATCACCAGGACGTGTCGATCGCCGCTGTTCGACGCGGCCGAGCCGCCTTCGACCGGCGCGCCGGCCGGCACCGGATACGGACCGGCATCGCTCTCGCTGCCGTAGGCCGTGAAGACGATCGGCACTTTCGCCTGCGCGCCGGCGACGACGACGTAAGGGATGCCGATCGGGGCGCCGCCGAGCAATCCGGCGCCGAAGTCGGGATGCAGTCCCGTGGTCAGGCCGATGCTGGCGATGAGCGTGTCGGAAGTCGGATCGAGCGGAGCGCCGCTGATGTCGAGATTCCAGGCGTTGTCGCTCGGGAACGCGACGCTGCCGTTGAGCGCGCCGCCCGGCCCCAGCGCGGCGGTGGCAAAACTGCCGTAGTGAACCGAAGCCGGGCCCGGAGCGGGCGCCGGCACGGGCGCTGGGGCGGGTGCAGGCGCAGGTGCAGGTGCAGGTGCAGGCGCAGGCGCAGGCGCAGGTGCAGGCGCAGGCGCAGGGGCGGGTGCAGGTGCGGGTGCCGGCGCCGGCGCCGGGCCGGGCGCCGGCGCAGCGGCGACGCCGGGCGCCGCAGCCCCACCGCCGCCACCGCAGGCGGCGACGAACATCGCGGAGAGCGCCGCGAGCGCGGCTCGGCGATCACGCATCTCGCCGCGCGACCGCATCGATTTCCAGCAGCAGAAAGTGCACTGTCAGCCTGCTTCGTCCGCGCCCGTCAGGTGGGCGAGACTGTGCCAGTGGCGCGCCACTGCAGCTGTAAGGACTGTGTAAAACGACCGCGATCCGCCGACTTTGCCGCGCCGCCGGGTCGATGCGGCGCGGCAGGCCGCTCAGTCGGCGCCGGCGCGCTTGATCAGCGAAATGAGGCCGAACAAGACGGCACCGGCGGTCGCGACGCCGAGAGCGGCGCGGACCGGGTCGTCCTTGGCGTAGCTCGCCACGGCGTCGAGCTGCGGTTTCAGGCGCTCGATCACCGGAGCCGCCTGCTCGCGCAGGTTCTGCCAGGTCTCGGTGACGCGGTCGGCGACGTCGCCGGCGCGCTTCTGCAGGTCCTCGGCCTTCGCCTGCGCGTCGGCGGCGCGCTGGTGCGCGGCGTCGATCGCGTCGGTCGCCGCGACGTGGGCGCGATCAGCGAGGTCGAGCGCGGCGTCGCGGATCGAGGCCATCGCGCGCGCGCCGGGGCTGGCCCGGCCGCCCGAGCGCACGAGCAGGCTGAGGATTCCCATCAGCGCGGCTCCGGTTGCCGCGGAAACGAGCAGGGCCTTGGTCGGCTCGTTGCGGACGAAGTCCGACACGGCGTCGATCCTCGGCTGGATGCGGTCGACGACCGCGCCGGTCTTGTCGCGCAGTTTCTGCAGCACGCGGTTCGATTCCCGGGCCGCTTGCGCTGCGGGGGATTCTTCATGCGTGGTCCGGTCCGCGTCGGTCGCGGCGGAAGGGGTGGTCGTTGTCATGGCGTTCTCTCTGCGCAGGTGGGAAGGAAGAAGGGCGGTCTGGATTGCCCCGGGGGTTCAGGTTAGACCCGGCGTCCCGGCGGCGTTGTCGGAAAAGGCGGCACGCCCCGGTAAGACTTCGCTGACGCTGAGAAGCAGGGCCCTTGCACTCTGAATATCATGCGCCTTTCGCCCCTGTCCTTCCACTCGGCCCGCCTCGATGTCGATGGTCCAGCTGGCGCTCAAGCGCCCGTACACGTTCATCGTGATGGCGATGCTGATCGTCCTGGCGACGCCGTTCGCGTTGCTGAACATGGCGACCGACATCTTCCCCGAGATCAACATCCCGGTGATCTCGATCATCTGGAACTACAACGGGCTGCCCGCCCAGGAAATGGGCCAGCGCATCGCGGCGCAGAACGAGCGCAGCCTGACGACGACGGTCAGCGACATCGAGCACATCGAGTCGACCTCGCTCGCCGGGATCAGCATCATCAAGGTCTTCTTCCAGCCGACCGCCAATATCCAGACGGCGATCGCCCAGGTCGTCGCCATCGAGCAGACGCAGATCCGCCAGCTGCCGCCCGGGATCACGCCGCCGCTCATCATCAAGTACTCGGCGTCGAGCATTCCGGTCGTGCAGCTCGGGCTGTCGAGCCCGACGCTGCCCGAGCAGACGCTGTTCGACACCGCGATCAACACGCTCAGGCCGCAACTGATCACCATTCCCGGCGTCGCGATCCCCTTTCCCTACGGCGGTAAGAACCGCCTGATCTCAGTCGACCTCGACATGCAGGCGCTGCAGGCACGCGGCCTGGCGCCGGCCGACGTCGTCAACGCGATCAACCTGCAGAACCTGATCCTGCCGTCGGGGACGGCGAAGTTCGGCGACACCGAATACACGGTGAAGATGAACGGCTCGCCCGACGCGATCGCCGGCCTCAACGACCTGCCGGTGAAGACCGCCGCCGGAACGACCACCTACGTGCGCGACGTCGCCTACGTGCGCGACGGCTTCTCGCCGCAGACCAACATCGTGCGCAAGGACGGCGCACGCGGCGTGCTGCTCTCGGTGCTGAAGAACGGCGGCGCCTCGACGCTCGACATCGTCGCCAACCTGAAGGCGCTGCTGCCGCAGGTCCAGGCGATCCTGCCCGGCGACGTCAAGGTGACGCCGCTGTTCGACCAGTCGGTGTTCGTCAAGGCTGCCGTGCAGGGCGTCGTCGTCGAGGCCCTGATCGCCGCCGGCCTCACCGCTGCGATGGTCCTGCTCTTTCTCGGTAACTGGCGCTCGACGCTGATCATCGCGCTGACGATCCCGCTCTCGATCCTCGCCTCGATCCTCGTCCTGCAGGTCCTCGGCGAGACCTTGAACCTGATGACGCTCGGCGGCCTCGCGCTCTCGGTCGGCATCCTGGTCGACCAGGCGATCGTCACGATCGAGAACATCGAGCGGCACCTGCACCTGGGCAAGCCGCTCGACGACGCGATCAACGTCGGTGCCGGCGAGATCGGCGTTCCGGCGTTCGTCTCGACGCTGTGCATCTGCATCGTCTTCGTGCCGATGTTCTTCCTCTCGGGCGTCGCGCGCTTTCTGTTCGTTCCGATGGCCGAGGCGGTCGTCTTCGCGATGATCGCGTCCTATTTCCTGTCGCGGACGCTGGTGCCCACGCTCGTCATGCTGCTGATGCGCGGCGTGCACGGGGCGCCGGCGACGAGCGTCAGAACGAGCCTTCTGCAGCGCACCTATCGCGCCTTCGATCGCCAGTTCGAGCGCGTCCGCGGCGCCTACACGATCGCGCTCGCGGCCTTGCTCGACAAGCGCGGCGTTTTCGGCGTCGCCTTCCTGCTGTTCTGCCTCGTTTCCTGCGGCCTGTATCCCTTCCTCGGGCGCGATTTCTTCCCGAGCGTCGACGCCGGGCAGGTCCGGCTGCACATGCGCGCGCCGACGGGAACGCGCATCGAGGAGACGGCACGCATCGCCGACGACGTCGAGGCGGCAATCCGCCAGCTCGTCCCGAAGGATCAGCTCGAGACCATCCTCGACAACCTGGGCATCCCGAACAGCGGCATCAACCTGTCGTACAGCAACGCCGGAACGATCGGCACGTTCGACGCCGAGATCCTGCTTTCGCTCAAGCACGGGCATCGGCCTACCGACGAGTTCGTCAGCCTGCTGCGCGCCGGGCTGCCGAAGCGCTTCCCCGGCATCGAGTTCTTCTTCCAGCCGGCCGACATCGTCACGCAGATCCTCAACTTCGGCCTGCCCGCGGCGATCGACGTCCAGCTCACGGGCAATAACATGACGGCCAACGCCGCGCTCGCCGCGGAGCTCGTCAAGCAGATCCGGCAGATCCCCGGCGCCGTCGACGCACACGTGCACCAGCGCTTCGACGCGCCCTCGGTCAGCCTGCAGATGGACCGCTCGCGCCTGCAGCAGATGGGCCTGTCGGCGCAGAACGTCGGCCAGAACGTGCTCGTTTCGCTCTCCGGCAGCTCGCAGACGGCGCCGGCGTTCTGGCTCAATCCGCAGAACGGCGTCGTCTATTCGATCGCCGTGCAGACGCCGCAGTACCGCGTCGATTCGCTCGACTCGCTGCTCAACGTTCCGGTCACGGCGAGCAGCGGCGGGGCGGCGCAGGCGCAGCTGCTCGGCAACCTGGTCGAGGCGACGCCGACGAGCCAGCTCGCCGTCGTCTCGCGCTACAACATCCTGCCGGTAGTGGACGTCTACGCGAGCGTGCAGGGAACCGACCTGGCGAGCGTCGCCGCGCGCGTCCAGTCGCTCGTTGGCGAGATGCGGCCGAGGCTGCCGCGCGGCAGCCAGATCGTCCTGCGCGGCCAGGTGCAGACGATGCAGGCGTCGTTCCTCGGACTCGGCGTCGGCCTGGCGATGGCGATCGTTCTCGTCTACCTGCTCGTCGTCGTCAACTTCCAGTCGTGGATCGACGCGCTGATCATCATCGCCGCGCTGCCGGCGGCGCTCGCCGGAATCGCCTGGATGCTCTTCATCACGGCGACGACGCTGTCGGTCCCGGCGCTCACGGGAGCGATCATGACGATGGGCGTGGCGACGGCGAACAGCATCCTGCTCGTCTCGTTCGCACGGCAGCGGCGCCAGGAAGGCGCGTCACCGGCCGAGGCGGCGCGCGACGCCGGCGCGACGCGGATCCGGCCGGTGCTGATGACGGCGCTGGCCATGATCATCGGCATGATCCCGATGGCGCTCGGTATCGGCGAAGGCGCCGAGCAGAATGCACCGCTCGGCCGTGCCGTCATAGGCGGTCTCGTCTTCGCGACCGTCTCGACGCTGCTCTTCGTTCCGGTCGTCTTCGCCGCCATCCATGACCGGATGGCGCGGCGCGCCGAGCGCCTCGCTTCGCGGCGCCACGGGGCAGGGTCGGCGTCTTTCCAGCAAGGCTGAATCGATGAGTGATCCGAACCGACCCGAACCGGCACCGAGCGACAGCGCGGCCGAGCGCGCTCGCGTCGTCCGCGGTGCGCGCATCGCCGCCGTGATCGTTCTGCTGCTGCTCGTCGTCGGCGCCGGAAGGACGATCGTCATGCGCATGGCCAACGCCAGGATGCTCGAATCGAACGCCGGCGAGCACGCGCAGCAGTACGTGAAGACGACCTTCGCGAAGGCAAGCGGCGCCGGGCAGAAGCTGGCGCTGCCGGCGACGCTGCAGGGCTTCCAGCAGGCGCCGATTGCGGCCCGCTCGAGCGGCTACGTGCGGCGCTGGACCAAGGACATCGGCAGCCATGTCGAGAGAGGCGAGCTGCTCGCCGAGATCGAGTCGCCCGAAGTCGACCAGCAACTCTCGCAGGCGGTCGCGGCGCGGCAGCAGATGTCGGCCAGCCTGGCGCTGGCGAAGAGCACGGTCGCACGCTGGGAGGCGCTGCGCAAGAAGGACGTCGTCTCGCAGCAGGAGCTCGACGAGCGGCGCAGCACCGCGACGCAGGCCGACGCGAACGTCGCCGCTGCCGAGGCGAACGTGCAGCGGCTGCGCCAGCTGCAGGGCTTCACGCGCGTGACCGCGCCGTTCGCGGGCGTCATCACGCGGCGCAACGTCGACGTCGGCGACCTGATCGATTCGAGCGGCAGGACGCTCTTCGTGCTGACGCAGATGGACCCGTTGCGCGTCTACATCGACGTGCCGCAGGCGTACGCGCAGCTCGTCAAGGCCGGGCAGAAGGTCGTCGTTACGCAGGCCGAGCTGCGCGGCCAGACTTTCCCCGGCGAGGTGGCGCGAACCGCGGCGTCGATCGATGTCGCGTCGCGGACGATGCAGGTCGAGATCGTCCTGCGCAATCGCGACGGCGCGCTCCTGCCCGGCGCCTATGTGCGGGTGTCGTTGCCGCTGCCCGGCGACGCGACGCTCGTCGTCCCGACCAACGTGCTGCTGTTTCGCGGCGAGGGAACGCGCGTCGCCGTCGTCGACGCCGCCGGTCGCGTCCGCCTGCGCCCGGTGACGCTCGGCCGCAACCTCGGCGAGTCGATCGAGGTCCAGGAAGGCATCGGCACGCGCGATCGCCTCGTCGTCAACCCGTCGGACTCGCTCGCCGAAGGCGACAGGGTGACTGTCAACGCCGCCGCCGACGATGCCACGTCGCGTGCCGCCGCCTCCGCAGTCACGGCGTCGTCGGCGCCGCCGGGAAAGACGCTGCCGTGATCGGGCCGCGGGCACGCGCCCTCGTCCTCGGCCCGGGCGCAGCGGCGCTGCTGGCGGGCTGCGTCGCCGGCCCGGACTACGTCCGTCCCGACGTCGAGACGCCGCCGGCGTGGAAGGTCGAAGCACCCTGGCGCG
>Ga0208714_1000505_pt1 | contig 11162 bp, 6 predicted proteins | sample NGESurshal072012_3_FD_184461 | JGI IMG/M metagenome (GOLD analysis project Ga0208714, IMG submission 184461) | Arctic peat soil microbial communities from Barrow, Alaska - NGEE Surface sample 415-1 shallow-072012 (SPAdes) | ecosystem: Environmental > Terrestrial > Soil > Wetlands > Peat ... | reverse complement strand
CATCCTTCTGGTTGGTGAACGGTCGCAGTTACTGCGGGTTTTCTCCGGGCGCTCCGCGTGTTCACGGGCGGGTACCACCATGAGAGCCGAAATCGCAGCCTCGTTTTTTGAGACTGAGATTTCAGATTTTTCGGCGGGGCGGCGACCGTGCAGCCTGCTCAGCCCCGCGGATCAAACCCTTGGCCCAACTCGACGACGTGCATTGGGGTACTAAGCACATCCAACCGAAAACCTCCCGCTAAGGGGGTGGACCCAAACAGTCGTGCTCTGGGCCGCCCTTTGGGGAGAGGGCAGAAAATGTGCAGCAAAACGCCCTGCGCGATCTACACCGCGCTCAATTAAAGACAATGAGCGTCTGCGCTGTGGTGTCGTTTTGAACCTACGGAGGCCCCGACCCCACCGATCCACGCTCGGTTTACGCCGAGGCCAAGCGGCGGCGAAATTGCGCTGCGCACTATTCCCTGATTCGCGGGCTGGCCTGCCCGACTGCGCGCTGTTTTGGCGTTCGCAGGCCCCCCAACTCCCGCTCGACACTGACTTCCAGCGGCAACTTCATGGGCAACTACCTGAACCGGCGGCCATCGAAAACCCGCATCACCTGGAAATTTTGAGCTGTTTTCTTTCACCAGCGCGCTATGCATGGTGGAAAGAGAATTAAGGTAAGAGGAGTTACAAACATGAAACGCACAGTTCTTATGACGATTTTGGCGATGAGCCTCACGCTTGGATCGAACAGCGCCTATGTTAACGGGAGCTGCTCTAACTGCGGGTATTCGTCTGCCGACTTTGGATGTGACGCCCCTGTTCGCCGGGTTAGCTTGCGGAGGCACATTTTATGACGCCGGAACGCCATCACCAAATCCGCGCTTGCTATGAAGCCGCGCTCGGGTTGGAGCCCGCGGCTCGTGAGGTGTTTCTCGATCGGGAGTGCCATGGCGATGAGAACCTCCGGCAGGAAGTGGAGCGCTTACTGAGCGCTCGCGAGCGTCTGCCTGAATTTCTCGCAGGTCCGCTCCTCGGCCCCGCACCGCGGGCTTTCGATCCGACTATGAAGCCGGCGCACGGCATGGAAGGCCGGCAATTGCATGCCTACAAGCTGATCCGGGAGATCGGACACGGCGGCATGGGAACCGTCTACCTCGCCGAGCGCGTCGACGGTGTGTATAGCAAGCAGGTGGCCATCAAACTGGTCAGCCCGGGCAGCAACAGCGGGGAAATCCTGGAGCGGTTTCGCCGCGAACGACAGATCCTTGCCTCGCTCGATCATCCGAACATCGCCAGGCTCATCGACGGCGGGAGTACCGAGGAGGGTCTGCCCTACTTCGTCATGGAGTACGTCGAAGGACAGCCGATTCACCGCTGGGCCGACGAGCACAAGCTGAATGTCAGCCAGCGGCTGGAACTGTTCCGCGGGGTGTGCGACGCGGTGCGATACGCTCACCAGCACCTGGTCGTGCATCGCGATCTGAAGCCCGGCAATATTCTGGTCACGGCCGACGGTACCGTCAAGCTGCTCGACTTCGGAATCGCGAAAGTGGTCGAGCCGGAACAGATGGGCGATCTGGCGGAAACGGCGACGATGTCGAGGCTAATGACTCCCCATTATGCGAGTCCGGAACAGGTCAAGGGCGACGCCATCAGCACTCTCACGGACGTTTACTCATTGGGAGTGGTCCTCTACGAGCTGCTGACCGGGCATCGGCCGTACCACCTGCTGAGGGCGGCGATGCACGAGATCGCCCGCGTGATTCTAGAAGAGGAACCCAGGCGCCCGAGCGACGTGGTCGCCACCACAGAGAACGGGCCCGAGGGCGAACCCGCCCCACAATCCGTCACCCCCGAGACTGTCAGCGAGGTGCGGGAAGGCGATCCACAACGGCTGCGGAAGCGTTTGCAGGGGGACCTCGATTCCATTTTGCTGACCGCGCTCCGCAAGGAACCATCCCGCCGCTACAGCTCCGTGGAGTCTTTCAGCGACGATCTGCGCCGCCACTTGGAAAGCCGCCCCGTGAGCGCGCGTGAAGACAGCGTCTGGTACCGGGTGAGCCGGTTCGTGCACCGGCATCCGGTGGGGGTGGCGGCCGGAGCCCTGCTTGCGCTGTCTGTGGCCGCCGGACTGCTGACAGTGCTGTGGGAAATGCGGCTTGCACTCGATACTCGACAGCAGAGGTTGTCGGGCCGTGCGATCTTGGCGCCGCAACTAGCGCTGTGGGTGTCTTTGGTGCCGGGCGCGTTCGGAGGCGCTGTCTTCCTCACGCGAGCGAGGCTTCGCCGCGTAGGGGGTGCACTGGCAGGAGGGATGCTGTTCGCGGCCACCTGGTTTTTCAAGATGCGGGTCGACTATGCGATGGATTGGTGGCGCACCCGGTTCGCCGAGACGCCCGACCCGCTTTCGCTATTTTCCCCGACTTTGATGTTCCTGCCTCTCGCGACCTTCGGCGCGGTGGCACTTCTGGTTTCCTGGCGGGTGACCCGCCGGTTCGGCTGGGTGGGACAGGCCGCCTGCATCGTGGCCGTGGGGGCATTCACCATCAGGGACAGAATCTGGTGGGACACATTCATGCACATGATGACGATTAAGTCCGGGATTGAGCCTCTGTTGGCCGACGCGGCTCTCCTGGGCCTCGCAATGGCACTGGGCCAAGCCGTGATGCGCATGGTCGCCGGACCGGCGAAGGGCGATGGCCTGTCCCGGCGTTGAAGCGACCGGATAGGACCTCTGCCCCAAGCCCCTCGTGGCAGCAATTCCAGTTGGCCCTGTCGATGCTCTATTTGGATATGAGGGTGCCCTTAGAAATCTCGCCGTGGGATGTGAGATGGGTCCTGTCCGGTCAAGAGGCGTTGTTTCTTCCTATAGAAGCGCAGCAGGGGGCGGAACAGCTTATGATCGCCGGGGGAACAGATGGCCGAAGAGTCTCATACGATCACCGGTCTTCTCAATGAATGGCGCGGCGGCAACCGGGAAGCAGCGGACCAACTGATGGAGCTCGTGTACAGCGAGCTGCATGGCATCGCATCTCGGGAGATGCGACGTGAGCGGGGCGAACACACCCTTCAGACTACAGCTCTGGTCCACGAATTGTACTTACGGCTGTGGGGCTCCGCTCCCGTCAACTGGAAAGATCGCGCCCATTTTTTCGCTGTGGCGGCCCAGCAGTTGAGGCGGGTGCTGGTGGACCACGCGCGCCGCCTTCACAGCGAAAAGCGCGGCGGCGGCCAGATTAAGCTTGCGCTTTGGGAAGCAGACGGCGGCGGAACTTGGGAACTCGATGAACGATTGCTGGCGCTGGACGAGAGCCTGACCCGCCTGCAGGCGCTCGATGAGCGTGCGGCCAAAGTGATTGAATTGCGCTTTTTCGGCGGCCTGACCGAAATCGATGCCGCCGAGGCTCTGAACATCTCTATCGCCACGCTGAAACGCGATTGGGAGTTCGCGCGAACCTGGCTTGCGAGCCAACTGGGAGTCTGATCGAGGGCCGTCGGCCAGGCTGCGGCGGCATCCTCCGGTTGGCCGCCAGATCCAGACCTCCAGGAGCAAAACCGGGACGTGTGGATCGCTGTAGGTCACCAGACCACCGCGGTTACTTTGGGCGGGGAGTTTTCTGACACCGGGCACCTCCGTGGTTCCAAACCAGTATTAAAATCCAAAACTGCGCAGAATATGGGCAGAGCGGTAACCGCGAAAACGGGTTTGGTGTAGGGGCCGATTTTAGGGAATTATTGTCCCACAAAGGAAGTCTGGCGAAAAGGCTCAAAGCAGTATGGGAAAGGACCCTTTGTGAGACGGAAGTGCGAGCGTCGCAATCGGAGCCAATCTGTTTGTCACGCGCTCGCGGACGGCGCGTCGCCTACTTGAAAGTGCCCGCTTTGGGAAGCGTCGCGCGAACAACCATCGATACGCCGCGCAGCGTTTACCTTCGTCTCCGATCAATTTGACGGGAAACGCCCTACGCGCGGATGTGGGGCGCCGAAGGCGCGGGTCCGTCACACTTCTACGCGTAGGCGACTACACAGACAAGTGAACTCTTCTTGTTTGTCCATGAGTGCCTCGGCGATTACGCGCTCATTGACGCCCTTAAAGAGATCGGAGGACTGCAGCCCGCTTCAGGGGAAAGCGAATTACAGCAGAAACAATTTCGTTCGGCAACGGATGATCGCCAGAGCGGCAGACGCCGGCGTTAATAAGCAATACTTCCAACTACTTACACGCCTTACAAGAACGCCAGAATACGTCGAAATACGCGTAAAACGAGACAATCGCGGGTGGAGAAATCTTCCCGGCTTAAAGGCGTTCTGAAACATTTGCTGCGAAGCGTCCGTCAGCTACCGCGGTGAGACGAGGGTTGGTCTGACTGTCTCGTCATTCGAGCCGTTGCCCAACTGGCCGTATTTGTTGCTCCCCCAGCAATAGACCTCGCCAGTGGTCGTCTGGCCGCAGGCATGTGCGAAGCTCGTTGAAAGCAATTTGAATCGCAGCCCCTGTGTTCCGAAGATCTGTCCTGGAAGGGTGACGGCCACTTCCTCAGTGCTTAGGGACAGTAAGTCCATGCCCGATCCCCACGAGTACGCAGTGCCGTCCCGTGTTAGAGCATAAGTAATACCTCTGCCGGCCGAGATGGAGGCAAAAGTCAATCCGCCGGCGATGGGTACCGGGATTGGACTCGACTTGCCTTCAGCAAGTCCGATTTGGCCAGAGTCGTTATAGCCCCAACAATAGCCCTTGCCGTTTGGGGTCACACCACAAGCATGCCCGTCACCGGCGCTGATCGCGGCAAACTTGAGGTTGCCGGAAACTGGAACGGGGTGGGAGCTATCGACCTGCGAGCCGTTTCCGAGTCGGCCAAATGAGTTTGCTCCCCAACAGTAGGCGCTGCCTGCGTCGGTGATACCGCACGAGAATACAACCCCTGCTCGAACGGAGCGGAAGGTATAACCACCCGCGACAGGAACAGGTCTGAGGCTCGATACCTTCGTCCCATTGCCGAGTTGTCCATATTCGTTGTCACCCCAGCAGTAGACGGCTCCTGTAGTGGTCAAGCCGCAGGTATGATCCTCCCCTGCACTCACTGCGGCAAATGAAAGGCCGCCTGAAACATCAACTGGAGATGTGTTGCGTTCGTCTTTGCCGGACATCACCGCGCTTAGCTCGGCGCTCGAGATGTCGCCCCAGCAGAGAACATGGGCGTTTGCGGTAACGCCGCAAGTGTGCCTGGATCCGGCGCTGATCGAAACGAAAAGGTGGTGCCCATACACAGTGGTCGGCTGGGAAGTGCTCGTAGTCGTTCCGTCTCCGAGTTGGCCTTTGGAATTGTCGCCCCAACAGGACGCCACGCCTTGGGGGTTGACAAAGCAGGTGTGCCCGCCACCAGCACTAAGGGTTTCCACGCTGGCAACGCCGAAGCGTTGTCTCAGCTTGACGGGGTAACCCCACTCCTTGAGCATGGAAAGAACACTCACGATGCTGAGCGCATCCCCATTGGGTTGTTCATCCTTTCTCAGCAGGCCAATGATCTCCATGCGGAAATTCAGCAACGCCCCACCGGAATGGCCGCGAAAAAGCGCCTTGGATTCAAAGCGCAGCGAGTCCCCATCCGCTTCAATGAATGCGTCAGGGGAGACGGTCAGGCTCCAGAGGACGCCCTGAGGATGTCCGGCCAAAAAGACGGGATCGCCTTGCCCCAGGATAGAGGGGTCTCCCAGCCGGTCGAAAGGAAAAGCGTTCACATCGATGCCCTGAGTTTTCGCGTTCGCGATAGTGAGGACGGCTAGATCATGGTCGATACTGTAATGAGTTGCGAGCTGAGCGAGAAGCTTCTCTGTGTGACCGCGAAACTGAACCCGGATGTCCTTACCCGGAAGATCGCCTTCACGCACCACATGATTGGCCGTAACGATGTAAACCCGATCGTTACTGGCTCCGATAACAATACCCGCTCCGTCTATAGACTTGCTCGGAAGGCTTGCCTCTATGCGCACGATAAGGCGCTTGATGTCCTCCCGCAATGGATCTGGGGTTTGTGACTGGGCAGCGGCACATTGCGAGAGCGTTGCCACGAGGAAGGTCAGGGCCAAACGAGCATTTCGCGTCATTCCGGAGTCCTCAGCCAGCGCAGCAAGCCGACTACCAGTCCGAAGAGATAGATTGCCGAGCCCCAAAACAATGAAAGCCCCTGGCGCGCTTTCAGCCATTCGAGCCAAGTCGGCATAAGGCTGTGGTGGAAATCGGCCGGGCCGGACACGATACCTCTGACACGCCCACGAAACTGGACAGCGATGTCGTCCTTGAATTCCAGGGACACGATCTCCCCTTGTGAGTTCTCCAATTCAATCATCTCGCCTGGGCGGAGCGTAAGCTTCTTGCCGTTCAGTTCTTCGAAAAAGATAGTACCAGAAAGAATTGTGGAGACTCGGCGGACGGGAAGGCCCTCGATCCCTCGGCGATCTTCGATCCGGAGGAGATTCAGATCCTGAATAGTCAGTGGCATGGAAGAGAGTTTTTGGGGGAGAGCCCGGAAGGTGAGATCCAGATTGACCTCCCCCGACTGCGCCTTGAAGATGACTGATTTGGGACTCAGAAAGGTGAGTTGGGACTCACCACCGGCGATGGAGCTTACTCTTACCAGGCCATTGACATCTGCGTTTAGGTTGAGACCATTCGCTGGGAGTTTCAAGCGAAACTGTTTTGGGCTCTCACTCTTCTCGAATGACACCTTGGTTTGCGCGGGCAGGATGAGATCGGGGAGGGCGACCTCGCCTAAAAGGGGACGCTCTCCGGCTGCGGTAAGGGCGAAGTTGGAATCGAAGTCGTGTCCTGAGACTAGCGTTCTCGCCTCTGACCGCTCTGCACGGGGAAGTTCAACTTGACTGACTCCCGTGACGCCCAACGACGCGAGACTCAGTTGTTCGCTCAGGACCTCCCGCACAGGGAGGACAAAACTTATCCGGTCGAGTCGCAGGTTCATTTCAATCTCTGTGCTTCTTGGTCCCGTAAACAGAAGAATGCTAACAATAAGCAGAGTGCCGCCGAAGACGGCGATCAGGGGCCATCGGCGACGGGGAGGGGCTAGCTGGGCCCTATCGCAGATGCCCACCAAATCGGAGAGCCGGCGAAGTGCTTCGAGTTTTTCGGCAGGCACCGCACCGCAGGAGCGGAGCGCCTCGTTTTGGAGGTCTTTTGCATTTGACTGAAGCAGATTGCGGAGCTGATCCCGCTCCGTGGCGGCGTTCTCGCGCTGATTGTTCAGCTGGCTCATTCGACACCATCATGGTAGAACCAAATCTGTTGTGTGAGCGGCTCTCCATACATAGTCGTGGCTCCAATCTCCAGAAAGTAAATACCGGGTGAATCCGGATTGGGAATCTCAACTAGGGTGCCCCGTTCCGCTGGATAGTAGCCTCTGCGAAGCGGACGATCACTGATCAAAAAGGTACGCGGCCGCCCATCGGCTCCTACTCTGGCAAGACTGACGAAGACCTCCTTGAGTTGCGAGCCCGGAACAAGCACTAACTCATAGCCGTGGGTGCGCTTCCGAGCTTTCTCATGGATTCGGAGCGGCAGATAAACTGTTCGATTCTCTCCGCCTATGCGGTAGTCAATGAAGCCAACGACGCCAATGTCCAGCTTTGAAAGATGAAGCGCATTCAACACCTCTCCCGGCCAACTATATGTAGCCTTGTCCGAAGCGACGATGGTGTCCATCTGGTAGTAGAGTTTCTCTCGCAAGGCATATGCCCGCAGGCGGACAGGTGTGTTCGCCGGGGACGACCACTCAAGAGATAGTTTGTCTAGTGATCCGGGATTGAAGGCTTCAAAGAAGCTGGTGAACGAGGCGACCAAAAGGGAATTCCCCGAGACCGCCTGAAGGTAAATGCCCTCGCAACGATCTCCTCGCAGCCTATACCCCTGTGGATCTTGTTCACGCTGGCGGAGAGTTGGATCACAAGGGCTATGTTGGGAGCCAGCCTGGGTTCCTGAAGGTTGGGCATTCAGTCCGAAAACGACAAGGAAACCAAGAACCAAACGCGCCAGTTGAATTGGTTTCTTCCAAGTGGGGGGAACGCGGTGCGCCGTTACCTTGATTGAAATGCCACGTACTTGACTGTTTCCCATGACAAGGCGGAGCCTCATCGCAAAAATAGCACGAAGGGACCCTCCCCATGAAGAACTCGACGCAACGCGATCTCGTGCATCCCTCAACTTCAACACACCGAGTTTTTGGGTAACGAGCCGCATCGAGAACCTCGAGTAAGTGCGTACCCGCATCGTGCTCGCCGAAGTGTCGAACCGCGTCAGCATATGCCTCAACACTTGCCGACTTCCCGTTGCCGATCTCGGCTCGGTGAGTGCTTTGGCAATTATGCGTCAACTGACTTGGCCGGTGTGTATTTCTCTGATCTAGACATTAACAAGCAACCCGGAGGTTAGGCCCGAGGCACAGCAAACCCGTACCAATTCTAACTCTGAAGGAATTCCGAACCCGAAAGATGGCCAAGTTGTGCGACAAACCATGCACTTGTGTTCGCAGCAAGTGAAAATGTCCGCTCGGACTTCCGTTGATCGATCAGTGTTAGTTAGCGTAACCGACTCGAACCGCCGTGCACGAACCCGTACGCACGGTGGCGTGGCAGGGTCGGCGGGTAACCGCCACCCCTATGTCGATAAAGTCGGCTTATCAGAATCGATCGGGGTCACTCCTAGATAACGGACTGCTCGGAAGCAATCCACTTGGACGACGGGCAATCCGGAAGTTGGCTGTTCGACGTCAAGTTGCCGAGAAACGCCCGTTCCGTAGAAGTGGGAAGCCCAAACTCCCCGGAAGTCTTCTCTGGTCCATCACGGTATTCGGGAGATCCTCTTGCGGCACATGTCCCAGAAGCCGGTTTCTGGCCAACTGCCGGTTGGCTATACGGGAATTGGGCACCTCAGCTCACGCGAAACCCTGTTTTATAAGGGGGAATGTCAAGGTGGGTATCTGAAGTGAGGGTTATAATCGGCGTCACCGATGACATTGACCCCGGGTACGAAGATTGATGGCTACGAAATCCTCGGCCCGTTAGGTGCCGGCGGGATGGGCGAGGTCTACCGCGCCCGCGATCCGATCCTGAAGCGCGAAGTTGCGATCAAGGTGCTGCCGGCCTATGTCTCGCAAGATCCCGACCGGTTGCGCCGTTTTGAGCAGGAAGCGCAAGCGGCTGCGGCGTTGAACCATCCCAACATTCTTGCCGTTCATCGCTTCGGCACCTTCGACCGCTCGCCATACCTTGTTTCGGAGTTACTGGACGGCGGCACGCTCGGGCAGCTACTGTCGCCCGGGCCACTGCCGGTGCGCAAAGCCATTGATTACGGCATTCAAATCGCCAGCGGTCTGGCGGCAGCGCACGAAAAAGGCATCGTTCATCGCGACCTCAAGCCCGACAACCTCTTCGTCACCAAAGACGGACGAGTGAAGATCCTCGACTTCGGCCTGGCCAAGTTGACCGAATCCAAAGCTGCGCCAGCGGATACGCCCACGGTTACCCAGCAAGAAGGCACCGAGCCCGGCATGGTGCTGGGCACCGTCGGCTACATGTCTCCCGAGCAGGTGCGCGGCAAAACGGCCGACCATCGCGCCGACATCTTCGCCTTCGGCGCGATATTGTACGAGATGCTGACGGGCAAGCGCGCCTTCCGCAAGCCGACGTCCACCGAGACGATGACCGCCATCCTCAACGAAGACCCGCCCGCCATTTCGCAGATTGCGCCTGGCACTTCTCCGGGGCTGCTGCGAATCGTGCATCGCTGCCTGGAGAAGGACCCCGAGCAACGGTTTCACTCCGCATCGGATTTGGCGTTTGCGCTGGAAGCCCTGTCGGAATCGGGCAGCTCGTCGCTGGCTGTCGTCAACCAGAGTTCGCGCTCGCGTTGGATATGGGTCTCGGTAGCTGCCGCACTGGCTATCTTTGCTCTCGTTGCGGGAATCGCGTGGCGCGTCAAACGCGCGGCACCGCAGCCAATCGTCGAGAAGCGAATTACCGCCAATCCTGTGGAAGCACCCATCCGCAGTGCGGTAATTTCTCCCGACGGCAAGTACATCGCCTACGCTGACCCAAACGGGTTGTACATTCGCCAACTCGACACGGGTGAGGTCCGTCAGTTGGCATTGCCGAAAGAGTTCAACGCTCTACCTACCAGTTGGTTTCCCGACAGCACCGACCTCGTCGTTGAGTGGCAACAGGGGAAGGAACAGGCAATCTCTCTTTGGAGGCTCTCTATCCTGGGTGGCAGTCCCCAAAAACTAATGGATGACGCCTACGGAGCCGCGGTTTCACCCGACGGATCTCACCTTGTATTCGCACGTGACCATTCGCCAAGGCGACATGGCAGCGATCTCTGGATGATGGATTCCAACGGCGCGAACGCTCGCATGATTGTGAATGCTGACGAGGGCTTGGATCCAGCCTATACGGGGAGCAGGCTCTTGCCTGTCGTGTGGTCACCCACCGGCAAGCGGATTGCCTACATTCAACATTTCTTCCGTTCTACGTCAAATCCCGCCGGCTCGACCCGTTCGCTGTGGACCCGTGATTCGAGCGGCGGCGATCCACATCTGGTTCTGTCCGGATCCGCGCTTGGGGGAGCGCTTTGCTGGGCTGCCGACGGGCGCTTCCTCTATTCATTCCATGAGGATGCGAATGGCTCCGCCAGCGAAGACGATGTCTGGGCCATGCAAGTTGATCCCTCCACTGGGAAGCCGAAAGGCAACGCGCAGAGGCTCGCACACGGGTTGGGTTCGATCGACGCCCTTAGCGTCACCGCCAACGGCAAGCGGGTTGTATTTTTGCGCAGCAACATGCACGACGAGGTTTTTGTAGCAGGGCTCGACCCGGCCACACGGCGTTTGAGTGCGCCTTTTCGCCTCACCTTGGATGAAAACGGAAATATGCCCACCGCATGGACACCCGACAGTAAATCGGTCATTTTCGTCTCGAATCGAAATGGCACCTGGATGCTGTTCAAGCAGCCGATCGACCAGACAACCGCTGAACTGGTGGTCGAAGGCCGGAGCATCTGGATCCCGCGTCTAAGTCCAGACGGGTCAGAGGTCCTTTATATGGAGGGGTATCGGCCCGATGCTCCCTCGGTCCCGGTCAGCATCATGCGGATGAACCTGGCGGGCGGCGCA